>JAESFK010000260.1_pt1 | contig 33744 bp, 35 predicted proteins | sample 9269391 | NCBI WGS metagenome assembly JAESFK01 (sample SAMN14506231, study PRJNA617097) | algae metagenome | isolation source: Drouetiella hepatica UHER 2000/2452 and co-occurring heterotrophs from... | place: Slovakia: Slovak Paradise National Park, Hrabusice, Kosice Region | collected 2000-01-01
GACCTCCTCGGTGACCGTGTGCTCGACCTGGATCCGCGGGTTCATCTCGATGAAGACGTACCGGCCGTCCTCCCCGAGGAGGAACTCGACCGTGCCGGCGTTGCGGTAGCCGATGGCCTCGGCGAACCTCACGGCGTCGGCGCAGATGCGCTCGCGCAGCTCGGGGTCGAGGTTGGGGGCAGGCGCGATCTCGACGACCTTCTGGTGCCGCCGCTGGACCGAGCAGTCGCGCTCGAAGAGGTGCAGCACGGTGCCGGTCCCGTCGGCGAGCACCTGGACCTCGATGTGCCGCGGCCGCACGACGGCCTGCTCGAGGTAGAGCGTGGGGTCGCCGAAGGCCGCGTCGGCCTCGCGCTGGGCGGCCTCGAGCGAGTCGCGCAGCGTGGCCGGGTCGTCGACCCGCCGCATCCCGCGCCCGCCACCGCCGGAGACGGCCTTGACGAACACCGGGAAGCCGATGTCGTCGGCCGCGGCCGCGAGGGCGTCCAGGTCGGTCGTCGGCTCGGCCCCCCGGAGCGTCGGCAGTCCCGCCTCCCGGGCCGCGGCGATGGCCCGCGCCTTGTTGCCGGCGAGGTGCAGGGCCGAGGCCGGCGGCCCGATGAAGGTGATGCCCGCGGCCTCGCACGCCTCGGCGAGGTCGGGGTTCTCGGAGAGGAACCCGTAGCCGGGGTAGACGGCGTCGGCTCCGCACTCGACGGCCACCCGGACGATGTTCTCGTGGTCGAGGTAGGCCCGGACCGGGTGCCCCTCCTCGCCGATCTCGTACGACTCGTCGGCCTTGAGCCGGTGCTCGGACGTGCGGTCCTCGTGCGGGAAGACGGCGACGGTCTTGGCCCCGAGCTCGGTGGCGGCACGGAAGGCGCGGACGGCGATCTCCCCGCGGTTGGCGACGAGGATCTTCTGGAACACGGGGGACCTCCGGGTCGGCGGCGCAGCGTCGTGCCAACCCTAGTGACGGCATCGGGCGCCGGCGCGGTCCCGTCCACCGGGGGCCGACCACGCCCGGTCCTCGGACACATCGTCCGTTCGGTTGTTTCGACCCCTCCGGGGGTCGCTTAGGGTTGAGGAGTGCACGGACATCGCAGGGGACGTGCCACCTCACAGCGCGCCAGGGGGCTGCAGGTGGCTGCTGCTGCGTGCGCCGGCGTCCTCAGCGTCGGGGCGGTCGTCGCGCTCCAGCCCGCCAGCCTGACGACCCTCAAGCTCTCGCCGACCGACCCCGCCTTCCTCCAGCCGCTCGGCAGCACGCCCGAGGAGCCGATGGCCCGCCCGTCCGACGGGCCGAGCCCCACGCCCGTCGGGCCGACCGCGACCCCGCAGACCTCCCGGCAGCCGCAGCCGCCCGCAGCCACGCCCACCAGCCCGGCCGTGCCCTCCCCGGACCCGTCGCCGGCGACCTCCCGCACCGCGCCCGCCGGGTCCGCGCCCACCCGCACGGCTCCCGCGACCTCCACGCCGACCCCGTCGGACATCCCGACGCCCACCCCCACGCCGACCCCGACGCCCTCCCCGGACGGCGACCCGAGCGGCGGCTCCGGCGGTGGCACCGGCGACGGATCGTCGTCCACCGAGCCCGGCGGCACCGACTCCTCCACCTCCGGCGACGGGTCGGTTCCCGAGCAGGCCCCCGCGCCCGACTCGACGTCCGCGGAGGCACCGGCGCCCGCGTCCGAGGCCTGAGCCCGACCCGCTCGTGGGGAATGGGGTTGGGCGAGCCGCGCGTTGGACGGCATACTGGCGGTCCGGGACGTCTCGCACGGCCCGGCGGACAACTCAACAGCGTGGGAGTGACCCCCTCACGGGGGTGATCGGTTTCGACATTGGCCGGATGTCCAGTGGGAAGCGGGTCGAGGACGCACGGTCATCTCGTACAACGCTCCGTGCAAACCAATAGGTGCCGATTCCAAGCGCACCGACTTCGCCCTCGCCGCCTGAGCGAGCCCGAAGTCCGTTGGCCTAGGCTCGATCTCGGCCTAGTCACCAGCGTCAGCTAGAGATCTTGCTGCGTCGTCATGCCGAGGGGCGACGCGGGACTCCCACTCGGCTGGGCCTGTCGGGGAACGTGTGCGCGCGAGCCCCGGGGCCGAGAAAATCCACAGCGCACTGCACCCGGAGAAGCCCTGGGCTGCCGTCAGTGGACGCGGGTTCGATTCCCGCCACCTCCACCACGCGGTGCACTCCCACGCGACCGAGCCACGGCCCGGCCCCTCCCGAGGGGTCGGGCCGTTCGTCGTCCGGCGTCCCTCAGGCCAGGTCGAGGCGGTACCGGTCGCCGTCCCGGGTGAACCCGAGCCGGTCGTAGTACGGCGCGACCATCCCGGGCGCCGTGAGGACCCGCGTGTACCCGCGGTCACGGAAGAGCCCGGAGCGGCGGAAGACGAACTCCCCGGGAGCGAAGTCGCGGAACCTCGGGGTCACGTAGTCGAGCTCGACCTGGGCGGTGCCCTCGCCCGCGTCGCGCACCGCGATGACCCCGGCGGTCTCGTCGCCGTGCTGGACGAGGTAGGTCGACCGGCCCTCGGCGGCGGCCTCCGAGAAGCCCGGGAAGAAGCGCTCGATGTCGGCGCCGTGGACGGCGAGGAAGTGCCCGAGGTAGGAGTCGTCCTCGCGGACGGCCAGCACCGCGTAGGCCCGGTCGTCGCCGCGCTCGCGCAGCATCCGCGCGATGAAGTAGAGGTTGATCCCCGCGAGCACGATGTTCATGGCGACCATCGGCCAGACCCCGAGCACCGCGTTGAAGACGGTGAGGATGACGCAGGCCACCGTGTTGAGGACGCGCAGGCGCAGGATGCGCGCCTGGAGCAGGGAGAAGACGAGCAGGGCCGAGCCGAACCAGCCGAGCGCGTCGATCCAGCTCACGCCGGGCCCAGGGCGAAGCGGGCCACGACGGTCGCCGTCACGGCCGACTCGCCGCCCTCGACGGGCACCCCGCCGCCGGCGTCCATCGCCGCGAAGCGCAGCTTCGGCGACGGTCCGCCGCCGCTGCCCGGTGGGACCTCGCTGAGGGCGAGCACCGGGCCGAGCGAGCGGCCGGCGAGGTCGGCGTACTGGCGGGCGCGGGTGTTGGCGTCGGCGAAGGCCGCGGCGCGGGCCCGGACGAGCAGGGGGGAGGGGTCGGCGACCTCGAGCGAGACCGAGTCGACGGCCAGGGCGTCGCCGGCCGCACCGGCGAGGGCGGAGATGACGTCGCTGACCCGGCCGCGGTCGCGCACCCGCAGCCGCAGCGCCTGGTGCGCGGTGTAGCCCGTGACGCTCTGGCCCTCGCGGTCCCAGCGCGGCGAGACACCCATCCCGGTGGTGCGGCGGTCGTGCTCGCCGACCCCGTGGTCGGCGGCCGCGACCACCGCGGCGTCGAGGCGGGTGGCGAGCGAGGACAGGGCCGAGGCGACGTCGCGGGCCTCGACGGCCACCCGGACGTCGAGGACGACGACGTCGGGGGAGGCGGTCGCGGTCCCGGTACCGATGACTTCCACGTGGTCCGACATGCGGGTCACTGTAGGGCGCGGGCCGGGGCGTCCACCACGGACCGGATTCGGGCTACCTGCCGGTACGGGGTTCAATCGACCCCATGCCCGCCGCACCCTCGATCGCCAACAGCGTCACCGTCCGCCTGGTCCTGCCCGCCCGGCCCACCGCCGTCAGCGAGATGACCAGCCTCATCGAGAAGGTCGGCGGAGTCGTCACCGGCCTCGACGTCACCGGCTCGGGCCACGCTCGGATGCGCGTCGACCTGACGATGCTCACCCGCGACCCCGACCACGCCGACGAGATCGTCGCGGCGATGCGCACCGTCGAGGGCGTCGAGATCGGCAAGGTCTCGGACCGCACCTTCCTCATGCACCTCGGCGGCAAGCTGACCGTCGAGTCCAAGGTGCCGATCCGCACCCGAGACGACCTCTCGCTCATCTACACGCCGGGGGTCGCGCGGGTCTGCACGGCCATCGCCGAGAACCCCGAGGACGCCCGGCGGCTGACCATCAAGCGCAACACCGTGGCCGTCGTCACCGACGGCACCGCGGTCCTCGGGCTCGGCGACATCGGCCCGCTCGCGGCCCTGCCGGTCATGGAGGGCAAGGCGGCGCTCTTCAAGCGCTTCGCCGACATCGACGCCTTCCCGATCTGCCTCGACACCACCGACGTCGAGGAGATCATCCGCACGGTCAAGGCCATCGCGCCGACCTTCGCGGGCATCAACCTCGAGGACATCTCGGCGCCGCGCTGCTTCGAGGTCGAGGCCCGGCTGCGCGAGGAGCTGGACATCCCCGTGTTCCACGACGACCAGCACGGCACGGCCATCGTCGCGCTCGCCGCGCTGCGCAACGCCCTGCGCGTGGTCGGCAAGCGGCTCGAGGACGTCCGGCTCGTCATGAGCGGCGCGGGCGCCGCCGGCACCGCCATCCTCAAGCTGCTGCTCCACGCCGGTCTGCAGCACGTCGTCGTCACCGACGTCGACGGCGTCGTGCACCGCGAGCGGGCCGACGTGCTCTCCGGCGACCACCCCAACCACGCGTGGATCGCGGCCAACACCAACCACGACGGCATCAGCGGCACGCTGAGCGACGCGGTCCGGGGGGCCGACGTCTTCCTCGGCGTCTCGGCGCCGAACATCCTCTCCGAGGCCGCCGTCGAGTCGATGGCCCCCGACTCCGTCGTCTTCGCGATGGCCAACCCGCTGCCCGAGATCGACCCCGAGCTCGCCGCCCGCCACGCCGCGGTCGTCGCCACCGGGCGCTCGGACTTCGCGAACCAGATCAACAACGTGCTCGTCTTCCCCGGCGTCTTCCGCGGGCTCATCGACGCCAACAGCAAGCACGTGACGATGGACGTCCTCCTCGCCGCCGCCGACGCCCTCGCCGGCGTCGTCACCGAGGAGGAGCTCAACGCGACCTACATCATCCCGAGCGTCTTCCACCCGGACGTCACCCACGTCGTCGCCGACGCGGTGCGCAAGGCCGTGGCCGCCGACCCCGCGGCGGACGCCGGCGACCCCGGCGAGTGAGCGCTCCCGCCCGGGCGGACGGTCGGGTGCGTCGGGCGGTGCTCGGGGGGCTGGTGCTCGCCGTCGTGCTGCAGCTCGTCGTCCTCTACGTCCCGCAGGACCCCGGGCCGCTGCCCTTCCCGCACGCCGACAAGCTCGTGCACCTGTCGGTGTTCGCGCTGCCGTCGCTGCTCGGCCTGCTCGCGGGGCTGCCGGGGCGCTGGGTGGTCGGGGTGCTGGTGGCCCACGCGGCGCTCAGCGAGGTGGTCCAGGGGGCGTTCCTCACCGGTCGCAGCGGTGACCCCGTCGACGCCCTCGCCGACCTCGCGGGCGTGGTGCTCGGGGTGCTCGCCGCGCGCCTGCTGGCGGCCCGGGTGGACCGTCGGGCGTCCGGGGCGGGCCCCGCGCGCTGGTAGACTGGCTCCTCCCGCCGAGGTGGCGGACGCCTGGCCGCGTCCACCGAGTCGCACGCCGCGACCACCCCCCACTCCCACCCGGCACGCCGGTGACACCCCAGGGTCGAACCGGCCGCCCAGGACCACTGCTGGTCCGGAGACTCGTTGTACTCGCTGTTTCGCCGCCGGCTGACGACGTGTCTGTCCGAACGTCTCCCCGATCGACGAGAACAGGTGAACACCCCCATGCCCAAGAAGGCACCCGGGCCGAAGGCCCGTTGGACCGCTGCCCAGAAGGCCGAGGCCCGCAAGGGTCCCAAGAAGCCGCACCGCGGCCAGGGCGCCGGCCGCCCCGGCGCCGCGAAGGCCGCCCGTCCCGGTGACGGTGAGGAGCGCACCAAGCGCCCCCGCGCCGAGCGCTCCCCCCGCTGGGACCGCGAGGACCCGCGCCGCGCCGGCAAGCCGTCGCGCGCCGAGCGCCGCGCGGACCTCCCGGCCCGCACCGAGCGTGACGAGCGACCCCGTCGTGAGGACCGCACCGACCGTCCGCGCGTCGACCGGGACGACCGTCCGCGTCGGGACGAGCGCACCGACCGTCCGGCGCGCTTCGAGCGGACCGAGCGTCCCCGCTTCGAGCGCGACGACCGTCCGCGCCGGGACGAGCGGACCGACCGTCCGCGTCGCGACGAGCGCACCGACCGCCCGGCCCGAGCCGAGCGCCACGTCCACCGCCCGCACGACGAGCGCCCCCGCCGCGAGCGCGGCGACCGCCCGGTCCGCGACCGCACCCCCCGCGTCGCCGACCCGGTGCGGCGCGACCGCCACGAGGGTCGCCACGCCGAGCGTCCGTGGGAGCGTGACGACCGCCAGCGCGCCTTCGAGGACGCCGAGGCCGAGCGCGCCGAGGCCGACACCTGGACCGCGTACCGCTCGACGGCGGCCGGCGGGCCCCGCGAGGTGACCGCGGAGAACGGCTTCGCCGCCCTCGGCCTCTCCGAGCGCATCGTCGAGCGGCTCGCCCGCGACGGCATCACCGAGCCGTTCCCGATTCAGGCCGCGACGATCCCCGACGCGCTCTCCGGCCGGGACGTCCTCGGCCGGGGCCGCACCGGTTCGGGCAAGACCCTCGCCTTCGGCCTCCCGACCATCAGCCGGCTCGCCGCCGGGCCCCGGCCGGAGCCGAAGCGCCCCAAGGCGCTCGTGCTCGTCCCGACCCGCGAGCTGGCCATGCAGGTGAGCGACGCGCTCGAGCCGTTCGTGCACGTCACCGGGATCACCCACCGGCTCGTCGCCGGCGGGCTGTCCTACGAGCCGCAGATCAAGAGCCTCCAGCGCGGGGTGCACCTGCTCGTCGCGACGCCCGGCCGGCTCGTCGACCTCATGGACCGCGGCGCCGTCGACCTGAGCGGGGTCGAGGTCGCCATCCTCGACGAGGCCGACCACATGGCCGACATGGGCTTCGTCCCCGAGGTCACCGCGATCCTCGACGCCGTGCCCGACGGCGGCCAGCGGCTGCTCTTCTCGGCGACCCTCGACCGGGGTGTCGACACCCTCGTCGACCGCTACCTCGTCGACCCGGTCACGCACTCGACCGACGAGGCGCAGGCCGCCGTCACGACGATGAGCCACCACGTGCTGCTCATCGACCCGCAGGACAAGAAGGCCCTCACCGCCGAGCTCGCCGGCCGTGCCGGACGCTCGGTCGTCTTCGCCCGCACCCAGCTCGGCGCCGAGCGCATCGCCGGCGAGCTGCGGGCCCGGGGCGTGCTCGCCGCGGCGCTGCACGGCGGCCTCTCGCAGAACGTCCGCAACCGCGTCCTCGGCGCGTTCCGCGACGGCAAGATGCCCGTCCTCGTCGCCACCGACGTCGCCGCCCGCGGCATCCACGTGGACGACATCGGGATGGTCATCCAGGTCGACCCGCCGACCGACCACAAGGACTACCTGCACCGCGCCGGGCGCACCGCCCGGGCCGGCGAGGAGGGTGCGGTCGTCATGCTCGCGCTGCCGCACCAGCGCAAGATGGTGACCCGGATCATCGAGGGCGCCGGCGCCGAGGCCATCACCGCCAAGGTCGCCCCGGGCGACTCCGTCGTCACCGCGCTCGGTGGGGTCGTCCCCTCCGGTGTCCCGGTGCCCGACGAGGTGTGGCGCCCGATCCTCGAGGGCAACCCCCGCCCGCGTCGCGGGGGCGGACGCCCGTCGGGCCCGCGCGGTGGCCGTCCGCAGCAGCGCGGCGGAGGTGCGCCGAGGTCCGGCCGCACCGGTGGTCGCGGAGGCAGAATGGGGGCGTGAGCCCCTCCCACGCCACCGGGAAGCTCCTCGTCGCGACACCGCAGATCGAGGAGGGCGTCTTCCACCGCAGCGTCGTCCTCGTGCTGCACCACGGCGACGACGGTGCGCAGGGCCTCGTGCTCAACCGGCCGATCGAGGCCGGCATCGACGCGGTCCTGCCCGGCTGGGAGGAGCACGCCAGCCGGCCGGCCACGATGTTCCAGGGCGGGCCGGTGCAGCTCGACTCCGCGCTCGGCCTGGTCGCCGTCCCCGGCGACCCGCCCGACCCGACGGGCGTGCGCCGGCTCTTCGGGGGCGTGGCACTCGTCGACCTCGACACCCCGCCGGTCCTCGTCGCGCCCGAGCTGTCCGGACTGCGGATCTTCGCGGGCTACGCCGGCTGGTCGCCTGGGCAGCTCGAGGAGGAGATCGCCACCGGCTCGTGGTTCGTCGTCGAGGGGGAGGGACGCGACGCGTTCACCGACCGGCCGCACGACCTGTGGCAGGCGGTGCTGCGCCGGCAGCGCGACCCGCTGCGCTGGATGGCCTGGTACCCGCCGGACCCCTCGCTCAACTGAGCCCGGCGTAGGCTCGGTGCATGAGCGAGACGATGCCGCCGCCCAGCGACCCGAACGCCCCGCAGGGCGAGCCCGGCGGCCCGCAGACGCAGACGGCCGTCCTCGAGCGCACCGAGACCGTCCCCGAGGTCGCCGAGCCCGGTGACCACGAGCGCTTCGCCCACTACGTCCGCAAGGAGAAGATCCTCGAGAGCGCGCTCTCGGGCGAGCCGGTCACCGCGCTGTGCGGCAAGGTCTGGATCCCCGGTCGCAACCCGGACAGGTTCCCGGTCTGCCCGACCTGCAAGGAGATCTACGAGGGCCTGCGCCCGCCGGAGGACGGCGACTGACAGGTCTGCCGCGTCGTTCGAGGTGAAACCCGACCCGGATGCGGCCGGACATCACCTCGAACCGGGTCGCGGACGCGTGGGTCGAGGTGAAACCCGACCCGGATCCGGTCGCACATCACCTCGAACCGCCTCGGAGGGAACCGGCGGCGGCTCCGACACGTCCTTCCTGCGGAGCGCCCCGGGTGGTCCCGCAGGTCTTGACGGACTTCTTACGTCCTCCTGACCCACGGGCAGGACTCGGGGCGTATCGCGCGAGGCCGAGGTCTTACCGAACCCTGACGAGGGTCTGACCCACCGCACCGTGCCGCGCGCCTAGCGTCCCTCGGGTGCCCTCGCCGACCGGTGGGGCCATCCCCTTGGAAGGACGCCCATGCGCACTCGTTCCCTGACCGCACTGGCCGCACTGGCCCTCGGTGTGACCGGAGCCCTCGTCCCCGCCTCGGCCTCGCAGGCCCGCCCGATCGCCGGCGACGCCATCGCGTCCGCGGAGTGCGTCACCCACGCCGAGGTCGGTGGCCGACAGGCCGGCGGCCGGTTCGACCCCCACGAGCTGAGCCCGGCCGAGGCCAAGGCCAACGACGCCGCGCTGCAGAAGGCCCTGGCCGCCAAGGGGTACACGACGACGAGCGAGGGCACCGCCGTCACGTCGAGCGCCCAGCGCAGCGCCGCCGCGAAGGGCAAGAAGCCCGCGGCCGCCTTCGCCGCGACGACCGTCGACGTCTACATGCACATCATCACCGACGGCACGAACGGCAAGCTGACCACCACCCAGGTCGCCAACCAGATCTCGGTGCTCAACGCCGCGTACGCACCCTCCGGCTTCACCTTCCGCCTGGCGGGCACCGACACGACGACCAACGCCTCCTGGTACTCGGGGCTGACCGACGGCACCTCGCAGGAGCGCGCGATGAAGACCGCGCTGCGCAAGGGCGACATGGGTGACCTCAACATCTACTCGGCCGACCTCGGCGGCGGCCTGCTCGGCTGGGCCACCTTCCCCAAGGCGAGGCAGGACGTGATGGACGGCGTCGTCATCCTCGACGAGTCGGTGCCGGGTGGCAGCGCCGCCCCATACAACCTCGGTGACACCGCGACCCACGAGGTCGGCCACTGGATGAACCTCTTCCACACCTTCCAGGGCGGCTGCTCCGGAGGCGACTCGGTGAGCGACACCCCGGCCGAGGCCTCGCCGGCGTCCGGCTGCCCCACCGGTCGCGACACCTGCACGGCCGCGGGGACCGACCCGATCAAGAACTTCATGGACTACTCCGACGACGCCTGCATGGACCACTTCACCACCGGTCAGAACACGCGGATGCAGAACGCCTGGCTCGCGTACCGCGACGTCTGAGGACGCCTGTTCCGCTAGCACATCCCGAAGGCCCCGACGAGTTCCGTCGGGGCCTTCGGTGTGTCGTCGCGCTGCCGGTTAGGGTGGCCGACGCCCATGAGTACCTCTGCCGCCGGCCACCTCCCTCCCGCCTATCCCGAGCGGGCCGCGTGGGGTACCGCGGCGAAGCTGCGGGCCTGGCAGGAGGAGGCCCTCGAGGCCTACCTCGGGCGCGACGCCACCGACTTCCTCGCCGTCGCGACGCCCGGCGCCGGCAAGACGACGTACGCCCTGCGGATCGCCACCGAGCTGCTGGACCGGGGCCTGGTCCGGGCGGTCACCGTCGTCGCGCCGACCGAGCACCTCAAGACCCAGTGGGCCGACGCCGCGGGCCGCGTCGGCATCCAGCTCAACCCCGGGTTCTCGAACTCCGCGGGCGTGCACTCGAGCGAGTACGACGGCGTCGCTCTCACCTACGCGCAGGTGGCCGCCAACCCGGGGCTGCACCGCCGGCGCACCGAGCACGAGCCCACCCTCGTCATCCTCGACGAGATCCACCACGGCGGCGACGCCCGCTCGTGGGGTGACGGCATCCGCGAGGCGTTCACCCCGGCCGTGCGCCGGCTCTCGCTCACCGGGACGCCCTTCCGCTCCGACACCAGCCCCATCCCGTTCGTGCGCTACGAGATGGGCCAGGACGGCATCCTGCGCTCGGCCTCGGACTACACCTACGGCTACGCCGCCGCGCTGCGTGACGGTGTCGTGCGGCCCGTGCTCTTCCTCGCCTACGGCGGCGCGATGCGCTGGCGCACCAAGGCCGGCGACGAGGTGGCCGCCCGCCTCGGCGAGCCGCTCACCAAGGACCAGACCGCGCACGCCTGGCGCACCGCCCTGGACCCCAAGGGCGAGTGGATCCCGTCGGTGCTCGCCGCGGCCGACACCCGGCTCTCCGAGGTGCGCCGTCACGTCCCCGACGCCGGCGGCCTCGTCATCGCCTCGAACCAGACCGCTGCCCGTGCGTACGCCCGCATCCTCACCGCCGTCACGGGGGAGGAGACCACGGTGGTCCTCTCCGACGACGCGGGGGCCAGCGCGCGCATCGAGGAGTTCACGTCCTCGCAGGCCCGCTGGATGGTCGCCGTGCGGATGGTCTCCGAGGGGGTCGACGTGCCCCGGCTCGCGGTCGGGGTCTACGCGACCTCCACCTCCACGCCGCTCTTCTTCGCCCAGGCCGTCGGCCGCTTCGTCCGGGCCCGCCGCCGCGGCGAGACCGCGTCGGTCTTCCTCCCGTCCGTGCCCGTGATCCTCCAGCTCGCCGCGACGATGGAGGAGGAGCGCGACCACGCCCTCGACCGCCCGAGCAGTGCCGAGGACGAGGCCTCGCTGTGGGCCGAGGAGGAGGGGCTCATCGCGGCGGCGAACCGCACCGAGTCCGCCCTCGACCTCGAGGAGTCGCGGTTCGAGGCGCTGGAGTCCGACGCGCACTTCGACCACGTGCTCTTCGACGCCAAGCAGTTCGGCCTGCACGCCGCCGTCGGCTCCGACGAGGAGCAGGACTACCTCGGCCTCCCGGGCCTGCTCGAGCCCGACCAGGTCGCCCTCCTGCTCCACGAGCGGCAGGCCAGGCAGGCCAAGGGCGGACGCCCCCGCGCCCCCGAGCCGTCCGGGCCGACGCCCGTCGCCCAGCACCGGGCGCTGGCCGCCCAGCGCAAGGAGCTCAACAAGCTCGTCGCCGCGTACTCGAGCAAGACCGGTGCCGCGCACGCGTCCATCCACCTGGACCTGCGGCGGGCCTGCGGGGGCCCCGAGCTCGCCTCGGCCACGACCGAGCAGGTCCAGGAGCGGGTGGAGCGGATCCGGCGCTGGTTCGTCGGCCGCCGCTGATCACTGCTCCCGGCCGCTGCGGGCGGCGGACTCCACGAGCGGTCCGGTGCGGTGGGCCAGGTGGGTCACGAGGCAGATGGCGGTGTTGGCCCGCAGCACGTGGACGTCGTCGATGATCTCGTCGATGACGCGGCCGAGGTCGGCGTTGTCGCGGGCCGCCACGCGCACGACGAGGTCGCCGATGCCGGTGATCGAGTGGATCTCGAGCACCTCGGGGATGGCCGAGAGGTGCGCGACGACCGGTTCGTGCCCCTGCCGCTGGCGGATCTCGAGGGTGCAGAACGCCGTCACCGGGTACCCGAGGGCAGCGGGCTCGACCTGCGGGGCGAAGGTGCGGATGACCCCGCGCTCCTGGAGCCGGTCGAGCCGGGCCTGCACGGTGCCCCGGGCGACCCCGAGGGCGCGCGAGGCGCCGAGCACCCCGACGTGCGGGTCCTCGGTCCAGAGGGCGATGATCCGGGCGTCGAGGGTGTCCACCCCGTCCTGTCGTGCCATGGGCACATCGTCCAGTAGGAGGGGGTCACGAGGCAACACCATGCGCATCGTGACCACCGTGTCGTGGTGTGGTTGCACATCCCGACCACGTCACGGACAGTGGCCGGATGACTGACACGACGACGACGTCCGCCAGCCACGTCGACCTCACCGACAGCGAGCGCCAGGCCGAGCTCGACCTCGAGCAGCTCAAGCAGCTCGTCGGGCTGGTCGAGTACGACGAGAGCACCGACCCGTTCCCCGTCACCGGCTGGGACGCCATCGTGTTCGTCGTCGGCAACGCGACGCAGACCGCGCACTACTACCAGAGCGCGTGGGGCATGGAGCTCGAGGCCTACACGGGCCCCGAGCACGGCGTGCGCGACCACAAGGCCTTCGTCCTGCGCTCGGGCTCGATCCGCTTCGTCGTCAAGGGCGCGGTGACCCCCGACAGCCCGCTCATCGCCCACCACGCCACGCACGGCGACGGCGTCGTCGACATCGCCCTCGAGGTGCCCGACGTCGACGTCTGCATCGCGCAGGCCCGCCGGGCCGGGGCCACCGTGCTCCAGGAGCCCGAGGACCTCACCGACGAGCACGGCACCGTGCGCGTCGCGGCGATCGCCACCTACGGCGAGACCCGGCACAGCCTCGTCCAGCGCGTCGTCGACGGGAAGACCTACGCCGGCACCTACCTGCCCGGGTACCGCCCGGCGAGCTCGACCTTCGTCAAGCGCGACGGCGCCCCCAAGCGCCTCTTCCAGGCCCTCGACCACATCGTCGGCAACGTCGAGCTCGGCAGGATGGACGAGTGGGTCTCGTTCTACAACCGGGTCATGGGCTTCGTGAACATGGCCGAGTTCATCGGTGACGACATCGCCACCGACTACTCGGCGCTGATGTCCAAGGTCGTCGCCAACGGCAACCACCGCGTGAAGTTCCCGCTCAACGAGCCGGCCGTCGCGAAGAAGAAGAGCCAGATCGACGAGTACCTCGAGTTCTACGGCGGCCCCGGCGCGCAGCACCTGGCGCTGGCCACGAACGACATCCTCCGCACGGTCGACGAGCTGCGCAAGGAGGGCGTCGAGTTCCTCGACACCCCCGACGCCTACTACGAGGACCCCGAGCTGCGGGCCCGCATCGGCGAGGTGCGCGTGCCGATCGAGGAGCTCCAGGCGCGCAAGATCCTCGTCGACCGCGACGAGGACGGCTACCTGCTCCAGATCTTCACCCGCCCGCTCGGCGACCGCCCGACGGTGTTCTTCGAGATCATCGAGCGGCACGGCTCGCTCGGCTTCGGCAAGGGCAACTTCAAGGCGCTCTTCGAGTCCATCGAGCGCGAGCAGGACAAGCGCGGCAACCTCTGACCGGGAGCGCTGCGGCTCAGGCCAGCTCGGGGTCGGCGGACCAGAAGGTGTCCGGACGCGGCAGCGCCACGCCGTCGACCTCGAGGTCGGTGCGCTCGGCCCAGAAGCAGAACATGCCCCGGACGGCCGCCACCTCGTGGAGCGGGTGCGGGTAGGTCCAGGCGACGTCGTGCCGCTCGTCCTCGGGAAGTCCCGGCACGGCGTCGGCGCGCAGTGACACGTACGCGGCGTGCCCCTTGTAGGCGCAGGTCGACGTCGTCGGGCTGCCGACGAGCAGGTCGGTCGCCACGTCGTCGTGCGGCAGGTACCAGCGCACCGGGAGGTGGGTCTCGGCCAGCGCGACCGGGTGCCGGCTGTCGGCGAGCACGACGCCGCCGACGGAGACCACGACGTGCCGCTCGCTGGGCAGCACGTCGATGCGCTTGAACGGGTCGTGCGGGTGCCCCACCACCGGCTGGGCCTCCTCGACCCAGTCGAAGGGAGCCCACTCGACCACGACCCGGCCGCCGAGGTCGGGGTCGTCGGGCGTGAAGCCGGCGGCGGGGACGGTGCGGTCGCCGACGACGAGGTCGTGGTCCCGGCCGGGGGTGTGGTGCCACTCGAAGTGCACCGGTCCGAGCACGGGCGGCAGGCCCTCGGGCACCTCCGCCGCCGCCCGGGGGACGAGGTCGGCGCGGAGGTCGGCCGGCGGGACGGCGTACATGGGCACGACCCGGCGCGGCTCCCACACGAGCACCGCGTCGGTCGTGTCGAGCACGGGCACCCCGTCGAGGCTCGCCCGGATCCGGCGGGTCACGGGCTCCCACCGGAGCTCGGCGTGGAGCGCGGACAGGTGCGGGCCCAGCCGGAGTGCCATCCGTCGATGGTGCGCCTCCGGCGATGGCGGGGTCAACGGTCCGGGCGGGCGCGGGGCGTGCAGGTGCCCGTGAGACGCTGACCCCATGAGCACCCCCACCGCCGCCGGGTGGTACGACGACCCCGACGACCCGTCGCTGCTCCGGTACTTCGACGGGGTCGTCTGGACCTCGCACACGACGACGCGGGTGTCGCCGACCGCGGCCTCCTCGACCATCGGGCACTCCCCGGACGTGCGGCCGGCGGCCGAGCGCGAGCAGGGCGAGCACGGCTGGCAGGCCACCGGGACCCAGCAGCGACCGCACGCCGGATGGTCCTCCGCGCCGGGCGGGGCGGTCGCCCGGCCGGGGGAGCAGCGGCTCCCCGACGGTGCCGTGCTCGCCGAGTGGTGGCGCCGGCTCCTCGCCCGGGTCGTCGACGCGGTGGCCGTCAACATCGTCGGCGGTCTGCTGTCGCTGCCGTTCCTCGGCCCGGTCCTCGAGGTCTTCGAGGACTTCTTCTCGGCGGCGCTTGAGGGTGGCCCGGGCGCCCAGCCCGACTCGGCGGCGCTCCAGGCCGCGCTCACCGAGGTTGCCCTGCCGGTGACCCTCGTCATGCTCGCCGTGGCCCTGGTCTACGAGGTCGGGTTCCTCGTCTGGCGCTCGGCGACCCCGGGCAAGATGATCTTCGGCACCGTGGTCCGGCCGCTCGAGGCGCCGGGGCCGGTGACCCTGCCGGTGGCGCTGCGACGCCAGGCGATCAAGGTCGTCACCGAGCTGCTCTCGCTCAACGTGCTGCTCGGGCTGGCCGGCTTCTTCCTCTCCGTGCTCGACCCCGCCTGGCTGCTCTGGGACCCCAAGCGCCAGGCGCTGCACGACAAGATCGCCGAGACCGTGGTCGTGCGCAAGCGCTGATCACCGCGCGGGGAGGATGGTCCCCGCGCACTCGCCGAAGCCGATGACCGTGCCGTCCGGTCCCGGTGCCGTGGCCCGCAGGACGACGGTGTCGCCGTCCTCCAGGAACGAGCGCTGCGACCCGTCGTCGAGGGTGAGCGGCTCGCGTCCGCTCCAGGACAGCTCGAGGAACGAGCCGCGGGTGTCCTTCGCGGCGCCGGAGATCGTGCCCGAGCCGAAGAGGTCGCCCGGGCGCACCGACGCCCCGTTGACGCTCAGGTGGGCGAGCATCTGGGCCGGGGACCAGTACATGTCGCGGTACTCGGGTCGGGAGACGACCGTGCCGTTCCACTCGACCTCGACGTGCACGTCCAGGCCGTACGCGGTGCCCGGGTCGTCGGCCGTGGCGGCGGTTCCGCGCAGGTAGGGGAGCGGTTCGGGGTCCTGCCCGGGCAGGGCCACCCGAGCGGCGCGCAGGGCGTCGGTCGTGACCACCCACGGGCTGATGCTCGTCGCGAAGGACTTGCCGAGGAACGGGCCGAGCGGCACGTACTCCCAGGCCTGGAGGTCGCGGGCCGACCAGTCGTTGAGGAGCACGACGCCGAACAGGTGCTCGTCGGCGTCCTCGAGCGCCACCCGGTCGCCGCGCGTCGTGGACCCGCCGACGACGAAGCCGAGCTCGGCCTCGATGTCGAGGCGGGCGCTGGGCCCGAAAGTGGGGGCGGCGTCGGTGGGGGCCTTGCGCTGCCCGGCGGGGCGCACCACATCGGACCCGGAGACGACGACCGTGCCGGAGCGCCCGTGGTACCCGATGGGCAGGTGTTTCCAGTTCGGGGTCAGCGGCTCGGAGTCGGGGCGGAAGATGCGGCCGACGTTGCTCGCGTGGTGCTCGCTCGCGTAGAAGTCGACGTAGTCGGCGACGCTGAACGGCAGGTGCATCGAGACCTGCTGCACGGGAACGAGGTTGGGCTCGACGCAGTCGCGGTACTCGTCGTTCGAGAGGTGCTCGACGAGCCACTCTCGGGCGGCGGTCCACGCGGCCCGACCCTCGGCGAGGAACGGGTCGAGGGACCCGCCGCGCCACACGGCGGCCGACTCCATCCCGGCCCGCTCGGCGCACGCCGCGAGGTCGAGGACGTGGTCGCCGACCCGCACCCCGACGTGGCGCTCGCCGTCGGGCTCGGTCGTGTACACGCCGTAGGGGAGGTTGTGGAGGCCGAACGGGTGGTCGGCGGGCAGGTCGAGCCAGGTCATGGCGCGGGGTCCTTCCGGGTCGTTCAGGGGGTGGTGGGCGGGTCGCCCGGGGTGGTGGGCAGGCCGAGGTCGGCGAGCTCGCCGAGGGGGTCGGTGACGGTGCAGCACCCGTAGGCGGTGAACGCGGAGCGCACGCGGTCCACCGTCTCGGGCGTCCAGGCGAGGACGAGGTCGGCGAGGGCGCCGGCGTCGGGGACCGCCAGCAGGCCGGCGACCGTCGCGGGGGAGGCCCCGTCGAGGGCGGCGGCGGTGGCGACCAGCACGTTGAGGACGCCGTGGTTCTCCTCGGGGGACCCGTCGACCTCGTAGGTGCCGCGGACCGCGTGGTGCAGGCCGCCGGTCAGCTTGAAGGGGACGGGCGCGGCCGCGACGGCGCAGAGGAAGGCCGCGAGCCCGGTCTCGTCGGGCCACGGCCAGGTGGGGGTGGGGCCGGTGCGGAACTTGGCGACGACGGCGTCACCCTCGGCCACCGAGGAACGGATGTCGGCGACGGCCTCGGCCTGCTCGGGCCCGCCGCGCGGCACCTCGAGGGCGAGCGGGAGGTCGCCGGGCAGGTCGAGCCGCCGCCACTGCGGGGTCCATCCGAGCTCGGCGCCGGTGACCCGGACGCGGGGGTCGGCGCCGAGCAGGGCGAGGGCCTCGCGCAGCACGGCGGGGTCGGTGCCCGGGCGGGCGACGACTCCGACGCCGAGCGGCTCGGGGTGCGTCCAGCGCCCGGCGTCGAGGTGGGTGAGGAGCTCGGCCGCGGCGGCGGCCGGCACGAGCAGCGGCCCGACACAGGCTCCGAACGGTGCGTCCAGGTGGCCTGCGTGCGACGAGACCGCCTCGGCGAGAGGGCTGTTGCCGGGAGGGAAGACGGCGGCGTCGTCGACGAGGGCGCGCAGGAGGTCCGGCGTCGTCGGCATGCCGTTCAACCTATCGCGGCCCTCCGCTGCTCCGGGTCGCGGAGGGGTCGGCGTCGCGTAGCGTCGGCGGCATGGCCACTGACGCGGGTACGGACAAGGGCACGGACGACGAGGGGCAGGTCTCCGAGGTGCAGCAGATGCGCCCCGAGGACGCCGACACGGCGATCAGCGACGACCAGGCGGTGGCGGGTCAGCCGGACGGCGAGTCGGGCGAGGTGCAGGAGGGGCCGACCGGCCCCAACGCGTGGGTGCCGGGCGACGACGGCGAGGACCCGGCGCACGGCAACTGAGCCCCCGGCTCCCCTCCACTCCCAACGTATAGCGGACCCCGGGGCTTGTGGCAAGGCCCCCTCTCCGTCGCACAATCGTCGGCCCACACCCCCGACGACACCGGAGCCGCCGACGTGCCCGAGGCCACCCCCCGCGTCTTCCACCTGCCCGACCACCTCGCCGCGAAGGACGACCCGACCCTCCTCGCGGCCGACGAGCGCTTCTTCGCCACCCTGTCCGAGACCCTCGACGCCCGGGTGGCCGAGCTCGCCGAGCGCCTCGACGCCGGACGCCTCCTGCCCGCAGGTACCGGGCAGGAGGCCCTCGACCGCGACCTCGAGGTGCACCGCCTGAGCGCCCGGCTGCGGACCCTGCGCCGCTACGGCGTCGACCTCTGCCTCGGCCGCATCGTCCCCGCCGACGGCGCGGACCCCGTGTACATCGGCCGGCTGGGCCTCGCCGACGGGGCGGGTGAACCGCTCCTCGTCGACTGGCGAGCGCCGGCCGCCGAGCCGTTCTTCGCCGCGACGCACGGCGACCCGCGCGGGCTCGCCAGCCGCCGGCGCTACCGGTGGACCCTCGGGCGCATCACCGACTACTGGGACGAGGTGTTCACCGCGGAGGGCCTGGAGGGGCACGCCGCGCTCGACGACCAGTCGGCCTTCGTCGCCAGCCTCGGCAGCAGCCGCTCACCCCGGATGCGCGACGTCCTCGGCACCATCGCCGCGGACCAGGACGCCGTGGTGCGGGCCGGGTCACGCGGAGCGCTGGTCGTCGACGGTGGGCCGGGCACCGGCAAGACGGTCGTCGCGCTGCACCGCACCGCCTACCTCCTGTACTCCGACCCGCGCCTCGGGCACGGCACCGGCGGCGTGCTGTTCGTCGGGCCGTCCGAGCCCTACCTCGCGTACGTCTCGGACGTGCTGCCGAGCCTGGGCGAGGAGGGGGTGCGCACCTGCACCCTGCGCGAGCTCGTGCCCGAGGGCTCCGGCGCGGGGGAGGAGGCCGACCCCGAGGTGGCCCGGCTGAAGTCCTCGGCCCGGCTGGTCGGCGCGGTCGAGGTCGCGGTGCGGTTCTACGAGGAGGCCCCGTCGTCCCCGATGGTCGTCTCGACGCCCTGGGTCGACGTGCGCCTCGACCCCGCCGACTGGCTGGAGGCCTTCGACGCGCCCGAGCCCGGCACGCCGCACAACGAGGCCCGCGACCGGGTGTGGGAGGCGCTCACCGACGTCCTCGTCGACAAGCTCGCGGCCGAGCTCGACGACGGCTGGGGCGAGGAGGCGGTGGACGAGTTCGACGCCTACGGGGTGAGCGCCGAGGACCCGACCGCGCGGTACCGCAGCGCCCTCGCGGGCGACCAGGACCTGGCGGAGGCCTTCGCTCGCGCGTGGCCCCTCATCGAGCCGACCGACCTCGTCGGGGACCTGTGGACCGTGCCCGCCTACCTGCGCCTGTGTGCGCCGTGGCTGACGCCGGACGAGGTGCGCACCCTGCGCCGCGCTGACCCCGCGGCCTGGACCACGAGCGACCTGCCGTTCCTCGACGCCGCCCGGCGCCGGCTCGGCGACCCCGGGGCCACCCGGCGGCGGGCCCGGCAGCGGGCCGCGGTCGCCGCCGAGCGTGCCCGGATGGCCGACGTCGTCGCCGACCTGCTCGCGAGCGACGACTCGGACATGAAGGTGATGTCGATGCTGCGCGGTCAGGACCTGCGAGCCGCCCTGGTCGACGAGGGGGCGCTGCCCGAGGACCAGGCCGACGCCCTCGCCGGGCCGTTCGCGCACGTCGTCGTCGACGAGGCGCAGGAGCTCACCGACGCCGAGTGGCAGATGGTGCTCGACCGCTGCCCGTCACGCAGCCTGACGATCGTCGGCGACCGGGCCCAGGCGCGGCACGGCTTCACCGAGTCGTGGGAGGACAGGCTGGGCTGGGTCGGCCTCGACGCCGTGACGATGGCCTCGCTGACCATCAACTACCGCACGCCCGAGGAGGTGATGGCCGAGGCCGAGCCGGTCATCCGAGCGGCCATCCCCGACGCGAACGTGCCGACCTCGATCCGCAGCAACGGGATTCCCGTCCTTCACGCCGCGGCCTCCGCAGGGGACACGGTGCTGGAGGAGTGGCTGGCGACGCATCCCGAAGGGGTGGCCTGCGTCGTCGGCGACCCGTCGTTCACCCCGACCGACCGGGTGCGATCGCTGCGCCCCGAGGAGACCAAGGGCCTGGAGTTCGACCTCGTCGTGCTGCACGCCCCGGCGCGCATCGGCACCGGCATCGAGGGGGCGGTCGACCACTACGTGGCGATGACCCGCGCCACCGAGCGCCTCGTCGTCCTGTCGGGCTGAGTCCGCCCGCCCGTCGGGGGCGTCGCGGGCCCGCCGTTGGTTACGGTCACGGGATGGACCCGACGGACCTCTACCGGCGCTACCTCCGGCGCTGCAACGAGTACCGCTTCGAGGAGCTCGGTGAGTTCGTCGCCGCAGAGGTCGAGGTCAACGACGCCCCGAGCGATCTCGCGATGTACCGCCTCGAGGAGGGCCGGATCGCGGCGGCCTGGGGCGACCTCGTCCCCGAGCGCCTGCCCCCACCCTGACGGCCGGCCTCAGCCGCTCGGGAGGGTGAGCACCTCGACGCCGTCCTCGGTGATCGCGACGGTGTGCTCGCTGTGCGCCGTGAGGCATCCGGTCCTGCTGCGCAGGGTCCAGCCGTCGTCGTCGGTGACGAGCTCGTCGGTGTCGGCCATCACCCACGGTTCGAGCGCGAGCAGCAGCCCGGGGCGCAACCGGTAGCCGCGGCCGGGGCGGCCGGTGTTCGACACGTGCGGGTCCTGGTGCATCGTCGTGCCCACGCCGTGGCCGCCGAACTGGGTGTTGACGCGGTACCCCGCACCGGTGAGCACCGAGCCGATGGCGTGCGAGACGTCGCCGAGGTGCGCCCCCGGGGCCACCGCCGCGATCCCGGCGGCCAGCGCACGCTCGGTGGTGTCGATGAGCACCGTGGCCTCCGGCGACGGCGTGCCGACGATGAAGCTCACGGCCGAGTCGGCGACCACTCCGCCGAGCGAGACGGCGAGGTCGAGGGTCAGCAGGTCGCCGTCCCGCAGGGCACGGTCGTGCGGGAGGCCGTGCAGCACGGCGTCGTTCACCGAGGTGCAGATGAAGTGCCCGAACGGGCCGCGGCCGAAGGACGGCGCGTAGTCGACGTAGCAGGAGAGGGCGCCGGCGCCCTCGATCATCTCCCGGGCCCAGCGGTCGACGTCGAGGAGGTTGGTGCCGACCTCGCAGCGTCCGCGGACGGCCCGGAGGATGTCGGCGACCAGCGCACCGGTGGCCCGCGCCCGCTCGACCTCGCGCGCGTCCAGCAGCTCGATCATCGGCGTCCTCCCGGACGGTCGTGGACCGCCAACTCTAGGTGGCCGATCCGCCCACCCGTCGCGAGGATGCGTCGAACGACGAAAGCCACGCACGTGCGCGGTTGTTGCGGTCAGGGAGGGCTTCGGACAGCGACAACCCGGCACGTGCGGGGTCGTCGTGCGGTGGGTCAGACGCGGCCGCGGACGGGGGTGCGCTCGACGTCGTCGCCCTCGTCGGGCATCGTCATCTCGGCCCGGACCCCGAGCAGGCGCACCTCGCGGCCCTCCTCGAGGTGGTCGGCGAGCAGGGCCTGCACCACCTCGTGCACCGGCGCCGCCTCCGACGACGTCGCCGGCAGCTTCCGGCTGCGGTTGACGGTGAAGAACGGCGCGTACCGGATCTTCAGCCCGATCCGCACGACCGGCCGGCCCTCGCGCCGGACGTCCTCGAGCACCTGGTCGGTGAGGACGCGCACGGCCTCGCGCACCTCCTCGGGCGTCGCGAGGTTCTGCTGGTAGGTCGTCTCGCGGCTGTGCCCGCGCGCCACCCAGGGCGCGTCGTCGACCTCGGCGCTGCCCTCGCCCCGCCCGAGCGAGCCGTACCAGGTGCCCATCCGCGGCCCGAACTCGGAGACGAGCACCCCGTCGTCGGCGGCCGCCAGCTCCGCCACCGTGTGGATGCCGTGGGCCGCCAGCCGGGCCGACACCCGCGAGCCGACGCCCCACAGCTCGGCCGTGGCCCGGTGCCCCATCACCTCGAACCAGTTCTCGGCGGTCAGCCGGTAGACCCCCTGCGGCTTGCCGAAGTCGGTCGCGATCTTCGCGCGGACCCGGTTGTCGCCCACCCCGACCGAGCAGTGCAGCCGGGTCCGGTCGAGCACCGCCGCCTGGATCGAGCGCGCCAGCGCCTCGGGGTCGGATGAGTCCCCACCGACGAACCCCTCGTCCCAGCCGAGCACCTCGACGACGAGCCCCAGGTCGCGGACGGCGGCGAACACCTCCGAGGAGACCTCGAGGTAGTGCGGCCCGTCGACGGGGAGGAAGACGGCGTCCGGCGCCTTCCGCGCCGCCACCCGCAGCGGCATCCCCGAGCGCACGCCCTTCTCCCGCGCGGGGTACGAGGCGGTGGAGACGACGGCGCGCTCGGTGGGGTCGCCGCGGCCGCCGACGACGACCTCGCGGCCGGCGAGCTCGGGGTGGCGCAGCACCTCGACGGCGGCGATGAACTGGTCGAGGTCGACGTGCAGCACCCACGGGAACGCACGCGGCGCCATCATCGCCCCCCGGTGGCCGGAGCCGTCAGCGCCCGGAGTCCTCGGGCAGCGGGGTGCGGGCGGCGTCCTCGACCCGGCGGTTCTCGCGGGTGCCGCGGCGCCGGGCGTCGTTGACCAGGGCCCGGGCGAGGCGCACCGTGGACGAGGGCAGCCGGAACACCGGACCCTGACCGGTCGTGGCGGTCATCACGCCTCCTCCTGCTCGACGTCCCCATTGTCACCCGGCGCGAGCGAGAGGTCCACCTCTTCGGCGCCCCGGACGCCCCGTCGCTCGCCGACGATCTGCTGCCCGAGCCGGATGCGGGCGATCCGGCGCGCGAGCTCGCGGTCCTCCTCGCTGCCGAGGTCCGAGCCGATCAGCTCGGCGAGCAGCTCGTCGCCGATCTGCTGCTCGGCGACGGAGTCGGCGGTGACGAGCGTGATGGCCCGGTCGAGCCGCTGGCGCCACTCGCCGCGCGCGTCCTGGCGCTGGCCGCGCAGCGCGACCCAGGCCGCGGCCCCCGCGCCGACGACGCCGCCGGCGAAGGAGAGGAACAGCACGAGCCAGGTCATGGCGACCATCATCCCGGCGGGGACCGACGCTGTCGCGGCACTGCACAAGGTGTCCGGTCCGACCCGCACCCCGCTGGACAGACCTGACCACCGTGACCGGCCGAGACGGTGCAGGGATGCCAGCGGGCGCCACCCCGCCCTAGGGTGAAGGACGACACCGGCCCCGACCACAGCGAGGTGGACACCGACCGTGGCGCACTACCAGGCGATGGGGAGCATCCCTCCCAAGCGGCACACCCAGCACCGGCGCCCCGCGGGCCGCGGCAGGCAGGGCGAGCTCTACTACGAGGAGCTCATGGGGGAGGAGGGCTTCAGCAGCGACTCGAGCCTGCTCTACCACCGCAACATCCCCTCGACGATCGCCGGCGCCCGGGAGTGGACCCTGCCCGACCAGTCGACGACGCCCAACCACCCCTTGAAGCCCCGCCACCTGAGGCTCCACGACCTCTTCTCGCCGAAGGAGGTCAGGGGCACCGACGTCGTCACCGGCCGGCGCCTCGTCCTCGGCAACGGCGACGTCCGCATCTCCTACGTCGTCGCGGGCGCCCCGAGCCCCTGGTACCGCAACGGCGTCGGTGACGAGTGCGTCTACGTCGAGCGCGGAGCGGCCCGGGTCGAGACCGTCTTCGGCGCCTTCGACGTCGCCGAGGGCGACTACCTCGTCATCCCGCGGGCGACGACGCACCGCTGGCTGCCGAAGCGCTCGACCAAGAACCCGCTGCGCGCGTACGCCATCGAGGCCAACAGCCACATCGCCCCGCCGAAGCGCTACCTCAGCAAGTACGGCCAGCTGCTGGAGCACGCGCCCTACTGCGAGCGCGACCTGCGGGCGCCGCAGGGCCCGCTGCTCGCGGAGGACGTGGGGGAGAAGGCGACCGACGCCGCCGAGGTGTTCATCAAGCACCGTGGCAACGGCCCGGGCGGCATCGTCGGAACGGTCCACGAGCTGCCGTTCCACCCGCTCGACGTCGTCGGCTGGGACGGCTGCCTGTACCCGTACGCGTTCAACATCAGCGACTACGAGCCGATCACCGGGCGCGTGCACCAGCCGCCGCCGGTGCACCAGGTGTTCGAGGGCTGGAACTTCGTCATCTGCAACTTCGTGCCGCGCAAGGTCGACTACCACCCGCTGGCCATCCCCGTGCCCTACTACCACTCCAACGTCGACAGCGACGAGATCATGTTCTACGTCGACGGCGACTACGAGGCGCGCAAGGGCTCGGGCATCGGGAAGGGCTCGGTGTCGGTGCACCCCGGCGGCCACGCGCACGGTCCGCAGCCCGGTGCGTCCGAGGCCTCCATCGGTGCCGACTACTTCGACGAGCTCGCCGTGATGGTCGACACCTTCCGGCCGCTCGAGCTGGGCGAGGGCGGGCGGGCCTGCGACGACGGCGTGTACGCCGACTCCTGGAACCGCGGTCGGGGCTGACGCCGGGAGCCTCCTATCCTTGGGGCGTGTCGCTCGCGCCCGTGACCGAGGAGGTCGTCACCCCCGAGGGGGACGTGGCTCCCGACACCCCGTGGGTGACGATCGTCTGGAACGACCCGGTGAACCTCATGTCCTACGTCACCTACGTGCTCCAGCAGCACTTCGGCTACGGCCGGGCCAAGGCCGAGAAGCTGATGATGCAGGTGCACTCCGAGGGCCGGGCCGTCGTCAGCAACGGCCCCCGCGAGGCGATGGAGGCCGACACCGAGGCCCTCCACGGCTACGGGCTGTGGGCCACCTTCCAGAAGGACTCCTGATGGCCCGGGCCTTCCGGCGCAGCGGTCGCGGCGCCGAGCGGCGCTACGTCGCGACCCTCGACGCCGACGAGCGCGAGGTCGTGGCCTCGCTGATGGACCAGGTGCACGACCTGCTCGAGCCGCCGGACCGGCCGGTCACCGGCGACACCGTCTTCGACGACCTCGTCGCCGGCCTCGACCTCGGCAGCACCGAGGGGGCCGGGGCGGCCGAGGTCGAGGGCCTCGCCGACCGCGACCCCGCGCTCGAGCGCCTCCTGCCGTCGGCGAACCGCGAGGACGACGCCGCGGCCACCGAGTTCCGCCGGCTCACCGAGGGCGGGCTGCGCCACCGCAAGGCGCTCGCGCTCGCCGCCTCGGCGGCCGTCCTGCGCCTCGACACCGAGACGGTGGCCCTCGACGCCGACCAGGCCCGCAGCTTCCTCACCGCGCTCACCGACGTCCGGCTCGTGCTCGGGGAGCGGCTCGGCCTGCGCGCCGACGAGGACCTCGAGCGGCTCGAGCAGGCGGCGTCATCGCTCGGTCCGGAGGAGCCGCTGCTGCACGCCCTCGCCCTGTACGACTTCCTCACCTGGCTCCAGGAGACGCTGGCCGGCGCCCTCCTGCGGGGCTGAGGATGCTCCGCCGCGTCGGCACCGTCCTCGCCCTCGTCTTCGCCGTGCTGCTCGGTGGGGTCCTCCTCTGGCCCGACGGCTCGCTCGTCAACCGCGGCGTCGTCGAGGTCTACGTCGTGCTCCTGGACGCCGGGGTGCCGCCGGCGGTGCGTCCCGAGCACTACGGCGCGGCGCTCAACGTCGTGGCCTTCGTCCCGCTCGGCTGGCTCGGGGTCGCGTGGCTGCGGCGCCGCGTGGTGGTCGTCGTCGCGGCCCTGGCCGGGCTCAGCGCCACGGTGGAGGCCCTCCAGCTCCTGCCGTTCCTGCACCGCGAGACCACGCTGCTCGACGTCGTGTGCAACACGGCGGGGGCGGTGCTCGGGGCGCTCGCGGGCTCACTCGTGCGCGACGAGCCGCCCGTCGACGAGCTGGTCGACGAAGGTCACGACGTCGGCCGCCACGACCTCGGCTGAGGCGCCGACCTCGGCGGCCACCCGGTCGACGACGTCGCCCAGCGACCCGCCGGGGACCAGCGCCCGCCAGACCACCGCCCCCGGGCCGTCGAGCACGACGGGCGGCCCGTCGGGCAGGGGCGCGGCGTAGACGACCCCGTCGGCCTCGACCCAGGCGGCGTCCGGGTGCACCCGCAGCCCGCTCACCGACGCACCGCCCCGACGGCCCGGCGGCCCAGCGCGCGACCGAGGTGGGCGAACCGGGCCACGGCCTCGCGCGCCACCTCGCCCCGCGAGGGCTCGTGGCCCAGCCGCTGGGCGAGGTAGTACCGGTTGACCCCGAGCGAGCGGACCACCACCGAGGCCTTGGCCCGGGGCCCGCGCGCCGCCCGCCAGCGGGCCCGCCACTCGTCGAGCCGGTCGCCGTCCCCGGCGAAGACCTCCCACAGCGCCGCCTCCGGGGTGCCGGCGTGCGCGGCGAGCCCGCCCGTCGCGGCCGCCAGCCCGACCGTCGAACCGGTGCGCTCGGCGAGGTCGCGGATGGCGTCGCGCTCGGGCTCCGTGCGGTTCGTCCAGTTGGCCGGGACGTCGGGGTGCTCGCCCCCGGTGGGGGTGCGGGCGGCGTGGAGCAGCAGCACGAGCGACTGGGCGACGGGCGCCGGAACGACGCAGGGGACGTGGGCGATGTCGTGGCGCCAGCGGCCCTCCCACAGCACGGAGAAGGCGCCGGAGGGGTCGGCCTCCATCCCCGGGTAGAGGCGGTGCACGTCGAGCAGCCCCCAGCTCGGGTGGAACAGGTTGGCGGCGTGGTCGAAGGCCGACCCGGCCTCGAACGTCGTCTCGGTGCGCCAGCCGTGGCGGTCGAGCGCGGCCATCAGCCGGTCGAGGTGCTCGGGCCGGACGATGACGTCGACGTCGCTGCCCGTGCTCTTCCACGGTCGCAGGCCGGGTGCCACGGCCGGCCCCTTGATGTGGAGGACGTCCGCGCCGGCCTCGTCGGCGAGCCGCTGGACCGCCGCGTGGGCGAGCGCGACCCGCGCGGAGGTCGGCACGTCGCGGGCTCCCGGCACGCGACAACTCTAGGCTGGCGCGCCCGGCGTCCACCGGCGCGACGCGGGGTCCGCCGGTAGCATCGAGGATCGAGCCGCCGCACCCTGCAGCGGCCAGCCCGGAGGCCCTCCTCGTGACCCTGCTCGACTTCGTCCGCCTGACGCGCGCGCACCTCCTGAGCCTGGTGTTCCTCACCCTGGTCGGGGGAGCGGTCGCCTACGGGCTCACGCTGCGGATGCCCGAGGTGTACCTCGCGGACGCCAGCGGCTTCGTCCGGGTCGCCGGGTCCGGGGAGAGCACCGGCGACGGCCTCGCGGCCAACTCGCTCGGCGGGTCCAAGGCCGAGTCCTACCTGCCGCTGGTGACGAGCCGTGCGGTCGCCGAGCGGGCCATCGCCGCCACCGGCATCGACGCCACGCCCGCCGAGGTCGCCGGCCGGGTGGGCGCCAGCGTCGCGACGGGCTCGGTCATCCTCAAGGTCACCGCCACCGGCCCGACCCCCGAGGAGTCCCGCGTCCTCGCCGACGCGGTCATCACGGCCACCGCGGAGGAGGCCAACGCCATCGAGACGGCGGCCGACCCCTCGGCCGAGCCCATCGTCTCGATCGTGCCCATCGAGTCGGCCCTGCCCGGCGGCAAGATCGCCCCGAACCCGAACCGCAACATGCTCATCGGCCTCGTCGTCGGTCTGGTCGTCGCCTACGCGCTGGTCTTCGTCCGCCGCCAGCTCGACACGCGCCTGCGCACCGTGAGCGACGTCGAGGAGCTCACGGCGGCGAGCGTCCTCGGGGTCGTGCCCCAGACCAAGGAGCTCGGGGTCGTGCGCGGCCGCGGGCGGGTCGGCCAGCTGGGCATCGCGGCCGAGGCGTTCCGGCAGATCCGCACCAACCTGCGCTTCGTCGGCGTCGACGACCCCGCACGCAGCATCGTCGTCACGAGCGCGAACGCGGGCGAGGGCAAGTCGACGGTCGCCGCCACCCTCGCGCGGGTGCTCGGGGCCTCCGGCCAGTCCGTCGTCATCATCGACGCCGACCTGCGCCGCCCGACCCTCGCCAAGGTCTTCGACGTCGTCGGCACGGTCGGCCTCTCGCACGTGCTCACCGGCCAGGTGCCCGTCGAGGACGTCCTCCTCCCGACCGACCAGGACAACGTCCGGCTCGTCACCTCGGGGCGCACGCCCCCCAACCCCAGCGAGCTGCTCGGGTCGGTGCGGATGCACGAGCTCGTGGCCCGGCTCACCGAGGACCACGTCGTCATCCTCGACGCGCCGCCGCTGCTTCCGGTCACCGACGCCGGGGTGCTCGCGGGCTTCTGCGACGGCACGCTGCTCGTCTTCGCGGTGGGCCGGACGCACAAGGAGCAGGCCCGCCTGGCGGCGCGGATGATGTCGCAGGTCGGCGGCCGCGTGCTCGGCGTGGTGCTCAACATGGCGCCACAGCGCAAGGTCGGCGGGGTCGTGTACGGCGGCTACGGCTACTCGTCGTACGCGTCGGACTACACGAGCCGCAAGGCCTACGACAGCGCGCCCGCCGACGACGCCACGTCCGCCGAGCAGGTCGAGCCGGTCGTGCCGGCAGGGCCGGGGGTGCCGGTGCAGACCGCTCCGAAGGCCGCCGCGAAGCCGCGGCGCACGAGCGCCCGTAAGACCACGACCTGAGGGTCGAACCCGATGCCCTCGCGGGCTGCGGGGGGAGGGTCCGGTCAGTTGGGTGCTCTGGTGCCGGACGTGGTGCTGTCGGTGGCGTCGGACCGGGGGTGATCACCCCTCATCGGACGCCACCAACCACGCCAAGGCCGGCGCCAGGACCGGCAGAGCGCTCACTCAGTAGGCGCCGCGGGCGGTGAGCACCGCGGAGACCGTGCGCCAGAGGATCGTCAGGTCCTGCACGAGCGACCAGTTGTCGACGTAGTAGAGGTCGAGGCGCACCGAGTCCTCCCACGAGAGGTCCGAGCGGCCCGAGACCTGCCAGAGGCCGGTCATCCCGGGGCGCACGGCGAGGCGGGTCCGCACGTCCTCGGTGTAGCGCTCGACCTCGCTGGGCAGCGGCGGGCGCGGGCCGACGAGGCTCATCTCGCCGCGCAGGACGTTGAGGAACTGCGGGGTCTCGTCGAGCGAGAAGCGGCGGATGAACTTGCCGGGGCGGGTGATGCGCGGGTCGTCGGCGGCCTTGAAGAGGACGTGGTCCTCGCCGTGCTTGTTGGCGGCGGCGACCTGCGCGGTCATCCGGTCGGCGTCGACGACCATCGAGCGGAACTTGAAGCAGTCGAAGAAGGTGCCACCGAGGCCGACGCGGGTCTGGCGGAAGAGCACCGGGCCGCCGTCGTGGAGGCGGATGGCCAGGGCGGTCGCCAGGAGGACCGGGCCGGCGAGCAGCAGGCCGGCCGAGGCGCCGACGATGTCGAAGGCGCGCTTGGAGAGGCGGCTGGCGCGGTGGGCGCGCGGCCGGTCGAGCTCCATGAGGTGCAGTCCGGCGGCCGGACGGACGCGGACGCGGTCGGTCGCGACGTCGGTGAGGCTCGGCACGAGCATGATCTGGACGTCGGAGTCCTCGAGGTCCCAGGCGGCGCGGCGCATCTCGCGGGCCGAGCCGACGGCGCCCCCGGCGAAGAGGACGACGTCACAGCCCTCGCTGGCGACGACGGCGGCCGTGCGGTTCGTCGTGCCGAGCACCGGCACCCCACCGGGGGTCATGCCCGCGCCCGGGGTCGGCAGCAGCGCGCCGACGACCTCGTAGCCGAGCCACGGCTCGCGGCGGAGCACGTCGGCGACCTCGTCGACCTGGTCGGGCGAGCCGGACACGAGGACGCGGTGGTTCAGGCGACCGCGGCGGCGCGCGGTGTGCACGGCGCGGCGCAGTAGGTGGCGGCCGAGGACGAGCACCGGCACGCCGAGGATGATGAGGAGGAAGAAGAAGCCGCGCGAGAACTCGAGCTTGGCGAGGTAGGAGACGACACCGATCGCCCCGGCCCCGACGAGCGTGGCCCGCACGACCTGCTTGTACTCGGCCGAGCCCGCACCGAAGACGTGGCGCGCGTAGCCGCCGTGGGCGGCGATGGCCAGCAGCCAGCCGGCCGCGAGGGGGACGGCGGCGGCGGTGGCCAGCTCGTGGAGGTCCGCGGCGGCGTTGGCGAAGGGTAGGGCCATCCGGCCGAGTGCGGCGAGCGTGATGACGAGGACGATGCCGACGAGGTCGGTGGCGACGGCCGCCGGCGCGATGACGCGGTGCGTCGCGGTGCGGACCTGCGGGCGCGTGGCGACCCGGATGGGGGAGACGAGGGCCATGGTCAGTCGGTGACCGTCGCCGGGGCGACCGCGAGGCGGGAGGCGACGGAGGCGGCCCAGGCCGGGGCCGGGGAGGTGCCCGAGAGCACGACCTGCCGGCGGGTCGGGAGGGCGCGCGGGGCGCTCGGGCGCAGCGCCGAGACGGCGTCGCGGATGCGCCGGCCGAAGCGCTCCTCGCCGAACTCGTCCGCGTGCTTGAGGACGACCTCGGTGTCCCACGAGCGGCGGGCGGCCTCGGCGATGCCGGAGCGGAAGGCGGAGGCGGTGGGCGCCTCGACGTAGAGGCCGGTCAGGCCGTCGACGACCGTGTCGAGGTAACCGCCGGCGCCGAGGGAGACGGTCGGGACGCCGAAGGCGGCCGCCTCGAGCGGGGTCAGCCCGTAGTCCTCGAGGCTCGGGGCGAGCAGGAACCGGGCCTGGGCGTAGACCCAGCGCAGCTGCGACTCGGTGAGGCCCTCGACCATCCGCACGTTCGGCGGGGCGATGGCCTCGAGGCGCGCCTTCTCCGGGCCGGTGCCGACGACGACGAGCCGCTCGTCGGTGCCGCGCACGGCCTCGATGACGACGTCGACGTTCTTGTAGGGCAGCAGGCGGGAGACGACGAGCAGGTAGCCTTCGCCGGCCCAGTCCTCGAGCGCGGGAACGCTCTCGCGGGGGGCGTCGAAGTCCATCGCGTGCGGCGGCGGGACGACCTCGGCCTCGATGCCGTAGGCCTCGCCGATGCGGTCGCGGACGACGCGCGAGTTGCAGAGGTACTTCACCGGGCGCTGGGCGGCGCGGCGGTCCCAGGCGAGCAGCGAGGGCTTCATCATCGCCAGGGCCAGGCCCTTGGCGGAGGAGCGCATCGGGCCGCCGAGGTAGGCCTCGGTCTGGTAGAGCCAGCGGGCGGGGGCGTGGCAGTAGGCGACGACGTCGCCCTCGGCGCGGAAGCCGTGGGCCCAGCCGGACGTGGAGGCGACGACGACGTCCTCGGTCGGGCGGACCGAGGAGGCGGCGAACGGCAGCAGCGGCAGGGCGGCGCGGTAGGAGCGCCGGGCCGGGCCGAAGCGGTTGAGGGAGGAGGCTCGCACGTCGAGGGCACCCAGCTCGGGGTAGGTCGCCTCGGGCTCGTGGAGCGTGGTGTGGACAGGGGCGCCCGGGAAGGCCTTGGCCAGGGAGAGGACGACGCGCTCGGCGCCCCCACGCTGGGTGAGGTAGTCATGGGCGACGGCGACGGTGCGTCCGTCCGACAGGGTGTGAGCCACGGATCCAGCATCCGGGGAAGGTAAAGAACGCGTAAAGCGCAGCAGGCCTCACCTGCCCGTTCGCCTTCCGTGGCCGTCCGTTCCGGCGAGCGGGCTCCTCGTCCGAACGGACGAGGTTCCGCCGGTGCGGAATCCGGGGTGGGTCAGTCCTCGAAGCGCTCGGCGTCGACCATCCGCGCGACGAGCTCGTCGAAGGTCACCGAGGGCGCCCAGCCGAGGCGGGTGCGGGCCCGGGTGGCGTCGCCGACGAGCAGGCTCGGGTCGGCCGGCCGCAGCAGGGCGGGGTCGACCTCGACGAGCGGTTCCCAGTCCTCGATGCCGACCCGGGCGAAGGCGGCGGCGACGAGGTCGCGGACCGTGTGGGCCTCACCCGTGGCGACGACGTAGTCGGCCGGCTCGTCGTGGCGCACCGCCCGGACCATCGCGTCGACGTAGTCGGGCGCCCAGCCCCAGTCGCGCCGGGCGTCGAGGTTGCCGAGCACCAGCCGGTCGGTGCGGCCGGCGGCGATCGCGGCGACGGTGCGGGTGATCTTCCGGGTCACGAAGGTGGTCGGCCGCCTCGGCGACTCGTGGTTGTAGAGGACGACGGAGGTGGCGAACCGCCCGCGCGCCCGGGCGATGCCCACGCCGTGGTGGGCCAGGGCCTTGGCCGCGCCGTAGGGGCTGACCGGGCGGACCGGCGTGTCCTCGTCCTGCGGCGCGACCGGCGGCTCGCCGAAGATCTCGGCGCTGGCCGCCTGGAGGAAGCGCACCTCGCGCCCGGTGCGTTCGGCGACGCGGCCCGCGGCCTCGAGGAGGACGAGGGCGGCGGTGCCGCTGACCCGCGTCGTGAGCAGCGGCTCGGCCCACGACTGCGCGACCGAGCTGACCCCGCCGAGGTTGTAGAGCTCGTGGGGGGCGACGTGCTGGACGAGGCCCGCGAGGTCGTCCTCCGGGCCGCCGAGGTCGACCTCGTGGACGACGAGGCCGTCGGGGAGGGTGCCGCCGAGGTCCTCCCGGCGGACCAGGCCGTGCACCTCGTGGCCCTCGGCGAGGAGGCGCTCGACGAGGTAGCCGCCGTCCTGCCCGGTGGCCCCCGTGACGAGGGCGGTGCTCACCGCTCGGCGCGCAGCAGCGCGAGGTCGTGCTCGACCATCATCCGCACGAGGTCCTCGAAGCCGACCGTCGGCGTCCAGCCGAGCCGGTCGCGGGCCTTGGACGCGTCGCCGACGAGCAGGTCGACCTCGGCGGGGCGCATGAACCGCGGGTCCTGCTCGACCAGGCCCGACCAGTCCTCGATGCCGACGTGGGCGAAGGCGACGTCGAGCAGGTCGCGGATGGAGTGCGTGCTGCCGGTGGCGAGGACGTAGTCGTCGGCCTCGGGCTGCTGGAGCATCCGCCACATGCCCTCGACGTAGTCGCCCGCGAAGCCCCAGTCGCGCTGGGCGTCGAGGTTGCCCATCGTCAGCTTCTCCTGGCGGCCCTCGGCGATGCGGGCGACGGCCATCGAGACCTTGCGGGTGACGAACTCCGGTCCGCGACGGGGGGACTCGTGGTTGAAGAGGATGCCCGAGCTGGCGTGCATCCCGTAGGACTCGCGGTAGTTGATGGTCATGTAGTGACCGAAGACCTTGGCCACGCCGTAGGGCGAGCGGGGCCACAGCAGGGTGCTCTCGCGCTGCGGCACCTCCTGGACCTTGCCGAACATCTCCGAGCTCGAGGCCTGGTAGTAGCGGACCTTCCCCAGGTCCTCGCCGCAGTACAGGCGCACGGCCTCGAGGACGTTGAGCACGCCGTTCGCGGTGACGTCGGTGGTGACCCGGGCGTTCTCCCACGAGTAGGCGACGAACGAGACCGCCCCGAGGTTGTAGACCTCGTCGGGGCGGGCGGTCGCCATCGCCCGGATGAGGCTGGACAGGTCGGTGAGGTCGCCGGTGTGCAGGTGGACGTCGGGGACGGTGCGCCGCACCAGCTCGCGCTTGGGGTTGTTCTGCCCACGGACGATGCCGTGGACCTCGTAGCCCTTCGAGAGGAGCAGCTCGGAGAGGTAGAGCCCGTCCTGGCCGGTGATGCCGGTGATGAGCGCAGTGGGCATGGGGTGTCGAGGCCTCCGGTCGGGGTCGGTCGGGCGCCATCCTCGCAGACGGCGTGCGGTCAGGCCGGGTGGACGTGCAGCTCGCGGAGCACCGCGGCGACCCGCTCGCGACCGGCCCCGGGGGAGTGCTCGGCCTCCCACCGGCCGCGCTGGGCGGCGACGACCGCCGCGCGCTCGTCGGGCGACACGCCGGCCCACGCGGTGACGGTGTCGCGCAGCGCCTGGGCGTCCCCGGCAGGGGCCACCCAGGGATGCTCCGGGCCGACGAGCTCGGGAAGGGCGCCGGCATCGGTGGTGAGCACCGGGACGCCGGCGGCCATCGCCTCCGCCGCCGCCAGCCCGAAGGCCTCGGGGGCCACCGACGG
>JAESFK010000261.1_pt1 | contig 33733 bp, 31 predicted proteins | sample 9269391 | NCBI WGS metagenome assembly JAESFK01 (sample SAMN14506231, study PRJNA617097) | algae metagenome | isolation source: Drouetiella hepatica UHER 2000/2452 and co-occurring heterotrophs from... | place: Slovakia: Slovak Paradise National Park, Hrabusice, Kosice Region | collected 2000-01-01
GGCGACAGCACGTCGGCCAGGCGCATCGTGCCGTAGTCGCGCAGGACCAGCATGTAGGCGTCGAAGGTGCCCGGAATGCAGGCAGGCAGCAGACCCGTGCCGGGGATGAGGTCGAGCCCGAGGCCCTTGTAGTGGGCGATGGTCGCGCCGGCCGGCATCGGCCCCTGGCCGCACACGACCTCGGTTTTGCCGCGGCGGACGTCGTGCAGGATCAGCGGTGCGTCGCCGCCGGGACCGCACAGATGCGGTTCGACCACCTGCAGGGTGAAGGCGGTGGCCACGGCCGCGTCGAAGGCGTTGCCGCCCCGCTCGAGGATGCCCATGCCGACCGCCGTCGCGATCCAGTGCGTGGACGTGACGACGCCGAATGTACCGACGATCTCGGGGCGCGTGGTGAAGGGATTGGGATTGATGAGCTTCACGGTCTTCTCCTCGCGCGAGCGGCGTGGAGCGACCTTAAAGCCCGTAAGCTCTAGCCGCCAGAGGCCGCCGGATCCGGGAGGCGCATCCAGGGCGGGGTTTCCGGCAGGAGGCGTGCGCCGCCGGCCGTGAGAGGTGCCCCGTTGCCGCGCGCCGCATCGAGCCGCAACATCGCCAGCGCGCGATCACCCGTGCCGGAACGCAGTTCACCCACTTCCTCGCCGTCGCGAAGCACCGGTGTGCCAGGTTCAGGCAGCGCGCCCTCGACCTTGACCGGGAACAGGCGTTTCCTGATCAGGGCGCGGTACTTGGTGCGGGCTGTGAGCTCCTGGCCCATGTAGCAGCCCTTCTTCCAGTCGACGCCATTCAACTCGTCGAAGCCGTTCTCGAGCAGCAGCGCCTTCTCGACCTGGAGATCGCGGCTGCCGTCGGGCACGCCCAGCGGCAGGCGCAGCGCGTCGTAGGCGGCAAGGGGCGCTTCGGCAAAGCCACGGGTCGAAAGAAGCGTCACGGCCTGTCTCGCCGGGGCGATCACGCGGACGCCCAGCAACCCCAGCCGGGGATCTTCGAACGTGACCGCTCCCTCGATGCCGAAAGCCTTCGATGTGTCGTCGCCGAATGCCGCGGCGACTTCGAGCGCGGCTCCCAGATCCTCGACGATGACCTTGGAGCGCAGCGTGTACATCTTGAGCTTCTTCGCGAGCGCCGGCGCCCTCTCGCGCTCGGTCTCCAGGAAGAACGTGTCGCTGCCGGCATCGGCCACGAACATGTCGTTGAGGAACCGTCCCTGCGGCGTGAGGAGCGCGGCCCAGATGGCTCGTTCTGGCGCCACTTTCCTCGTGTCGTTGGAGATGAGCCCCTGCAGGAACTCGACTCGGTCGGCCCCCGCGACGGAAATCACGCTGCGATGGGGCAGCAGGCTGAAAAAGGAAGGCATGATTGTAGAGTTGGGGGCCACTCCGATGCTTGGCAAGCATCTCATGCCCTTTGATGGATTGTGGACAATCGCCGGCCTAAGGCGAGCCCTTCAGCGCGAGGCGCGCTCTCGCTGTCGAACGTCTTCCGGAAATGCCTGCCGAACGGCTGTGGCGCGAGGGCTCGGCCAAGCGAAGAGGCTGCAATCCACGCCCAGCTCGGTCAACCGCGCGATTGCCTCGTCGCGGATCGCGGGGCCCGCCAGCCTGTCCTGCTCGGCATCCCCCGACGGGCGCATGTGGCTGTCCTGACCGTTGCGGGTTCCGTCGAGCGAGCTGCCACGCTTGTCCTCGATGGCGCGCATATGTTCCTTCCGCACCAGTCGCGCGGCGGCGGGCAGCATCGGCCACTCTCGGCGCGTGCCGCAGAAATGGTTGAGCAAGTACGTCGCCGTTTCGACCGGCCGGTCGACCAGGTTTTCGTAGGGGATCATCTTCACCAGGTGGGGGTACCGCTCGGCCTGGGCCTGATAGGAAATGAACTGGCGTGCATAGGAGATCAGCGCTGCATCGAACAGGTAATCCCGGAAGGACATGTCGGCGACCGGACGGCCCCCGAACAAGTGGTAGGCCGGACTTACGTGTGCCTGGCAGTAGCGGAAATAGGAGAAGGCCTGGTCCACGGGATTTCGGTAGACGAGGGCGATCGGCGCTCCCTGTCCCTTGCGTGCCGCCCGATCCATCGCCGACACATTGACGGGGGTATAGTCGTAGCTCGCCAGATCCACGGGGGTATGCCGATAGCTCTTCTCTTCGTGGAAACAGTCGTAACCGGGCACATGGAACGACGTCCGCCGCCACCAGTGCCTTGCCGGGACCATATCGTGGAACCCGGGGCACACCGTATGCCCGATGAACATATGCTCGTCCGGCAGGGTCCCGCCCACTCGAAACAGCGGCCCCCCCCTGAAACGATGGAAGTCGAAGGCAGCGCCCTGCGGATCGCCAATGACTTCGCCGGTCAGGAGATCGTCGAGTCGGCCGCCCTGCTCTAGATGGCCCACGAAGGCGAAAAGGTAGCGAAGGAACCAGGTGCCCGAGCGCGGCACGGTGGACAGGACGGGAAGGCGATAGGTTTCGAACATGCAAAACGGTACGCAGGAAGCGCCCTCTTTCTCCCCGTAATCTGTCAGATATGTTACCTTATCCCGCCTGAAGCCTCCCGGTTTTTTTTGCATTTGGGCTCAGTAGCGGCGCAAGTTTCCCTGCTCGTCCTGGCATGAATTGGCAGACAGCGCCAAAATGAAGGCGATTCTGTCGTGCATCTGCTTGCCGGCGTCCCGCCGTGCCGATCCGGAAGCTGGTCGGTGGACAGCGAAACGGCACTTTCGTTGAGGCTGTTTGAACCTTGGCGGTCTTGCTACAGAGCGGCTTCGATTCGACTGGGGGCTTTCCATGACATTCCGTGCGCTCGTCTTGACTCAGGGGGCCGACCGAAAGGTCACTGGCGCCATCGAAACCCTGCCCGAGGACAAGCTGCCGCCGGGTGACGTCGTCGTGGCGATCGACTGTTCGACCCTCAACTACAAGGACGGCCTCGTGCTCACGACGGGCGGTGGCCTGGTCAAGACCTGGCCGCATGTCGGTGGCATCGATTTTGCCGGTACGGTCGAGACATCCGAGAATGCCGCCTTCAAGGCGGGCGACAAGGTTGTGCTGAACGGCTATCGCGTCGGAGAACTGCACTGGGGCGGCTACGCCACGAAGGCGCGGGTGAAGGGCGACTGGCTGGTCAGGTTGCCGGGCTCCCTCTCGACCCGGCGCGCGATGGCGATCGGCACGGCGGGCTACACCTCGATGCTCTGCGTGATGGCCCTCGAGAAGCACGGGATCGATCCGGCGCAAGGCGAGATCCTGGTCACGGGTGCGGCCGGCGGTGTCGGCTCGGTCGCCGTCGCGATCCTGGCAAAGCTCGGCTACTCGGTCGTTGCGGCAACCGGCCGTCCGCAGGAGGGCGAATATCTCAAGTCGCTCGGCGCCGCGACGATCATGGACCGCAAGGAACTGACCGAGGCGCCGGACAGGCCGCTGCTCGGCGAGCGCTTCGCCGGCGTCGTCGACACCGTTTCCGGCGTGATGTTCGCCCGGGCGCTGGCGCAGGTGAAGTACGGCGGTGCGGCGGCGGTCTGCGGTCTCGCCGCCGGCCCATCGTTCCCCGGCTCGATCCTGCCCTTCATCCTGCGCGGCGTGTCGGTCTACGGCATCGATTCGGTGATGCTGCCGAAGGCGCCGCGCGAGGAGGCGTGGCGCCGTCTCGGGAGCGACCTGCCGGTCGACAAGCTCGACAGCACCGTGAGCGAGGCGGGCCTGGGCGATCTGATGGCTCTGGCGCCCAAGATCCTCAAGGGAGAGGTCCGCGGTCGCGTGGTTGTCGACGTGAACAAGTAACGGCGCAACGTCACCCATCCCGCTCCGAAGTCGGCCTGCAGCAGCGGCAAGCGAATGGCGCTCCACGCCTGTCGTCGCTAGAACAGTGCCACGACGAGCTGCGCTGCAAGGACCGGGGGAACGGGCGAAGTGACTCTCGATGACAATGTAGCGGCGCTGGTCGGTACGGCGGCCGCGGTGGCGCACGTCGCCATTGCAGTAGCCGTCACGGTCCATGTTCTGCTCTACAAGCGCAGCGTAGGCGCCGCGGTTTCATGGATCGGCATCGCCTGGCTCTCACCCTTCCTGGGGGGCCTGCTCTACGCGATCATGGGCATCAATCGCGTCAAGCGGCGTGCCCAAAGGCTCAAACGACAACATCTGCCGCTCGCTGCGGCCGGCACCACGGCTGCCGTGACGCGCGATTCGCTGACGCCGCTGGAGTACGCGGTCGGGCGGCTGACGGGCCTGCCGTCGAAGCCGGGCAACCTCGTCGAGATGCTGCGCAGCGGGGACGAGGCCTACCCGCGCATGCTCGAGGAGATCGCCGGGGCGAAGACGTGCGTCGGACTCTGCAGCTACATCTTCCGCGACGATTCGGCGGGGGAGAAATTCCAGGCGGCCCTGATCCAGGCCCAGCAGCGTGGCGTTAAGGTGCGCGTCCTGATCGACGGGGTCGGCGGCGGCTACTTCTGGTCGGGAACCTACAACCGGCTGCGCAAGGCCGGCGTCCCAGTCGCGCGCTTTCTGCACTCGTATTTCCCCTGGCGCACGCCGCTCGTGAACCTGCGCAATCACCGCAAGCTGCTGGTCATCGACGGTCGTGTGGCCTTCACCGGCGGGCTCAACATCGGAGCGGAAAACGTCGTCGCCGGGAGTCCGGCCCATCCGGTACGCGACACGCATTTCCGTATCGAAGGTCCGGTCGTCGAGCAGCTCACCGATGCCTTCGCCGACGACTGGCAGTTCACGACGGGCGAGCAGCTGGACGACGACTGGTTTCCGCAGCTCGAGCCGGTCGGGACGGTATTGGCGCGGGTGGTGCCTTCCGGTCCCGACGAAGACATGGAGCAGATCGAATTCGTGACGCTGCATGCCATTTCCTGCGCGCGTGAATCGATTCGCGTGGTGACGCCCTATTTCCTGCCGGGCGAGCCGCTCACCATGGCGCTGGGACTGGCGGCGATGCGTGGAATCACGGTCGACATCCTGCTGCCCGAGAACTCCAATCACGCGATCCTCGACTGGGCGCGGCGCGTGCCGCTTCGACCGCTGATCGAGGCGGGGTGCCGCGTCTGGATGATGCCGGCGCCGTTCGATCATTCCAAGCTCATGACGATCGACGATTCCTGGTCGTTCATCGGCAGCGCCAACTGGGACACGCGCAGCTTCCGCCTGAACTTCGAGCTGAACGTCGAGCTGCACGACGCTGCCTTCGCACGGCAGATCGTCGGGTCGAAGAAGCCGCAGCGCCGCCTGACCCTTGCCGAGATCGATGGCGACCCCTTGCCGATCCGGCTGCGCAACAGCGCGGCGCGGCTGCTGCAACCCTACCTGTAGAAGCCCCGTGGCCGGGCCCTGGGGATCGGCAACGGCCCCTCCGGGGCCTGGGTGCTGTCGGCGAGACGCAACTCGAGCCTGATCGGCCGGTGGTCCGAGGGGCCGAAGTCCAGCGCATCGGCCATGCTGCAGACGAGCCTGTGGGCGAGGCAGCGGTCGAGCCGGACCGGCATGACGTTGCCGGAGAGGTGAGTGGGTTCGCGAGGGCCGACATCGGCGAAGCCTGGCAGGAAGACCGGACCGACGGCATTGTAGTCGCCGATGATGGCCGATGGTTTGCCCTGCAGCGCCGCGGCGATGCGGGCGAGCTGGCGGCGGTTGAGCAGCTGGCCGTGCGAGAGGTGAACGTTGGCGAAGGTGATCTCGCCCATCTGGATGATCTGCGCGCGCCGCCGCGGCAGCCTTCCGGGAAGCCGCGACGCCGGCAGCGACAGGGCCACCGGGCGGGGAAAATGGGTCGGACTCCAGACCGCCAGCCCGTGGATCCGGCCGAGCCACGACAGCCGGTAGAAATGGCCGCCGACCAGCCCCGGCAGTGCCTCGATGTGCTGCGTCGCCTCCTGCATGAGGAGTATGTCGGGCTTCTGGATGTCGATCAGCTTCGCCACGTCCTCGACGGCGGCGCCGGTGAGGCGAAGCAGGTTCCAGCTTACGACCTTCACGGCTTGGCCGCTTTCTCGCGCCGGGCGCGCCGGATCTGCGCGGTCATCGATCCCGTGCCGCCGGCGGCGGCCTGCAACTCGTTGCGTACCTGCTCGCGCCGCTCGTGGATCGATGCGATGACGAGGCCCATCGGGACGCCCAGACCGACGAGCGCCGATTCGGCCAGCTGCAGACTCGCCTCGATGGTCTCCGGCACGGTGTCGGTGACCGCCAGCGTGTACAGATGCAGGGCATGCTGGGCGTCGTGGGCGCGCGCCACGATCATCACGTCGGGCCGCCGGGCACGAACGGCGCGTACCACATCGTCGACCGCCGCCGTGTCGATGGTGACGATGACACCCGTCGCCTCATCGATGCCGCAGCGCTGCAGGAACAAAGCATTGGAGGCGTCGCCGAAATAGACCGGGCGACCGAGCTTGCGCCAGCGCTCGACCAGCTCCGCATCGCGATCGGCCGCGATGTACGAGATCTGGTGCTTGTCGAGCAGGTCGCAGACGAGCTGGCCCACCCGTCCATGGCCGACCACGATCACGCGCTTGGCGTGATCGGACGGCGGCAGCCGTGTCGCCGGCGCATCGCCCGCTACCTGCTTGGCCACGCGCAGGGCCGCTCGACGCGCGAACAAGGATATGAAGGGCAGCGTGCCCATGGTGAGCGACACCACCGCGAGGACACCAGCGGCAACTCCCGGGTCGACCAGGCCGAACTGCACGGCGAGCCCGATGCCGATGAAGGCGAACTCGCCGCCGGGTGCCAGCAGCAGGCCCGTCTCGACGCTGGCGGGCAACGGCACGCCGAACAGCCGGCAGAGGGGGACGACCAGGGCCGTCTTGGCGGCCATCATGGCAATGAAACCGCCAATCACGAGCGCCGGTTCCCGCCAAATGAAGCTCAGGTCGATGTGCATGCCGACCGAAAAGAAGAAGACGCCCAGCAGCAGCCCGCGGAAGGGGTCGATCATAGCCTCGACGGCGCGCCTGTATTCCGTCTCCGCCAGAAGCAGCCCGGCGATGAAGGCGCCAAGCGCCATCGACAGGCCTGCCAGGGCCGCGATCACGCCCGATCCCACGGCGATCAGCAGAGTCGCCGCCATGAAGAATTCAGGATTGTCGGTGCTCGCGGCCAGGCGAAATAGGGGCTTGAGTACCAGCCGCCCCACGAGCGCGATCACCGCGACGGCCAGAACCGCCTCCACCATGGCGACGATGACGCCCTGGACCACCGACCCTTCCGAATGGCCCCCGAGGGCGCTGATCAGGAACAGCAGCGGCACCACGGCCAGATCCTGCGCCAGCAGGATGGCGAAGCTGGTACGACCGGTGGTCGACATCATGCGCCGCTGGCCGGACAGCAGCTCCATGACGATCGCGGTCGAGGACAGCGCCAGGCAGGTGCCGATGATGAGTGCGGCGGCAGCGGGCTGGCCGAGCCAGAAGGCGGCCAGGCTGATGGCGAGGGCCGAGAGCACGACCTGAAGGCCGCCCAACCCGAAAACCAGCCGGCGCATGGTGATCAGGCGGCGCATCGACAGCTCGAGGCCGATGAAGAAGAGCAGGAAGACGATGCCGAGATCGGCGATGAAGGCGATCTGCCTCTCGCCCGTGACGGTCAGCCAGTCGATGGCGCGGGAGTAGTCGGCGAGGCGACCAAGCCCATGGGGGCCGAGGGCGGCGCCGACGACCAGGAAACCGAGGACCGGGCTGATCCGGAGGCGTTGCACGACGGGAGCCACGACGGCCGCCGTTCCCAAGACGATGAGAGCGTCCTTGAACGCATAGATGTCGCTCGGTCCGGCCATGTCCCGCAAACATAGACTGCAGGCAGCGTTCTGTGCACACTTTCGTCCGCATACAACGAAATCGGGCGGAAACGACATGAAGGTGGTCATCACCGGCGGCGCGGGCTTCCTCGGCAAGAAACTCGCACGGCGCATACTGCAGCAGGGCGAGATCGCATCAGACACCGGACAGCCGAAGAAGGTGAATGAACTGCTGCTGTTCGACGTCGCCAGGGCCGAAGGGCCGGGCCTGGACGATCCCCGGATCAAGACGGTGGCGGGCGACATCTCCAATTTCGCGACCGTGCAGTCGATCGTCCAGGGCGCGTCGACCGTGTTCCATTTCGCCGCAGTGGTCAGCGCCGGCGCCGAAGCCGATTTCGACCTGGGCTACCGGGTCAACCTCGACGGCACGCGGAACGTCCTCGAAGCCTGTCGGGCGCTCGGCACCAATCCGCGCGTGGTGTTCACCAGTTCGCTGGCCGCCTTCGGCGGCGATCTCCCTCCGGCCGTGACCGACGACACGCCGCTGACGCCCCAGACTTCCTACGGCGCCCAGAAGTCGATCGGCGAGTTCCTGGTCCGCGATTACACGCGCAAGGGTTTCCTGCGCGGCACCGCGGTCAGACTGCCGACGATCTGCGTGCGCACCGGCCTGCCCAACAAGGCGGCCTCGACCTGGGCGAGTTCGGTCCTGCGCGAGCCGCTGACGGGCGTCGACGTCGTCTGTCCCGTGACACCGGAGACGGTGATGGTGGTCCTCAGTCCGCGCAAGACGGTCGAGGCGTTCATGCGCCTGCACGATCTGCCGCCGGACGCTTTCGGTCCCGGACGCACGCTGCTGCTGAACGGCATCAACGTGACGGCCAGGGAGCTGGAGCAGGCGGTCGGCCGCCATGCCGGCAACCGCAAGGTCGGCAAGGTCGCGTGGCAGCACGATCCGGCGATCCAGAAGATCTGCGACGGCTGGCCCCAGGGCATCGATTCGGCGCGTGCCCGTCGCCTGGGATTCGAGACCGACAAGGACCTCGACGAGGTCGTGCGCCACTTCATCGCGGACGATCTCGACGAGCAGATGAAGATCGCGAGGCCTGCGGCCTGACGGGCCGCAGGACGCCCGCCGATCCCTCAGCGGCCGCGCAGCATCCTCAAGCCGTTCTGAAGGTGTCGCATCGGCCCCCAGACATGGCGCGTCCGCATCATGTGCCAGCGTTGCGGTTCGTTGTCGGGGCCTGCGATGGCGCCGGCATCCTCGACGAAGTCGGTGATGCCGACGGCATCGGTGTCCCAGGGACCGGTCGTCTTGAAGATCGTCGTCCTGGCGCCGTAGCCCTGAAGCGCCCGCGACATGCCGGACGCCATGAAATCCATGTAGCGCGGCAGGCTCTCGGGGCGGCAGAGATAGCCCTTGTTGAAGCCGACGGCGAGAAGTCGGAAATGGAACGGGTTCTTCTCGAGATAGCGGAGGACCTCGGTCGTATTGGCCGGGTAGCGCGGCGAGAAGAAATCGTCGATCACGACGATACCCTCGGTGTTGACGATCCGGTTGGCGAACTCCAGCTCGCGATAGACGGCAGTGCCGGTATGCTCGCCGTCGATGTGGAACCAGCGCACCGACTGGTGCATCGCCTGCAGGTCGAGCTTGGCCGGCAGGTCTGCCGACGGGCCCGACAGCGGCACGATGTTCGTGGGCTTCGCGCCGACCGACTCGATCGCGCGGTGGACGGCGGCCTCATCCAGCCGGAGATCGCAGAGGTAGAGCTTCTCGTTGCCCTTCCGGTAGGACGCCAGGACCGACGCGGACCGGCCGCGCCAGACGCCGATCTCGAACAGGTCGCCGGAAGCACCGGTCTGCTGGTCGAGCAGGGCGCGCCAGACACAATAGGACTGGAACATGAACCAGCCTGGAATCGCGTCGATTTTCTCCCAACTGAGCATCCGCCACCCTTGTTTGCCGCGTCTTGCTAACAGCGCCCCTTCGACGCTGCAAGCCGTGAAGGCTTGCACCCCCGGCACGGCTCCTGTAGGCCCGCTCCCGGGGAAATGCCAACAACCACTGTCGCATACAGGTCCACGGTCGGCCTGCTCTGGATCCTGGCGCTCTGGTACAGCTGGGAGTGCCGGGGGCTTTTCGTCGACGGATCTGCATTTCTCGTGCAGGTCGCTCGGCGCGAGTTCTTCTTCGACTTCTACGACCCGCGCCTGTACGCGATGGTTCTCGGCCAGGCGCCGATCCTCACGGCGGTGTTCCTCGGGGTCACCGACCTCCATTTGCTGGCGCAGCTATTGTCGCTCGGCCTCTTCGCCCTTCCGACCGCGCTCTATCATCTCGCGCTGATGCGGGTGAAGGACGACCCTGTCCTGCTGGCCGCGGTCCTTGCGGCGATCGGCGTCGTCTTCATGACGACGTCCTTCTTCATCGTCGGCGAATACAACACCGCCTATGCCATCGGCATCGTGGTGGCCGTACGGCTGGTGACGGCGAAGGAACTGAGCGTGGCGGACGGTGCCTTCCTGCTCGCCGTCGGACTGCTGGCGATCCGGACCTACGAAGTGATGATCTACCTGGGACCCCTGCTGGCGCTGATGATTGCCTGGACGGTCTACAGAATCCGGCCGCGGCCGCTCGTCGCCTCGTCTCTCTACCTGCTCGCGATCCCGCCTTTCCTGGGCGGCATGTGGGTGGCAGCCGATTCGGTGATCCATCCCTTCTCCGAAGACCATCTCAGCCGGACCGCGGCGACGGTTCTCGACGCCTGGCAGAACGTTCAATTCGACCTGGCGATGGGCGCGGCTCTGGTCATCTGTGGCTGGGCGCTGTTGCGTCCGCGCGACCTCGCCGGCCGCAGGCCGTACGTCTTCGCCGGCATTTTCCTGATCCTGCTTGCCCTGTCACCGTTGTTGGTCCTGACCGACTCGCTGGTGCGGCCGCACGCCAAGTCGCAATATACCGCCCGCAGCCTCGCGGGCCTGGTCGTCGCCACCATCGTCGTGCTGATGTGGCTCTATACGTCGCCGCTCTGCTCCCGATTCGCGTCGCTCGTCGCCTTGCGCCGAACCGAGATATCGCGCCGGATTCTCGCGTTCGCCTGCCTGGTCGTGCTCGCGGTACTGCCGTCCAACATCTATCTCACGCTCGAGTGGCGCACCTATCTCGATACGGTGAGAACGATCGTGCGCAGCAACAGCGGCGTGATCGCCTTCGAATCCACGCCCCTCTCGCGGCGTCCCCTCGAGACGCTGGTCGAATCGTGGATCCTGCCCAGCCAGAGCCTGGCTTTGCGCGGCAAAGCCGGCGACGGCATCATCGCGCCGCCGCGCAACTTCAACAACTGGCAGCCATTCCCGCCGGCCGAACCCTATCCGCTGGGGCGCTACATGTGGCGCGACTGATCGTGCCCACGATATCGCCGGTCGCCGTCGCCCGGAGTATCGCAGTGCTCCTCTGGGCACTCGCGTTGCACAATACGTTGACCTGCCGTGGCCTGTTCTGGGACGGGGCTTCGTTCCTGGTGAACCTGCTCGACCACGGGCATTTCCACGATTTCTATGCGGCCCGCGCCCACGTCGACTGGGTGACGCAGGCGCCCGTGCTGCTGCTGGCCGAATGGGGCGTCCGCGACACGAGGGTGCTGGCCATGGCCTATTCGGCAGCCTTGTTCGCCCTCCCGACCGCCTTCTATCACTTCGCCCTCATCCGTGTGAGCCGCGATCCCGTGCTACTGGCGGCGGTCCTGGCGATCGTCGCCGTGGTCTACCTGCCGACCTCGTTCTTCATCGTCGGCGAGTACAATGTGGCCTTTGCCTGCATCACCGCCGCCATGGCGGTCGCGCTCACGACCGACGGCTCCAGCCGCCGGGACGCGGCCCTGCTGCTGGCTTTCGGTCTGCTCTGCCTGCGCTCCTATGAAGCCACGATCTACCTGGGACCGCTGCTGGCGGCGGCGATCCTGTGGGCGGCCCGGCGCGGCGGCCGCGATCCCGTTACGAAAGCCCTGTTCCAGCTGGCGGCGCTCGCCTTCGTCGGCGCGGCACTCGTGTCGGCGGTGACGATCTTCGACTATTGGGACCATCCGCACTTCATGAAGGTGCGCTCCACCAGCGTCGATTTCTGGCAGAACATGCAGTTCGCCATCCCGCTCGCGGGCTTCCTGATCTGCCTTGTCGCCGGCGTGCGGCGGCCGGACTGGCTGCAGGGACGGGGGCCGACGGTGGTGATGGGGGTCATCGCGGTGCTGCTGGCCCTGTCGCCATGGTGGCGGATCGTGCATGCGCCTTCGATACTCTATCCGCCCTCCCACTATGTCGCGCGGCAGGCGGCCGGCATGCTTCTGGTGGCACTTCTGGTCGGCATGTGGCTTCAGGTGGCATATCGCAACCCGCCGGCCCTCTTTGTCGTCGTGCGTCAGCCCGAGGTGGCCCGTCGCATGGTGCTGCTGTTCGGGGCACTCGCCGTCGCGGGGGCGATTCCCGACATCGCCTTGACCCGGCTGTGGAGCGGCCACATCGAGCAACTGCGCCTCGTCGTGGACCAGCGTACCGGGATCGTCAGGGCCGAGACGCTGCCGCTGCACGACTGGCCGACCAAGTTGTTCTTCCAGGACTGGTCATATCCGGCGTTGAGCGCCGTGGTCAGCCGCACGCCCGGACAATCCTACATCGTCGCCGATCAGGACTACCTCAGCAATCCGCCCTTCGAACCTGCCTGCGGCATGCTCCCGAAGCTCGAGGGCTACGGCTGGCGGAGTTAGGGCCGCATCCACATGTTCGCCGGCCCGCTGCCGCGCACCGGCGCGGCAAGGTCGACGAACTCGCAGAGGATCTTGCGCGTGTCCCGCGGATCGATGATCTCCTCGATCCAGAAGGTCTCGGCGCTGCGGAACGGCGAGCGCAGCTTGTTCAGACGATCGCCGATCTCCGCCATCTTGGCCTTGGGATCGTCGGCGGCGTCGATATCGGCACGGTAGGCCGCCTCGATGCCGCCCTCCAGCGGCAGCGATCCCCAGCGGCCCGACGGCCAGGCGTAGCGCCAGTTCATCCGGGAGCCGTTCTGGTGCGCGGCACCGGCCACACCGAAGGCGTTGCGGATGATGAAGGTGCACCACGGCACGGTCGTCTGGAACATCGACGACATGGCACGCACGCCCTGGCGGATGACGCCGCTCTTCTCGGCCTCGAGGCCGATCAGGAAGCCGGGACAGTCGCAGAAATAGACGACGGGCAGGTGGAAGGTCTCGGCCAGGTCGAGGAAGCGCGTCACCTTCTGGCAGGTATCGGCCGTCCAGCCGCCGCCATAGAACATCGGATCGCTGGCCATCACCGCCACCGGCCAGCCGTCGACGCGCGCGAAGCCGGTCACGACCGAGCGGCCGTAGAGCCGGCCCATCTCGAAGAAGCTGCCCTGGTCGACGACCTTCTCGACGATCGGCCGGATGCGATAGACCTTGCGGATGTCGCGCGGGATGGCGTCGAACAGCGACTCCTCGCGGCGCGCCGGATCGTCGGTCACGGGGCCGCGCGGCGGCGCCTCGTGGACCGAGGAGGGCAGGTAGGACAGGAAGCGGCGCGCGGCGGCAAAGGCCTCGTCCTCGCTGTCGACCGCCTCGTCGATGGCGCCGGCGCGCAGCTGGATCTCCCAGCCGCCGAGTTCCTGCTTGTCGTACTGCTTGGCGCTCAGCCGGTTCACCACCGGCGGCCCGGCAACGAACATCGCGGAGACGTCCTTCACCATCACCGAATAGTGGGTGGCCGCAAGGCGGGCCGCACCGAGGCCGGCGACGGAGCCGAGGCCGAGGCCCACGGTCGGCACGGCGCCCATGTTGCGCACGGTCCATTCCCAGCCGGCGACTCCCGGCACGTTGGCGCGGCCGGTCGTTTCGATCGTCTTCACCGATCCGCCGCCGCCCGACCCCTCGATCAGGCGCACCACCGGAATTCGGTACTGGTTGGCGTAGCGTTCGACGTAGTTGGATTTCTCCTTGATCGTCGCGTCGGCCGAGCCGCCGCGCACGGTGAAGTCGTCGCCGGTGACGGCGACGTGCCGCCCGTCGATCTTGCCGCGGCCCATGACGACGTTCGCCGGCATGAGATCGGCCAGGTCGTTGCGGCCGTCATACTCGGCCTTGCCGGCAATGCTGCCGATCTCGCGGAACGAACCTTCGTCGAGCAACCGGTCGATGCGCTCGCGGACCGTGAGCCGTCCGCCATCGTGCTGGCGCTTCACCTTGTCGGCGCCGCCCATGCGCTTCGTCATTTCCTGACGGCGGCGCAACTCGTCCATTTCCGGTTGCCAGCTCATCTCGACGCATCCCCCGATCGTTGGTCGGAACGTTTCCAGCCCTGGCGTTTCGTACCAACCACGACCCGGACCGGCTACAGTAAAGCGGTCTTCGCGGGGGAGCCGACCGATGGACGAAACGGCAGGTCGAGCACGCACGATGCTCCACATGATCTGCGGCAAGATCGCCGCCGGAAAGTCGACGCTCGCGGCCAGGCTGGCGGCGCATCCGGGCACGATACGGATCAGCGAAGATGTGTGGCTCGCCTGCCTCTACGGGGACGAGCAGAAGACGCTCGAGGACTATGTGCGCAACTCCCGCCGCCTGCGCGAGGTGATGGGCGATCACGTCGTCGCGCTGCTGGAGGCGGGCCTGTCGGTGGTGCTCGACTTTCCCGCCAACACACCGGCCAGTCGTCAGTGGATGCGCAGCCTGTTCGAGCGCGCCGGTACGGGTCACCGGCTGCATTTTCTCGACGTGCCGGACGATGTCTGCAAGGCGCGGCTGCGCGCCCGCAACGCCGCCGGCACGCACGCCTTCAACACCAGCGATGCGGAGTTCGACCTTTTCGCCAGCTACTTCGTCCCGCCCTCGGCCGATGAAGGCTTCGACGTGACGTTGCACGGCTAATCGAAAACGACGCCGTCGATCAGGTTCTCTTCATAGAGCCGGGTCAGGTCGATACCGCCCGGCGGGCGCGCCACGACGAAGCCGGCGATGGCGCGCAGCAGCCTGGCTTCCTGGTCGCGGCGCAGCGCCTCGGCTTCCTCGACGGTGATGGCGGCGAAGCGGACAGTCTGGCCGGGCAGCAGGCGGCCGAGGCGTGGCAGGTCGACGGAGGCGACGGTAGCGATCTTGGGATAGCCGCCGACCGTCTGCCGATCGGCCATCAGCACGATCGGCAGGCCGGCGCCGGGCACCTGGATGGCGCCGGGCGCGATGCCGTCCGAGATGATGTCGGCGCCGCCTGCATCGACGCTCTTGGCGTGGGCGATCGTCGGGCCTTCGAAACGGATGCCCATGCGATCGGCTTCCTTGGAAACGCGATACTCGGACTCCACGAAGGTCCGGCGGCCTTCGCCGCTGAAATAGTCCTCCTGCGGCCCCCAGACGACGCGCAGCGGGCCGCTGCCATAATCGAAGGGCTGCCCGAGCTTGCGTTCGTCGGCCGCCGGCACGCTTGTCTTCGCGAGCGGCAGCAGGTCGCCGGCCGCGAGCTTGCGACCGTCGAAGCCGCCGATGCCGGCCCGCGAATAGGTCGAGAGGCTGCCCATGAAGGGCGGCAGGGCAAAGCCGCCGGCCACCGTCAGGTAGGCCGTGCTCGCTCCCTCGATCATGCCGACGCGCAGGATCTGCCCGCGCTTCAGGAGATGGCTGCGGTCGGAGTCCAGCGGCTTGGGCGCGGCATCCGGTCCGTCGATCAGCGCGGGCGAGAGCGGACCCACCAGCGCGATCCTCACGCTGTCGGCCTCGACCAGCAGGTCGGGCCCCATGACGCCGATCTCGAGTCCGGCGGTCGTGGCGGGATTGCCGGCCAGCGCGTTGGCGAGGCTGAGGCCGATCCGGTCCATCGCGCCGGCAGTCGGCATGCCCAGCGCCATGAAGCCGGTGCGACCGAGATCCTGCAGCGTGTCGAACAGGCCCGCGCGGACGACCTTCAATCCGGCGCTCATTTTGCTTCCTCCTCCCCATTCAAATGGGGAGGTGGCCGCGCAGCGGACGGAGGGGTCATGGACGTGCACAGCGGGGCTGGCGTCGTTGCTGCCCCCTCCGTCGGCCTGAGAGGCCGACACCTCCCGATGTGAATGGGGAGGGAATGAAAGCTGGCGCTCATTTGCTCTTCACCAGGCCCGACCAGTCGAACGTGCCGGCCTCGACCTCGCCGGCGATGCGGTCGAAGGTCTTGCGGTCGATCCGCTGGAAGGAGAGCGAATCGCCGGGTGACAGGAAGACCGGCTGCTCGCGGCGCTTGTCGAACATCCAGAGCGGCGTGCGGCCGATCAGGTGCCAGCCGCCGGGACTCTCGAAGGGATAGATCGTGGTCATGTCCATGGCGATGGCGACCGAGGAGCGCGGCACCCGGACGCGCGGCTGGCTGCGGCGGGGCAGGAAAAGCGCCTGGTCGAGCCCCGCCACGTAGGCGAGGCCCGGCATGAAGCCCAGCACATAGACCTTGAACGGCGAGGCGAGGTGGGCCGCGATCACCTCTTCCGGCGTCTTCTTGGTACGCTCCGCGGCCTCGGCGAGGTCGGGCGCGAATTCCGGATCGTCGTAACAGCAGGGGACGGTGACCTGGCGGCTCCCGGCGTCGGCCGGCAGGCCGCGGGCGATCAGCGCGTCGACCCTGGGCTGGAGGTCGCTGCGCGAAGTCGCCAGCGGATCGTAGGTCACCATCAGGGACCGCATGGTGGGGACGGTCTCGATCACACCGGAAATCTCCCCGGCCTCGCGGGCCAGGCCGATCGCGGCGTGGAGTGCCATGACCCGGCCGTTGATCTCGGGGGAAATCTCGTTGCCGAACTCGACGGTGAAGGCGGTGTCGCCGCAGGAGAGGTATCGAACGCTCACATCTGCTAGGATAGCGCCTCAGATTGAGGGAGTCTCCCATGGCCGCCGCGACCAATGCAGGACACGTCAACATCAACTCGGATCTGGGCGAGAGCTTCGGACCCTGGGTGATGGGAAACGACACCGAGGTCCTGAAGATCGTCGCATCGGCCAACGTGGCCTGCGGCTTCCACGCCAGCGATCCGGTCGTGATGATGGATACGGTGAAGCTCTGCACGCAGAACGGCGTCTCGATCGGCGCCCATCCGGGCTTCGCCGACCTGCAGGGCTTCGGCCGCCGCGTCATCAACCTCTCGGTGAAGGAACTGGAGGCCAACATCGCCTACCAGATCGGGGCGTTGCAGGCGATCGCCGCCCTCCAGGGCGCCAGGGTCACCCACATGAAGCCGCACGGCATGATGGCCAACATGTCGGCCGAGAGCCCGGAAATGTCCGAGGCGATCGCCCGTGCGACCAAGGCCGTGGATCGCGACCTGATCTTCCTCGCCCAGGCCAACACCGAGCAGGGCAAGGCCGCGCTCAAGCACGGGCTGCGCGTCGCCGAAGAGGTTTTCGCCGACCGGACCTACACCGACGCCGGCCTGCTGACGCCGCGCAAGGAAGCCAATTCGATGATCAAGGACCCGGCCAAGGCGGTCGAGCATGTCCGGCGCATGGTCGACGAGCAGGCGATCTATTCCACGTCGGGCAAGCGCATCCCCTGCCGGGTCGATTCCATCTGCGTCCACGGGGACGGTCCGACGGCGGTGACTGTGGCCAAGGCGGTCCGCGAGGGTCTCGAGGCGGCCGGAATCCGCATCGTGACGCTGCCGGAGATGCCCAGCCTGCGCCACTGATCTGGGGGCGATCCGTCGCGCTGACTTGTGGGACGCCGCTTCGCCGCTATAGTCCGGCCGATCCGGATGGGATTTCGCGGCGGGAGTGGCGTATGGCGGTTTTTGGCAAGGCTCAGTACATCAAGCGTGTCGAGGACGACCGGCTCCTGACGGGCACGGGCGGCTTCACCGACAACCTGTCGCGGCCGGATGAGGCCCATGTGGTCCTCGTTCGTTCTCCGCATGCCCATGCAAAAATCCTGAAGATCGACACGGAAGCCGCCAAGGCGGCGCCGGGCGTCGTCGCGGTCTACACCTGGACCGACATGGAGAAGGACGGCGTCGGCAATTTCGCCTTCCCGGCGATGTTCCCGGCCGCCGACGGCAGCAAGCCCGAGATGACGCCCCGCCGGTCGCTGGCGCATGAGGTCGTCCGCTACGTCGGCGAGGCCGTCGTGGCGATCGTGGCCGATACGCGCGAGCAGGCGCAGGACGCCGTCGAACTGGTCGAGATCGAGTACGAGCAGCTGCCGTCGGTCACCGAGATCGAGGATGCGCTGAAGCCCGGCGCCCCGCAGGTCTGGCAGGGCGCGCCCGGCAATGTCGCCGGTTACAACAAGTTCGGCGATCATGCCAAGGCCGAGGAGGCCTTCAAGGCCGCGGCCCACGTCGTCTCGCTCGATATCGTGCACCAGCGCCTGATCGTGAACGCCATGGAGCCGCGCGCGGTGATGGCGGAGTGGGAGAACGACCGGCTGATCGTCCATATCGGCAGCCAGAACCCGTCGGTCACGCGCGACGCGCTGTGCGACGTCATCCTGAAGATGCCCAAGGACAAGGTGCGCGTCGTCGTGCGCGACATCGGCGGTGGCTTCGGCATGAAGGTCGGCATCCAGCCCGACGAGGCGGTGGCCGTGTGGGCCGCCAAGGTGCTGAAGCGCCCGGTGCGGTGGCGCGCCGAGCGCGGCGAGGAGTTCGCCGCCACGACCGCCGGTCGCGACCAGTTCCACAAGGCGTCGATGGCCTTCGACAAGGACGGCCGGATCCTGGGCCTGCGCATGGAAGCCTTCGCCAATATCGGGGCCTACCCCTCGCGCGGCGGCGTGGTCATCCCGCTGTTCGTCGGCCCGAAGGTGACCACCGGCACCTACGACGTCCCGCTGATCGATCTCCGGATCACCTGCGTCATCACCAACACCGCCACGATCGGCGCTTATCGCGGCGCCGGCCGTCCGGAATGCATCTTCAACCTGGAGCGCATGATGGACACGGCGGCGCGCCAGATCGGCATGGATCCCGCCGAACTGCGCCGGCGCAACTTCGTGAAGCCCTCGCAGATGCCCTACACCACGGCGATGGGCGAGAAGTACGATTCCGGCGACTTCAATCTCTTCCTCACCAAGACTCTCGAAGCGGCCGACTGGGACGGCTTCGCGGCGCGCAAGGCGGAGGCCGAGAAGCGCGGCAAGCTCTATGGCCGCGGACTCGCCTCCTATGTCGAATGGACCTCGGCCAACGTCATGAACGAGATGGCGCACTATGAGGTCAGGGAAGACGGCAAGGTCGTGATCTGGATGGGCACCCAGGGAATGGGCCAGGGGCTGCAGACCAGCTTCACCCAGCTGGCCTCCGAACTGCTCGGCATCGATCCGTCCAAGATCGAGATCGCCATGGGCGATTCCGACCGGGTCGGCGGCGTTGGCTCGATGGGCTCGCGCTCGGCCTATATCGGCGGTTCGGCGGTGCTGAGCGGCAGCGAGAAGCTGGTCGACAAGGGCAAGGAACTGGCGGCCGACGCGCTCGAGGCGGCCACCGCCGACATCGTCTATTCGGCCGGCCGATTCACCATCACCGGCACCGACCGCGGCATCGGCCTCGGCGAGCTGGCGGCGAAGCAGCCCGACAAGCGCATCTTCATCGAGAACGTGAACACGGTCGACGGCATCGCCTGGCCCAACGGCGCCCATGTCGGCGAGGTCGAAATCGATCCCGACACCGGCATGGTCGAGCTCAAGCGCTACACGACGGTCGACGATGTCGGCAAGCCGCTGCATCGCCCGATCGTGTTCGGCCAGATCCAGGGCGGTTGCGCCCAGGGCATCGGCCAGGCGCTGCTGGAGGAGAACGTCTACGATCGCGAGAGCGGCCAGCTCCTGACCGGCTCGTTCATGGACTATGCGATGCCGCGGGCGGAGACCTTCCCGACCTTCAACAACCAGCTCGACGACACGGTGCCCGCCAAGAGCAACCCGATCGGTGCCAAGGGCGTCGGCGAGTCCGGCACGGTCGGATCGACGCCCACGGTCATGAACGCGATCATGGATGCGCTGTGGCCGCTCGGCGTGCGTAACATCCAGATGCCGGCCACGCCGCAACGCGTCTGGCGGGCCATCCAGGAAACGAGGAAGTAACGGGCGGGGAGATGAAGCAGCGCATCTTCGGCTGGATCTCCATCCTCTTCGGAATCGTCCTTTCGCTTGCCGCGATCGAAGTCACGGCGATCGCCTGGATGTACATGGAGGACGGCCGCTATACGCCGGCGACGGAGCTGTTCGACCGCACGCAGAACACCTACGTGCGGGATGCCACCAAGGGAACGGCGTGCCGCTACGTCGACACGCTCTTTCCGCATCCCTATGTCGCCTTCGTCCACCATGCCAACCCGCCGTGCGGCCTGCCGTGGGTCAATAACGTCGGGCTGTTCGGGCCGGACTATCCGGTCCTGAAGCCCACCGACCGCTATGTCGTGATGCTGACCGGCGGCTCCGTGGCGTCCCAGCTCGGGCAGAACGCGGCGCCGCCCGCGCCGCGCTATCTCGAGGAAGAACTCAACAACAAGTATGTCAGCCCGAACGGCAAGCCGTTCCTGGTCCTGAACGGCGGCGACGGCGCCTGGAAGGAGCCGCAGCCCTTCATCCTGTTTGCGCTCTATGCCTCGTCGGTCGACGCGGTCGCCGTCCTCGGCGGGTTCAACGAGCACTATTTCTTCTGGCCGGGCTTCAGCGAACGGCTGGAGCGGCCGCTCAGCAACTTCCTCGACGTCAATCCATTCGTGGCCGACGAGAATTTCGGCGACGCGGCGATCGGCTGGGTCATGGGCCGGATCGCCGGCACGCTCGCGCTGAATCCGATCCTCGGCCATTCGCACGCCGCCTACATGGTGGTGCGCGGGATCGAGCAGGCCGCCAAGGGCAAGGACATCTTCAAGTCGACCAAGAAGACGACGCTGAACAGCATCTTCCACCTGCCGGAGGACATTCAGCGCAACCACAAGCTGGCCTTCGACGTCCAGCTTGGCCTCTATCAGAAGTACGTGAAAGCCACGTTCGCGGTCGCGCGGGACAACAATGTGAAGGCGGCCTACTTCATCCAGCCGGCACCGGCCATCGGCAAGGAACTCACCGAGGAGGAGAAGCGCATCGTCGGCGACCTCTCCTATCGCGACATCTACCGGAACATCGTCACCGGCCTCATGACCCTGAGCGCCGGCGGCGCGCCCGTCTTCGACTTGACGCAGATCTTCGCTGGGGAGAAGGGCACGATCTACGCCGACCATATCCACTATGCCCGGGATGCCGCGAACGAGAGCCTCGGCAATCGCATCATCGCCGCCCGGATGGGCGAGATTCTCGCGCAGACCTGGGGCTTCCAGCGGAAGCAATGAGAGAGAGCTCCCGGGCGGGACGCACGCAAGGGTAGGCCCTAAACTTTCGGTTACCCCCGAAATAGCTGTTGATTCACGGCCCCTGCCGAGTTTCACTGTCCGAGACGCAGCGAATAAATAGAGGCGGTCAACCGCCTCATGCGCGTCGCTAGGGATGGAGCGAAACATGGCCGTCACTCGTCGGCAATTCATGAAGGTGAGCGCCGCTGGCCTCGCCGCCTCTTCCGTTGGCGCTTTGGGTTTCATGGGCGCGGGCGAAGGGCTCGCCGCCGGCGTGCGACCTTTCCGGCTCGAGAAAGCCACCGAGACACGCAATACCTGCCCCTACTGTGCGGTGGGCTGCGGTGTCCTGGTCTACTCGTCGGCCGACGGCGCGAAGGCCTCCAAGGCGCGGGTCGTCCACATCGAGGGCGATTCGGACAACCCGATCAATCGCGGCACACTCTGCGCGCGCGGCGCGGCGTCGCTGGGCTTCGCCAACAGCGTCAACCGCCTGCAGTATCCGATGCACCGCAAGCCGGGCTCCGACAAGTTCGAGCGCGTGACCTGGGACTTCGCGATGGAGCGCATCGCCAAGCTCGCCAAGGAAGACCGTGACAAGAACTTCATCGCGAAGAATCGCGACGGCGTCACGGTCAACCGGTGGGTGAGCGCCGGTTTCCTCGCCGGCTCCGCCTGCAGCAACGAGGCGGGTTACCTCACCTACAAGGCGATCCGGTCGACCGGCATACTGGCCCTGGAGAACCAGGCACGAATATGACACGGACCGACGGTGGCCAGTCTTGGCCCCACATTCGGACGTGGCGCGATGACGAACTCATGGAACGACATCAAGAATGCTGACGTCGTTCTGATCATGGGCGGCAACGCCGCCGAAGCCCATCCGTGCGGCTTCAAGTGGGTCGTCGAGGCGAAGGCGAACAACGGCGCCAAACTCATCGTGGTCGATCCGCGCTTCACGCGCTCGGCCGCGGTGTCGGACCTCTATGCGCCCATCCGGCCGGGCACCGACATCGCGTTCCTCTCGGGCGTGATGCGTTACCTGCTGGGTAACGGCAAGATCCACCAGAAGTACGTCAACGCCTACACCAACGCCTCCTACATCGTGAAGGAAGGCTTCAAGTTCGAGGATGGGCTGTTCACAGGCTACGACGAGGCCCGCAAGAACTACGTCGATCGCTCGGCCTGGGAGTACGAGTTCGACGAGCAGGGCATGGCGAAGGTCGATGAGACCCTGCAGAACCCGCGCTGTGCCCTCAACCTGCTGAAGGCCCATGTCGAGCGGTACACGCCCGAGATGGTCGAACGCATCTGCGGCACGCCGAAGGACAGGTTCCTGAAGGTCTGCGAGTTGATCGCCTCGACCGCCAACGGCGAGCGTTCGATGACCTCGCTCTATGCGCTCGGCTGGACGCAGCACACGACCGGTGCGCAGAACATCCGCAGCATGGCCATGATCCAGCTCCTGCTGGGCAACATGGGCGTGCCGGGCGGCGGCGTGAACGCGCTGCGCGGCCACTCCAACGTGCAGGGCATCACCGACTTCGGGCTGCTGACGACCTCGACGCCGGGTTATCTTGTCCTGCCCAACGAGCGGGAGGCGACCTACGCCGACTACATGAAGGCGCGTGCCTTCAAGCCCATCCGTCCCGGCCAGACCAGCTTCTGGCAGAACTACGGGAAGTTCTTCGTCAGCCAGCAGAAGAGCCTGTTCGGCAAGGCGGCCACCCGGGAAAACGACTGGGCTTACGATTACCTGCCCAAGTTCGACACCGCCTACGACGTTCTCAAGATCGTCGACATGATGGCGGGCGGCCAGATGAACGGCCTGTTCTGCCAGGGCCTCAACGTCATGATGGCGGCGCCCAACAAGGCCAAGGTCCAGGCGGGGCTGTCGAAGCTCAAGTGGCTCGTCATCATGGATCCGCTCGAGACCGAGACGGGTCGCTTCTGGGAAAACCACGGCGAGTACAACAACGTCGATCCAAAGGCGATCCAGACCGAGGTCTTCCAGCTTCCGACCACGGCCTATGCCGAGGACGAGGGGACATTCACCAACTCCAGCCGGGTGATCCAGTGGCACTGGAAGTCCGTGGAGGGACCGGGCGAATCGCGCAGCGACATCCAGATCATCGCCGATCTGCACAGCCGCCTGCGCGCGCTCTACTCGAAGGAAGGCGGCGCCTTTCCCGATCCGATCGTCAATACGACCTGGAACTACGCCAAGCCCGCGCATCCCGAGCCGGTCGAACTCCTGAAAGAGATCAACGGCTACGCGCTGGAGGACCTGCCCGATCCGGCCGATCCCACCAAGGTGATGCTGAAGGCGGGCCAGTTGCTGCCGGGCTTCGCCGTGATGCGCGACGACGGCAAGACCTCGGGCGGCTGCTGGATCTACACCGGCGTCTATACCGAGGCCGGCAACATGTCGATGCGGCGCGACGCCAGCGACCCGAGCGGTCTCGGCGTCCATCCGAACTGGGGCTACGCCTGGCCGGCCAACCGGCGCATCCTCTACAACCGCGCCTCGGCCGACCCGGACGGCAAGGCGTGGAGCGAGCGCAAGAAGTACATCACCTGGAACGGCTCGCGCTGGGTCGGTGCGGACGTGCCGGACTATGCGCCGACGGTGGCGCCCGACAAGGCGGTCGGCCCGTTCATCATGAACCCGGAGGGCACGGCGAGGCTCTTTTCGCGCACCACCATGACGGACGGTCCGTTCCCGGAGCACTACGAGCCGATGGACGCCTACATCGCCAATCCGCTGCATCCCAAGGTGACCACGAATCCGGTGGCACGGGTGTTCGCGGCCGATGCCAAGTCGTTCGGCACGCCCGACAAGTTCCCGATCGTGGCGACCTCCTATCGTCTCGCCGAGCACTTCCACTACTGGACCAAGAACGTGCACGACAATGCCGTGGTCCAGCCGGAAATGTTCGTCGAAATGGGCGAGCGGCTGGCCAAGGCGAAGGGCATCAGGAACGGCGACTGGGTCGAGGTGTCGAGCCAGCGCGGCATGATCAAGGCGAAGGCGTCCGTCTCCAAGCGCTTCCGACCGATCATGGTCGACGGCAAGCCCTGCGACGTGATCGGCCTGCCCATCCACTTCGGCTTCGTGGGCATGACGCGGAAATCCTATCCGCTCAACACGCTGACGCCCGCGGTCGGAGACGCCAGCACCAATACGCCGGAATACAAGGCGTTCCTGGTCGACGTGAAGAAAACCACCCCGCCGGCCTCGCAGCCGGCCGTGGCCTGATCGGGGAGGGTGAGATGTCCGTGATGCAAGCCCTCGATCTCCGCCGCCGGTCCGCCTCCAGCGTGCCGCCGCCGGTCGCCGGCAAGCCGGCCGCGGTGCCGGTCGCCAAGCTGATCGACGTCAGCAAGTGCATCGGCTGCAAGGCCTGCCAGACCGCCTGCCTGGAATGGAACCAGCTCGACCAGCCGATCGGCTACACCGACGGCACCTACGACAACCCGACCGACCTCACGACCGCCTCGTGGACCGTGATGCGCTACACGGAGTACGAGCACGGCGACGACCTGGAATGGCTGATCCGCAAGGACGGCTGCATGCATTGCGACGATCCGGGCTGCCTCAAGGCCTGCCCGGCGCCGGGCGCCATCGTCCAGTACACCAACGGCATCGTCGACTTCATCTCCGACAACTGCATCGGCTGCGGCTACTGCGTGAAGGGCTGCCCCTTCAACATCCCGCGCATCTCGCAGGTCACCAGCAAGGCCTACAAGTGTACGCTCTGTTCCGACCGGGTGGTGGTCGGCCAGGCGCCGGCCTGCGCCAAGGCCTGTCCGACCCAGGCGATCTACTTCGGCACCAAGGAAGACATGATCGCCCATGCCGGCAAGCGCATCACCGACCTGAAGTCGCGCGGCTACCAGAATGCCGGTCTCTACAATCCGCCGGGCGTGAACGGCACGCATGTCATGTACGTGCTGCAGCATGCCGACAAGCCGTCGCTCTATGCCGGCCTGCCGGACAATCCGCACATCAGCCCGCTGGTCGGGATCTGGAAGGGCGTGATGAAGCCGCTGTCGCTGGCCGCGATCGCCTTCGCCGGCGCCTTCGGCCTCATGCACTACGTCACCAAGGGACCCAACAAGGTCACCGAGCATGACGAGGAGAAGGCCGCGGAGCTGGCCGGGAGCGACCGGGCATGACCGAGCACGCCAAACCGGTGAGCCGCTACACCACCGCGGCCCGCATCAACCACTGGATCACGGCGGTGTCGCTGATCCTGCTGGCGCTCAGCGGCATGGCGCTGTTCCACCCCTCGCTCTACTTCCTCACCTACCTGTTCGGCGGCGGCCAGATCACGCGCATCATCCATCCGTGGATCGGCGTCGTCCTGGGCATCAGCTTCCTCGGCCTGTTCCTCCGCTTCTTCATGCTCAACCTGTGGAACCGTGACGACACGGTCTGGATGAAGAACCTGGGATCGGTGATCAACAACAAGGAGGAGGGGCTGCCCGAGCTCGGCAAGTACAATGCCGGCCAGAAGCTCGTCTTCTGGGGGCAGTCGATCCTGATCCTCCTGCTGCTGGGCAGCGGCTTCGTGCTGTGGGACACCTACTTCTTCTCCTACACGACGATCGACCAGAAGCGCCTCTCGGCGGTGGTCCACGCGCTCTGCGCCATCGGCGCCATCCTGGTCTGGATCGTGCACGTCTATGCTGCCATCTGGGTCAAGGGCACGATGAGCGCGATGACCCGCGGCTCGGTCAGCGGCGGCTGGGCCTGGAAGCATCATCGCAAGTGGTTCCGCCAGGAAGTCGGCAAGCCCTGAGTTCCGGTCCCGAAAATCCCGCGTCCGCATTCGGCGAAAACATCCTCGGTGCGGCCGCCGAGGGTGAGCGCATCCGCCTGCCCGATCTGTCGAGGGTCTTCGAAAACAGGGCCGCCCGTCTTCGGGCGTTGGCACCCGGTCACGATCTCGAAGGGTTCCTGCGCCTCGTCGCGGCGCTGGTGACGGCGCAGCACGAGGCGTTGGCGGGGCTGCCGCCGGGTTCGATGCCGGGAGCCGCGGAGATCGGGAAGGCGCGGCTGGTGCAGCGCGCGCCGCTCGATCCCGCCGTGTGGTCGCGTGGCGAGAGCTGGCGGGTGGCGCTGTCGCGCATCCTGGAGATGATCGACCTCGAGGTTCTGCCGGACTCGGCCCGGGCGGCCCGCGAGGCGCTCATGCAGGCAGGCGAGGCTTCGCTCGAATCGCTTGCGGACCGTTTTCTCGGCGGGGACGTTGCGGCTGGGGAAGCCGCCCAGTCCGTCTTCGTGGCGGCGGCCCTGCAGGTCGCGTGGACGCGGATGGCGGCACTGCTCGACGCCAGCGATCTGGCCGGCGAGACCGAAGGCGGCGACTGTCCGGCCTGCGGATCACCCCCTGTAGCGGGGTTGATCTCGCCCGGCGGCACGAAGTTCGGCCATCGGCACCTTCACTGTTCGCTGTGCGCCACGTCGTGGCGCTACACGCGGGTGCGCTGCGTGCATTGCGGCAGCACCGACGGGATTTCGTTCCGCAATCTGGCCGGCACATCCTATCTCCGGGCGGAATGCTGCGAGGCCTGCCAGGGCTATTCGAAGGTCTTCTATCTCGACAAGGCCCGTACCCTCGAGCCATTGGCCGACGACCTGGCCTCGCTCGGCCTCGACGTCCTCGTGGGCGAGGAGGGCTTCGCGCGCGTGGCCAATCCGTTCGTGCTGGGCATGATGGAGCCGCCGGAGAAGTGATTGATCGGCCGTTGGGCCTGAGCCATGTTGACCGTCGACGGACACGACGTCCGGCCTCTCTCTGCTAGGAACAATCCCGTGTCGCGTGCCGACCGCGCCGATGGCGCCTCCGAAATCCGCCCGCTGTCGATCGATCGCATGGCCTCCTGGCCGACGCTCGCGCCGCTGATCGAGCGCGCCGGCCGTCCGCTCGTGGTCGAATCGCTGCGGGCGTGGGTCGACGAGCGACGGGGAACGCCCGAGGTCGCCAACGAAACCGCCTGCGTCCGTTGGTGCACGGCGCATCTCGGTGTGTTCCTGCAGCCCTCGCAGCGCCGCGTGTTCAACCTCACGGGCACCGTGCTCCATACCAATCTCGGCCGCGCCGTTCTGGCCGAGGAGGCCATCGCGGCGGCGGTCGAGGCGATGCGCTCGCCGACCACGCTCGAATACGATCTGGATGGCGGTGCGCGCGGCGAGCGCGACGATCACATCGCGCCATGGCTCTGCCGCCTGACCGGCGCCGAGGCGGCGACGGCCGTCAACAACAATGCCGCCGCGGTGCTGCTGGTGCTGAGCGAGCTTGCCGCCGGCCGCGAGGTCATCGTGTCGCGCGGCGAGCTGATCGAGATCGGCGGGGCCTTCCGCATTCCCGACATCATGGCGCGCGCCGGCTGCCGGCTGGTCGAGGTCGGCACGACCAACCGCACCCATCTCAAGGACTACGCGGCGGCGATCGGGCCGGAGACGGCGGCGATCATGAAGGTCCATCCGTCGAACTATGCGATCCAGGGATTCACCAAGTCGGTTGCGGCCGCCGAACTCGTGCCCCTGGCGCGCGAGAAGGGCGTGGCGCTGATCGAGGATCTCGGCAGCGGCACCCTGGCCGATCTCGAGACCTGGGGCCTGCCGCACGAGCCGACGGCGCGCGAAGCCGTCGCGTCGGGCGTCGATGTCGTCACCTTCTCCGGCGACAAGCTGCTGGGCGGGCCGCAGGCCGGGCTCGTCGTCGGCCGCAAGCCGCTGATCCAGCGCATCGCGCGCAACCCGATGAAGCGGGCACTGCGCCTCGACAAGGTCCGCCTGGCCGCTCTCGAGGCGACGCTGCGCCTCTATGCCGATCCGGGACGGCTGGCCCAACGCCTGCCGACCATCCGCGCGCTGGCGCGGCCGGCCGTCGAGATCCGCGCGGTGGCGGAACGGCTGCTGCCGGCGGTGCAGGCGGCATTGGGCGGCCGGGCGCAGGTCAGCGTGGCGGAGGTGCGGGGACAGATCGGCTCGGGCGCGCTCCCCGTCGACCTGCTGCCGTCGTTCGCGCTCGCGATCAGCGCCAAGGGCCTGGACAGGATGGCGGACCTTTTTCGCCGCCTGCCGATCCCGGTGATCGGACGGATCAGCGACGGCACGCTCTACTTCGATCTGCGCACGCTCGACGACGAGCCGGCCTTCGTCGCGCAACTGGACAAGCTCGATGTCGTGGCTGGCTAGGTTGCTCGATCGCGCGCCGCCGCCGGAGCAGCGGATGGCCGAGGCGCTGGCGGCGTGGACGTCGGGCGACCCTGGTGTCGCGCTCGACCTGTGGGCGCCGCTCGCCCATGAAGGGCACGCAAGGGCACAGAGCAACATGGGCGCGGCCTTCCTGCAGGGCCGCGGTGTCGAGCGGGATCATGCCAAGGCGATCCTCTGGCTGCGGCGCGCCGCCGAGCAGGGCGACGCCGGCGGCCAGCGCAACCTCGCCGTCTGCTACTACGAAGGATGGGGCGTGCCGCAGGACCATGCCGAAGCCGCGCGGCTCTATGAGAAGGCCGCACAGCAGGGCGATCCCGAGGCGCAGGACATGCTGTCGTGGATGAAGCTGATGGGCGGCGGCTGCCCGCAGGATTACGCCGGTGCGCGTTTCTGGGCGGAGAAGGCGGCCGCTCACGGCAGCGCTGCGGCGATGGCCCGGCTGGGCGACATGTATCACAACGCGCTGGGCGTCGAACGCGACGCGACGGCCGCTGCCGGCTGGTGGGCGCGGGCGGCGCGGCTCGGTCATGCCGAGGCGCAGGCGATGCTGGGGGCAGCCTGTCTCGCGGGCAAGGGCATCGGGCGCGACGTGGTCGAGGCGCTGCACTGGTTGCGACGGGCCGAGATGGGCGGTGCGGGCGAGCTGGCGGCCGGATTCCTGAAGGAGGCGAGGGCCCATGCCAAGCCCTCGCAGCGCGCCGAAGCGGAGCGCCGGGCCGAGGAGCCGCTGCCATGATCGTCGGCACGGCGGGCCATATCGATCACGGCAAGACCGCGCTGGTGAAGGCCTTGACCGGCGTCGATGCCGACCGCCTCAAGGAAGAGAAGGCGCGCGGCATCACCATCGACCTGGGCTATGCCTACAGCGACCTCGGCGATGGCCGTCAGCTCGGCTTCGTCGACGTGCCCGGCCACGAGCGCTTCGTGCACAACATGCTGGCCGGTGCGACCGGCATCGATGCGGCGCTGCTTGTCGTGTCGGCCGCCGAGGGGATCAAGCCGCAGACCGTCGAGCACCTGCAGATCCTCGACCTGCTGGGCCTCGATCGCGGCATCGTGGCCCTCACCAAGGCCGACCTTGCCAACGAAGACCAGCAGCTCGAGCGGATGGCCGAGATCGAGACCCTGCTGGCCACCACATCGCTGCGCGGCGCGGAGATCGTGCCGGTCTCGGCGGTGACCGGGCAGGGGATCGACGAGCTGAAGGAAAAGCTCCTGGTCCTCGGCGAGAGCGGCAAGGGCGCCGCGGGCTTCGCGCGGCTGGCGGTGGATCGCTGCTTCGTGCTGTCGGGGGCGGGCGTCGTCGTCACGGGCACGGTCCATGCCGGCGAGATCAGGGTCGACGATCGGTTGCTGCTGACGCCGTCCGGCATCGAGGCGCGGGTGCGCTCGCTGCATGCCCAGAACCGGCCGGCCGGTATCGGCCGCGCCGGCGAGCGCTGCGCGCTCAACCTTGCCGGCCCCAGGCTTTCCAAGGATGCGATCAGGCGCGGCGAGTGGGTCGTGAGCCCGGAACTCCATGCCCCGACCGACCGCATCGACGTTCGCCTGAACCTGCTCGCTTCGGAAGCGCATCCGCTGAAGCACTGGTCGCCGGTCCACGTCCACCTGGGATCGGCGCATGTGATGGGCCGTGTGGCGCTGCTCGAAGGCGAGAGGCTGGCGCCCGGCGACCAGGCGCTCGCCCAGATCGTGCTCGACGAGAAGGTCGGCGCGCTCTCCGGCGACCGGGTCATCCTTCGCGATCCGTCCGCTACGCGTACGATGGCCGGTGGGACGGTCGTCGATCCGTTCGGTCCGCCGCGCAACCGGCGGGCCGAACGGCGCCTGCTGGAACTGGCTTCACTTGCCGAGAGCGATGACGAGGTCATGCCCCGGCTGCTGCGGCTGGAAGGCGGCTTCGTCGACTTGGGCCGCCTCGGCCTGTCGCGGAACCTCCGGCCCCCCGAGATCGAGAAGCTTCTCGAGGGGGCGGGCGGCCAGAAGCTCGAAGGCTTCGGCTTCCTCGGCGAGACGCTCGATGCGGCGCGCAAGGACATCGTCGACACGCTCAAGACCTTCCATGAGACCAGGGCCGACGCGCCCGGCCTGCAGGCCGAGCGCCTGCGCGTGACGCTGAAGCGCCGCTGGCCGGCGCCGGTCTTCAAGGCACTGCTCGACCAGGAGATCCGCGCCAAGTCCATTGTCGTCGACGGGGCCTTCCTGCGCCTGCCCGGGCATTCGCTGAAGCTCGGATCGCGCGACGAGGCCCTTTGGCAGAAGATCTCCGCCGACATGGCACGCGACCGCTTCAAGCCGCCGCGTGTCCGCGACTTCGCGCAGGCCTACGACGTGCCGGAGACCGACACGCGCCGGTTGCTGCAGCGCCTCGCCAAGCTGGGAAGGCTCGTCGAGGTGGCGCCCGACCATTTCTTCCTGCGCCCGGTGGTGGCGGAGATGATCGGCATCGCGAACGCCTTCGGTCACGAATTCAGCGCTGCCGAGTTCCGCGACAAGCTCGACAATGGCCGCAAGCTGGCGATCCAGATCCTGGAATTCTTCGATCGCCACGGCGTCACGGTCCGCCGCGGCGACCTGCGCCGCGCGGTGCCGCAAAAGGCGGGGCAGTACGGCCCGCCGCCTACGGCTTAGGGACGGGACCGCTCAGGCTGACCGGTGCACCATCCGGACCGCTGAACAGGGACAGCAGGAAGCCATGCTCCTCATGCGGCGTGGCGCCCAGGCTCACGCCCCATGCGGCGAGGTCGGCGCGCTTGGCGGCAAGATCGGAAACGCGCAGGCCCGGCTGCCATGTCCCTGCCGGATTTGCCGGTGAAGCTGGCTGAAGCGCCAATCGGGTGGGGCCGGTGTCGAATTCGGCCCAGTCCGGGGTCTCGAACTTAAGCTTCAGGCCGACGGTGTCGCGCCAGAAGGCAACGGCTGCCGCGAGGTCGGAAACGTTGGCGATGACGTACTTCAATTCGATGGTCATGGTCTTGAATCCCTTGAGGAAATTCATCCCAGTATGACAGGTGACACGGGATCGGTTCTGGTGAATCATCCGCCCCGGAGGGGAAGCGCTCCCGGTGGGGCGGCTGGCCTTCAAAGCCAGAGAGGGCCGTTAGCCGGTTCTTAGTGGGTTCGACTCCCACTCTCTTCCGCCATTCTTGCTTGTTTTTCTGGAGTCCTGGCCCCCGATGCGTACATTGATCTTCGTCGCCCTGCTGTCGCTGGCGGCCTGTTCGGTGAACTCTCAGTATTCGGCGCCGTGGGCCGTAAAGGCGGTCGACAAGACATACGAGGCGCGCGACGCCTGTCTCCAGAGGCAGGCGGCACCCTATGCCGGGGATACGGCGGACGCGTCGAGCATCGGACGCGCCATCAGTGCGAACTGCCAGGCCGAAACGGACGCGCTGAACGCCAGCAGCAACCCGCACAGAGACCCGGCCGTAACGGCAGCCATCCGCCAGGATTCGGATTTTCGCGCGACCGGCTACGTCCTGAAGGCCCGTGGCCAGTACAACTAGGTAAGCAGAACGACGAGGGGCCGAAAGGCTCAAGAGGAAGACGTGACGAACGAGGACGCAAAGATCGCACTTGCCAATCTCATGATCCGGAAGGCCGGCCTCATCCGCACGATCCGGCACGAGATGAACAAGCAGGGAGTCGTCTACTCCGTCGGCCTCACCGAGATTCTCGAGGCGATCGAGCGGGCGAAGAAGAAAGACTGACTCTCAACCTCTGAAAGGATGCCAACATGCTTCGATCCATACTGACGACCGCTGCGACCGCTGCCCTCGTGGCCGGCCTCGGCGTGGCGGCCCAGGCGCAGACCCCGGCGGCTCCCGGTACGCCGCAGGCGGCCGGCAAGTCCGGTGCGAACGTCGGCTCGCTCACCTGCAAGGTTGCGGGCGGCATGGGCTTCATCTTCGGCTCGTCGAAGGACCTCGACTGCATCTTCGCCCGCACCGACGGCGTCGGCGAGAAGTACACGGGCGCGATCAAGCGCTACGGCGTCGACATCGGCTTCACCAAGGAATCGCAGATCGTCTGGCTCGTCTTCGCGCCGGGCAGCATCGCGCCGGGTGCCCTCGCGGGCGGCTATGCCGGCGCGACGGCCCAGGCCACGGTGGTCGGGGGCGTCGGCGCCAATGTGCTGCTGGGTGGCGGCAGCGGCCAGGTCACCCTGCAGCCCGTCAGCGTCGAGGGCAGCGTCGGCCTGAACGTCGCGGCCGGCGTCGCCGAGGTCGAGCTCAAGTACGCCAAGTAACGGGGCAAGCAGAGAGGCTTGCAGCAGCCCCGCCGGTCGGGTCAACTCCCGGCATGCCGTCTGCCGTAGACTCCCTGATCGCCCGCCTCCAGGCGGATTGCACCGCGGCCGAGACGGCCGAGCGCACGGTGCGAGCCGCCGTCGAGGCCCAGATCAGGGAGGCCGAGCGCGCCCGCACCTTCGCCTGGCGCCGCCTCAGTGCGCTCTCGGACATGGCGCGGGTCGCCGCGCTGGAGCCCGATCGCGACCTTGCGGTGGAGCGCCAGCTTGAAGCGCTCTTCCGCGACATCGGCTGGATCGAGAATGGCCTCGCCGAACTGGGCGAGGGAGCGCGGCCGCTGCTCGACTGGTTGCGGCCGATCGCCGAGGCGCTCCATGCCGAGGCGCATCCGCCGGCCCCGGAGGACGGCCGGCCGGCCGAGCCGCCGGTGATCGCCGATCCGATCGCGGCCTTCCGTGCCTTCGAGGCCTGGTACGAGGCCGAGCGCGGGGAGCCCTTCCTGCAGGTGTTCGACCGCTACGTGCCGCCCACGCCCGTGGTCGAATTCTAGGCCGGCGATGACGACCGATTTCGAGCATTGGCTCAGGGCTCAGTTCGCCGAGACCGGCCCGTTCACGATCTTCATCCTGCTGGTGCGGATCACGTCGTCCGGCGCCCTGCCGCTGCGATCGAGTTACGCCCATCTGATCGGCGACGAGATGACGTGGCAGGAGATGCAGACGCTGCTCGATGGTGCGAGGGCCCCGTGGGATGGCGTCGCCTTCTTCGTCGGTCTCGGCCACGAAGGTGGTCCGCTGCCCGACCCGGTTGCCGCGCGCAAGCTGAAGGAGGTCGAGGCCGACGTGAAGGCCGATCCCCTGACCCTGAACCGCGGCCTGTTCTTCGACGGCGAGGGACGGCACCTGCGGATCGACGAGACCACCGCATGACCCGGGAGGGTTCGGTCCGCCGTCCGGCCCGCCGCCTCGCCGCCGGCGGCAGCGAGATGCTGGAGGAGACCGTCGCCGAGGAGGTCGCGGTGGCGCTGGTCTACAACGGCATCAGCCATGCCGTGATGATGGCGACGCCCTGCGACCTCGAGGATTTTGCCCGCGGCTTTTCCCTCACCGAACGGATCGTCGAGCGGCCGTCGGAAATCTACGACATCGACGTCGAGCCGGTCGGGC
>JAESFK010000262.1_pt1 | contig 33586 bp, 32 predicted proteins | sample 9269391 | NCBI WGS metagenome assembly JAESFK01 (sample SAMN14506231, study PRJNA617097) | algae metagenome | isolation source: Drouetiella hepatica UHER 2000/2452 and co-occurring heterotrophs from... | place: Slovakia: Slovak Paradise National Park, Hrabusice, Kosice Region | collected 2000-01-01
CGCTCGGAGACACCGGGGACGAGCTCGTCGCGGTCGCCGGACTCGGTGACCTCGGCCCACTCGCGCAGCCGGACCACCTCCGCGCCGAGCCAAGACGCGGCGCGGTCGACCTCGCCGAGCGACATCAGGGTGTCGGCGTCGTCGTCGGGGAACCCGCCCTCGAGCTTGTGGAGGCACACGTAGTTGCGCCGGCCCTTGACGAGCGCGTACGTGGGGCGCCGCCCGAGCACGGGGGCGACGGCCTCGGCGAGGCGCGGCATGTCACGGTCGACGATCTGGGCCTGGAGGGCGAGGGTGGCCGTGGCCACGATGGCGGTCTTCCCGGTCTCCATCGCGTGCTGCACGGCGGGCACGAGGTAGGCGAGCGACTTGCCGGTGCCCGTCCCGGCCTGGACGAGGAGGTGCTCGCCCTTCTCGACGGCGTCCGCGACGGCGTGCGCCATCTCGACCTGGCCGGGTCGCTCGGTGCCGCCCACCCCCGTGACCGCGGCGTGGAGCAGGTCGTCGAGGGAGGGCACCCGTGCAGCCTAGGCGGTGCGCGACCCACCCCCGCCGACGTGTCCCCAGCCCCGCGACACCCGGAGCCGCCGTTGCGTATCGCGCGTCGCGTTGCGGCCCGCGCACCCCGATGTCTTGTCGGCGCCCGTCGCGGATGCCACCATGGCCGACGTGACCACGAGCGCGCAGACCAGCATCGTCCCGCCCGACATCGAGATCGCCGAGGCCGCCACGCTGACGCCGATCGTCGACCTCGCCCGCGAGCAGCTCGGCATCGACCCCGACGCCCTCGTCCCCTACGGCCACACGAAGGCCAAGGTCTCGCTCGAGTACGTGCGCAGCCTCGCCGACCGGCCCGAGGGACGGCTGGTCCTCGTCACGGCCATCTCCCCCACCCCGGCGGGCGAGGGCAAGACGACGACCTCGGTCGGCCTCGCCGACGCCCTCGCCTCGCTCGGCGAGAAGGCGATGGTCGCCCTGCGCGAGCCGTCGATGGGCCCGGTCTTCGGCATCAAGGGCGGCGCGGCCGGCGGCGGCTACGCCCAGGTGGTCCCGATGACCGACATCAACCTCAACTTCACCGGCGACTTCGCGGCCATCGCGGCGGCGAACAACCTGCTGTCGGCCCTCATCGACAACCACGTGCACCACGGCAACGCCCTCGGCATCGACCCGCGCACCGTCACGTGGAAGCGCGTCGTCGACCTCAACGACCGGGCCCTGCGCGACGTCGTCGTCGGGCTCGGCGGCGTCGCCAACGGGAACCCCCGCGAGGACGGCTTCGACATCGTCGTCGCCTCCGAGGTGATGGCCATCCTCTGCCTCGCGACCTCGATCGCCGACCTCAAGGAGCGCCTCGGCAACGTCGTCGTCGGCTACACGAGGGACAAGCAGCCGGTCACGGCCCGCGACCTCAAGGCCCACGGCGCGATGACCGTCATCCTGCGGGATGCGTTGGCGCCCAACCTCGTCCAGACCCTCGAGCACACGCCGGCGATGATCCACGGTGGCCCGTTCGCCAACATCGCCCACGGATGCAACTCGGTGATGGCCACCCGGACGGCGCTCCGGCTCGCGGACTACGTCGTGACCGAGGCCGGCTTCGGCGCCGACCTCGGCGCCGAGAAGTTCATCGACATCAAGTGCCGCCAGTCGGGCCTGCGCCCGTCCGCGGTCGTCGTCGTCGCCACCGTGCGGGCCCTGAAGTACCACGGCGGGATGGCCGTCGCCGACCTCAAGCAGGAGTCGGTCGACGCGCTGACCCTCGGGATGAGCAACCTGCGCCGGCACCTGCGCAACGTCCGCGACGTCTACGGGCTGCCCGCCGTCGTCGCGCTCAACCGCTTCCCCACCGACACCGACGCCGAGGTCGCCGCACTGCTCCGGCTCGTCGAGGAGGAGGGCGTGCGCGCCTTCGAGGCGACGCACTACTCCGAGGGTGGGGCCGGCGCCCAGGACCTCGCGCGCGGCGTCCTGGACGCCATCGAGAACAGCCCCGGCGAGATGCAGCTCGTCTACCCCGACGACCTCTCGCTCGCCGAGAAGGCCGAGGCCGTCGCCACCCGGGTCTACGGCGCGGCCGGGGTCACCTTCGACGCCAAGGCCGCCCGCCGGCTCGCGGCCATCGAGGCCGAGGGCTTCGGCCACCTGCCGGTCTGCATGGCCAAGACCCAGAGCTCGTTCTCGACCGACCCGACGCTGCGGGGCGCGCCGGTCGACCACACCGTGCACGTGCGCGAGGTGCGCCTGGCCGCCGGCGCCGGCTTCGTCGTCATGGTGACCGGCGACATCATGACGATGCCCGGACTGCCCAAGGTCCCGGCGAGCGACCACATCGACGTCGACGAGGACGGCCGCATCGTCGGGCTCAGCTGACCGACCGGCTCAGCCGGACACCGGCCGCTCGTCGAGCCGGCGGGCCATCCAGATGTCGTCGCGCTCGTCGCCGGGTGCCACCCGGATGCCGCCGGGCAGGCGCCCGACCTCCTCGTACCCCAGACCGGCGTAGAACGCGTCGACGCCGGTGCCGCCCCGGACCCCGAGCTCGACGAGCTCCACGCCGTCCTCGCGGGCCACCCGGTGCAGGGCGGCCATGAGGAGGCGCCCGAGGTTGCGGCCGCGGCGCTGCGGGTCGGACATCACCCGGTAGGCGGTGCGCCGGTGATCCAGCAGCGGATTCGGCCCCTCGACCCACCAGCCGAGGGCGACGAGCGCGTCGGCGGGGTCGCGCAGCAGCACCGCCACGGCGCGACCGGCGGCCATCTGCTCCTCGTGCGCGGCGAGCGCCTCGGACACGCGCTCCCGCGGTGCCGCGGGCAGGAAGCCGACCGCTCCCCCGGCGTCGTTCGTGGCGCACCAGAGGTCGAGCACGGCGTCCCGAGTGCCCGGCTCGAACGGGCTGCGGCACACCTCGACCCGCGGCGCCACGAGCACGACCAGCCCCGGCACCTCGGGCGGGTCGCCCGCGCGGGCCCACTCGACGGCGGCCGACGGCACCCCGGGGAGCACGGCACCATCCTCCGCCGCCCCGACGAGGGTCAACCCGGCCCGCTCGGCCGTGCGGATCGACGCGTGGTGGTCCGGGCGGGCGCTGGCCGTGAGCGGCAGCCGTGGCCCGTGCTCGAGGACGTCGGCGGCCAGGGCCCTGGCCAGCTCGGGCCCGAGGCCCTGACCGTGGTGCGGGAGGTCGAGCCGGTAGTAGAGGTTCAGGTACTCCCCGCCTCGCCCGTGGACGACGCCGGCGACCCCGAGCGCCTCCCCGGTCCCGCGGTCCTCGGCGACGCCGTACCCGAAGCCGTGCCCGGCCCAGTGCGCCAGCGCGCGGTCGAGCTTCTCGCCCGCCTCCTCGGCGTCGCGCGCCACGGCCCACGGCGCGAACGGGTACTGCCGGGGGTCGGTGTGCAGGCGGACCCACAGGCCGCGGTCGCTCTCCGCGAGCGGACGGAGGCGGGTGCGGGACGTCGTCAGGATCCGGGGGTCGCTCACGAACCCACCTTATTGCGAACGACTCGCAACAGTGCCGGGCGGGCCCGTCAGACCGCGAACGCCGACAGGTCGTCGGCAAGCTCCGCGTCGACCCGCGCCGTGAGGCGGGTTCCCTCCCCGACGTGCTCGCTGGTGAGGACCTCACCGGTCTCGTGGACCCGGCTCACGAGGTCGCCGCGGTCGTAGGGCACGAGCACGTCGACGTCGACGTCGGGCTGCGGCAGCTCGTCGGCGATCAGGGCGCGCAGCGCGTCGAGCCCCTCACCGGTGCGGGCCGACACGACGATGCAGTGCTTCTCGTGGCGGCGCAGGCGGTCGAGGACCTCGGGGTCGGCGGCGTCGGCCTTGTTGACGACGACGACCTCGCGGACGTCGGTGGCGTCGACGTCGGCGAGCACGGCGCGCACGGCCGAGATCTGGCCCTCGGGGTCGGGGTGCGACCCGTCGACGACGTGGAGGAGCAGGTCGGCGTCGGCCACCTCCTCGAGCGTCGAGCGGAAGGCCTCGACGAGCTGGTGCGGCAGCTGGCGGACGAACCCGACCGTGTCGGCGAGCGTGTAGAGCCGCCCGTCGGGGGTCTCGGCGCGGCGCACGGTGGGGTCGAGGGTCGCGAACAGCTGGTTCTCGACGAGGACGCCGGCGCCCGTGAGCCGGTTGAGCAGGCTCGACTTCCCGGCGTTCGTGTAGCCGGCGATGGCCACGCTCGGCACCCGGTTGGCGCGCCGGCCGCCGCGCTTGGTGTCGCGGGTGGTCTTCATGTCCTTGATCTCGCGGCGCAGCTTGGCGATCCGGCTGTTGATCCGGCGCCGGTCGAGCTCGATCTTCGTCTCACCCGGACCGCGCGAGCCCATGCCCTGGCCGCCGGCGGCCTGTCCACCGGCCTGGCGGGACATCGAGTCGCCCCAGCCGCGCAGGCGCGGGAGGAGGTACTGCAGCTGGGCCAGCTCGACCTGGGCCTTGCCCTCCCGGCTCTTCGCGTGCTGGGCGAAGATGTCGAGGATCAGCGCGGTGCGGTCGATGACCTTGACCTTGACGACGTCCTCGAGGGCACGCCGCTGGCTGGGGGCGAGCTCGGTGTCGCAGACCACCGTGTCGGCGCCCTCGGCGATGACGACGTCGCGCAGCTCGGCGGCCTTGCCCTTGCCGAGGTAGGTCGCCGGGTCGGGGTTGCTGCGGCGCTGGATGACGCCGGCGAGCACCTCGGAGCCGGCCGTCTCCGCGAGCGCGGACAGCTCGCGCAGCGAGTTCTCGGCGTCGACGAGCGTGCCCTCGGACCACACGGCGGCGAGGACGACCCGCTCGAGGCGCAGCTGGCGGTACTCGACCTCCGTGACGTCCTCGAGCTCGGTGGAGAGCCCGGAGACACGGCGGAGGGCGGCGCGCTCCTCGCGGTCGAGCTGGTCGCCGTCGAAGGTCAGCGCGTCGTCGTCCAGCACGAAGCCGGAGTCGTCGTAGGAGAGGTCGTCGGCGAGCGCCTCGGCCCGCCCGGAGATGGAGTTCTTGGCAGTCATATGCTCCCTAGGGTCTCACCGGTCAACGCCCCGCGGCGACCTGTTTCTTCCGGCCCGCCGCTAGCGTGGGCCCCGCGATGAGCGACCACGACCACTACTTCACCGCTGCCCCGGCCAGCGACGGCGAGCGCCGCCACCTGCGGGTCCGCCTCGCCGGGCGCGACGTCGAGGTCGAGGTCGCGCGCGGCATCTTCTCCCCCGGCGGCCTCGACAAGGGCACGCGCGTACTCCTCGACGAGGCCCCCACCCCGCCGGCGGAGGGCACGTTCCTCGACCTCGGCTGCGGCTGGGGCGCGGTCGCCCTGACCCTCGCGATGCTCTCCCCCGCCGCCACCGTGTACGCCGTGGACGTCAACGAGCGGGCGCTCGACCTCTGCCGCCGCAACGCCACCTCGCTGGGCCTCACGGGGGTCCGCGCCGGCACGGGCGACTCGGTGCCGGCGGACGCCCGCTTCGACGTGCTCTGGTCCAACCCGCCGATCCGCGTCGGGAAGGCCGTGCTGCACGACCTGCTGCGCACCTGGCTGCCGCGGCTGGCCCCCGAGGGTCGGGCGCACCTCGTCGTGCAGAAGAACCTCGGCTCGGACAGCCTGCAGCGCTGGGTCGAGGTCGAGCTGGGGATGCCCTGCACCCGGGCCGCCTCGGTCAAGGGATTCCGGGTGCTCGAGGTGAGGCAGCCATGACCGAGACCACCGTCCCCGCCCTCGGCGTCGTGTTCGTGCCGACGCTCCCGCCGGAGGCCCTGCACGCGCTCACCGTGGCCGCCGACCGGCACCTCGACGAGCTGTGGCTGTGGGAGGACTGCTTCAAGGAATCCTCCGTCGCCGCGGCCGGGGCGGCCCTGGCGTGGTCCGAGCGGGTGCGGGTGGGCATCGGGCTGGCGCCGGTTCCGCTGCGCAACGTGGCGCTGCTGGCGATGGAGGTCGCCACGCTTCACCGGCTCTTCCCCGGTCGCCTGCTGCCCGGCATCGGGCACGGCGTGCAGGACTGGATGGGCCAGGTCGGCGCGCGTCCCGCATCGCCGCTGACCCTGCTGCGCGAGCACGCCGAGGCGCTGCGCCGGCTGCTCGACGGGGACGAGGTCTCGGTCTCCGGCCGCTACGTCACCCTCGACCGGGTGCGGCTGGACTGGCCCCCGGAGCCGGGCACCCCGCTGCTCGTGGGCGGTACCGGCCCGCGCACGCTCGAGCTGGCCGGGCGGGTGGGCGACGGCATCCTCATCGGCTCGGCCACCTCGGATGCCGAGCTCGCCGCCTCGGTGGCGGCGGCGCAGGCCGGGTGGGACGCGGGTCGCGGCGCCACCGCGGGCCGGATGCCGGTCGTCACGCACCTCATCACCGCGACCGGGCCCGGTGCCGAGCAGCGGCTCGCCGACGAGCTGCGCCGCTGGGACCGCGCCGACGGGGCGCTCGGCCGCGGCGTGGCCGGCGACGCCCGGACGGTCGCGGAGGCCGTGCGCCGTCTCGCCGCGATCGGCGCCACCAGCGTCGTCATCCAGCCGACGGAGGACGAGCCCGACCTCGAGGGCCTCGTGGAGTTCGTCGGGCGGGACGTCAGGTCGGCGCTGGGACGCTGAGCCCTGCGTGCTCGGGGCCGCTCAGGGCCGACGCCGGTCCGGGCGCACCACCATCGCCGAGCCCCCGCCGCGCCGGGTCGGCTCGGCCGCAGCGGCGTACCGACCGTGGCCGAGCACCTGGATGGCCGTCGCCGCGCCGATCTCCGGGGTGGAGGTCAGCCGGTGGCCGAGTGCGGTCAGACCGGAGCCGACCGGGCCCGCGGCGATCGCCGGCTCGGCCTGCTCGCTCGCGCCGTTGCGGCTCGACAGCCTCGGGGCCGCCACGGCGTCACCGATCGACAGGCCGCGCTCGTAGTGCCCGAGGATGATCTGTGCCGTCGTCGTGATGATCGAGGCGCCACCGGGGCTGCCCGCGACGAGGTCGAGCCTGCCGCCCTCCAGCACGATCGTCGGCGACATCGACGAGCGGGGGCGCTTGGAGGGACCGGGGAGGTTCGGGTCCGGGACACCGGGGGTGACCGGCGCGAAGTCGAAGTCGGTCAGCTCGTTGTTGAGGATGAACCCCCAGCCCGGCACGGTGATGCCCGAGCCTCCGGTCTGCTCGATGGTCGAGGTGTAGGCGACCGCGTTGCCCCACCGGTCGACGACCGACAGGTGCGTCGTCGACGTGCCGTCGTGCGGGAGGATGCCCGACGGCGTCCCCTCCGCACAGTCCGAGTACCGGCCGTCCGGGCTGCCGAAGGGCACCGGCCGAGGCATCGCCCTCGTCGCGGAGAAGAGGCAGGCGCGCTCGTCGGCGAATCCTTGGGAGAGCAGCTCCTCCACGGGGACGCCCCGCACGTCGCCGACGTAGCGGTTCCGGTCGGCGAACGCGGTGGCCGAGGCCTCGGAGAAGCGGTGGAGGTACTGGACGTCGTCGACGTCGGTCGTCGCCGCGCCGGTGCGCTCCTCGTAGGCCTCCATGAGGCCCAGGATCTCGCCGACCCCGGTGCCCCCGCTGCTCGGCGCGGGCATCCCGTAGACGTCCTTGTCCTGGTAGCGGGAGCGGACCGGGTCCTTGTCGAGGACGCGGTACCGGGCGAGGTCGCGGGTGGTCAGCTCGCCGGCCGGGACGCTGACCCCGGGCGCCGTCGTCGGGCGCCGCACCTGGGCGACGAGGTCGCGCCCGAGCCGCCCGCGGTAGAGCGCGTCGACGCCCTCGGTGCGCAGCAGCCGGAGGGCCTTGGCCATGTCGGGGTTCCGGAAGACCGACCCCGTGGCCGGGGCGGTGCCGCCGGGCAGGAAGACCCGGGCGGTCTCGGGGAACTGCGAGAAGCGCGTCGCGTTGTCGAGCGTCTGCTGGTGGAAGGTCTGGTCGACGACGAAGCCGTTGCGCGCGATCCGCTCGGCCGGTGCGAGCAGCGAGCCGAGGCGGCGGCTGCCCCACCGGTCGACGGCGCGCTCCCACGTGGCCGGGGTGCCCGGGACCCCCACCGAGAGACCGGAGTTCACGACCTCGTTGAAGGGCAGCGGCTGGCCGGAGTCGTCGAGGAAGGCGGTCTCGTCGTAGGTCGAGGGCGCCGCCTCGCGACCGTCGATGGTCTCCACCCGGCGCTTGCGCGCGTCGTAGTGGACGAAGAACCCCCCGCCGCCGATGCCCGTCGAGTACGGCTCGGTGACGCCGAGGGCGGCGGCCGTCGCGACGGCGGCGTCGGTGGCGTTGCCGCCCGCCCGCAGCACGTCGATGCCCACCTGGCTGGCGACCGGGTCGACGCTGGCGACGGCGCCGCCGGAGCCGGTCATCACCGCGACCTTGGGCAGCTGGTGCCCGACCGGCGGCCGGCCGCCGTGGCCGGGGCGGTCGCGGTCCCCGGCCGTGGCCTGGCTCGGTGACGCCACCGCGAGGGTGGCGGCCACTCCGAGGGCGAGACCGGCGGCGAGCCGGCGGCGGGTGGGTCGGACGGGTGCGGCGGTGCGAAGGGTCCCCATCACGGCACCGTAGCCCCGGCTCCGGGACCTGTCGCGCCGAGCGGACGGCCGGCTTCCCTCAGGCGGGCAGCAGGGCCGTCGGCACCGAGCCGTCGGCGACGAGCACCGCCGGGCCGGCCAGCTCGACCCCGTGGTCGGGGAGCAGGCGGACCGTCAGCCGGCCCCCGGGGACGTCGACGAGCCACGTCGAGCCGGTGTCGAGCGACCCGGCCCAGAAGCTCGTGGCGATGGCCGCCGCGCAGGCCCCGGTGCCGCACGAGCGGGTTTCGCCGACGCCGCGCTCGTGCACGCGCATCGCCACGTGGCCCGGGCCGATGGGGCGCACCAGCTCGACGTTCGTCCCGTTGCGCGGCTCGGGCCGCACCGTCGGCGCGGTGAGCAGGTCGAGGTCGTCGAGCTCGACCTCCTCGGGCAGGGCCACGACGGTGTGCGGGTTGCCGAGGTCGACGGACAGCGCCGAGTACGGGTCTCCCCCACCGACGTGGACGAGGGCGTCGAAACCGTCGCGCTCGGCCGTCGGCGCGTCGGCGAGGCGCCACGGGCCCAGTCCGACCGACCACTGGTCGCCGTCGCGCCGGACGGTCTTGGCGCCGGCCCGGGTGGCGATGACGAACTCGTCGCGCTCCTCGAGGCCCTCGCGGCGCAGGTACTCGGCGAAGACGCGGGTGCCGTTGCCGCACATCTCGGACGCCGAGCCGTCGGCGTTGCGGTAGTCCATGAACCAGGGGGCGTCCCCGGCCTGCTCGCGCACCGACGGCTCGTCGGCGAGCGCCGTCGGTACGACCCGGATGACCCCGTCGCCCCCGATGCCCGAGCGACGGTCGGCGAGCCACGCGGCTCGGGCCGCGCTGAGCCCGAGGGCGCCGTCGAGGTCGGGCACGAGGACGAAGTCGTTCTCGGTGCCGTGCCCCTTGGTCCACGCGAGCCGGTCAGCCATGCGCACCATCGTCCCATCCCCCGCGGCGCAGGCGCACCGCCGCCTCCTCGACGAGGGCGACGACCCGGTCGACGAGGGTGGGGTCGGTGGCGTCGAGCCAGGTGGTGCGGGGGTCGGGGCCGAACCACGACTCCTGCCGCCGGACCAGCCGCCGGGTGCGCAGGGCCGTGTCGGCGACCGCGTCCGCGGGCGTCATCGTCCCGTCGAGGACGGCGAGCGCCTGCGCGTACCCCACGGCCCGGCTCGCCGTGCGGCCCTCGCGCAGACCGTGGTCGAGCAGGCCGCGGGTCTCCTCGACGAGGCCCGCGTCGAACATCGCCTGCGCACGCCGCTCGACGCGGCGGTCCAGGGCCTCGCGGTCGAGACGCAGCCCGACGGTCACGGTGGGCCACACCGCCTCCCGCGTCGGGAGCGTCGCGCTGAACGGCCGGCCGGTCAGCTCGACGACCTCGAGGGCGCGCACGACGCGGCGGGTGTTGTTCGGCTCGATGGCGTCGGCGGCCTCGGGGTCCGCGGCCCGCAGCTCGTCGAGCAGCGCCGGCGTCCCCTCGGCGGCGGCCCGCTCCTCGAGCCGGCGGCGCACCTCGGGGTCGGTGGGCGGGATGTCGAGCCGGTCGAGCAGGGCCCGGACGTAGAGCCCGGACCCCCCGACGACGAGCGGCAGGTGGCCGCGCCCGAGGATGCCGGCGAGGTCGGCGCGCGCGTGCCGCTGGTAGGCCGCGACGGTCGCCTCGTCGGTGACGTCGAGGACGTCGAGCTGGTGGTGCGGCACGCCCTCGCGCTCGGCCGGGGACAGCTTCGCCGTGCCGATGTCCATCCCCCGGTAGAGCTGGGAGGCGTCGGCGCCGACGACCTCGCCGCCGAGGCGGTGCGCCAGGGCGACCCCGAGGTCGGACTTGCCGGTGGCCGTCGGGCCGACGACCGCGACGACGAGGCCGGGCCCGGGGACGCCGGACACCTCAGTCCGAACGCTCGTCGTCGGGCGTCTCGTCGTCGTGGCCGAAGGGGTCGACGTCCTCGCCGGGCATCCAGGAGAGCCCCGGGGTGCCCCAGCCGTTGGCCTTGACCGCCTTCTTCGCCTTGCGCGCGTAGCGGCCGGAGAGCCGGTCGACGTAGAGGAACCCGTTGAGGTGGTCGTACTCGTGCTGGAGCATCCGGGCGAACCAGCCGGTCGCCTCGAAGCGCAGCTCGTTGCCCTCGAGGTCCTGGCCGGTGAGGACGGCCTGCTCACCGCGACGCAGGGGGTAGGACTCGCCGGGCACCGAGAGGCAGCCCTCGGACTCCTCGTGCGGGTCCGGGTCGCCGACCGCGGGCTTGGCGGCCACGAGGTAGGGGTTGATGACGACACCGCGCGGCGGGATGCCGTCGTCGTTGGCCAGCTGCCAGGTGAAGATGCGCAGGCCCACCCCGACCTGCGGGGCGGCGAGGCCGACGCCCCGGGCGGCGTCCATCGTCTCGTACATGTCCGCGACCAGCTCGCGGATGCCGTCGTCGATGACCTCGACGGGCTCGGCGCGGCGGTGGAGGACGGGATCACCGGTGATCACGACGGGGCGGATGGTCATGGCGGCGATTCTTCCAGAGCCGCCGGGGCCGACGAACAGCGGGAATGGGCTGGCGCGCCGCACGGTTCGGGTGTGGACTGGTGCTGCTCCCTCGGGAGCGCGCCCTGTCACCGAGCGGAAGGAGGTCGCCGATGGGATTCCTCGACAGTGCCAAGGAGAAGCTCACCGAGCTGGCCGAACAGCACCCCGACAAGGTCGAGTCGCTCAGCGACCAGGCCATCGAGCGCGGCGGTGACGCCGTCGACTCCGCGACGGGAGGCAAGTACGCCGACCAGGTCGACCAGGCCCAGGCCAAGGCCGACCAGTCGGTCGGCGAGCCGTGAGCTGACCCGAGGCCGCGAGACCCCCGACCGGTTGCGGTCGGGGGTCTCGTCCGTTCGGACCGGTCGCCCGCCCCCTTCGGCCACGACTCGTGTCGCGACCCGTCTTTCGGCCGCCTCCGCGCCGAAGGGTTCCCTACCCTCGAACTTCCTGATCACCCCTCGGAAAGGACGCGCCGTGTCGCACTGGCACTCCGGGCTCCCCAAGCTCGAGCTCGAGCCGTTCGACCCGACCCCGCTCTACGACGCGGTCCGGACGACGGTGGCCGAGACCGCCGTCGCCGAGGAGCGCCGCCGCACCAGCCTGCGCACCGCCGGCGTGGTGAGCGCCGTCGTCACCGCCTGCGCCATCGTCGGCGGCCTCGTGGCCCTGCTGGCCTGAGGCTGCCGCCGGCTCGAGCCGTGCTCAGGCCCCGCAGGCCGGAGCGGCCACGGGTGCGGAGGGCCGTCCGACGGACGGCATCCCCAGTGACACCCCCGGCTTGCCGGGCACCGGCGCGTCCTGCAGCGCCGCCCACGCATCGCCTCCGGCCGTCCGGCGCACCGAGTAGACGCCCTCTCGCACACCGCTGTCCGCGACGAGGTGGTGCGGCGCGCCGTACGTGACGCCGACCGCGACCATGTCCCCCGGCCGGGGCCGCTGGGCACCGTCCGGCACGGCGAAGTGGACCAGCCGGTTGTCGCGGGCCCGCCCGGACATCCGGGAGGTCTCGCCGTCCTTGCGGCCCTCGCCCGGGGCGACGAGCACCTCGACCTCACGCCCCTCGAGCGCCCGGTTGCCGGCCCACGAGACCTCCTCCTGGAGGGCGATGAGCCGGTCGAACCGCTCCTGGACGACGGCCTTCGGGACCTGGTCGGCCATCGTGGCCGCCGGCGTCCCGGGCCGGATCGAGTACTGGAAGGTGAAGGCGCTGGAGAACCGCGAGGCCTCGACGACCCGCAGGGTCTCGGCGAAGTCCTCCTCGGTCTCACCGGGGAAGCCGACGATGAGGTCGGTCGTGATGGCGGTGTCGGGCATCGCGGCGCGCACGCGGTCGATGATCCCGAGGAACCTCTCGCTGCGGTAGCTGCGGCGCATCGCCTTGAGGACGCGGTCCGAGCCGGACTGGAGCGGCATGTGCAGGCTCGGCATGACGTTGGGCGTCTCGGCCATCGCGTCGATGACGTCGTCGGTGAAGGCGGCCGGGTGCGGGCTGGTGAACCGCACGCGCTCGAGACCCTCGATGTCGCCGCAGGCCCGCAGCAGCTTGCCGAAGGCGAGCCGGTCGCCGAACTCGACGCCGTAGGTGTTGACGTTCTGGCCGAGCAGCGTCACCTCGACGACGCCCTGGGCGACGAGCGCCTCGATCTCGGCGAGGACGTCGCCGGGGCGGCGGTCCTGTTCCTTGCCGCGCAGGCTCGGGACGATGCAGAACGTGCAGGTGTTGTTGCAGCCCACCGAGATCGAGACCCAGCCGGCGAACGCGGAGTCGCGCCGGGTCGGCAGCGTCGAGGGGAAGGTCTCGAGCGACTCGAGGATCTCGACCTCGGCCCGCTTGTTGTGCCGGGCCCGGTCGAGCAGCGCCGGGAGGCTGCCGATGTTGTGCGTGCCGAAGACGACGTCGACCCACGGGGCCCGCCGGACGATGGACTCGCGGTCCTTCTGCGCCATGCAGCCGCCGACGGCGATCTGCAGGTCGGGGTTGGCGGTCTTGGCCGGGCGCAGCTGCCCCAGGTTGCCGTACAGCTTGTTGTCTGCGTTCTCGCGCACGGCGCACGTGTTGAAGACGACGACGTCGGCGACGTCCGGGCGCTCCCCCGCGGGCAGGCTCGCGAGGTCGACGTACCCGGCGGTCTCGAGCAGGCCGGCGAGGCGCTCGGAGTCGTGCACGTTCATCTGGCACCCGTGGGTGCGCACGTCGTAGGTCCTGGCAGCAGTCATGGCTCATCAAGGGTACGAGCCGACCCGCCCGCCCGCGGAATCCCCGTCAGGCCAGGCGCGTGATCGTCACGACGACCTCGAGCTTCGCGCTCGCCCGTCCCGAGTAGATCCCCTTGAACGGCGGCACGTCGTCGTAGTCGCGGCCGCGGGCGACGACGACGTGCTCGACACCCACCGGCGTGCCGTTCGTCGGGTCGGCCGCCACCCAGGCGTCGTCCCAGAACTCGACCCAGGCGTGGCTCTCCCCCGAGGCGCTCTCGCCCACCCCGAGGTCGCGCTTCGGCACGAGGTAGCCCGAGACGTAGCGCGCGGGGATGCCGAGCTCGCGCAGGGCGCCGATCGTGATGTGCGCGAAGTCCTGGCAGACGCCGGCCCGGTTGGCCCAGGCGTCCTCGCCCTTGCTGCGCACCCCGGTCGCGCCGGGGCGGTACTCCATCTCCTCGCGGACCCGCCGGCAGACCTCGTCGGCCGCGGCCCGCGGGGACGGTAGGTCGCGCACCTCGTCGACCAGGGCGGCGACCCCCTCGCCCGGCCTGGTCCGGGCCGAGACCATCAGCCACTCGTAGAGCCGGTCCTGGACCGCGCGGTCGCGCACGGTGTCCCACGTGCACGTCGCCCCGGCCGCCGGCACCTCGGTGCGCTCGACCGTGGAGATGGCCTCGATGTCGAGGCGCTGGTGCGCGGCGAGGCTCTCCATCGCCATGACGTGGGTGCCCCAGTGGTCGCGGTAGACGTGGCTCCACGTCATCGGACGGATCCGGATGCGGTTCTCGAGGGTGGTCTGCCCGGGCTCGTTGAGCGGGGTCATCCGGAGCTCGTTGTGCGCGGCGCGGACCGGCCCGTCGTACCCGAGGCCGGTCGTGTGGACGATGCGGTAGCGGCGCACCTCAGATCACGTCCCTCGTCCACGTCTGCAGCGGGCCGGACTGGAAGTACCGGGCGGCGATGGCGCTCGAGGCGGTCGTGACGGCCGACTGCACGCGCCGCATCTGGGCCGGCAGGTCGGCGATGACGTCGGTCGTCGCCCGGTACTCGAGGGAGGTGCGGACCCGACCCAGCTGGCGGCGGGCCTCGTCGGAGACCCCGATCCGCTCGGCCTGCGGCGGCGAAAGCGCCTCGAGGCGGTTCTCGGCCTCGCGCAGGCTGAAGAACACCGACCGCGGGAACTCGCGGTCGAGGACGAGGAACGCGGCGGCGCGGTCGTCGGACAGCAGGCCCCGCTGGCTGCGCATGAACGCCTGCTGCGCACCGCAGCTCGACAGCACGACCGACCACGGGGCCCCGCCGCCGGGGACCCCTCCGGTGGCGACGAGGCGGGCCGTCATGTCCGCCCGCTCGATGCTGCGGCCGAGGACGAGGAAGTCCCACGCCTCGTCGTGCGACATCGTCGAGTCGGCGATCCCCGAGACGAGGGCGGCCCGCTCGCGCACCCAGGACAGGTGCCGCTCGGTGACCATCCCCCGGCCGAAGCCGTTCCACCGGTGCCACGTCGTGTTGATGCCCTCCCACAGCTCGGTCGAGAGGGTCTCGCGGGCGCGGCGGGCGTTCTCGCGGGCGGCGAACCACGCGCCGGAGATCGAGCTGGGGTTGCTGCGGTCGAAGACGAGGGAGGCGCCGACGTCGTCGAAGGAGACGGTGCCCTCGTGCGGCAGGCCCATGATCACCGACAGCACCGTGTGGGAGGCCGCGGCCTCGTCGGCGACCGGGTCCTCGAGGAGCTGGAGGCGCAGGACGTCGATGATCCGTGCCGTGCCGTCGGCGCGCTCGGTGTAGCGGCCGATCCAGAAGAGCGACTCCGCGATCCGGCTCAGCACGACGCCTCCCCCTGTTGCTGCTGCTGTTGTTGCTGGGCCCGCATGCTGTCCTCGAGGGAGGCGGTCGGGGCGCTCATGACGACGACCTCGCGGTTGTCGGGGTGCGGCGTCGTGGCGCTGACGCTGGCCCGGCGGTCGGAGAGGACCCAGGTGTCCTTGCTGCCGCCACCCTGGCTGGAGTTCACGACGAGCTCGCCCTCGGGCAGGGCCACGCGGGTCAGGCCGCCCGGGAGGACCCGGACCCGCTCGCCGTCGTTGACCGCGAACGGGCGCAGGTCGACGTGCCGCGGGGCCAGGCCGCCGTCGATGAACGTCGGCACCGTCGAGAGCTGGACGACGGGCTGGGCGATCCACCCCCGCGGGTCGTCCTCGAGGGTCGTGCGCAGCCGGTCGAGGGTCGCTCCGTCGGCGCGCGGCCCGACGACGAGCCCCTTGCCACCGGAGCCGTCGACCGGCTTGACGACCATCTCGTCGAGGTGGCCCAGGACGTGGCGCAGCGACTCCGGCTCGGCGCACCGGAAGGTGTCGACGTTGGGGAGGATCGGGTCCTCGTCGAGGTAGAAGCGGGTGAGCGCCGGCAGGTAGCTGTAGATCAGCTTGTCGTCGGCGACCCCGTTCCCGAGGGCGTTCGCGACGGTGACCCGCCCGGCCCGCATCGCCGAGACGAGCCCGGCGACCCCGAGCACCGAGTCGCCGCGGAAGTGCACCGGGTCGATGAACTCGTCGTCGACCCGCCGGTAGATGACGTCGACCGGGCGGTCGCCGGTCGTCGTGCGCATCCGGACCTGGCCGCCGACGCAGACGAGGTCGCGTCCCTCGACGAGCTCGACGCCCATCATCCGGGCGAGCAGGGCGTGCTCGAAGTACGCGCTGTTGAAGACCCCGGGCGTGAGCACCACGACCGTCGGGTCGCTGGCGCCGTCCGGGGCGGCGGCCCGCAGCGCCGCCAGGAGCATCCGCGGGTAGTCGTGGACGGGGCGGATGCGCATCGTCGCGAACGCCTCGGGGAAGACGTTGGCCATCGCCCGCCGGTTGGCGATGACGTAGCTGACCCCGGACGGGACGCGGACGTTGTCCTCGAGGACCCGGAAGGTGCCGACCTCGTCGCGGACGAGGTCGACGCCGGCGACGTGGACGCGCACGCCGTTCGCGGGGCGGATGCCGTTGACGGCCCGGTGGTAGTGGTTCGAGCTGGCGATGAGCCGCCACGGGACGATGCCCTCGTGGACGGCGCGTGGGATCTCTCCCTCGCGCGAGTAGATGTCGTCGAGGAAGGCCTCGAGCGCGGTGACCCGCTGGGCCACCCCGGACTCGATGACCTGCCACTCGTGCGCCGAGATGACCCGGGGCACGGCGTCGAGCGGGAAGGGCCGCTCCTCCCCCGCGTAGTCGAACGTGACGCCCTGGTCGAGGTAGGAGCGGGCGAGGATGTCGGCGCGCTCCTTGAGCGTGGAACCGGTCATCGAGCGCAGCGTGTGGAAGACCGCCTTGTAGGGCGTGCGCGGTTCGGCCGGGGCACCGAGCATCTCGTCCCACGCTCCGCCACCGAGCCGGTAGCCGTCGAAGAGGCTGCCCGCGGCGTCGGTGGTCGTCGGCTCGCTCACCCGGCCGAACCTAGGCGGAAATCGTGACCGTGTCATCACGGCCGTGTCTCCGGCGTGTTTCCGGACCGTCCCGGCCGCTGCTGAATCTCCGTGGCCCGCAGCGGCACCGGCCCCCTACCCTGCCGGGATGCCCCACTCGCCCTCCGTCCCGGACGTCACGCTCGCACCGGTCGACGCCACGACCTGGCGCGGCGTCGCCGCGCTGACCGTGGCTCCGGAGCAGGAGCCGTTCGTCGCCTCGCCCCTGCACTACCTGGCGCTCTGCGCGTACGGAGAGGTCTGGAACGCCATGGCGGCGACCATCGACGGTGAGGTCGTCGGGTTCCTCATGTGGGGACTCGACGACGACGGCAGCGTCTGGCTCGGCGGCATCCTCGTCGACCTCGCCCGCCAGCGGCAGGGCGTCGGGCGCGCGATGGTCACCGCCGCGCTGGACCGGCTCGCGCCGCAGGTCGGGTCGGCGGGATACGCCCTCGCCTACCAGCCGGCCAACACGGGTGCCGCTGCGCTGTACCGTTCGCTCGGCTTCGTCGAGACCGGCGAGGTCGATGACGACGAGGTCGTGGCGCGCCTGCGGACCAGGCTCTGACCGCCGGCGCCGCTCGGCCGGCCTTCCGGCCCGACCGGGGAACGGTCACCGGCGGGCGTCCGTTCGACCGGGTACCCACGAGAGGACTCCTGTGCGCACCCTGCTCAACATCATCTGGTTCGTGTTCGGCGGCTTTTGGCTCGCCCTCGGGTACGCGTTCGCGGGGCTGGTGCTCTGCGTGCTCGTCGTGACGATCCCGCTGGGCGTCGCGTCGTTCCGGATGGCCAGCTACGCGCTGTGGCCCTTCGGGCGGGCGGTCGTCGAGAAGCCCGGCGCCGGGGCCGGGTCGGTGGTGCTCAACGTCGTGTGGATCGTCCTCGCCGGATGGTGGCTGGCGCTGGGTCACCTGCTGACCGCCGTCGCCCAGGCGGTGACGATCATCGGGATCCCGCTGGCCGTCGCCAACCTCAAGATGCTGCCGGTCTCCCTCGTGCCCTACGGCAAGGAGATCGTGCCGAGCGGCTCGCTGCCCCCCGGCCGTCGCCCGCTGCACTCCCTCTGAGCCGCCGGCGCCGCCCGGCTCAGTCGCGCTGGTGCTCGGGGGCCTCGCGGACGGCCTCGCGCACGACCCGCATCGTCACCTCGGCGTCGTAGCCCTTGCGGGCGAGCATCCCGGCGAGCCGGCGGGTCTGGACCACGGGCTCGAGGCCGGACATCGTCCGCAGCTTCTTGGCGACGAGGAGGCGGGCCCGCTCCTCCTCGGCGTGCGGGTCGACCTCGGCGAGGGCCGCGGCCGCCGTGTCGTCGTCGACGCCCTTGCGCCGCAGCTCCTGGCGCAGGGCACGGGTGGCCAGCCCTCGCCCGGCCTGCTGGGAGCGCACGAGCATCCCCGCGTAGGCCTCGTCGTCGACGAGCCCGACCTCCTCCATCCGGTCGAGGACGGCGGTGGCGACGTCGTCGGGGCAGTCCTTCTTGCGCAGGGCCCGGGCGAGCTGGGAGCGGCTGCGCGGGGCGGCGGTCAGCTGGCGCAGGACGATCTGGCGGGCCCAGTCGTGCGGGTCGGGTTCGGCGCCCCGGGTGCGCGGGTCGGACTCGGGGTCCGGCGGAGCGGGGGCGCGACGCCCACGGCCGGTGCGCCGGCTGGGCTCGCGCGGGGCCGACTCGGCCTCGGCGAGCACGGCCCGCAGCTCGTCGAGCCCGGCGGCGGACCGCTCACCGGCGTCGGGACCGGACGGGCCCGGCCCCGCCGCCCACTCGGGCGGCGGGGCCGTGCCGTCGGCGAACGCCATGGGGTGTGCCTCAGAAGTCGACGGGGACGTCCGGGACGGCCTCGAGCTCGGGCTTGGCCCCGATCCCCAGCTTCTCCTTGATCTTGCGCTCGAGCTCGTCGGTCAGCTCGGGGTTGTCCTTGAGGAACTGGCGGGCGTTCTCCTTGCCCTGACCGAGCTGGTCGCCGTCCATCGTGTACCAGGCGCCGGCCTTGCGGACGAAGCCGTGGTCGACGCCCATGTCGATGAGGCCGCCCTCGCGGGAGATGCCCTGGCCGTAGAGGATGTCGAACTCGGCCTGCTTGAACGGCGGGCTGACCTTGTTCTTGACGACCTTGCAACGGGTGCGGTTGCCGACCGCGTCGGTGCCGTCCTTGAGGGTCTCGATGCGCCGCACGTCGAGGCGGACCGAGGCGTAGAACTTCAGCGCCTTGCCACCGGTGGTGGTCTCGGGCGAGCCGAACATCACGCCGATCTTCTCGCGCAGCTGGTTGATGAAGATCGCCGTCGTGCCGGTGGTGTTGAGGGCACCGGTGATCTTGCGCAGCGCCTGGGACATCAGACGGGCCTGCAGACCGACGTGGCTGTCGCCCATCTCGCCCTCGATCTCGGCCCGGGGCACGAGCGCCGCGACCGAGTCGATGACGATGATGTCGAGGGCGCCGGAGCGGATGAGCATGTCGGCGATCTCGAGCGCCTGCTCCCCCGTGTCGGGCTGGGAGACCAGGAGCGCGTCGGTGTCGACGCCGAGCTTCTTCGCGTACTCGGGGTCGAGCGCGTGCTCGGCGTCGATGAAGGCCGCGATGCCGCCGGCCTTCTGGGCGTTGGCCACCGCGTGCAGCGCGACGGTCGTCTTGCCGGAGGACTCCGGGCCGTAGATCTCCACGACGCGACCCCGGGGCAGGCCCCCGATGCCGAGCGCCACGTCGAGGGAGATCGACCCCGTGGGGATGACGGCGATGGGCGGGCGGACGTCGTCACCGAGGCGCATGACCGCGCCCTTGCCGTGCTGCTTCTCGATCTGGGCCATCACCGAGGCGATGGCCTTGTCCTTCTCCCCGTCGTTGGCAGCAGCCACCGGGTTGGGCATCACGCTTCCACGAGCACCAGCCATGTCACACCTGTTCCTTCGTTCGTCATCGGACGCGCCCACCGGCGACCAGCCCTCGCGGTCGGTCTCGTCGCGAGCTCTGGTCAGACGCTAGGTGGGGGTACCGACAACGGTCACGGGTCGCCGTGGGACCTGTGGACGAGTGCCGCCGGAGCCACCACCTGTGGACGACAGTAGACGAACACGTGTTCGACGGCACGCACACCGCGCCGCGACACGCCGGACGATCCCCCTCGGCCTCAGCCGGTCGGTGCGGGCACACCCCACATGGCCGCGACGTGCCGGACGTCCGTGCCGCAGCAGCCGCCGAGCACGCGCATCGCCGGGAGCCGGCGGCTCACGTCCATCTGGTCGGCCGCCAGCCGGTGCGGGTCGCCGTCGTCGAGCTCCTCGGCCTCGTCGAGCTCGGCGTGGCTCATCGTCGAGGCGTTGACCCGGGTACCGAGCAGCCGGCGCACCCACTCCCCCTCGTCCAGCGCCGGCAGGACGTGCGTCGGGTGGGCGCAGTTCACCATGAAGTGGTCCGGCGGAGCGGCCTCGTCGACCACGCGCACCGCGTCGGCGAGCGTCGTGCCGTCGGGCAGGCGCCCGTCGGTCTCGACGGTGAACCCGACCGAGACCGGGAGGCCGGCCTGCCGCGCCGCGAGGACCACCCCGATGCCCTCGGCCGGCGTGGTCAGGGTCAGTGCCGACACGAGGTCCGCACCGGCGTCGGCGAAGGCCCGCACCTGCGGAGCGTGGTAGTCGCGGGCCTCCTCGGGGTCCGGCGCCTCTCCCGCGACGTAGCCGTCGCCCCGGGGTCCGAGCTGGCCCGCGACGAGGACGGCCGGCACGTCGTAGCCGGCGGCGAGCTCGCGCAGCAGGTCGATCGCCGCGACGTTGGCGCGCACCATCGCGTCGACGTCGTAGCCGACCCGCGCCGCCCAGTCGGGGTTGGCCCGCCACGTCGGCGACTCGAGGAGCAGCCCGGCCCCCGCGGCGGCGGCGACGGCGGCGTACGCGTCGTAGTACCGCCCGAGCAGGTCGCGGCCGGTCGGGTCCTCGACGAGGGGGAAGGCGGCGAACTCGGGGAGGTCGACGCCGTGGTGGAAGATGAGGTCGGTCTCCAGGCCGCCGTCGGTGACGAAGCCTCGGAGCGCGGGGTCGTGCAGGGCCGCCAGCGGCCCGGTCGTGGTCTCCATCCTCGGAGTGTCCTCCGCGCCCACCCGCCGCGGAAGCCCTCAGGTGAGCAGCAGCGAGGCGATGCGCCGCGCCGTGCCCCACACGCCGAGCGCCCCGAGGACGACGAGGTAGGCGACGTGCCACAGCAGGCCCCAGCCGACCTCGCCGAGCACGAGGGCTCGCTCGAGGGCCACGCCCTGGTAGAGCGGCGTCGCCGTGACGAGCCACTGGAGGGCCTGGGGGTACGTCGACAGCGGGAAGAACGTGGCGGAGAACAGGAACATCGGCTGGATCGCGAGGGTGACGTAGTCGAAGTGCTGCCACGAGGACATGAAGGTCGTCGCGAACATCCCCACCGCGCCGAAGGCCAGCCCGATGAGCACTGCGCCGGGAACGGCCAGCAGCGCCCACCAGGAGTGCACGAGACCGGCGACCCACGCGACGACGAGGAACATCGTCGAGTACAGGGCCCCGCGCGAGAGCGACCAGAGGATCTCCCCGACGGCGATGTCCCTCGGGGACACCGGCGTCGCGAGCATCGCGTCGTAGAGCCGCTGGTACTTCAGCTTGAAGAACACGTTGTACGTGCTGTCGGCGATCGCCCCGTTCATCGCCGAGGCGGCGAGCAGCGCCGGCGCGACGAACTCGGCGTACGGCACGACGGACCCGGCGTCGGTGGTGACCGTGCGGACCAGCGCACCGAGGCCGACGCCGATGGAGAACAGGTAGAACACCGGCTCGACGAAGCCGCTGAGCAGGAGCAGCCAGGCCCGGCGGAAGGCCGCGACGTTGCGCATGAGGACGTACTTCGCCAGCCCGATGCCCAGCGGGGCGGGCACGGCCCGGGCGGTGCGCTCGATCGTGGTCACGACAGCAGCCTCCGGGCGAAGGAGCGGTGAGCGAGGACCCATCCGACGCCGATGTACGCCAGCAGCACGGCGAGGTGGCCGGCGCCCGCCCATCCCGGCCAGAGGCCCTCGGAGGCGTCGCGGCACAGCTCGACCCCGTGCCAGAGGGGCGTGACCCAGGCGAGGGGCTGCATCCACCCGGGGAGCTGGTCGATGGGGAAGAAGGTGCCGGAGAACAGCATCAGCGGGGTCATGACGAAGCGGAAGAGGATGCTGAACCCGCTGTCGTCCTCGAGGCGAGCGGCCAGCGCGAACACGGGGACCGAGAAGGCCATGCCCGTCAGGACCGCCACCGGGACCGACGCCAGCACCCACCACGACCCGAAGGCCCCGAACGGTGCCGCGACCGCCACGAAGATCGCGGTGGCGACGGCGAGCTGGACGGCGATGACGGCGAGGTGGCCGCCGAGGACCTCGCCGACGCGCAGCGGGGTCGCGAGCATCGCCGAGTACATGCGGTTCCACTTGATGTAGCCCATGACGGCGTACGTGGAGTCGCCGAAGGCGAGCATCATCGCCTGCATCGCGAGGATGCCGGGGACGACGAAGCGCAGGTACGGCAGGCCCTCGACGCCGCCGGCCCGGTCGTCGACGAGCGCCCCGAGGCCGAGGCCCATCGACAGGAGGAAGAAGAGCGGCGAGGCGAAGCGCCCGACGATCGAGCCCTTCCACGTCCGCCGGTAGACCGCGACGTGGTGGGCCATGGCGGAGCCGACCCGCTCGGCCCGCGTGGTGGGGCGACGCGGCCCGAACCCGAGGCGTCCGCTGGGAGCGGTGGCGACCTCGGTCGAGGAGGTGGGGACGGCGGCGGACATCAGTCGACGAGTGAGCGGCCGGTGAGGTGGAGGAAGACGTCCTCGAGCGTGGAGCGGCGCACCAGCGCCGAGAGCGGGCGGACCCCGCGGCCGTGGAGCGCGGCGAGCGTGTCGTCGCCGTCGGCGGTGTAGACGAGGAGGCGGTCGGGGAGCTCCTCGACGCGCTCGGCGACCCCGGCCACCGCCTCGACGTGCCGCTCCTGCTCGTCGACGGCGAAGCGCAGCTCGACGACCTCGCGGGTGGAGTAGGTGTCGATCAGCTCGCGCGGGCTGCCCTCGGCGACGATCCGGCCGTGGTCCATGACGACGAGCCGGTCGCAGAGCTGCTCGGCCTCGTCCATGTAGTGCGTCGTGATGATGAGCGTGACGCCCTCGCGCTTGAGGCGGTAGAGCCGGTCCCACAGCACGTGGCGGGCCTGGGGGTCCAGCCCGGTCGTGGGCTCGTCGAGGAGGAGGACCTCGGGGTTGTTGACGAGCGCCCGCGCGATGGTGAGCCGGCGCTTCATCCCGCCCGAGAGCGGCTCGACGCGGTCGTGGCGGCGCTCGGTGAGCTGGGCGAAGTCGAGCAACTCGTCGGTGCGCGCGCGCACCTCGCGGCGGGAGAGCCCGAAGAAGCGGCCGTAGACCCAGAGGTTCTCCTCGACCGAGAGGTCCTCGTCGAGCATGTCCTGCTGGGGGCAGACGCCGAGCCGGGCGCGGATGGCCGGGCCGTCGGCGGCGGGGTCCATGCCGAGGATGCGCAGCTCGCCACCGGTGACCGGGGACACGCAGCCGACCATCTTCATCGTGCTCGACTTGCCGGCGCCGTTGGGGCCGAGGAACCCGAAGGCCTCGCCCCGCAGGACCTGCACGTCGATGCCGTCGACGGCGGTGAAGTCGCCGAAGGTCTTGGTCAGTCCCCGGGCGTGCAGGAGAACGTCATCGCTCACGTGGGACGACGCTAGCCCAGTGCGCCGACGGTCGGCGCCCGAGTTTTCGCGCGGGCGCACCGGCGGCTCAGGTGCGCGGCGGGGCCCGGGGGTGGCGGATGGTCGTCATGAGGAGCGGATGGCAGCCGTCTGTCACCTCCGGCGCCCCGACGGGACGCGCGGTGCGTGTCACCCCGGTTGCGTGGATCGTGCGACCGGTGCACGCCGCGGCACCATTGCGAGAGACTGCTCATGAGGGGGAACCCGTGACGCTCCACATCGATGCGGAGGCCATTGCCGCCGACTACGTGCGAAGCCGCCGGCTGAGGCTGGGCGGCGTGACGGTCCATGTCGCCGTGCCGACCCTCGACGCCGCCACGACGACACAGGTCGTCGAGCAGGCCGCGGCCGATCTCGGGTTTGACACGGTGAGGGCCACACCCAGCAACGGGGGTGCGGCGGTCATGGTGCCCGGCCTCGGTCCCGGGCGGACGGACAAGCTCGACCGGCTGATGACTGTCGTCGAGCAGCTCGCGTCGAACGACGTCACCGTCACCGCCGGGCGCATCGGCGTCCCGACGTACCCCTCCCCGACGGCAGCGGTGCCGACCGCGGCCCTCGGCTTCACGATCCGACCGCCCGCCGGGGAGGGCCCGCTCAACGAGTGGGGCCAGCCCGCCTATCGCTGGTCCGTCCCGGCGGACGTCAGCAGCTCCCTCTTCGAGAGTGCGACCTCTTGGGCGGGCGGGCCGGACCTGGCGCTCCAGGTCGCGACACACGGCGTAATCCCGGTGCGTCCCGACGAGGCGCCGGAGGCAGTGCGTCGCAGCCTCCGCGAAGGACACACTCCGGGCAGCATCTCGTCCGCGACGCCGCATCGGCAGCTCGTCCGGACTGTGGTGTTCGGGGCGTTCGGCCAGTCCACGTGGTCCGACGCCGACACCGGCCGGGACGTGACCGCCAAGGTCGACCACCTGCTCCAGGTGATCCGCCGCCATGCACCCGACCTGGACTTCGCCGCGATCTTCGCCGGTCCACCTGTCAGCACGTTCGGCCACCTGGGGAACTCGTACTTTGACATGGGCTTCGCCCGGAACTCGTGGTCATCGCTGGTGCCCGACGCCTTTCCCGTCCTCCTGGTCACGTCGCACCACCTCGCGAAGGCCGGGGACCTGGCCGGGTGGAGCCTCGAGGACCTCGGAGAGGACCGCTACCTCCTGTCCGTCCGCGACCCTGCCTCCTGGTTCCTCGATGACAGCCGCACCTACACCGACTGGTGCCTCTGGATGATGGCCGAACCTATGGCCGAGATCCTGCGAGTAGCGCGCGCCGCCCTCGGGGACATGATCCTCACGGAGGAGCGGTACAACGAGCTCACTCCCGGCTGATCGACGACATCACGGACGATCCCCCGCGACGACGCAAAACTCAGGTGCGCGGCGGGGGGAGCTCGCGGCCGTGGCGGCGCTCGACGGGCACGTCCATCTGCGCGCAGAGCGCCTCCCACACCTCACGCGGCTGCTCGCCGGCGTCGAGGGCGGCCTGGGCGGTCAGCCCACCGAGGGCGGTGAGGTGCTGGCCGTTCGCGAGCGAGCGCGCGTAGGCCGCGCCGAACTCCTCGGCCATGAGCTCCCAGAACCTCGAGTGACGCACCCGGTGATGGTAGGCGCCGGTGGCCGTCGGCTGGTCCGGCGGGGGTCGTCGGCGGCGGAGCACTGGGACAGCGACAACCCCGCACGTGCCGGCTCCCAGCGGCCCGTACCCCCACCGCATCGCGACAACCCCGCACGTGCCGGCTCCCACCGGGACGGGCCGACCTCCAGCCGGCCCGGAGGCCGGTTCGCCGGGGTCGGCCGCGACGGCATACTGGCGCCATGCGCCTCATCACCGCCGACGGGGTCCCCACGTCGCTCGCCCGTGTCCACGAGCCGTCCGCTCCCCCGGTCCGTGTCGGGCTGGTGCAGCACGCGTGGGACGACGACCCCGACCGCCTGCGCGCCACCCTCCTCGACGGCGTGCGCACCGCGGCCGAGGCCGGGGCCCGGGTCGTCTTCCTCCCCGAGCTGACCCTGTCGCGCTACCCCGCCGACACGCTGCCCTCCGGCCGCCCGGACGCCACCGCCGAGTCGCTCGAGGACGGCCCGACGATGGCCTTCGCGCGCGAGGCAGCGGCATCCGCCGGCGTGCACGTCCACGCCAGCCTCTTCGAGAAGGCCCCGGCGCCCGACGGCTCCGACGACGGGCTCGGCTTCAACACCGCCGTGCTCGTCGCCCCCGACGGCACGCTCGTCGGCCGCACGCGCAAGACCCACATCCCGGTCACGGCGGGGTACTACGAGGACAAGTACTTCCGCCAGGGCCCGCCGGAGGACGCCTACCCCGTGTACGACGTCGCGGACCTCGGGATGCGCGTCGGCCTGCCGACCTGCTGGGACGAGTGGTTCCCCGAGGTCGCGCGCTCCTACGGCCTCGCCGGGGCGCAGGTGCTGGTGTACCCCACCGCGATCGGCTCCGAGCCCGACCACCCCGACTTCGACACCCAGCCGCTGTGGCAGCACACGATCGTCGGCCACGCGATCGCCAACGGCGTGTTCGTCGTCGTCCCCAACCGGTACGGCACAGAGGGGCTCATCACGTTCTACGGGTCGTCGTTCATCGCCGACCCGTACGGGCGGGTGCTCGTGCAGGCGCCGCGCGACGAGGCCGCGGTGCTCGTGGCCGACCTCGACCTCGCGCAGGGCAAGGACTGGATCGACCTCTTCCCCTTCCTCGCCACCCGCCGCCCGGACTCCTACGCCCCGCTCGCCGAGCCGGTGCGCGCCGAGCACCGCCGGGAGGGCTGACCCGTGGCCTGGCGGATGCCGCCGGAATGGGCTCCGCACGAGCGCACCTGGATGGCCTGGCCGTCGTCCGGCTACACGCTCGGTGACAGCGAGACCGCAGCCGACGAGGCGCGAGCGACGTGGGCCGACGTGGCGCTCGCGGTGTCGCGCTTCGAGCCGGTGACCCTGGTCGTCGACCCCGGGGCGGTCGACGTCGCCCGACGCTGGGTCGGCGAGGGTCGGCACGGGCACTACCGCGTCGACCTGTTGGAGGCTCCGCTCGACGACGCGTGGATGCGCGACATCGGGCCGACCTTCGTCGTGTCGGAGGAGGGCGCGCTCGGTGCGGTCGACTGGGTCTTCAACGGCTGGGGCGCGCAGGAGTGGGCCTCCTGGGAGCACGACGCGAAGGTCGGGACGTTCGTCGCCGGGCGGTCGGGGGCCGAGCGCATCGGGTCCGAGCTCGTCAACGAGGGTGGGGGCATCCACGTCGACGGCGAGGGCACCGTGCTGCTGACCGAGACCGTGCAGCTCGACCCGGGCCGCAACCCGGGGCTGTCGCGTGCCGACGTCGAGGCCGAGATGGCCCGCACCATCGGTGCGACACAGTGCATCTGGCTGCCGCGCGGCCTGACCCGGGACTACGACGAGTTCGGCACGCGCGGCCACGTCGACATCGTCGCGACCTTCGCCTCGCCCGGGGTCGTGCTGCTGCACTGGCAGGACGACCCCGCGCACCCCGACCACGAGGTGTCCGTCGAGCTCGAAGGGCTGCTGTCGTCCGCGACGGATGCCGCGGGCCGCGCGCTCGAGGTCGTGCGGGTACCGGCGCCGAGGACCCTCGAGGACGAGGACGGCTGGGTCGACTGGTCGTACATCAACCACCTCGTCGTCAACGACGGCGTCGTGGCCTGCACCTACGACGACGAGCAGGACGCCGAGTCGCTCGGGGTGCTGGACCGCGCGTACGCGGGGCGCGAGGTCGTCGGCGTCGACGCCCGGCCGCTCTTCGCCCGCGGCGGCGGCATCCACTGCATCACCCAGCAGCAGCCCCGCACCTGACCCGGTTCGCGAGATCGACGGGTTCGCGTGCAACGCTGTGGCCGTCACGGACGTCCATCGCACGAGACACCACACGACGACCCACGATCTGGGGGCTGGCATGAGCGACGGCGGCGCGAGCGGAGGTTTCGACTCCGGGACCGGTGGGGGCGGGGGCTTCGACTCCGGATCCACCGGCGGCACGTTCGGCTCCGGGGTCGGCGGCCCCGAGCCCTGCGGCCCGACGGACCCCGGCTGGTCGACGGGTGGCGTGGGGTTCGGCCACCCCGTCGGACCCGGCTCGCCGGCGTGGATCCACCAGCAGCACCTTCACCGACACCACCTGCACACCACGCGTCACCGCGGCGGCGGTTCGCTGCCCACCAGCCCCGTCGGGTGGGTCGTGTTCGTGCTCGTCGCGATCGTCGCCCTCGTCCTCTTCGCCACCATCTCCTCCACCGCCGACGACCTGTACCCGGGTGTGCCGTCCGGCCAGGTCATGGACGGCGGCACCGTGGACGGCGACTTCGACCTACCGGCGGCCCCCTGACGGCCGCGCCGTGTCGAGACCCGGGGTCGGCGTCGGACCTCGGTCCCAGGGTCCCGGCACGCGCACCGGCGTCGGTCAGGACGTCGGACGCTCCGGAGGAGCGATGTCCGCGGCGCAATCGAGGAAGGACCTGCTCGCAGCGATTGCCTGCGCGCACTTGGTCCGGACGGTCTCCTGGTCGTCGCCGTACTCGAACTCGATGTACTCGCCATCGGCGACCCCGCCCAGCTCTCCGCTGAACTGCCACGCCGGGTGCTCCCCGATCGAGACGTCGAGCGACTCGTCCTTGAACAGGTAGTCGCTGGCGAGCGCGGCATCCCAGCGCTCTCGGGAAGCCCTGCGTGTCCAGAACTCGAAGGTGTCACCGGCAGCGCGGTTCAGCCTGGACATCCCCAACGCGCCGACCTCCCCGCCGGTGACGAACTGCAGCTCGAGTCTGAGGTGGGAGTTCTTGCTCACCACCGTCGCTGCCGAGAAGCCCGGATGCGAGCGGATAGCGACCTCGATGTCGGTGGCAGCGTCGCGGAACCGGTCCGCATCCCACGGCTCGGGGTCCGTGACCTCCCACATCTCCATCAGCTGCTCGCCGGAGAGGACCTCGTCGTAGCTGATGGGGTCGAAGAGCTGGGCACCTTCACCACACAGGGCCGGGATGCCGGAGAGCAGGTACGCCCATCCGTGTGCCTGCGTGTCGATGTGGACCCACGCGCAGTCGCGGTCGGCCAGGAACACGTCAGCCGGCGGGAAGGCTGCACGAACGCGGGCCACAAACCGCGAGTCCTCGCCCGTGACCCATTCACGCTCGCCCAGGGCCAGCACGACCGACTCCACCGACTCGCCTCTGGTCAAGGCTGCGGCCAGCACTTCCCGTGACATGACGACGAGCTCCACGGACGCCATCAGCTCTCCCCTCTGGTCCGACCTCGAAACCCGTCCGGACGACGTCGTCCGCACACCGTGCCATACGCCCACCGCCGGCGAACGCAGATTCGGGCCGCGAGCGGCGGGGACATTCCGCCCGTCCGTCGGACCTCGGTCCTAGGGTCGCGGGATGGCGACGACTCTGCGGCCGGTCCGCGACGAGGACCACGACGCCCTCTTCGACTTCCAGCGCGACCCCGACGCCGTGCGGATGGCGGCCTTCACCCGCGCCGACCCGGACGACCGCGCGGCCTTCGACGAGCACCAGCACCGGGTGCGCACCGCCGACGGGGTGCGGCACCGGGCCATCGAGCGCGACGGCGTCCTCGTCGGCACCGTCGCCGCCTTCACGATCGAGGGCGAGCGCGAGGTCACCTACTGGGTTGACCCGTCACGGTGGGGTGAGGGCATCGCGACCGACGCGCTACGGCTCCTGCTGGCCGAGGAGCCCGAGCGCCCGGTGTACGGGCGGGTCGCGCTGCACAACAAGGGTTCTCGCCGCGTGCTCGAACGCTGCGGCTTCCACGTCGTCGGCGAGGACCGAGGGTTCGCCGCCGGCGTCGGTGAGGACACGGACGAGCTGGTGCTGCGCCTCGACGCCTGAGCTCCGCGGTGCCTCAGCCGGTCGCGGGGGCCAGTGCCTCTAGTAAGGACTGGGCGCGCTCGAGGGCCTCGTCCTCCCCGACCTCGAGGGTGCCGACCGCCGGGGACAGGTTGAGGTCGAGCAGCACCTCGGTCGCGCCGTGCGTGCCGACCACCTCCACGTCCGCGAGCAGCTGCTCGCGGGTGCCGTGGAAGGGTCGGCGCCCCGGCCCGGGGTCGGCGGCCACCAGCTCGGGCACGACGCGCACGAGCACCCGCACGGCGTCCGGGTCGCGGCCCGCCTCCTCGGCACCCGCACGCACGACGGCGACGTCACCGGCCAGCCGCGCCGGGTCGTGGGTGCTGCTCGCGATCCACCCCTGCGCCAGCCGGCCGGCGCGACGCAGCGCCGGCTCGGCCGTGCCCCCGACGAGGACCGGAGGGTGCGGCCGCTGCACCGGCGGTGGCCCGAGGTGCGAGCGCGGCACGGTGTAGAACTCACCGTCGAACTCGACCGGGTCCTGCGTCCAGAGGGCGACGAGGCACCGCAGGTACTCCTCGAAGCGCGCGCCCCGACGCTCCATCGGGATGCCCGCCGCCGCGTGCTCCTCGGGCAGCCAGCCCATCCCCACCCCGACGGTGAGCCGCCCGTCGGAGACGACGTCGAGGGAGGCCAGCTGCTTGGCCATCAGTGCCGGCGCCGTGAAGGGCGCGCACAGGGTGGCGGTGCCCAGGCCGATCCGCTCGGTGTGGCCGGCGGCGAGCGCCAGCGCGACGACCGGGTCGAGGACGCTGCGGTGGTTCGGTCCGAGCCGGCCGTCGGCAGGCCAGAGGGTGCGCTGGAAGGTCCACAGCGAGGCCCACCCGAGCTCCTCCGCGCGGCGGGCGACGGACACCAGCGTGCCCGGGGTGGCCCACCGGCCGGCCACGGGCAGACCGAAGCCGAGCAGGGCAGCGGCGCCGTCACGACACCACTGTCGCACTGCGCGGCCACCGCGCGGAGGAGCCGACCTCAGCGGTAGCGGTCGAAGGCGTCCTTCGCGTACTGCACGCGCCGGTCGACGTGGCAGTCACCGCAGCCCTCGTACTTGTTCATGAACACCCGGGTCGCGCCCTCGATGGTCGTCGTGTTCTTGAGGTCGGCGAGGCCGTAGTACGAGAAGTTGCTCAGCTCGAACCAGACGAAGCGCTTCTGCGCGTTCATCGACCACCGCCCGAGGTCGCGCTGGTTGGCGAAGTCGACGAGGTTGTCGCCGGCGTAGGTGTCCCAGCGACCGCCGACGCTCCACTGCGCGATGCCGCGCCCGGGGCCGCCACCGATCTGGCTGATCGTGGGGTCCATCCCGGACTCGACGTCAAGGTTGCCGACGACACCGGCGGCCTGCCGCTTGGTCAGTCCCTTGCCGACGAGGAAGTCGAACATCACCTTCTCGTTGGCGCGGTTGATCGTGACCGCGGCGACGGCCTCGGCGCGCGGGCTCATGCCCACGGCGTTGGCCGAGACGCCGCCGGCGTCGGGCGCGGCCGACGCCGCGGCCGGGACGCCCAGTGCGAGCGCCAGGGCGAGGAGGGTGGATGTGGTGAGACGGGTCGTACGCATGACGGATCGCTCCTTGAGTAAGTTCTTGCCCCCGGTGACACAACGTGCGGGACGAACCTACGACCGCCTCCACGGGCGCGCAACAGGTGCGCAGCGCCCGCCGTGTCGGCGCCGGGTGAGAGGGTGTGGCCAGCATGGATGACCACGTCCTCGACCGCTTCTCCCCCGCCACGTCCGCCTGGTTCCGGGGGAGCTTCAGCACACCCACGACCGCCCAGGCGGGTGCCTGGGAGGCCATCAGCAGCGGCCACCACGCCCTCGTCGTCGCACCCACCGGCTCGGGCAAGACGCTTTCGGCGTTCCTCTGGGCCCTCGACCGGCTGGCCGCCGAGCCCGCGCCCGAGGAGCGGCTCAAGCGGTGCCGCGTCCTCTACGTCTCCCCCATGAAGGCCCTCGCCGTCGACGTCGAGCGCAACCTGCGCAGCCCGCTCGTCGGCATCCGCCACGCCGCCACGCGTCTCGGCCTCCCCGAGCCCGACATCACCGTCGCCGTCCGCTCCGGCGACACCCCGGCCGACGAGCGCCGCGCCTTCGCCCGGGCCCCCTCCGACGTCCTCATCACGACCCCCGAGTCGCTGTTCCTCATCATGACGAGCGCCGCGCGCGAGGCGCTGGCCGGTGTCGAGACGGTCATCCTCGACGAGGTGCACGCCATCGCCGGCACCAAGCGCGGGGCCCACCTCGCCCTCACCCTCGAGCGGCTCGACGCCCTCCTCGAGAGACCTACCCAGCGGATCGGGTTGTCCGCCACCGTCCGTCCCGTCGAGGAGGTCGCGCGCTTCCTCGCCGGCGGCCGACCGGTCGACATCGTGCAGCCGCCGTCGACCAAGGAGTGGGACCTCAAGGTCGTCGTCCCGGTCCCCGACATGGCCGAGCTCGGGCAGCCGACCGGCGACCTCGCGGGCGCCGCCTCGGGCCAGGAGCAGCGCGCGAGCATCTGGCCGCACGTCGAGGAGCGCATCGTCGACCTCGTCGCCGACCACACCTCCACGCTCGTCTTCTCCAACAGCCGCCGCCTCGCGGAGCGGCTGACCACCCGGCTCAACGAGATCTGGGAGGAGCGGGTCGAGGCCGCCGACGGCGCCGAGACGGTGCAGGTCGACGGCGCGGCAGCGCGGCCGGCCGTGCTCAAGGGCGCGCCGGCCCAGGTGATGGCGCAGTCGGGGCAGTCCTCCGGGGCGGCCCCCGTCCTCGCCCGGGCGCACCACGGCTCGGTCAGCAAGGAGCAGCGCGGCCAGATCGAGGAGGAGCTGAAGTCCGGCCGCCTGCCGGCCGTCGTCGCCACGAGCAGCCTCGAGCTCGGCATCGACATGGGCGCCGTCGACCTCGTCGTCCAGGTCGAGTCGCCGCCCTCGGTCGCCTCCGGGCTGCAGCGCGTCGGCCGCGCGGGGCACCAGGTCGGGGCGGTCAGCCGCGGCGTCCTCTTCCCGAAGTTCCGCGGCGACCTCGTCCAGACCGCGGTGGTCGTCGAGCGGATGCTCGCCGGGCAGATCGAGGCCCTGCACGTCCCCTCGACCCCGCTCGACGTCCTGGCCCAGCAGGTCGTCGCGATGTGCGCCCTCGACGAGTGGACGGTCGAGGAGGTGCTGGCCCTGGCCCGCCGGGCGGCCCCGTACAGCACGCTGACCCGCCCGGTCCTCGAGTCCGTCCTCGACATGCTCGCCGGCAAGTACCCCAGCGAGGACTTCGCCGAGCTGCGGGCGCGCATCACGTGGGACCGGTTGTCCGACACCCTCACCGGCCGTCGTGGTGCACAGCGGCTGGCCGTCACCTCCGGTGGCACCATCCCCGACCGCGGGCTCTACGCCGTCTTCCTCGCCACCGGTGAGGGGCCGGGGCGGAGGGTCGGCGAGCTCGACGAGGAGATGGTCTACGAGTCGCGCGTCGGCGACCTCTTCACCCTCGGGACGAGCACCTGGCGCATCGAGGACATCACCCACGACCGCGTGCTCGTCACGCCGGCCCCGGGGCTGCCCGGGCGGCTGCCGTTCTGGAAGGGCGACAGCCTCGGGCGCCCCGCCGAGCTCGGCCGGGCGGTCGGCGCGTTCGTCCGCGAGGTCGACGCCCTCTCCCCCGGCGCCGCCCGAGAGCGCGTCATGGCGGCCGGCCTCGACGAGTGGGCGGCCGACAACCTGCTCACCTACCTGCGCGAGCAGCGTGAGGCCACGGGGCACGTCCCCGACGACCGCACCGTCGTCGTCGAGCGCTTCCGCGACGAGCTCGGCGACTGGCGCATCGCCGTCCACTCCCCGTTCGGTGCCCAGGTCCACGCCCCGTGGGCGCTGGCCCTCTCGGCCCGGATGCGCGACCGCTTCGGCGTCGACGTCCAGGCGATGCACGGCGACGACGGCATCGTCCTGCGCCTGCCCGACCTCGAGTGGGACGACGTCGACGGCATCGACAAGCGCAGCGTGGGCCGCGAGCTGCTCGACCTCGTGACCATCGACGCCGACGACGTCCGCACGCTCGTCACCGACGAGATCGGCGGCTCGGCGCTCTTCGCGAGCCGCTTCCGCGAGTGCGCCGCCCGGGCCCTGCTCCTCCCGCGCCGGCGTCCCGACCGCCGCCAGCCCCTGTGGCAGCAGCGCCAGCGCGCCTCGCAGCTGCTCGAGGTCGCCAGCCGCTTCCCGACCTTCCCGATCGTCCTCGAGGCCGTGCGCGAGTGCGTCCAGGACGTCTTCGACGTGCCCGGGCTCGTCGACCTCATGCGCGACATCGCGGGCCGCAAGGT
>JAESFK010000263.1_pt1 | contig 33577 bp, 17 predicted proteins | sample 9269391 | NCBI WGS metagenome assembly JAESFK01 (sample SAMN14506231, study PRJNA617097) | algae metagenome | isolation source: Drouetiella hepatica UHER 2000/2452 and co-occurring heterotrophs from... | place: Slovakia: Slovak Paradise National Park, Hrabusice, Kosice Region | collected 2000-01-01
ACGCCGAGCCGCTCGGGGCACTCCGTCTCCACGTGGAGGCGCTGCTGCGCCGGCGGCGCGGCGGCGACGGCGTGCGCCTCTGGGTCGTCGGTGCCGGCACGGGCGCGGAGGCCTTCACCGTGGCGAGCCTCTGCGAGGAGGCCCGCCGCGCGACCCGCAGCGACGCCCCGCTCCAGGTCTTCGCCACCGACCCCGATCCGGGCGCGATCGCCGAGGCACGAGCCGGCGTCTACGGCGCGGACGCGGTCGCCGGCATCCCGCCGGGCCTGCTCGCTGCCCATTTCGTCCGCGAGGCGAACGGCTACCGGGTCCGCCCGTCGATCCGCGACCGGGTGACGTTCTCCGTCCACGACGTCGCCCGCGACGCTCCCTTCCCCCGCATCGACGTCATCGTCTGCCGGTCGCTGCTCGCGGCCCTGTCGCCCGAGGCGCGGAGCGGCGCCCTCGCGGCGTTCCACTACGCCCTGCGCGGCGACGGCGTGCTGCTGGCGGGCCGGGGCGACCTCTCGGGCGACCATGCCGATCCGCGGTTCCGGGCGGATCCCGCAGCCGGTCCCTTCCACCGCCCGGCGGGCGCCGCCGCGCGGCCGGAGCCGGCGGCGCTGATCCCCGCCGATCCCGCAGGCATGGCGCTGCGCCGCCTCGTCACCGAGAAGTGTGCGGCCCTCGCCGTCGCCGCGGCGTTCGCCGTCGATGCCGACGGGGCGGTGCGCTTCGCGCTCGGCGACACCGCCGCCCTCGCCGAGCTGCGGCCCGGGCCGGCCAGCCTCCTGCTGACGAACATGGTGCGTGCCGATCTCGCCGGACCGCTGCGCCGGGCGATGGCCCGGGCCCGGCGGCGGGGCGAGGCGACGGCCCTCGCCCCGACGGTGCCGGCTGACCCTGCGGGCGACGGGCCGCGGATCGTGGTGCATCCGTTCCCCGAACTGGAGGAGGGCGGGCTCCTCGTTCTCGTCTCCGCCGAGGCATCCGCGATGCCGGTCGCCGCGACGGCATCGCCGGCCGGGGACGCCGTGCCGGCCGACGTCGAGGACCTCCTCGCCGAGGTCGCGGACCTGCGTTCCGCCCGCGAGGAACTGAAGGCCCACCGGGACGAACTCGACATCCGCCTCGCCGAGGCACGGACGCGCGCCGGTGCGCTCGAGGCGATGCGGCGCGGCATGGCCGTGCCGGTGCTCGTGCTCGGGCGGGACCTCAGGGTGCGCACCTTCACGCCCGAACTCGACCGGCTGTGTTCCACGGCGCTGCTGCGCGAGGGCGACCCGCTCGTGGCGATCCGCTGGCGGACGCCGCCGCGGGCCGATCTGGTGCCGCGGCTTTCGGAGGTGATCGCCACCGGCGAAAGCCTCGTCGTGCCGTTCGTCACCGGCGACAGCACGTTCGAGGCGCGCCTCACGCCCTATGTGCCGGGCGAGGGCGAGGCGGACGGGGTCGTCCTCGCCTTCCACGACGTCACCGGCCTGCAGCGCGGGCTCGTGCGGGCGGAGCGGGAGCGCGAAATCGCGGTCGAGATGCTGTCGGCCCTCAACGAGGGTCTCATCAAGGTGGACCCGCGGGGCCTCGTCGAACTGCTCAATCCCGCCGCTGCGGCGATGACCGAATGGCCGCGCGAGGAGGCGGTGGGCCGCTCGCTCGACGAGGTGGTGACGCTCGCCAGCGACCCCTCCCGCCCGCGCCTGCCGAACCTCGCCATCGAGGCGATCCGGGCCGGCGGCGAGATCCGCTCCGAGCGGCCCGCCGTCCTCACCGGCCGCAACGGCCGGCGGACCGTCGTGGAATATCTCGCCCAGCCGATCGGCGCCGACGACGGGCACCCGGACGGCGCCGTGCTCACGTTGCGCGACGTCGGCGAGCGCGAGCGGATGGTCGCCGAGCTCGAGTGGCGCGGGAACCACGACGTCCTCACCGGCCTCCTCAACCGCTTCTCCTTCGAGCGTGAGGTGGGGCGGACGGTGGAGGCGGCGCGGCTGCGCGGCGTCACCAGCTGCCTGATGTTCCTCGACGTCGACAAGTTCAAGATCGTCAACGACACCTCCGGCCACATCGCCGGCGACCAGTTGCTGCGCGACCTCGCCCGCACCCTCACCGAATCGGTGCGCGCGAGCGACGTCGTCGCCCGGGTCGGCGGCGACGAGTTCGCCGTCATCCTGCAGAACTGCCGCCTCGAGGACGGCGAGACCTCGGCCGCCAACCTGATCCGCCGCGTCGGCGACCTCGGGTTCACCTGGGGCGAGCGGGCGCACCCGATCGGCCTTTCGGTCGGTCTCGTCGTCGTCGACCGGGTGGCCGCCTCCACCGCCTTCGACGTCATGGCCGATGCGGAGATCGCCCTCTACGAGGCGAAGACGCGCGGCGGCGGGCGGCTCGAGGTGTTCCGGCCCGGCGACGACCCCTCGAGTGCCCGGGCGCAGTTCGCGGTGCTCACCGAGATCAATCGCGCCCTCACCGAACACGCCGTGCAGCTCTACTGCCAGCCGGTGGTCTCCGCCGAGGGCGGAGCCTTCACCGGCATCGAGATCCTGGCGCGCCTGCGCGACCGGACCGGCCGGATGATGATGCCGGGCGTCTTCCTGCCGGCGGCGGAGCGCCACGGCCTCGTCCGGCGCCTCGACCGCGCCGTCGTCCGCTGCACCTTCGAGACCCTCGCCCGTCTCGGCGGCGCGGAGACCCGCGGCCTCGACGTCCACATCAACGTCGCCGGCTCGACGCTGTCCGATCGCGACTTCTTCGAGCATGTGCGGGGGACGGCGGCCGAACACGGCATCGACATGGGCCGCATCGTCTTCGAGATCACCGAGAGCGCGGCGATCCTCGATCTGCCGGTGGCGCGCAGCTTCGTCTCCGGCGTGCGCCAGCTCGGCGGCCGCATCGCCCTCGACGACTTCGGCAAGGGCATGAGTTCGTTCGACTATCTGCGCCTGCTCGAGGTCGACATGCTGAAGCTCGACGGCTCGTTCGTCGGCGGCGTCGCCGACGACCGCATCAACCAGGCGATCGTGCGGGCGACCGTCGATGTGGCGCGGGCGATGAAGCTGACGCTGGTGGCCGAGATGGTCGCCTCGGAATCCGACGCCGAGTTCCTGCGCAAGGCCGGCGTCGACCGCCTGCAGGGCTACCTGGTCGCCGCCCCGGAGCCGATCGAGGACTGGTTCGGGAGGCTGGGGGAGGGGGGGTAGACGGCCCCGCTCACGCCAGCTCGGCGTCGGTCAGGGCCCCCGGCCCGGGCTTCGCGCCGGCGGGGCACTTGCCGAGGATGATCATGCCGAGCACGTCGTCTTGGGTGACCTCGCTCGTCAGCGCCTCGCCGACGAGCTTGCCGTTCTTCATCACGAACACCCGGTCGGCGAGGTCGAAGACGTCGTGCAGGTCGTGGCTGATGAGGAAGATGCCGATGCCCTCGGCCTTCAGCTGCTTGATGAGCTCGCCGACCTGCGCCGTCTCCTGGGGCCCGAGGGCCGCCGTCGGCTCGTCCATGATCAGGATCTTGGCGTTGAAGTGGATGGCACGGGCGATCGCCACCGACTGCCGCTGGCCGCCCGAGAGCGCCCGCACCGGCTCCTTGAACTTGCGGAAGTTCGGGTTGAGGCGGCCCATCACCTCGCGCGTCGCCGCTTCCATGGCGACGTCGTCGAGGGTGCCCCAGGCGGTGAGGAGCTCGCGGCCGAGGAAGAGGTTGGCGGCGGCGTCGACGTTGTCGGCGAGCGCGAGCGTCTGGTAGATCGTCTCGATGCCGTAGCGCTTGGCGTCGCGTGGGCTCCCGATGTCGGCCTTCTGGCCGCCGACGAAGATCTCGCCCGAATCCGCCCGGTAGGCCCCCGACAGGATCTTGATCAGCGTCGACTTGCCGGCGCCGTTGTGGCCGAGGAGGCCGACGACCTCGCCGGGCTTCAGGTCGATGCTGACCCGGTCGACGGCGCGGATGCCGCCGAAGGAGATCGAGATGTCGCGCATCTCGACCAGCGGCGTGCCGGCGCGGGTGGCGGTCGTCTGGCTCATGGCGCGGCCCTCCCCGGTCACTTGAAGCGCTTGCGGTAGACGGTGTCGAGGCCGACCGCCACCACGAGCACGATGCCGACGACGATGTTCTGCAGCGGCGTGTCGAAGCCGAGCAGCACCATGCCGGACTGCAGGCTCTGCATGACGAGGGCGCCGAGCATCGCCCCGGCGATGGTGCCGGCGCCGCCGGCGAGCGAGGTGCCGCCGATCACTGCCGCAGCGATGACGTAGAGCTCGTCGAGGGTACCCTGGGCGTTCGTCGCCGAGGTGAGGCGGGCGGTCGAGATCGCCGCGCCCAGCGCCGCGAGCATGCCCATCAGCGCGAAGATCGCCATCGTCACGCGCCGGGTGTTGATGCCGGCGAGCTCCGCCGCCTCCGGATTGCCGCCGATGGCAAAGACGTAGCGGCCGAAGCGGGTGCGCTTCGTCAGGAACGTCATGAAGATGCCGACGCCGATGGCGATGAGCACCGGCACCGCGTAGCCGAACGGGATCTGCAGCGTGCCGCCGTCCGGGACCGCGAACCCGTGCGTCTCCGCATAGCGGCGGGCGAGGGCGGCCGGCATCATGTAGGCGTTGACGACGAGCGTCGCTGCGATCACCGCGAGGCACCCGACGCCGACGGTGACGATCTCCGCCCAGGCCGGCTTCAGCGGGAAGCGGAAGCGCGTGCGCTGGCGGCGGGCGTTGAGGGCGGCGAGGACGATGACGACGCAGGCGACGGCTGCAATGATCCAGCTCCAGGTGGAGCCGATCGAGCCGTCGGCGCCGCCGCCGATCAGCTTGAAGTTGTCGTCGGTGAGCGGGATCGTCTTGCCGCTCGCGATCCACCAGGCGGCGCCGCGCCAGACGAGCAGGCCGCCGAGGGTGACGATGAAGGCCGGCACCCCGAGATAGGCGATGACGAAGCCCTGCAGCCCGCCGATGAGGGCGCCGCAGACGAGGCCGACGACGAGCGTCAGCATCCACACGGCCGGATTGTTGAAGCCGAAGGTGGGCGTCAGGTAGGACGCCTGCACCACGGCCATGATCATGCCGGTGACGCCGAGGATCGAGCCGACCGACAGGTCGATGTGGCGCGTCACGATGACGAGCACCATGCCGGTCGCCATCACCGCCACCGAGGCGGTCTGGACCGACAGGTTCCACAGGTTCCGCGGCGTCAGGAAGGTGCCGCCCGACAGGATGTGGAAGCCGATCCAGATGACCGCGAGCGCCCCGACCATGCCGAGGAAGCGGACGTCGACCTCGAGCGACTGCAGCACCGAGCGCTGCGGCTGCGGCGGCGAGGACGCGGAAACTCCGGCGCCGGCGGCGCTCTCGCTCATGGACGGTCCCCTCGGCTCGGCGGCGACGGTGCGCGCTCGCCCGTCGCTCGTTGTGGTGCGAGCTTCGGGCCGACGCTGGCGCGCGTCAACTGCGGTGGCAGGATCGGAAGGCCGGGCGCCCTCGGGCCCGGCGGGAAGGGGAGGACGCGCGGCGCGCCCTCCCGGTCGTCTCGCGGACGTCTCGCGGGGTGCGCCGCGCCACCCGGGGGAGCGCGGCGCAGCCTCGTCAGTTGCAGGCGGCGACCGAGCCGGCCGGAACGCCCTGACAGACCGTCTCCTTCGGCACCCAGCCGGCCTCGATGACCATGCCGAGGTTGTCCTTGGTGATCGGCACCGGAGCGAGGAAGGTGGCGTTCATGGCGACGCCCTTCGGGCCGCCGTTGAAGGAGACCGTGCCCGGCACCTGGTCGAGCGCCGTGCCCTTGGAGAGCTCGACGGCGATCTCGGCGGCCTTCTTGCCGAGCTCGCGGGCGTCCTTCCACACCGACACCGTCTGGGTGCCGAGGGCGACGCGGTTCAGCGCCGCGAAGTCGCCGTCCTGGCCGGAGACCGGCACCGTGCCGGCAAGGCCCTGGCCGGCGAGGGCGGCGATGGCGCCGCCGGCCGTGCCGTCGTTCGAGGCGACGACGGCGTCGACGTCGTTGTTGTTGGCCGTCAGGAACTGCTCCATGTTCTTCTGGGCGTTCGCGGGCAGCCAGCCGTCGGTATAGGCCTCGCCGACGTTCTTCACCTTGCCGCTGTCGATGGCGTCCTTGAGGACCTCCATCTGGCCGGAGAACAGGAAGTCGGCGTTCGGGTCGGCCGACGAGCCCTTGATGAAGACGTAGTTGCCCTCGGGGGCGACCTTGAAGACCTCGCGCGCCTGCATCCGCCCGACTTCCTTGTTGTCGAACGTGATGTAGTAGGCGGACGGGATCTCGATCAGGCGGTCGTAGCCGACGACCGGGATGCCCTCGGCCTCGGCCTTGGCGATTGCCGGGGCGATGGCGTCTGAATCCTGGGCGAGGATGATGAGGGCGGTGGCGCCCTGGGCGATCAGGCTCTCGACGTCGGTCAGCTGCTTGGCGGCGGAGGACTGCGCGTCGGCCGAGATGTAGGACGCGCCGGCGGCCTCGAGCGCCGCCTTGATCGCGGCCTCGTCGGTCTTCCAGCGCTCTTCCTGGAAGTTCGACCAGCTGACGCCGACGACCGGCTTGTCCTGGGCGAGGGCAGTGCCCCCGATGGCGATCGCGAGCACGGAGCCCGCGAGCAGGGCCTTCATGAACTGCATCTTCGTTCCCTCCCTCGTCCACCGGAAGGCGGTGGATCGGTAACCGTTCGCCCGGCGGAGCCGGGGCCCCGGCGCTGCGCCCCCCGCGCGCCGGCCGGCCCCGCGCCGGCGCGGATGCTCGCCGCCGCTGCGGCGATCCGGTGCATCCGCCGCGGATCGATTCCGCACTTTCCCGATGTACGCAACTCATTTCGATGGCGCAGCGCACGCGGCGCCCCCCCGGCATGTCCGCAGCCGCGGCGGGCGCCAGCCCTCTAGCGAATTGGAGGCATTGCAAAATCGGCGAGCGGGCCATCGCCTCTCGCCAGCGGCGCGCCCTGATGTGCGCCGCTCAACCGAGCCTTCCGCGCGGCCGGCGCGGTGCCTTCCGCAGTGCGGTAGGGACTGCTTCCCAAGCGGCCGGGGCACCGCTAACGTCGATCAAGCGCGTTCCGGCACCTCCCGACCGGACCGGCCGAACATTCCGGACTGACAGATGGCGATCATTGCCGCCCTCCATCACGTGACGCGCTATTCCTACGACCGACCGGTGCTCCTCGGGCCGCAGGTCATCCGCCTCCGTCCCGCTCCGCATTGCCGCACGCCCGTCACCGCCTACTCCCTGAAGGTCACGCCGGCGGAGCACTTCGTCAACTGGCAGCAGGATCCATTCGGCAATTGGCTCGCCCGCTTCGTCTTCCCCGAGCGGACGCGGGAGTTCGCCATCGAGGTGGACCTGCACGCCGAGCTCGCCGTCTACAACCCCTTCGACTTCTTCATCGAGGAGTATGCGGAGAAGTTCCCCTTCGCCTACCCGGAGGACCTCGCGGTCGAGCTCGCGCCCTATCTCGTCACCGAGCCGGAGACGCCGCTCGTCGAGGCCTTCGTTGCCGGCGTGTCCCGCACGCCCCGACCGATCGTCGATCTCCTCGTCGAACTGAACCAGCGCCTGCAGGGCGACGTCCGCTACATCGTCCGCCTCGAGCCGGGCGTGCAGACGCCGGAGGAGACGCTGACGCTGAAGTCCGGGTCCTGCCGCGACAGCGGCTGGCTGCTCGTGCAGATCCTGCGGCGCCTCGGCCTCGCCGCCCGGTTCGTCTCCGGCTACCTCATCCAGCTGAAGCCCGACGTCGCCTCCCTCGACGGGCCGTCGGGCACCGACCACGACTTCACGGACCTGCACGCCTGGTGCGAGGTCTACATCCCCGGTGCCGGCTGGATCGGCCTCGACCCGACCTCCGGCCTGTTCGCCGGCGAGGGCCACGTGCCGCTCGCCGCCACACCGCACTACCGGTCCGCGGCGCCGCTCATCGGCCTCGTCGAGCCGGCCGAGGTGACGTTCGGCTTCGAGATGACGGTGACGCGGCTGCACGAGGCGCCGCGGGTCACGCTGCCGTTCTCGGACGAATCGTGGGCCGCCCTCGACGCCCTCGGCGACAAGGTCGATGCCGACCTCAAGGCCCAGGACGTGCGCCTGACGATGGGCGGCGAGCCGACCTTCGTGTCGATCGACGACTACGAGGCGGCGGAGTGGAACACGGCGGCCGTCGGGCCGACGAAGCGCGCCCTCGCCGACGACCTGATCCGCCGGCTGCGCGACCGTTTCGCCCCCGGCGGCATGCTCCACTACGGCCAGGGCAAGTGGTATCCGGGGGAGTCCCTGCCGCGCTGGACGTTCTCCCTCTACTGGCGCAAGGACGGCCGGCCGATCTGGCGCGACGAGGCGCTGATCGCCCGCGAGACCTCGCCGCCGGTGACGGGCGAGGACGCCGGGCGGCTGCTTTCGGGCGTCGCCGAGCGGCTCGGGTTCGAGCCCGACTACGCCCAGCCCGCCTACGAGGACCCCGGCCACTGGCTCCTCAAGGAAGGCGAGCTGCCGGAGAACGTCGACGTCTCCAACCCGAAGCTGGAGAGCCCGGAAGAGCGTGCCCGCATCATGCGCGTCTTCGAGCGCGGGCTGACGCGGCCGAGCGGCTACGTGCTGCCGGTGCAGCGCTGGAACGCCGAGGCCGGCGCCGGGTGGGTCAGCGAGCGCTGGTCGCTGCGGCGCGGCCGCATCTACCTCGTGCCGGGGGATTCCCCGGCCGGGTTCCGCCTGCCGCTGTCGGCGCTGCCGTGGGTGCCGCCGGCGCAGTACCCGCACGTCTATCCGGCCGACCCGTTCGCCGAGCGGTCAGGCCTGCCGGACCCGGACGAACTCGCCCAGGCCTACGAACGCACCGGCATCGACGCCCGCCGCCCGGACGTGCAGCAGCGCCTCACTTTCGGCGCCGCCGTCCGCACCGCGATGACGACCGAGGTGCGCGACGGCAAGCTGTGCGTGTTCATGCCGCCGGTCGCCTGGTTCGAGGACTATCTGGAGCTCCTCGTCGTGGTCGAGGAAACGGCCCGCGAGCTCGGCCTCGCCCTGCAGATCGAGGGCTACCCGCCGCCGCCGGACCCGCGCGTCGAGGTCATCCGCGTCGCCCCCGATCCGGGCGTGATCGAGGTGAACGTCCACCCCTCGAAGAGCTGGCGCGAGGCGGTCGACATCACCACCGGCCTCTATCTCGACGCCCGCCACACCCGCCTCGGCACCGAGAAGTTCATGGTCGACGGCCGCCACACCGGCACCGGCGGCGGCAACCACGTCGTCATCGGCGGCGCGACGCCGGGCGACAGCCCGTTCCTCCGGCGGCCGGACCTCCTGAAGAGCCTCGTCACCTACTGGCAGCGCCACCCGTCGCTGTCCTACCTGTTCTCCGGCCTCTTCATCGGTCCGACGAGCCAGGCGCCGCGCGTCGACGAGGCGCGCCACGACGCCCTCTACGAGCTCGAGATCGCCATGGCGAACGTGCCGGCGCCCGGCGAGGGCATGGCGCCGCCGCCATGGCTCGTCGACCGGCTGTTCCGCAACATCCTTGTCGACGTCGCCGGCAATACCCACCGCTCGGAGATCTGCATCGACAAGCTGTTCTCGCCGGACGGGCCGACCGGCCGGCTCGGCCTCGTCGAGTTCCGCTCCTTCGAGATGCCGCCGGACGCCCGCATGAGCCTCGCCCAGCAGCTCCTGGTGCGGGCGCTGATCGCCTGGTTCTGGCGCGAGCCGCAGCGCGGGTCGCTGGTGCGCTGGGGCACGACCCTGCACGATCGCTTCATGCTGCCCCACTTCGTCTGGGCCGACTTCCTGAGCGTCCTCGACGACCTCCGCCTCGCCGGCTACCCGGTCGATCCGGAGTGGTTCGAGGCGCAGCGCGAGTTCCGCTTCCCGTTCTGCGGCCGGGTCGAGTATGGCGGCGTCGAGCTCGAGATCCGCCAGGCCCTCGAGCCGTGGCACGTGCTCGGCGAGGAAGGGGCGATCGGCGGCACCGTCCGCTACGTGGACTCCTCCGTCGAGCGGCTGCAGGTGAAGGCCACCGGGCTCGTGCCCGGCCGCCACGTCGTCGCCTGCAACGGCCGGCGGGTGCCGCTGCTCGCCACCGACCGGGTCGACGTCCACGTCGGCGGCGTCCGCTTCAAAGCCTGGCAGCCGCCGTCCGGCTTCCACCCGACCCTGCCGGTGCAGGCGCCGCTCACCTTCGAGGTCATCGACGCCTGGAACAGCCGCTCGCTCGGCGGCTGCGTCTATCACGTCGGCCACCCGGGCGGGCGCAACTACGAGACTTTTCCCGTCAATTCCTACGAGGCCGAGGCGCGCCGGCTTGCCCGCTTCGAGAACCACGGGCACGCTCCGGGCCGGGTGGCGGTGCCGCCCGAGGAGCGGACAGGTGACTTCCCCGCGACGCTCGACCTCCGGCGACCGGCCGGGATGTGACGGGACGCGGCGGCAGTGAAGGACGGGGCATGCGGGCGGGGGAGGCGGCACGACGGACGAAGCCGCGGGGCGACAGCCTCGTCGCCGGCTATCGCCCGCTGCCCGGCATCTATGACGAGATGGTGGATGCCGACGGCCGCGTCCGGCCGCACTGGCAGCGCCTGATCGCCGGCCTCGGCGAGCTGCCGCGCGAGGAGCTCGCCCGCCGCTTCGCCGTGGCCGACCGGGCGCTGCGCGATTCCGGCGTCTTCTACCGGGTCTATGACGAGGACGGCGGCGGCGAGCGGCCCTGGCCGCTGGCGCCCCTGCCGCTCGTCGTCTCCGCCGCCGAATGGCGGGCCCTCGCCCGCGGCCTGAAGCAGCGCGCCGCCCTCCTCGAGGCGGTGCTCGGCGATGCCTACGGCCCGGCGAGCCTCGTCGCCGACGGGGCCCTCCCGGCGGCGCTGATCGGCGGCAGCCGCGAGTTCCTGCGCCCGCTCGCCGGCGTCGCGCCGCCCGGCGGCGCGTGGCTGCGCCAGTACGCCGTCGACCTCGGCCGCGGCCCCGACGGCCGCTGGTGGGTGCTGAGCGACCGCACGCAGGCGCCTTCGGGCGCGGGCTATGCCCTCGAGAACCGGGTGGCGGTGTCGCGGGCGCTGCCGGAGCTCTTCCGCGAACTCGAGGTCGAGCGGCTCGCCGGCTTCTTCCAGGCCTTCCGCGCGGGCCTTGCCGGGCTCGTGCGGCGCGACGACCCGCGCATCGGCCTCCTGACGCCCGGCACCCTCAGCGAGACCTATTTCGAGCACGCCTATCTCGCCCGCTATCTCGGCTTCCTCCTCGTCGAGGGCGGCGACCTCGTCGTCCGCGACGACGCCGTCTACATCCGCACCGTCGCCGGGCTGAAGCGGGCCGACGTGCTGTGGCGGCGCCTCGACGCCGACTATGCGGACCCCCTCGAGCTCAACCCGCAGTCGCGCCTCGGCGTGCCGGGCCTCGTCGACGCCGTCCGCCACGGCTCGGTGGTGATCGCCAACGCCCTCGGCTCCGGCTTCGTCGAGGCGCGGGCGCTGATGGGCTTCCTGCCCGGGCTGGCGCAGACCCTCACCGGCGCGGACCTCGAGATCCCCAACATCGCAACCTGGTGGTGCGGCCAGCCGGGCGAGCGCGACGAGGTGCTGGAGCGCCTCGACACCATGGCCGTCGGTCCCGCCTTCGAGGCGTCGCTCCCGGAGCTGTTCGACCGCGGCATGGCCCTCGGCAGCGCCCTCGATCCCGAGACGAAGGCGCGCGTGACGGCCACCATCCGCCGGCGTGGCGCCGACATCGTCGGCCAGGAAGTGGTCCGGATGTCGACGATGCCGGTCTGGCGCGACGGCAAGCTCGAGCCGCGACCGTTCACCTTGCGTGTCTTCGTCACCCGCACGGAGACCGGGTACGAGGTGATGCCCGGCGGCTTCTGCCGCATCTCGAGCCGCGTCGACGCCCGGGCGGTGACCATGCAGGACGGCGGCACCTCGGCCGACGTCTGGGTCTTGTCGGACGGGCCGGTGGCCGCCGTGTCGCTCCTGCCGTCGCTCGACCGCAGCGCCGTGCGCCGATCGACCGGCGTGCTGCCGAGCCGCGTCGCCGACAACGTCTTCTGGCTCGGGCGCTATCTCGAACGTGCCGAGGCGACGCTGCGCGTGGTGCGGGCGCTGGTCGGCCGCCTCGACGCCGTCGATCCGGCGGCGGCGCCGCCCGTCCGGCGCCTCGCCGACCTCCTCGTCACCTGGGGGGCTGCCCCGCAGAAGCCGCGGCCGCTCGGGCTGACCGTCGTCGCCTTTGCGGCGATGACCCGCGACGACCTCGCGGGCAGCCTGCCGGCCCTCGCCGGGGCCGCGCGCGGCGCCGCCGCGTCGATCCGCGAGCGCCTCGCCCCGGATGCCTGGCGGGTGCTCGGCGACCTGCAGCGCCTCGACCAGACCCTGCCGGCCGCCCCCACCGGCGCCGACCTCTTCGAACTCGCCAACGGCGCGCTCAGGACCCTCTCCGCCTTCGCCGGCCTCGCCCAGGAGAACATGAACCGCCATACGGGCTGGCGCTTCCTCGATCTCGGCCGGCGCATCGAGCGCGGCATCGCCACGGCCCGCTTCGCCGCCACCTTCGGCGAGGAGGCGGCCACCTTCGGCGATCTCGATCTGCTGCTCGAACTCGCCGATTCGCAGATCACCTACCGCTCGCGCTACCTCGCGGGCCTCGCCCGCACGCCGGTGCTCGATCTCGTGCTGCTCGATCCGGCGAACCCGCGGTCCCTCGCCTTCCAGGTCGAGGAGATCGAGGAGCACCTCGCCACCTTGCCGGGCGGCGCCGCCGGCGGGCCGCTGACGCCGCCGCAGCGGATCGCCGCGCGCCTGACGACCGACCTTCGCACCGCCGACCCGGCCACGCTCACGGTCGAGGCGGCGCAGGCCGGCGAGCGCGCCCTCCTCGCCCTCTCCGACGAGGTTGGGGCCCGTTACTTCAGTCACCGCGGCCGGCCCGAGGCCGTCGCCGCCGAGGAGCTCGGCTAGGCGGCATGATCTACGACGTCCGCCACGAAACGGCCTACACCTACGCCGCGCCGGTGCCGTTCGGCCGCCATCTCGCACGGCTCCTGCCCGTCGACCGTCCCCGCCAGCGGGTCCTCGCCGCCGCCCTCACCATCGACCCGCCGCCGGCCGAGTGGGAGGAGGACCGGGATTTCTTCGACAACGCGGTCTCGCGCGTCGTCCTCGAGGTGCCGCACGAGCGGCTGGTGCTGACCGTCCGGGCGCGGATCGAGCTAACCGCCCCACCCGCCGTCGACATGGATGCGACGCCGAGCGTCTCGGCGGTCCGCGCGGCGGCGTTCGACAGCGACGACTTCGGCCCACGCTCGCCCGTCCATCACCTTTACGCGAGCCGCATCGTCTCGCTGCCCTCGGCGATCCGCGACTACGCTGCCGAGAGCTGCCCGGACGACCGGCCGGTCCTCGCCGCGGTGGACGACCTGATGCGGCGGATCCATGCGGATTTCGTCTACGAGCCGGGCGCCACCGACGTGAAGACGCTGCCGCTGATGGCCTTCGAGATGCGGCGCGGCGTCTGCCAGGACTTTGCCCACGTGATGATCGCCGGGCTGCGCGGCCTCGGCATCCCGGCGGCCTATGTCAGCGGCTATCTGCGCACCACGCCGCCGCCCGGGCGGCCGCGCCTCGAGGGCGCCGATGCCATGCACGCCTGGGTCAGCGTCTGGTGCGGACCCGAGCTCGGCTGGGTGGACCTCGACCCGACGAACGCCATGCTGACCGGCGAGGATCACCTGACCCTCGCCATCGGGCGGGACTATGCGGACGTCGCGCCGGTCGCCGGCGTCATCGTCGCCACCGGCGGGCAGCGCCTGAAGGTGGGCGTCGACGTCGTGCCGGTCCTGCCGCGCGCGGCCGGCGAGGGGGCCGAAAAGGCACCGCCGGCTGCGTCGCTATCCCCTTGAGCCTCGGGTTAGAATCGCGCACGGCGAATTGATTCGCCGCGACCGCCGGAGCGGCCGGCGGACTGCCGGTCGCAGGACCGGCGGTTCGTCGTTGTGCTGGCGAGCGACACGAGGCCCACGTGCGATTGGTGTTGGCCCTGGTCGGAGCCACGCTGCTTTCGGGATGCAACCTGCCGCCGCCCTATCTCGCGGCGGGCCAGGATCCGAAGACGGCGACGCTCCTGCAGGAAGTGCCCCCGACGGCGGCCCTCGTGCTGCCGCCGCCGGGCAGCCTCGCCGTCGTCACCGTGCTCGAGCGCCGCTACGCCAACGCCCTGACCCAGACGGTGGTGCTCGCCAACGACAGCGCCGTCAGCGGCGAGAACACCATCGAGGTGACCTTCTTCGGGCCCGTCGGGCCCGGCGCCGCCCAGGGCGACACGCTGCGCTGGCGGCCGCTCGATCCGGTCCGCGTCTCCGAGGAGATGATCGAGAAGTTCCCGGGCGTCAGGATGACGCGATCGCCCTACTACGTGCAGAACGGCTACGGCCCGTTCGGCTACGGGGTCGGCCGAGCCCGCGGCACCACCTGCCTCTACGCCTGGCAGCAGATCGAGCCGCCGCGCAACAAGTTCGGCGAGCCGAAGTCGCGCGGCTCGATCAGCCTGCGCGTCCGCCTCTGCCGCGCCGCGGCGAGCGAGGAGGACCTGCTGCGCTTCATGTACGGCCTCGTGATCAGCGGCTACTTCCTGCCGGCGGCGTGGAACCCCTACGGTCCGGCGCCGGCACCGCCCGCCGGGCTCGGCGGCCTCGCGGCGCCGAGCCTGCCCGTCCCGGTCGGCGAGAACCCCTACTACGCGCCGCGCAGCCGCGAGCCGCGCGAGCTCCGCGTCCTGCCAGCCGCGCCGGCGGCGGCGACCGTGCGCCGGGCCGCTCCGGCCGAGCCCGAGGTGTCGCCCTACCTGACGCCGGCTGCCCGCACACCGACAACGCAGCCGCTCGACCAGCCGCTGCAGGCGCCGGGCGCCCTGCCGCCGGCCGCGGCACCCTCCACCTCGGGCATCCCGGCCCCGGCCACCACGTCGGGCGGCGTCTCCGGCGGCGGTGCCCCGGCGGCCGCGACGCCGAGCCCGAGCCCCACCGGCGGCAGCCTGCCGCGGCCGACGACCATCCCTTCGAGCCTGCCGGCGGGCGGCAGCGCCACCGTGCCGCCGCCGATCTCCTCGGCCACGAGCCCCTCGCAGTCGCTGACGGTGACACGGCCGCAGCCGCCGGCCGGCGGATCGGATGTCCGCGTCGTCACCCCCGGCGCGCCAGTTCCCTCGACGGCGGCGGGCGGCGCCGCCCCGGCGGTGGTTCCACCGCCGCCACAATGATCGGCGCGCCGGACCGGACGCACGGTCGCGCATGCTTGTGCCGTCGTTATTCGCTCCTTAGGGATGTTCGGAGAAGATGGGGGAGCGCGGGGGGTTGGCGAGCCGGCGGGCGACGTCGCCGCAGGGTCGACGTCGGTAGCTGAGGCGGGACGGGATGGGCAAGACGCTGGCGACGGTGCTGTGGTGCATCGGAGCGACCATGGTCGCCTTCCTGATCACGCAGCCGATCAACATCCAGGCCCACCTGATCGCCGGCTGCATCGTCGTGCTCGTCCTGACGATCATCAAGATCGCCCGGCCGGCGGGACCGTGGCGCCAGGTCTTCCTGGCGATGGGGACGGCCGTCGTGCTGCGCTACGTCTACTGGCGCACGACGAGCACGTTGCCGCCGATCAACCAGCCGGAGAACTTCATCCCCGGCCTGATCCTCTATCTCGCCGAGATGTACAGCGTCGGCATGCTGGGGCTCAGCCTCTTCACGGTGGCCGACCCGCTCGACCGGCCGGCGGCGCCGCGCTTCCCGCCGAAGGACCTGCCGACGGTCGACATCTTCGTGCCGACCTACAACGAGGACAAGTCGATCCTCGCCGTCACCCTGGCGGCCGCCAAGGCGATCGACTACCCGCCCGAAAAGCTGAAGGTCTACCTGCTCGACGACGGCGGTACCGACCAGAAGTGCAACGCCACCGACCCCGCCGCGGCGGTGGCGGCGCAGCGCCGGCGCGCCGAGCTGCAGGCGCTCTGCGCCGGGCTCGACTGCCACTACCTCACCCGCGCCCGTAACGAGCACGCCAAGGCCGGCAACCTCAACGTCGCCCTCGGCCACACCTACGGCGACCTCGTCGCCGTATTCGATGCGGACCACGCCCCGACCAAGGACTTCCTCAAGGAGACGGTCGGCTACTTCGTCGCCGACCCGAAGCTCTTCCTCGTCCAGACGCCGCACTTCTTCATCAACCCGGATCCGCTCGAGCACAACCTCGAGACCTTCGAGCGGATGCCGTCCGAGAACGAGCAGTTCTACGGCGTCGTGCAGCGCGGCCTCGACAAGTGGAACGCCGCCTTCTTCTGCGGCTCGGCGGCGCTGATCAGCCGGCGGGCACTGCAGGTGACGAACGGCTTCTCCGGCCAGAGCATCACCGAGGACTGCGAGACGGCGCTCGAGCTGCACGCCCGCGGCTGGAACAGCGTCTATGTCTCGAAGCCGCTGATCGCCGGCCTGCAGCCGGAGACCTTCGCCACCTTCATCGGCCAGCGCTCCCGCTGGGCGCAGGGCATGATCCAGATCATGCTCCTGAAGAACCCGCTGTTCCGTCGCGGCCTCACCATGCCGCAGCGGGTTTGCTACATGTCGAGCCCGCTGTTCTGGTTCTTCCCGTTCGCCCGGCTCACCTTCCTCTTCTCTCCGCTGCTCTATCTCTTCTTCGGGCTGCAGATCTTCCAAGCTTCGGGGGCCGAGTTCGCCGCCTACACGTCGACCTACATGGTCGTCAACCTGATGATCCAGAACTACCTCTACGGCAACTACCGATGGCCGTGGATTTCCGAGCTCTACGAATACATCCAGTCGATCTACCTGTTCCGGGCGATCGTGTCGGTGCTGATGAGCCCGCGAAAACCGACCTTCAAGGTGACGGCGAAGGGCGAGACCCTCGACGAGGCGCAGATTTCCGAGCTCGGCTGGCCCTTCTACGCGACGTTCGTGCTGCTGCTCGCCGGCCTCGGCATGACGATCTGGCGGATCTACGCGCAGCCCTACACGGCGGACATCACCCTCGTCGTCGGCGGCTGGAACGTCTTCAACCTCATCATGGCCGGGGCGGCGCTCGGCGTCGTGTCGGAACGGCGCAACCTCCGCCGGGCGCCGCGCGTCCGCCTCGACCGGCGCGGCGAGATCATCATCGGCGACGTCGTCGTGCCGGCGATGATCGAGGACGGCTCGATGGGCGGCGTGAAGGTGCGCCCGGTCGGCGAGCCGGCCGAGGAACTGCGGTCCGGCGAGATGATCGTGCTGCGCTTCGAGACGAAGACGCCGCTGCCGACCGACGAACTGCCGCTCATCATCCGCTCGATCGCCCGCGACGAGGAGGGCATCCATCTCGGCTGCCAGCCGACGCTCTCCTCGCCGGTCCACTACCGGCTGATCGCCGACCTCGTCTATTCCGACTCGTCCCAGTGGATGCGGTTCCAGGGCGGGCGCCGGAAGGGCGTCGGCGTGCTCGCCGGCACGCTGATCTATCTCTGGTGGGCCCTCTACCAGACGGTGCGCGGGATCAGCTTCCTCCTGCGGCGGCGGCGCGAGGCGGCCCGCGGGGCTCCGGCCGGGCAGCGGAAGCCGGCATGAGGGCGGCCCGGTTCGCCCTCCTTGCGATCCTGTCGCTCGCAGCGCCGCCGGCAGCCGGGCAGGCGCCGTTCGACATGGGCGGCGGCGGAGCCTCGGGGTCGGACGGCCCGCTCCGGGGTGCCGTCGACGAGCCGGCGCCACCGCCTTCGGCCTCTCCCGCGCCGCCGCCTTCGGCCGCGGCGCCTGCGGGCGCACCGTTCTTCACCGCCGCTCCCCCGGACGGCACCGGAAACGGCGGCACCGGGAGCGGCGACGCCGGTTCCGGGGCGCCGAATCCGGCGAACGGCTTTCGGGCCGCCGGACCCGGCGACGACGGCGGCGCCGAATTCGGGGCCGATCCCGGGCCTGCTCCGCCGCCGAACGGCAGCGGGCCGGCGACGTCGCCCTTCAGCGTCGATGGTGGCGCTCCGGCATCGCCGCCCTCCGGCGGCAGTCCGTTCACGGTCGGCGGCGGCGCGGCGGAGGGCGGCGGCGGCGCCGCACCCTTCCGCATCGACCCGTCCCAGACCGCTCCGGCGACGCCCGGCCGCAGCTTCAGCGCGAGCCCGCCCCAGGCCGCCCCGAGCCCGTCGGCGGAGACGCCGCGACCCGCCCCGTCCTCGGTGTTCACCGTCGCCCCGCCCGACCCCAACGCGGCCGACGGCGCGAGCCCGTTTCCGATGCAGATGGGCCAGCCGCAGCCGCAGGCCCCCGGCCAGCCGGCCGGCGGCGGCAGCCCGTTCTCGCCGAACTTCGTGCCGGACCGCGACGAGGCGCCGATCGAGCCCGTCCAGCAGGCGGCCCAGGGCGTCGACCGCCCGGTGCTGCCGCGCCCGGATCTCCGCCTCACCGGCGAGGTCGACTTCACCATCCTCACCGCCTACCTGTCGGCGGCGGAAGCGGCGCGCCCCGCGGTCTTCTCCATCGGCATCGTCAACTCGGTGCTGGTGATGCCGGAAGCCTCGCGCCTCCGGGTGGTGATCAACGGCCGCGCCGTCACCGACATGCAGATCAACAGCCCCGGCCGTGCCGGCCGGCAGGAGACGCCGCTGCCGCAGGGGCTCCTGAAGCCCGGCCCCAACACGATCCGCATCGAGGCGACGCAGCGCCACCGGGTCGACTGCTCGCTGCGCGCCACCTACGAGCTGTGGACGCTGCTCGTTCCCTCGCTCACCGGCTTCATCTTCCAGGGCGGAGCGGTGCCGGTGAGCGGCCTCGGCGACCTGCCGGCGGTCGGTGTCGACGATTCCGGCGCGACGCGCATCAACGTCATTCCCGTCGGCCCGACGGGACCCGACCGGCTGTCGCGGATCGCCGCGGCCGTCTCGGCGGCATCCGTCTTCGGCCGGTTCGACCACCCGGTCGCCAAGATCGTCGAGCCGGGCGCTCGCCTCGATCGCCGCCCCGGCCACCTCGCCCTCGTGGTCGGCACGGCGGCGGCGGTGCGCCAGGTGACGGAGATCGCCGCGGGCGAGGCGGCGGCGCGACCGGTGGTGGCGCTGATGCCCGACCCGCGCACCCAGGTGCCGACCCTCGTCGTCTCCGGCCCGACCCCCGAGGACGTCGACCGGGCGCTTGCCCGCCTCGCCGTTCAGGCCGAGCGGAGCGCCGTCGACGCGCCGGATCGCCGCTTCCCCTGGCGCTCGCCCGACGTGCCGGTCTTCCGCGGCGGTGAATCGATGTCGCTCGCCGAACTCGGGCTGCAGACCACCGAGTTCTCCGGCCGCCGCTTCCAGACCCACTTCGACGTCGCCCTGCCGGACGACTTCTATGCCGCCGCCTATGGCGAGGCGAACCTCCTGCTCGACGCCGCCTTCACCCCGGAAGTGCGCGCCGGCAGCACCATCGACATCTACGTCAACCAGGCCCTCGCGGTGACGGTGAACATCACCTCCCAGGACGGCGGCCTGTTCGACCAGCGCCTCGTGAAGATCCCGCTGCGCAATTTCCGGCCGGGTCCCAACCGGGTGACGATCGAGGCGAACCTCATCACCGACGCCGACGTGCGCTGCCTGCCGGGCGCGACGATGCCGGGGCGCGACCGCTTCGTGATGTTCTCCTCGAGCGTCTTCCGCGTGCCGCCCTTCGCCCGCTTCGGCGAACTGCCGAACCTCGCCGCCTTCGCCGCCGGCGCGTTTCCCTATCGCGACGGCGGCGACGACGGCGGGGTGCCGCCGCCGATCCCGGTCTACCTCGCCGGCGAGGGGCCGTCCTCGATCGCCGCCGCGGCGACCTTCCTCGCGCGCCTGTCCGTCTCGACCGGCACGCCCCTCGGCAACCGCTTCCTGTCCAACGCCGTCGAGCTTGAGGGCCAGTCGGCAGTCGTGGTCGGAGCGGCGCCCGACCTCGACCCGCAGATCCTGTCGGCGGCCGGCCTCGCCGACGCCGTGCGGTCCGCGTGGGCGACGCCGGTCGCCGCACCCGGGGCCGCCTCACTCGCCGCCGCGACCCCGGACGAATATGAATCGGTGCTCGCCCGCCTGCGCGCCCTCCGTCTCGGCATCGAGCCCGAGGTGCCTCCCCCACCGGCCGGTCAGCCGACGGTGCAGACGCTGCCCCCCGAGGTCACCGGCCCGACGAACGAGGTCTACGAGCGCTGGCGGACGGGCGTCGGCGGCACCGGCGTCAGCGACGTGGTGCAGCAGTTCACCGACTGGCTGCGCGAGAGCTTCGGCCTCACCCTCGACATGCTGCATCTCGCCGAGCCGGAGAACCGCACCGTGCGGCTCGCGCCCCGCACGACGGTGGTGGTGGCGCAGGCGCGGGGGCCAGGCTCGGCGGTCTCCACCTGGACCGTGGTGACGGCCCCCTCCGGGCCGCTCCTCGCCGCAGGCGTCGAGGGCATCACCGCCCCCCAGACCTGGTTCACGATGGACGGCTCGGTCGCCGCCTATCAGGAGACGTCGGGGCTCGTGCAGGACTTCTATCCCGGTCAGAGCTACCATGTGCAGACGGTGCCGTTCTCCTTCCAGAACGCGCGCCTCATCGCCGCCAACTGGTTCTCGATCAACGTGCTCGAATACGCGCTCGCCCTGATGCTCTCGAGCGGAAGCCTCGGCATCGTCTCGTGGGTGCTGATCCGTCAGATCGGACGGGAGAACAACGCATGACCATCTCGCGCGTCTTCGCCGGCCTCCTCGTCTGTGTGGCCCTCCTCGTCGGCGCGGCGAGCGGGCCGGCGCGGGCACAGACCTCTCCGGTCGTCGACTTCGTGCTGCCGGCGGATGTCTGGCACGCCTACAAGACGCGCTTCCTCGAGCCGAGCGGGCGCATCGTCGACACGGCGAACGGCGACATCAGCCACAGCGAGGGTCAGGGCTACGGCCTTCTCCTCGCCTACTACGCCAACGACCGGGCCGCCTTCGAGCAGATCTGGACCTTCACCCTCACCGAGCTCCTCATCCGCGACGACGGCCTCGCCGCCTGGAAGTGGGACCCGCGGGCGAAGCCGCACGTCACCGACATCAACAACGCCACCGACGGCGATCTGCTCATCGCCTGGGCCCTCGCCATGGCCGGCGAGCGCTGGGGCTCTCCCGTCTATCTCGATGCCGCCCGCCGCATCGCCCGCGCGATCGGCACCGTGGCGATCCGCAACGACGGGTCTCGGCCGATCATGCTGCCGGGCGCCGTCGGGTTCGCCGCCGGCGAGCGTCCGGACGGGCCCGTGCTCAACCTCTCCTACTGGGTGTTCGAGGCGCTGCCGGTGATGCGCGGCCTCGCGCCGGGATACGACTGGGACGGCCTCTTCCAGACGGGGCTGCAGCTCGCCGTGCAGGCGCGCTTCGGCACCGTCGAGCTGCCGACCGACTGGATCTCGGCTCCCGCCGGGCGGCCGCCGCAGCCCGCCGAGGGCTTTCCGCCCTACTTTGGTTACAACTCCTTAAGGATACCCCTTTACCTTCTGTGGGCGGGTCAGACGGAGAGACAGCTTCTCGAACCCTACCTCCGCGCCTGGACGCGCGACGGTGACGATCGGCCGGCGATCGTCGACGTCGAGACGGGCAGGGTCATCGAGACACTCGGGGAGCCGGGGTATCGGATGCAGACCGCGATTCTGGCGTGCGCGCTCGCCGGCCGGGCGATCCCGGACGATCTCAGGCGGTTCCAGCCGACGTCCTACTATGCCTCGACGCTGCACCTTCTCGCGATGACCGTCGTAGCCCGACGGTACTCGCGATGTTTGTGAGGCTCGGCGCCGCCGCCATCCTCCTCGCGCTCGTCGCCGTCGCCGCCGTCGGACAGACGAGCGACCCCGCCGCACCGACCGGCGGCGCGGTGGTGCCGCGCGCCACCCTCGAAGCCGGTCCCCGCGCACCCTCGAACGGCGCCGCGCCGGGCGCCGGGAACACCGCCGCCGGAGCCGGCGATGCGGCCGGTGCGGGCGTCCCGGCCGTCGACGAGGAGGCGCTGCGCTATTTCGCGCGCGAGGGCGATCTCGACCGGCTAGAGGCCGAGATCCGCCGCCTGAAGACCCTCTATCCGAGCTGGGAGCCGCCGAGCGACCTCTTCGATCCGAAGGCGCCGGGGCCGAGCGACGTGCAGCCGCTGTGGGACCTCTACACGGCCGGCCGCTATGCCGAACTGCGCGCGGAGATCGTCCGCCGCCAGCTCGAGGAGCCGACCTGGGTGCCGCCGGCGGACCTTCTCGCCCGCCTGAAGCAGGCGGAGGCTCGCATCCGCCTCGTCAACGCCTCCGACTCGAAGCAGTGGAACGCGGTGCTGACGATCGCCACCGACGATCCGTCGGTGCTGACCTGCGCCAACATCGACGTCCTGTGGCGGGTCGCGGAGGCCTTCGCCGGCAGCAGCCGGATGGACCGGGCGCGGGACGTCTACGTCTACATCCTGGAGAACTGCACGAACGAGAAGGAGCGCATGGCCACCATGGACAAGGCGAGCGCGCTCCTGCCCGTCGACATGGTGACCTCGCTGTTCCGCTATGCCCGGCCGCAGTCGGGCGGCGAGGACGAGTTCGCGCAGATCCGTCTCAACCTCATCCGCCGCAGCGTCGGCGCGGCCAACGAGGACCCGTCGCTGACGGTGCCGGCGGAGGACCTTTCGGTGCTCGACCGGGCGGCGCAGTCCGGCACCGGCCCGGACGATGCCATCCTGCTCGGCTTCTACGCCTACCGCCACGGCGACCCCGCGACCGCGATCCGCTGGTTCGATCTCGCCCTGCAGCGCGGCGGCTCCGCCAAGGCAGCGGAGGGCTACGTGCTCGCCATGCGCGCCGTCGGCCGCGACGCGGAGGCCGAGCCGATCGCCTACGAGTGGCGGAACGCCGGCCTCGACAACCTTGTCACCTACATCACGCTGGCGACGGCGCTCCTCACCTCCGACCGGGCGCAGGTCGACCAGGCCGTGGTCGACCGCTTCGCGCCGGTCGTCACCGAGGAGCGCTCGCCGCTCGGAGCGCAGGCGCTCGGCTGGTACGCCTACAACACCGGCCAGGCACCGACGGCCGTCGCCTGGTTCCAGACCTCGCTCGAGTGGGAGGCCTCGGAAGTCGCCGCCTTCGGGCTGATGCTCTCCCTGCAGCGCCTCAACGACCGGGCGGGCCTCCGTCAGGCGCTCGAGACCTGGGGGTCGCGCTATCCGCGTCTGCCGCAGATGGTGCTCGGCGGCGGCACGGCGGCCCTGAGGACGCTGCAGCAGGCGGGGCTCGCCGCGCCGCCTGCGAACGCCGCGACGCGCACGGCCGCCACGGGCGCCGGCATCGCGGGCCAGGCCACCGCTGCGGCGACGGTCGTCGCGGGGCCTGGATCTCTGGCCTCCGGCGGCTCCGTCGGGGGTGGCGCCACGTCGGCGCGGCCGGCGACGGCGGCCGGACCGGCCGCGGCCATAGACCTTCTCGAGCCCGCCGTGCCGACGGCCACGGCCTCCGCGGCCGCCCCGAGCAGCGGCGTCGCGGCGGCCGCGGGCGCGGGCCAGTACGCCGCCTGCGTCGCCCGCACGAACGCCGGCATGCGGACGGGCACCTTGTCCCCCGCCGACGCGCTCGCCCGCGGCTGGTGCCTGATGGAGCTCGACCGCCCGAACGAGGCGGCCACCGCCTTCGACCTCGCGCTCCGGGCGCCGCCCTCGAGCGAGACGGCCCAGCAGGCAACCTACGGCCGCTCGCTCGCCTACCTCCGGCTCGGCCTCACGGACGAGGCGGCGGTGTCGGCGACGCGGACGCCGCTGAACCTCAACCGCAAGCACGAGCTCGGCGCCGAGATCCTCATCCAGCGGGCCCTCGCGGCCTCGCGTGACGGCCGCTGGACGGAGGTGGTGCTGGCGATGGATTCGCTCGCCGAGATGCGCCCGCTGACGCACGATCTCCTGATGCTGCGCGGCTACGCGCACTACAACCTCGGCCAGTTCGAGGAGGCGCGGCAGATCTTCGACGCCGTGAAGGCGAGCGGCGTGCAGCTCGAGGCGCTGGCGGCGATCGAAGTCTTGAACGAGCGGCTGACCAAGCGCAAGTTCTGAGGAAACCGGCGCCCCGAGGGCGTCGCGCGAGCCGTCGCGAAGGCGGCCGACGGGCAGGAAAGCAGAGCCGGTGGCCGCACGTTACGATGCACGGAGAGGGGCCTCCGAGCCCGCCGCCTTCGCCGATGGCCCCGTGCCGGATCCGCAACTCGCCGCCCTCTTGAGGCTCGTGGCGGAGAGCCTCGGGGCCGCTGCCGTCTGGGTCGGCCGGGGCGCCGGGGGCGAGGTCCTCGCGGCGCACGGCGCCATTCCGGCGGGGCGGACCGCCCTGCACCAGGCGCCGGATGCGGCGCACCGGGCAGGGGACGTGGCCGACGGCCTCCTCGTCGGCGTGCGGATCGGCGGCGACGGCGCCCTCGTCCTCGGCGCCCATCTCGCCCGGCCCGTCGAACCGGGTGCGGCGCGCGAGGCGCTCGCGCGGTTCGCCGACATGGCCTCCGCGCTGCTCGTGCCGGAGGCGGACGCGGGCGTTGCCGCCCGCGAGAACTATCAGGGCCGCCTCATCGCGCGGGTCGAAGAGATCGCCCACATCGGCAGCTTCGTCTACGAGGCGGACGGAAGGCCCGTCGAATGGTCGGAGGAGATGTTCCGCCTGCTCGACTGGCAGGACCAGGGGCCCGCAAGCCTCGAGGGGCTTCTCGCCGCCTTCCCCGAAGAGGGGCGGGCGAAGCTCGCCGAGGCCGTCGGCGAGGCGCTCGCGACGGGGCGCCCCTTCGACCTCGAGGCGCCGCTCGTCACCGGGAGCGGGCAGTTGCGGCTCGTCCGCGTCATGGCGGAGGCGCCCCTGCGCGCCGACGGCGCCCGGCGTCTCGTGGGCATCGCCCAGGACGTCACCGAGCGACGGCAGTTCGAGGACCGCACCTGGCGGCTCGCCAACCACGACTTCCTGACGCGCCTGCCGAACCGGCGGCTCTTCGAGGAATCCCTCGACCGGGCGCTCGACGTCGCCCGGCTCGACGGCAGCAAGGTCGGGCTGCTGCTGCTCGACCTCGACTACTTCAAGGAGATCAACACCTCGCTCGGCCACGAGACGGGCGACGTGCTCCTCCATGTCGTCGCCGGCCGGCTCCGCCGCGCGGTCGGCCCGAACGACGAGGTGGCCCGCACCGGCGGCGACGAGTTCGCGGTGCTCGTGCGGGCGCCGGAGGGGCCGGCCTCGCTCGTCCAGCTGTCGCGCCAGGTGCTGCGCGCCGTGGAGCAGCCGGTGCCGATCCGCGGCAGCGAGGTGGCGGTGCGCGCGAGCCTCGGCGGGGCGCTGTTTCCCGATCACGCCCGCAGCGTCGGCGACATGCTCGACAGCGCCCAGGCGGCGCTGGCGCGGGCGAAGACGACCGGGCGCCGCATCGCCCTCGTCTACGACGACGAGATGCGGCACGGGGCGGATTCGCGCTTCCGCATCCACGAGGCGATCCGCGGCGCCCTCGCCCGCGACGAGATCTTTCCCTACTACCAGCCGAAGGTGAACCTCGAGACCGGCGCCGTCATCGGCCTCGAGGCGCTGGTGCGCTGGCGGACCGGCTCGAGCGGCCTCGTCTTCCCGGCGGAGTTCGGGTCCGCCCTCTCCGACGGTTTCCTCGGCTCGGCGATCGCGACGCGAGTGCTCGAGAAGGTGACGGACGACATCCGCGACTGGCGCGAGGCGGGCCTGCCCTTCGGCAACGTCGCGGTGAACGTCACCGCCATCGAACTGATGCGCGGCGCCTACCACGAGCAGGTGGCGGAGGTCCTCCAGCGCAAGGCGATCCCCTTCGACTGCTTCCAGGTGGAGGTCACCGAGACCGTCTTCCTGCAGTTCGAGGGGCGGGAGATCCGCGACACCATCGGCAAGCTCGACGCGCTCGGCGTGAAGGTGGCGCTCGACGACTTCGGCACCGGCTTCGGCTCGCTCGTCCACCTGAGGCGCCTCGCCGTCAGCCAGATCAAGATCGACCGTTCCTTCATCGAGCGCATCGACACCCAGCCGGAGGACGAGGCGATCGTCCGGGCGCTGATCGCCCTCGGCAAGGATCTCGGCAAGCGCGTCATCGCCGAGGGGATCGAGCGGGAGGAGGAGCGCCGGGCGCTGCTCGCCCTCGGCTGCGTCGAGGGACAGGGCTACCTGTTCGGCCTGCCGACGCCGAAGGCGGAGACGACGGCGATGCTCGCGGGGGAGCGCGAGCGCCGCGGCGGCTGACCGGGCGAGCCGTCTAACCCGGGAGTGGGGACGGGCCCGATCGCTCAGCCGCGCGTCGCGGCCGCGGCGACGCCGGTCCACTGCTTCGGCAGCGGCGGCCCGTCGTTGGCGAGGGTGTCCGCCGGAACGGCGGTCCAGCTCGCGATGGCGAGGTCGGCGGCGCTGCGGTCGGCGGGGGAGAGGTCGCGGCCGATCTCGTCGCGCCGCACCGCCGCCTCCTGGTCGCCCTGGCGGGCGGCGAGGGCGAACCAGCGGTAGGCGGCCGCCGGATCGGCGCCGACGCCGAGGCCGCGGACATAGAGCACCGCGAGATTGAACTGGCTGTCCACCAGCCCGTGCCGCGCCGCCTTCTCGAACCAGGAGACGGCGCGGGCGATGTCGCGCCCCTCGCCGGCCTCGGCGAGGAGGACGGCGAGATTGTGCATGGCCTTGACGTGGCCGCGGCCGGCGGCGCGGTCGTACCAGGCCTTGGCCGTGTCGCGGCTGCGGGCGACGCCGATGCCGCGCTCGTAGAGCGTGCCGAGGCGGAACTCGGCCGGGGCGAGGCCGGCGTCGGCGGCGAGCGTCAGCCACGGCACGGCCGCGGCCGGATCGCGGGTGACCCCGACGCCGTCGAGGAGGGCGATCGCCACCTCGAGCGCCGCCCGCGGATCGCCCCCGGCGGCGGCTTCGCGGAGGCCGGGGGAGCCGAGGGTGGTCGGCAGCGTCGCCGCGCCCGGAACCGGGGCAGGGGCCGCGGTGAACGCCGAGGCCGGCGATGCGCCCGACGGGCGGATCGAGCCGGTCGTCTGCGGATCGAGGAGCGAGGGGGCAGAGCCGGCGACGGTGCTCGTCGTCTCGCTGCCCGAGAGGCTCGAGATGAGGGCCCGGAGCGGTTCGGAGGCGAAACCGTAGGCGCCGACCACGAGGCCGACGACGGCGGCAGCGAGGAGCAGCGCCCGGCGCCCGCCGAGACCGCCGCCGGCGGCCACCACGGGCTCGGGGGCGGCAAGATCGGCGGACGGCGTGAAGGGCTCCGGCTCCGGCGCGGCCGGGCGGTGGGCGGCGAGGGCGACGATGCGGTCGCCGGTGGGGTGCGCCGTGGCGGCATCCGCATCCGCATCCGGGGCGGGCGCCGCCTCGCCGTCGCCGCTCCGGCGCAGGATCGGGTGCTCCACCGCCCGCCGGGCCGCGGCGACGAGGCGGGTGGTGCGGGTCGGGGTGGCGGCCGGCGGCTCGGCGGCCGGAACCGGCGCCGGCGGCGCTGCGACGGGTGCAGTGGCCGGGGCCGCGGTTTCGGACGGTGTCGACGCCGGGGCGGCGACGCTCCAGGACGGTGCCGGCGGGCGGGCGGGCGGCGCGGCGAACTCGGCGGCGGGGCGATGGGGCGCGGGACGGCCGTCGGCGAGACGGCGGTCGAGCGCCGCGACGGCGCGCTCGAGGCCGGCGAGGCGGTCGTCGCGGCCGGGGTGGGCGAGGTCGTCGAGCCGGCGGTCGAGCTTCTCGATGCGCCGGGCGAGGTCGGCGACGAGCGGCAGGGTCTCGGCGCCGGCCGAGCGGGCGGCGGTCTTCACCTCGCCGGCGAGGCGAGCGAGCGCCGACCCGAGCTCGTCGACCTGCGAGACGATGCCGCCGCGGCCGAGCTCGGCGAGTTCGCCCCGCATCGCGGCGATCTCGCGGGCGAGGCTGTCGTCGGCGCTGCCGCGACCGGGACCATCGGCGATGCGGCGGACGTCGGCGGCGAGCCGGGCGAAACGGGCGTCGAGGCTAGCGACCGCCTCGGACGCCGGTGCCGCCTCGAGGCGCTCGGCGATCCAGTCGATCCGCCGGCGGAGGGTGTCGAAGGCGGGGTCGCCCGCCGCCGAGCGGGGCTCCCGCAGGCGCTCCAGGACTGCGTCCTGACCGGCCTCGACGGCGTAGAGGCGGCGATCGAGGTCGAGATCGGTGACGGCGCGGCCGAGGGCGGTCATGTCCGCCTGCAGCGCCTCGAGGCGACCGAGCGTCTCCGGGGCGAGGTCGGCGGCCCGGTCGAGGCGGGCGGCGAGGGCGTCGAGGGCGGCACGATCGGCCGGCGCGAGGCTCGCGGCCGGGCGCGCGAGAACCGCTTCCGCCAGCCGGGCGACGTCGCCGCGGACGGCGGCGATGCGGTCGTCGGTCTGCTGGCGGAGCGCGTCGACCCTCTCCGCGAGGGAGCGGAAGTGGCGGTCGACATCGCCGGGGAGCGGCGGAACAGGGCCTTCGGCGGCCCGAAGGGGGCGGCTCTCCGCTACCGGCTGGGCCTCCCGCGCCTCGGTGCGGGCCTTCTCGCGCAGATGCTGGCGAAGCGCCTCCGTGAAGGGGCGGTGTCCCTCGCCCGCCGATAGGCCGGGGGCCCGGTCGGAGATCGCCGGCGGCGCCGCCGCCGCAGCTCTTGGGCGGGGGGCGGCGCGGTCGGGCGCGCGCTCCGCAGGGCGGGCCGGACCGGCGGCCTCGGGGCGCTGCTTGCGGTCGGCGGCGTCGAGCTGCGCGATGATCCGCTCGACCATCGCGGCGATGTCGCCGACGGCCGGATCGTCATGCAGGGGAATGGCGGGGGGGCGGGGCTCGTAGGGGCGGGCGCCCTCGATGCGGGACGATGGGCGCGGCGCGGCGGCGGGACCGGTGGCGCGTGGCGGCGGCGTGCGCATCGCCTCGTCGTTCCGAGACGCCTCTCGCCGCCAGGAGGGGCGGTCGTCGCGGCGCCACTCGCTGTCGTCGTCGTAGGTCATCGCCGCCCCTTCGAGATGTGCCGCGGACGACGGCCGCTTCGCCGTCCGCGATCACATCCCATTGAGCGGTCGGCATGGTTACCGCCCGGTTAACGCGTCGTCGGTCAGGCGATGGTGCAGCGCGCATTGACCCTTACGTCACGTGCAGGTAGCTCTCGGCCCTGGTCGCACCCGAGAGGCCCCGGCATGGACGAGCTCGAGATTCCGATGGGGGACGTCCGGGACGAGTCCGACGGGCGCGTCGCCGTGCCGGCCACCTACACCATCGGCGAGCTCGCGCAGGAGTTCGGCGTGACGCTGCGGACCCTGCGCTTCTACGAGGACAAGGGCCTCATCAACCCGCGCCGCGAGGGTGCGACCCGCATCTACACGCGCCGAGACCGCGGCCGGCTGAAACTCGTCCTGATGGGCAAGCGTGTCGGCTTCTCGCTGTCCCAGATCCGCGAGATGCTCGATCTCTACGATTTCCGCCACGGCCAGGTGTCGCAGATGCGGGTCGCGATCGGCCGCTTCAACGAGCAGATCGCCGTGCTCGAGCACCAGAAGCGCGACATCGAGCAGGCCCTCGACGATCTCAAGCGGACCGTCGCCGTCGTCTCGGGCATGCTGCGCGAGCGCGAGGGCGCCGGCGGCTGAGAACGGCACGCGGTGTCGTCGCCGGCGCTCGTCGGGGCGCGGCTCAAGCTCCCAGAGCCGAAGCTTGCGCGAGGCTTGCGCCTCGTGGCCCTCCGCTTGGCGATCGCCGGGCGAAGACGTAGTGTGCCCGCGGGGTTGCGATAACCCGTTCGTCGGGGATCGCCGCCCGCCCGCGGGCGGCTACGCCCGGCGGGCGAGGCCTTCAACGGGAGAAAACAGATGAAGTTCGTTGCTCTGCTGACGGCGGGGGCGCTCGTGGCGTCGGCCGCTGCGGCGTTCGCCCAGGACAACGCCCCGGCGGCGGGGGCCGCTCCCGAGGGCGCGGCCGGGCCGAGCGGCCCGCCGATCCAGCTGATGTTCGTGCAGCAGGCGTCGAGCATGAAGTTCGACGGCAAGACGATGACGCTCGAGGGAATGGCGCCGGCGACGACCTTCTTCTCCGATCGTCCGCAGCGCATCGTCGGCCACATCAACCAGGACCACTTCGTCAAGCTGTGGGGCGCCGAGAAGGACGGCTTCAAGGCCGACCCGCCGAACGCTGCGGTCTCGTTCGTCACCGACAACGGCCAGCCGGTCGTCATCGAGATCGAGGACGTGCAGCCGGCCGGCGACGGCGCGCTCGCCTACACGGTGTCGGTGCTCGAGGGATCCCTGCCGGCGAGCGCCGGCGCCACGGCGCTGTTCATCGATCCCTGGGTCGCACACGGCGGTGGCTGGCACGGGGGCTGGCACGGCGGCGGCTGGGGCTGGCACGGCGGCTGGGGCCCGGGCTGGGGCGGCGTTGCCGCCGGTGCAGCCGTGGGTGCGGCCGCGGGCGTGGCGATCGGCGCCGCGGCGGCACAGCCGACCTACGTCTATCCGGCGCCGGCGGTGAAGTGCCACTACAGCTACTATTACAACCAGCCGGTCTGCAAAGGCGTCTACTGACGCACGGCCCCGCGCGGGCAGAGAGCACGGGGGGTGGCACGGCGACGTGCCGCCTCCCATTCGTTTCGGCGCACCGGTGCCGCGGCTGCCCGTGCCGCGAAGCGTGGCTGACGGGATGGTGGCCGGGGGGATGACGGCGGCCGCTCTGAGGCGCCGTGGCTCCAGGCATCGCCAATCCCTGCCAATGATGTGATTACATCATCTTCCATTGCGGAGATCGCGTCAGAGGTGCTTGACCTTTGGCTGCCCCGGATGCGAGGAAGGAGCGTGGCTGGACGCCTCGCGTCCGCCGCGCCCGCCCCTCCTGGGGCGTTTCCTCCCTAGACTTGGGCCGTTCGCCTCGCGGACGGCCCTTTTTCTGGCCTCCACCGACGGGGAGACCGCGGCGAGGGCGAGGGGATCACCGCACGCTTGCAGGACTTGCGGCAATCGATTGCGCGGTCCTTGACATTTGTGCGCTGCACCACTAGTTTGTGCATTGCGGCGTGGCCTTGGCCCGCCGCGCCCTCCTTGGGCGTTTCCTCCCTAGACTTAGGCCGCTCGCTTGCGAGCGGCCTTTTTTCTGGGCAGTGGGCCCACTCCCAGGAATTCTGCCGCTGTCGACCCGCGTGACACCGCACGTGCGCGACCGGCGGCGCGGCGCCGCCCATTGTGCGAGCAGGTTCCATCCGCAGTTCCTGCATGGGTGCAATGCGGAATCCGCAGATTGACCGGAGGCCCCCTGGGTCGTACCTATCGCGTGTCGACGCGGCCTTGCCGCCTCGATGCCCTCCTTGGGCGTTTCCTCCCTAGACTTAGGCCGGTCGCCTCGCGATCGGCCTTTTTTCTTGTCCTGAGGTTCTCACTCCGCCGCGATGCGCGGAGCGGCGCCGTCGGCGAAGTCGGCGATCAGGCGCTGGGCGAAGCTGGCGAGGAGGCGGGCGGTCTCGCCGAAACCCGCCGCGCGCTCGAACCGGGCTTCGTCCATGTAGAGGCCGCGGTTTACCTCGATCTGCAGCGCGTGCACGCCGAGTGCCGGCCTTCCGTAGCTTTCCGTGATGAAGCCCCCGGCATAGGGCCGGTTGCGGCCGACCGTGAAGCCGAGATCCGTCAGGATCGCCACCGCACCGTCGCTGAGCTCGGCGCTGCAGCTCGTGCCGTAGCGATCGCCGACGATGACGTCCGGCCGGGGCCGCTGCTCGTGGCCGCGCGTCGCCGAGGGCATCGAGTGGCAGTCGACCAGCACCGCGACGCCGTGCCGGGCCTGGGTGGTGGTCACGAGGCGGCGCAGGGCCGCGTGGTATGGCTTGTAGATCGCCTCGATGCGGGCGAGCCCCTCCTCGACGGCGAGCGGCCGGGCGTAGATCTCCTCACCGTCGGCCACCACCCGCGCGATGGTGCCGAGGCCGCCGGCGACCCGCACCGAGCGGGCGTTGACGAAGGCCGGCAGGCGTCCCTCGAACATCTTCGGGTCGAGCTCGTAGGGCTCACGGTTGACGTCGAGGAAGGCGCGCGGGAAGTGGGCGCGCATGAGGGGCGCGCCGAGGCCCACCACCTCCGCGAAGAGCTCGTCGACGAAGGTGTCCTCCGAGCGGCGGATCGCCTCGGCGTCGAGCCGGGCGGACGCGAGGAAGGCGCGCGGATAGGCGGTGCCGGAGTGGGGGGAGTTGAAGACGAAGGGGACCCGCTGGCTCGGCGGGTTCAGCACCTCGAACGGGGGCTGATGGACGAAGTCGTCGACGACGCGCATCACCGGAAGGTCCGCGCCGATCGGCGGACATGGTGGACCGTCGATGAACAGCCGTCGCGCCGCATCCGGTTTCTCCCGTCGAGGCCGCCCGGCGCAACCGCCGTGCGCCCCTGGACCATGTTGCCGAGCCGGCGGCTCACTGTCCACGCCGATGCGTGACCGCCGCGCTTTCACCCGATCTTTACCCGCATCCCGCCACAACGGTTCCCAAGCAGCGGACGGCGGCGCTCCCCCGGGAGAGGCCGCGGCGCAAGGCAGGCAGCGAGCTCGGGGCTGGTCACGATCGTGATGTCGCGCATCATCCTGGCAGAAGACGACGGCGACATGCGCCGTTTCCTCGCCAAGGCCCTCGAGAAGGCGGGCCACGAAGTGGTGTCCTTCGACAACGGCCTGTCGGCCTACGAGCGGCTGCGGGAGGAGCCCTTCACGCTGCTCCTCACCGACATCGTCATGCCGGAGATGGACGGCATCGAACTCGCCCGTCGGGCGACGCGTCTCGATCCCGACCTCAAGGTGATGTTCATCACCGGCTTTGCGGCGGTGGCGCTGAACTCCGACTCGCGCGCCCCCAAGGACGCCAAGGTGCTCTCCAAGCCCTTCCACCTGCGCGAGCTCGTGCGCGAGGTCGAGCGCCTGCTCGCCGCCTGAGACGCTTCTGCCGAAAAGCCCTCCGACCCTCGTTGACAGCCCCGAACCGCGCCGCCATAACACGCGCCGCGACGGCGGCCGCGCCCTTTACGGCCGCCTCGAACGTGCGGCCCGCCAAGCGGCGGGACGTCGCGCGGCGCCGGAGGGGTGCCCGAGTGGTTAAAGGGGACGGACTGTAAATCCGTTGGCTCAGCCTACGTTGGTTCGAATCCAACCCCCTCCACCACGCCGCGTCCGACGACGTCCGTTCCGCTGCGGCGGATCGGCGAGACCCCGCTCCGGCGGGCGAAGGCAGGAACGCCCCTGCGCCGGGCGGGTGTAGCTCAATGGTAGAGCAACAGCCTTCCAAGCTGATGACGGGGGTTCGATTCCCCTCACCCGCTCCAACGCCCTTCCGATAGGCCCGCGGCCTCCCGCCGACCATCGGCGCGACCGACCGGGCGGATCTGATCGCGACACAGCACGCGGGGGGCAACCCCGGCGCACGGAGCGCGCCTCGCCGGGGAGTGCCGGATCGCTCCGGCGGCCGCGCTGATTCTCCCGCCTTGCATTTCCCCCGCGCGACGGCTAACCCCCCGCCCGCGGCCGCGGCTTTTCAGACCTCGTCGGCTGCCATCCTATCGGCTGCCATTCGATCGACGGGACAAGAGCCATGGCGAAAGAGAAGTTTGCGCGCACGAAGCCGCACTGCAACATCGGGACGATCGGCCATGTCGATCACGGGAAGACGTCGCTGACGGCGGCGATCACG
>JAESFK010000264.1_pt1 | contig 33547 bp, 29 predicted proteins | sample 9269391 | NCBI WGS metagenome assembly JAESFK01 (sample SAMN14506231, study PRJNA617097) | algae metagenome | isolation source: Drouetiella hepatica UHER 2000/2452 and co-occurring heterotrophs from... | place: Slovakia: Slovak Paradise National Park, Hrabusice, Kosice Region | collected 2000-01-01
GGAAGAGGCGCTGGAGGACTACGCCGGCTGCGCCGTGATCATCAGCCACGATCGCATGTTCCTCGACCGGTTGGCCACGCATATCCTCGCCTTCGAAGGCGACAGCCATGTGGAGTGGTTCGAAGGCAACTTCGAGGACTACGAGAAGGACAAGATCCGCCGCCTCGGCCCGGAATCGGTCAATCCGAGCCGTGTGAGCTACAAGCGTCTGACGCGATAGGCAAGGGCGGGCGTACCCGCCTGCATGCCGGTGCGAGGCATGCTGTTGCTTTGCCGTTTCAAACAGATCAAGGCGGTCCGTGTGGCCGCCTTTTTCATGTCCAGCTGCCTGTGGCCAATGCCACATTTCAACTTGCGGAAAATCCGAAAATCACATAAACATATCTTTATGTGTTGATGGGATTGATGATGGCGCGAGAACACGGGCTGGGACTGGACGAGTTGGTCGACGTGCTGAAGGCGGCGGGCGAACCGACGCGCATGCGTCTTCTGGCGCTCCTGGCTGCCGGCGACCTGACCGTCACCGATCTTACCGAAATTCTCGGTCAATCGCAGCCCCGAATTTCCCGCCACCTGAAGCTGCTTGCCGAAGTCGCGCTGATCGATCGGTATCAGGAAGGCGCCTGGGCTTATTTTCGCCTGCGAGGCGAGGGGGCTGGCGTGGCCCTGGTGCGGGACCTGCTGTCAGCCTCCGATATTGCCGATGCGGTGCTGACGCGCGACGGCGAGCGGCTGGTGGCGCTGAAGCAGGCGCGTTCCGAGAAGGCGCAGGACTATTTCAGCCGCAATGCCGCCGAATGGGACGAGTTGCGCCGCCTGCATGTCAGCGAAGCGGATGTCGAGGCGGCCTTGAAAAAGGTTGTCGGGAGCGAACCCGTCGATGGCCTGCTTGATCTTGGTACCGGAACGGGCCGTATCCTGCAGCTTTTCGAAGGGCTTTACCGCCGGGGTGTCGGCGTCGATGCCAGCCGCGACATGCTGGCCGTGGCCCGTGCCAATCTGGATCGTGCCGGCATCACCAAGGCCTCGATCCGGCATGGCGATATCTTCAATCTGCCGCTCGACGGACGTCAGTTCGATCTCGTCACTATCCACCAGGTCCTGCACTTCCTGCAGCAACCGCAGGCAGCCATTGCCGAGGCAGCCCGCATGCTTGTGCCCGGCGGCAGGCTGGCGATTATCGATCTTGCCCCGCATACGCTGGAATACCTGCGCGACGAGCATGCGCACATGCGTCTTGGGTTTTCACGCCAGACCATGGCCGACTGGCTGGAAAAGGCTGGGCTGACCGTCGAGGAGACGGTTGACCTGACCCCGGATACCGGCCGCGACCGGCAGCTCACGGTGACCATCTGGCTTGCCCGCGACCAGCGGCAGGCCGCCACCGCCGATACACCAGAGGGCAAGCGCGCCCTCGCCTATGCCGGGAGGACATGACATGGCGATACACACCCTTTACCCGGCCGAACGCGGCAACCTGCGGCTCTCGTTCGAGTATTTCCCGCCGAAGAACGACGATATGGAAACCCTGCTGTTCCAGACGGTCGCCGAGCTGTCCGCCTTCGATCCGGCCTTCGTAACGATGACTTACGGCGCGGGTGGTTCCACCAAGGCGCGTTCGCTGACGGCGGTGCGGCGGATGATCCATGAGGAGGGCTTTGCCAATACGGCTGCCCACCTGACCTGCGTCGGCGCGACGAAGGATGACGTCGATGCCATCGTCGCCGAATTCATCGAGAATGGCGTGCGTCATTTCGTTGCTTTGCGTGGCGATCCGCAGGGCGGTATAGGCGCCCGTTACGAGCCGTTTCCCGATGGCTATGAAAATGCCGCAGCGCTGGCGGCGGCGATTCGGGCAAAGGGGGATTTCGAGATTTCGGTGTCCGCCTATCCCGAAAAGCATCCTGAGAGCCCGGATGTCGATGCCGATATCGACATGCTGAAACGCAAGGTCGATAATGGCGCGACACGGGCGCTGACCCAGTTCTTTTTCGATAACAATGATTTCGAGCGCTATCTGGAGCGCGTCCGGTGCGCGGGTATCAATATCCCGATCGTTCCGGGAATCATGCCGATCAACAATCTGGCTGGCATCACCAAGTTTGCTGGGCTCTGTGGGGCACGGGTGCCGGAGGCGATCGTCACACGGCTGATCCATCTGGATGAAAGCCCAGAGGAACGTTTCAAGGAGGCGACCCATATCGCCGCCGAGCAGATCGTCGATCTGGCACGGCGTGGCCTTCGCGATTTCCACCTCTACACGATGAACCGGTCGCCGCTGGTGGCAGCGGTCTGCGATCTTGTCGGTTTCGAGCGGACCACATCGGTGGCCGCTCCGTCGCGCTCTGCGGGTGCCGCGGCCTGATACGGGCCGGGCAGACGCCTAGAATACAAAAGCCCTTGAAACCTGATGGTTTCAAGGGCTTTTTATGTGGCAGCTTCCGGTTTGCGCTGTTGTCGCGCATCACCTTGCTGGATCGTGCTGCAATGATTGCGGTATTATAGTCCTTTTTTCACCGGCTGGACTGTTTGGCTAATGCTTTCAGATGAAAAGCATCGTCGCGACAAATACGAACGCTGCACTTATCATGAGGACATTCAACGAATGTGTTATTCCCATAATCAAGCCCTCCTTGCGTTGACCTCCGAAAGATAGGGGTAAAATGTCACTCTTGAAAGGAAAAGTTATGCTGCGGTGCGGCAGAAAAGCATCATCTGACGCTTATACACAGGGTTAACTGCCTGATTTGGAGAGATTTTATCCTTTGCCACAATTTTTTCACAATGCGTTTACTCTGGTTAATGTAACCGGGTGAAATGCGCCGTGAGTGACCGATTCAACACATCTACCGGTCACGGGCCGATTCTACCGGATGGCTGTTTCAGCCGCCGCGTGCCGGCAGCAAACGTCCATCAAGAACGATCAATCCCGCAGCAATCAGCACCATGCCTGCGATGTCCGTCGGCTCCAGTGTCTCACCGAGAAACAGGAACCCGAGCAGAATCGCACTTGGTGGTACCAGCAACGTGACCAGTGACGTATTGGTGGCGCCGGCGCGGCTCATGATGCGGAAGAACAGGATGTAGCCATAGGCGGTAGACAGGAGCGCCAGCGCCAGGACGGCAAGGATCGAGGACAGCGGGGGCAGGGGAAGGGTCCAAGGCGCATCGATCGTCAGGGAGAGCGGCAGCATGATCAGCGTCGATGCGGTCAGTTGGCCTGCCGCTGTCACAGGCGCAGCAAGCCCCCTGAAACGTTTGCCGTATGTTGCGGCAAAACCGTAGCTGATGGCAGCAATGACGGGAAAGAGCAGCGCCCAGAGCGGAATGCCGGCGCCCGTCTGCCCAAGGCCAGGCAGGGCGCTCGGCCCGATCAGCACCGCCGTTCCGGCAAGGCCGAGCAGACAGCCGATGATCTTGGCGAGGCTCAGCTTCTCGTCCTGCGTCCATGCGTTGGCAATCAGCACGGTCCAGACAGGCGTGGTGGCGTTCAGGATCGCGGCGAGACCGGCACCGATCTGCGTCTGGCCAAGGAAGATGAATGTGTGCGGAATCGCATTGTTGATCAGGCCGAGCAGCAGAAATTGCGGCCAGCGGGCCTTCAGTTCGCGGTAGATGTCGTAGCGGCCGAAGACGTAGATGTGCAGGGCCAATGCGGCCAGCGCTACCCGCAGCAGCACGAGCGTAAAGGCCGGTACATGCTGGATGGCGATGCGCGCGAAGAAGAACGATCCGCCCCAGATCAGCCCGAGCAGGGCCAGAAGACCCCAGGTGGCAAGCGTCATGCGGTTCTGCAGAACGTCCGTTTTCGCGTGCATATGACTTGACCTTCCCCTGCCTCATTCGGAACATACCGAGCGTTAAGGCGTAAGGTGGGATTTATCCACCCGATTCTTGAGCTACGTACAGATACGAAGGACGATCTGCTGGAGCCTCTGACAACACAATCCATCGCGGCTGCCCATGATGGTCAGGGGCTGATCCCGATCGCCGTCGTGGTCGCGGTTGCGGCCTTTTTGGGCCTTGGATTCCTGCGCTTGCGCCAGCCGCCGCTCGTCGGCTTCATCCTGGCCGGCGTGGCCCTCGGTCCGACAGGGTTCGGGCTGATCTCCAACAATGCCAATGTCACGCTGCTGGCCGAGATGGGTGTCGTTGTCCTGCTGTTTTTCATCGGCATGGAACTGTCGATCAAGGCGTTTGTTCTCAGCCTGCGGCAAGCCCTTCTGGTCGCAGGCGGTCAGGTCGTCGCGGCCATTGCTGCCGCAGCCCTGATCGCGCTGATGACCGGCGCAAGTGCGGCGGAAGGGCTGATCCTCGGTTTCGTCATCGCCATGTCCTCCACTGTCGTCGCCATGAAGATGCTCGAGGATATGGGGGAGCTGCGCAGCGAGACCGGCCGGATCGCGGTGGGCGTGCTGATTGCACAGGATATCGCTGTCGTGCCGATGTTGATCCTGGTGTCCAGTCTCGGAGGCGAGGAACTGCATATCGGCACCATCGCCATCAAGATGATCATTGCCATCGCCATCCTCGCCGCACTTTTATGGTGGTTTGGCCGGCACGGAAAGCTGCGGGTTCCCTACAGTGAAGCAGTCGAAGATAAGGTGGAGATCCTGGCGCTGGGTGCGCTTGCCGTCTGTTTCGGGGCGGCGGCGATCTCCGGTCTCGCCGGCATGTCGCCGGCCTACGGCGCGTTCCTGTCGGGCATCGTGATCGGCAATTCCACCCTGCGCAGCCGGGTCATTCCGGTGATCGAGCCGATCCAGAGCGTGCTTCTCGTCGTCTTCTTCCTGTCGATCGGGCTGCTGATCGACCTCGATTTCATCCGCGAGAATGTCTGGCCGGTGCTGGGGGCGGCGCTGATCGTGATCGCGGCGAAGACCGTGCTGAATATTTTCCTATTGCGCAAGACCGGCTCATCGCCGCAGATCGCCCTGGTGGCAGGCCTGTCGATGGCCCAGATCGGCGAGTTTTCTTTCGTGCTGGCTGCCGCCGGCCTTGGCGCGGGGGTGTTGCAGTTCGATACCTATAAGGTGGCGATTGCGGTCACGGCGGTGTCGCTGCTGGTCTCGCCGCTCTGGGTGAGCATGATGCACCGGCTGGAAAACATCGCCTCCGAACATCTGCTGACATACCGCAAGGCGTTTGCCGTCGCCTATGCGCGCGAATTGAGCCAGCTGTCGAAACGGGGCGCGGCGCTTGCCGGTGCCCGCTGGTCGTTGAAGCTGCGCTATCGTGCGTTGCGCCTTGCCCGCCACCATCGGCGGCGGGCAAGATTGGACAACAAGCGTCCGGCCGATACTACAAAGCGTTGAGAACCGTCTGCGTTGCCCAGCCATCGGCCGGGATACCGAGGCGCATCTGTTCCTTCTGCAGCGCCGCACGGGTGCCTGAACCAAGAATACCGTCGATCTTGCCGACGTCATGGCCCATGGCCTGCAGCTTGGTCTGCAGCGCCTTCATGCCTTCGTCGTTCAATCCCGGCTCCGGAGTATGAGTGTCATAGGCCGGGGCGCCTGCGAGCCGGGTGGCGAAATAGGCAGCCGAGGTCGTGTAGATGAATGACTGGTTCCATTCGAGATAGATGTTGAAATTCGGGTAGGTCAGGAACGCGACGCCGTGGCGGCCCTGCGGGATCACCAGCGATGAGGCCAACTGGGGGAATGCGGTATTGCCGTCGCGTGGCTTCACGCCGAGCTTGAACCAGTCTCCGGCGGTCATGCCCGCCTGTAGCCCGGTCTTCTCCCAGGGCAGGTTCTCCGGCAGACTGACTTCCTGGATCCAGGGCTGGCCAGCGGTGAAGCCGAGGCTCTTGATGAATTTTGCGGCAGTCAGAATTGCGTCCGGCGAACTCTGCTTCAGGTTCACGTGACCGTCGCCATCGCCATCCATGCCCTGCGCGATAATGTCTTCCGGCAGCATCTGTACCTGACCGATTTCACCGGCCCAGGCGCCCGTCGTGGTTTCCGGGTCCAGGTCGCCGTGCTGGACCATCTCGATCGCGGCAATCAGTTGCGGGCGGAACATTTCCGGGCGCCGGCAATCATGCGCCAGCGTCACCAGCGCGTCACGGGTGTTGAAATCGCCCTGGACTGCGCCAAAATCAGTTTCCATTGCCCAGAAAGCGGTGATCACCGGGGCCGGAACGCCGAATTCCTTTTCAGCCCGCTCGAAGATCGCGGCATATTCCTTCATCTTTTTGGCGCCGATATCCAGCCGCGACTTGCTGACGGTGCGCTGCGAGAATTCGGTAAAGCTCTGCTTGAAGACGCCCTGGGCGCGGTCGCGGCCTAGCACCTTTTCAGAGATCACAGCGCCGGCAAGCGCGCGGTCGGCCACATCGGCGGGTATGCCCTTGGCGATCGCCTCGGCCTTGACCCCCTCTAGGAAGGTGGCCAGATCGCCGCCGCAGGGGGCGGCTGGTGTGGCGGGCGAGGCAGTCTGCTGCGCCAGCGCAGACGAGGCCAAAAGGGTGAAAAAACCGATCGAAAGAACGGAGCGCAGTGTGCCGCGTGTCATCGCAAGTCCTTGTTGTCGTGCCGGATAAGGCAAAAATGCGGCCGGTGGCGGACCGCTGTTGCTGTCAAGAAAATATGGAAGGGGCTGTCGCACGGCAATGGGGCGGAATGAAGAATTGCGGCTGCTTTGCTTGCGTTTTGCGCTGTTCAGTTCTGCGCAGGCGCGCGGGGCTTGGAAACGGCTGCCACCCAGTTTTTCCAGTTCTTCGGAGAGCCCGCAAAAACATTGATATCTGTATCGCCATCAATGCCGGGAATGACGCCCGTGCTGGTATATTGCCAGAAAGCCCAGCGGCGCTCGGGATAGATTTCAGTCGGATGCGCGGCGACGGAACGCACCCAGAAATGATAGTCCTTGAACTGGCCGACAAGATTGTCGCGGTGGAAATCGACAGAGGTATAGATGATCGGGCGCTTGCCGTAATGGGCTTCCAGCCGGTCCATGAAGCGCTTCATTTCGGTCTGCACGGTCAGCGGCGAGGGCCGGTAGCGGCAGGTCTTGGATTCGCCGTTCCATTCGACATCGAGGACCGGCGGCAGGTAGACGGCGCTCTTGGGCACATTGGAGATGAACCAATCGGCCTGCTGGTCGGCCGTCGAACAGAAATAGTAGAAATGATAGGGCGCATAGGGCAGGCCGGCGGCACGGGCCCGCTGCCAGTATTCACCGAACTTGGCGTCGACCCGGTCCTTGCCTTCCGTCGCCTTGATGAAGGCGAAGGAAACGCCGGAACCTTTTACCTTGGCCCAGTCGATATCGCCCTGCCACTTCGATACGTCGATGCCATGGATCGTGTGATGCTGCGGCGTGCGCGCGCCAAAGTTCTGCGGATCCTTGTCCTGGAATTTCGGCGGGATCGATGCGGTGGAGACGAGATCGTAATCGGTCGATGTGCAGGCGGAAAGAAGCGACACAATAGGCAAAAGAGCCAGGAACAGCCGGCGCATGAGGTTTCCGTTCTGAAACGATCGACGTTGCTGCCTCACACGATGATATCCGCTAATGTGAATCCCCCAGGAGGCATGAACCTCATTTTCACCATATCATCGTAAAAATTGCGTTAGTTTCAAGCGGCAAGTGCAAAAGCGTCCCGGCAAAACCCCAACGGCGCGGGTTTGCCGACGGTTAAACCGTAGAATACGATGATTTCGCGGAGCTTGCGCAGCCTTACTTTGCCGCGCGCCGGTAGGTGAAAAGCCAGGCATAGCCGCGGCCGATAGGCCGGAAATCCAGGGTGTCGCCGAACTTGGCGGCGTTGCATCTCAGCACTGTCTCCATCGTCTTGCGCGGCGTGACATGGAAGCGGTTCAACCAAGCCTGAAGTCCGCGCCGGAACAGACCCGGCAAACGCTCCTGCTGGCCGAAGTCGGCAATGTGCAGCGATCCGCCCGGATTGAGCGCCGCGATGGCCGCACCGATTGCCTTTTCCCAGTCCGGAATCATCGACAGCGCGTAGGAAATCACGATCCGGTCAAAACCGGTCTCACCAAATTCGGATGGCTGGAAATCTGTCGCATCGGCGACGCGCAGGATCGTTCTGGTCCGGCCGGGCTTACCCAGCTTTGCTTCGGCGGATACAAGCATTTCAGCCGAAATGTCGAGCCCGAAGAGCCGCGCACGTGGAAAACGGCGGCCGATCAGCGCCAGGTTGCGGCCGGTGCCGCAGCCGACTTCAAGGACGCTGCCGCCGATTGGAACGTTCAACTCGTTGACCAGCGTATCTCGCCCGAACAGATAGTATTTGCGGGTCAGATCGTAGAAATGCCGCTGCGTGCGGTACATCCGGTCCATTCGGTCGGCATGGCTGCTGCCTGCATCGGTCTCGATCGCCGTCATGCCGCTTTCCTGTAGATGTGGAAGCCGCCATAGATTGCGGAGCGGTCTTTCAGATTGAGCGCCTGCGACTGCTGGGCATCATAGCGCCACTGGCCGAGCACGTTTTCGGAGACGCGGCCTTCCAGAATGCTGGCTTCGGCCGCCGTGCGGAAGATGACCATGGCACCCTCCGCCGAGGTGCGGGTGATTTCGCTCCACAGGTCGTTGAGCTGGCCGTCGTTCATCCAGTCCTGTGCATCGAGCAGCACGTAGCGATCGACCGAACCGGCCGGCTTCTTGGCGAGAAGCTCGGTGAAGCTGGCATGATGCACATGTACCCGCTCGGCATTGTTGCGGATTGTTTCGTGGCGGCTGGCCTGCAGATAGTCCGGCAGTTCGCCCTCGTGCGGCATCGGATAGCGGCGGGCGAAGGCCTGCCAGGCAAAGTAGTTTTCCCTGAGCGGGAAATGGCAGCAGAGCTTCTCCAACCGCTGGCGCAAGACACCGGCCAGCGATTTTTCTTCGCTAAGGCTTGCCAGCTCGTCGAACTGCTGGGGCGGAATGCCGAGACCGAACAGCGAGCTTTTGCGGCTGGTGATCCAGCGGATGACCGGGCGATCGAACAGCGGAGCAAGACGCTCGTCGAAGAACTGGCGCTGTTCGCGCATCGAGCGGGCATTGGCAAGCTCGCTCGGATCGACGCCATGCAGACGTGCCAGCAAATGGCCAAGGCCGATGAAGCGGCCAAGCAGGCCGGTGCGGTAAATATTCTTGCCGAAGACCTTGATACGGCGCTGACCCGTCAGCCCGCGGCTGTTCCAGTATTGCCGCGTCGCGTTGTCGAGCTTGGGGGCGATGAACAGATCATAGGCCTGGACGTTGTTGGCATGATCGTGGCGGGCGAGGAATCGGACGATATCGGCATGGCCGGGAAGGTTGCGGAAGGCCGCAAGTTTCAGACGGTTGAGCGCGACATGATGCGGATTGAGGTCGACGACATCGATACGCTCGGGCGCTGCCGAGAGATAGGCCAGCATGTTGCAGCCACCGGAGCCGATGGTGACGATGTGATGCTCGGGCCGGATCTGCATGGCAGCCATGTCGACGGCCGGATCTTCCCAGATCTGCGGATAGACGAGGCCGGTGAACAGCAGGCCGAAAAGGCGCTCCGACAGGCCCTCTAAAGTCAGCGCCTTATGCTGGATCAGGGCGGTCTTCAGCTTGCGGTTTCTTTTGCCGTAACCAGCATCGGGTGCGAGATCGGTCATGTCATCCTGCCATCCGTTAAAGTTGGAGGTGCTTCTAAGACGAGTCCGCTACACTTTGATGACGCACGGTTGATATCATTTCTCATCTATAAGAATTGATTAAGTTTGTAGATGTTAGATAAGGTCATATTTTTCGGGGCGCTCACATGATGTTGAAGGCTTTTCTGCCGAAGTCGGAGCAGCAGTATGCTGCCGCCGGCACGGTGATCGGGGCATTATTCCCCGCCATTTGTATTGTTTATGACCGATTGAATAGTGACGCTGGCGGGTTTGCCGGCATGTCGGCATCAACGGCCGCAGCGGCGGTTCTGGTGCCGCTTATCTGCGGCGCTCTTTTCTGCCAGGGCGCGCGGGCGCGCAGCCGCCTGGTGCGGGAGCTGGAACTGCGGCGGAAAACCGAGGAAGATCTGTCGTGTGTGGTACACACCGATCAGCTGACCGGTATTCCCAACCGTGCCGCTCTTGAACGGGATCTTCGTGAACGTTTGCCGCAGGGCAAGGCGTCTGCCGGACGGACCGCACTGCTGATGCTCGATCTCGACCGGTTCAAGTTCGTCAACGATTCGATGGGCCACGATGCCGGCGATGAATTGTTGGTGGCACTGGGGCAAAGACTGGTTCAAGCGATGGCAGGCGTTGCGACGGTCTACCGGCTGGGCGGCGACGAATTTGTTATCCTCGTTGCCGGCACGCCTTCCGATGGCAAGGTCGACGATATCTGCGTGACCATCAAGAGTATATTCGCCGACCCCTTCCATCTTTCCGCCGGACAGTTCTGGACCGGTGGCAGCATTGGCGTGGCCTATGCCGAGCCCGAGGATCCGTCGATATCGGCCGTCCTCAAGCGCGCTGACCTGGCTCTCTACAAGGCCAAGGACATTGCCGGAAACAGCCATGTCGTCTACGAGACGGAGATGGCGGAAGAGGCAACACGTCAGGGCGAGGTCGAATATGACCTCTCCCGCGCGCTGGCTGCCGGCGAGTTCTTTCTGGAGTACCAGCCTATCGTTGGCATAGAGAGCCGCGCGGTGCGCGCCTTCGAGGCGCTGATTCGCTGGCGGCACCCGCAAAAAGGCATCATCCCGCCGGATCATTTCATCGGTACTGCCGAGAAGACCGGGCTTATCCTGCCGATCGGAAACTGGGTGCTGAGGACCGCTTGCCTGGAGGCCGCGCGCTGGCCGGCGCCGACCGGCGTTGCCGTCAATGTCGCCGGCGACCAGTTCAAGGACCGGGCTTTCGTGCCTTACGTCAAGGCGTGTCTCGCGGAAGCGGGCCTTGCGCCGGGCCGCCTGACAATCGAAGTGACCGAATCGATCTTTTATGTCGATGCGGATATCATCAGTGCCAGTCTCACCGAACTTCGTGCCCATGGCGTGCGCATCGCGCTGGATGATTTCGGTATCGGGTTTTCATCGATCAACAATCTGAGGCGCTTTCCGCTCGATCAACTCAAGGTGGACCGGTCCTTCACGAAGTCGATGCTGGGCAATCAGCGCGATGCCGAAATCGTCGATATCATCTTGCAGCTGGGAAATACGTTCCAGGTGTCGACGACGATAGAAGGGATCGAAACCGAGGGGCAGATGGAGTTTGTGCGGGCACTGGGCGCTTCCGAGGCACAAGGGTTTCTGATCTCCAGGCCGGTCTCGGCGGAGGGGGCGATCGCGATCCTTCAGCGCGAGCCCGAAAAGCTCGTGTTGCGATCAATGGGTTAGAAACATTTCTCGCACCAAAGTGATTGCCATAAAGCCTTCCTAAAGACGTGGAATCCTGTTCTTGTGGCGGCAACGAAGCAGGGGCGGTGCGGATGCGCAGAAGACTATCATGGCTTGCAGGCTCGGTCTCAGCCGTCATTGCGGCTGTTGCCGGCTGGCTTGTCATTGCGCCACCCGACCTGCTCAAGGTCGGCGACGGGTATGCAGCCAAGATCGTCTGCTCCAATGTTTTCGTCGCAGGCAGGGATGCCGACGCGGTTCTCGCCCAGGACGTGCAAGCGCCGGGACATCCTCTCTTGCGCCTCGTTCGTATCTCGGTGGATGAAACCCGCAAGACCGTGACTGCCCGCATGTTCGGTTTTGCCGCGCCGGGCCACGCCATCTACCGCGAGGGGTTGGGATGCACCAATGTCACCCAGGGCGAATTCGCAGCCTTCCCCGGCAACAGGCAGCTGCGCCGTCGCGCGCCACAGATGGATGATGGCAAGCCTTGGCCCGACGGCAGCGGCACGGCGATCAATCCCGCAATTCAGGCCCTGTTGACCGATTCGCGGCTCGCCGGGCCGGGCATGCGCGCTATCGTCGTCGTCAAGGACGGCAGGATCGTCGCGGAAAACTACGGCGAGGGGTTCAGCAATGCCACGCCGCTGCTCGGCTGGTCCATGACCAAATCGGTCACGGCTGCGCTGATCGGCTTGAGAATTCGTGACGGCCAGATGGCTCTCGACCGGACCGAACTCTTGCCGCAATGGCGCAACGATCCGCGCAGCCAGATCAAGCTTGCCGACCTCATGGCGATGCAAAGCGGCCTTCAGTTCAACGAGGACTATGGCGATGTGACCGACGTTACCCGCATGCTCTACCTCGAAGGCGACATGGCCAGCTTCTCGGCATCCAAGCCGCTTGAGGCAAAACCGGGCGAACGCTTCAGCTATTCCAGCGGCACCTCGACCATTCTGTCGCGCCTCTGGATGGAAACGTTCAACAGCGCTCGCGAGGCGCTGACCTTTCCGCGCGAGGCCTTGTTCCGGCCTTTGGGCATGACCAGCGCCGTCTTCGAGCCGGACGCTCACGGCACCTTTGTCGGCTCTTCCTATATGTATGCGACGGCGCGGGACTGGGCGCGGTTCGGCCTGTTTCTGCTGCAGGACGGCAGCTGGAATGGCGAACAGCTACTCCCCCCGGATTTTGTCGGTTTCATGCGCACGCCGACAAAGGCTTCCAACGGCCGTTACGGCGCAGGGCAGGTCTGGACGAAATATGGAGCGGACTGCGGTCCGCCATTGCCGGATGATGCCTATTGGCTTCAGGGCCATGACGGCCAGACGGTGATGCTGGTGCCGTCGCTTGGCCTGGCGGTGGTGCGGCTTGGATTGACGCCTTCGCGCAGCGGTTACGATGTCCGCGTGCTGGAGGCCAAAATAGTCGAGGCGGTCAGCTGAACTGAACGCTCCAGAACCAGCGTGTCAGAACGAAGGCCGCATGGCCTTATTTCATGCCGAGTGTTTCCAGCAGGCCCTTGCGCTTGGCGTGGTAGTAATAGCCGCTGGCATAGAGCTTGACGGCGCCGTCATTCTGGTTGTCGGCCACCATCCAGGCGCCTGCCAGATACTTCGTCGCGTATTTCAGGTTGGTTTCGGCATCGAACAGGCCTTCGGCGGGGCCTTCATAACCGAGGCCCTTGGCCGTGTTGTAACGAATCTGCATCAAACCGTAATTACCGGCATTGTAGGCGCGGGGATTGTAGGTGCTTTCGCGCTTGACGACGCGGTGTACAAGGTCTTCCGGGATGTTGTTGAGCTTGGCGTAATACGCGATCAGCCGGTCCAGTTCCGGACGCGAGCTTGTCGGTTTTTCCGTGATTCCCAACGACGCGGGTATCGATTTCGCCATGGCATAGGCGCTGGCGCCGATCGACGGTTTGGCCATCGGCACGATCATGCGCTTGGCCACCAGCGTTTCCAGGCCAACCGGTTCGCCGGTGTCGAAATCCGATTCCATCGCGGCCATCATCATGCCTTCGGGGATCTGCGGCATGCGGTCTGTCGTGGTTGGGACCATGGCGTTTGCCGTTTCCGGCAAGGCAGCGGCCACAGCGGCTTGAGCAGCAGCGGACGTTTGCGGAGCCACAAGCGCGTTGGCGGTCGTGACCGTCGCTGGCGTGGTGGCCTGGTTTGCAACAGCGACCTGTGTCACGGCTGTTTCGCCGGGCTTCATCATCGCCGTTTCGGCTGCGAGTGCGGCAGTCGTTGCGGCAACACCATCCGGTGTCGGCAAAGCGTAAGCCGTCATTTCCGTTCCTGGCTTTGGCAGCGGTGTTACCGTCTGCACCGCCATCAACTGTTCCATCGGCGTTCGCTCGACACTCGAACAACCGCTGACAAGCGATGCGGAGATCAGAGCGCAGGCCGTAACAGCCGGTTTTGAAACGGAAAAACGGAAATTCGCCATGCTGTCACTTTCGTGCTGTCAGGCCCCAAAGCCCTATGCAAATCAGCAGCCGGAGGCCACCATGCGCTGGATGTCATTAACCCATGAGGCGTTGAACCGCAAGCGCGGGACGCCTTTTCAGGTGCCGGCGCGCCGCAAGCCCGCGGTCAAAAGGCCCGCGCCGATCAAAAGCGACCCGCCGGTGCGGTTGACGATCGCCTGAATTCGGGGCTTTCGAATCGTCTGCCGCGCAGCCGAGGCCATGAGCGCATAGAGCGTCGCGTTAAGGGTCGCGAGTACCAGGAATGTGGTTTCAAAGATCAGCATCTGGTTGAACAGCGGACGGCTGAGATCGAGGAACTGAGGCAGGAAGGCCACGAAAAAGACGATGCTCTTCGGGTTGAGTGCTGTGACGGCATAGGTGTGCAGGAATATTCGGAGCGGTTTTTCTGCGGGAACCGACATGGTGCCATCGGCACCCTCAGCAGCAATCGGTGCGCGCCAAAGCTTGATGCCGAGCCAGATCAGATAGGCGGCGCCAACCCATTTCAGGACGGTGAAAATTGTAGCCGATGTGGCAAGCAATGCGCCGAGGCCGAGCATCGAGGCGGTCATCGCGGTAAAATCGCCAAGTGCCACGCCTGCGACCGTGGCACTTGCGACCTTGCGGCCGTGCCCGAGTGCATAGGATATGACCAGAAGGATGGTTGGACCGGGAATGGCGAGCAGGATGGCGGAGGCGGCAACGAAGGCCAGCCAGTGTTCGATCGACATGAAAACGGCTCCGTTTGGACGTGGCGTTCGATCAAGGAAGCCATGCGCAAGCGGAGCCGTCAATAGACGTTTATGGACCGGACATCAGTTCGCCGGCGACCACTTCTGGCCGATCACATCCATGACCTCGCCGAACCATTTCGCCGATGTGTCGAAGTGCTTGCCGCCACGGATGCGCGGGAACTCGATGGTGCGCAGCTTGCCGCCCTGATCTTCGTCGTGACCGGTGACACCGGAAACCTTGTTCAGCGCGCTTTCGACAGCGAGGTCGACCATGCCCTGGATGAGGCGCAGATCATCGGCATTGGCCGGTGCGGAGCGGGCATAGTAGCCGGACTTCTGCACCATCGAACGTTCGGCGCCGAGAAGGGCGGCGAACTGCTTGGAGAACCAGCCGCCGACATTGATCGTGTCGATCTTCACATGACCGAAGGCATCGCGCTTGACAGCTTCACCGGCGGCTTCGCGTTCGGCGACGACCGCATCGAGGCAGGCGCCTTCGGAGACGAACAGCGTGACGAAGCCGGTCTTGTCCATGACGGCGCGCAGCCTTTCGGCTTCAACCTCCAGGTTGAACGCGGTCTCGGGCAGATAGAGGCCGTCGATATTCTTCATCTGCCGGTTCATCATGAAGCCATCGACGAATTCACGGTCGTCGATATGCTGGATGTAGGAACGAGCCGTTGCAGCCGTCAGCCAGCCGCAATGGCGGCCCATGACTTCATGAACGACAAGGGTGCGTGGCGCAGCACTCTGTTCATTGCTGACATTGTCGAAGAACTTTGCGCCGTATTCGGCGGCGGTCCAGGCGCCCAGCGACTGGCGGATCGGCACGACGTCGTTGTCGACCGTCTTTGGCAGGCCAACGACGGTGAGGTCGTAGCCATTGGCGCCGAGATAGGCCGCAAGATCGGCAGCCGTGGTGTTGGTGTCGTCACCGCCGATCGTGTGCAGGATAGTGATACCGTCGGCGGCCAGCCGCTCGGCTGCGACGCGGAGCGGATTCTGGCCGTCCTTGACCAGACCGCGCTTGATGCAATCGGCGGTGTTGGTCAGCTTCACCCGGCTGTTGCCGATCGGCGAGCCGCCGTGGCGATGCAGAATATGGGCTTTTTCCCGCATGTCGCGGGTGATTTCGATGCGGTCGGCAAGCAGAAGCCCCTGATAGCCGGAGCGGTAGGCGACCAGTTCGATGTCGGGCGCGATGTCGGTGTAGCGCTCGATCAGGCCACCCACGGCAGAGGACAGACACGGCGCGAGCCCGCCTGCGGTCAGCATTGCAACTTTCTGTTTGGCCATGGAGTCCTCCTCGGGGATTGCGGCAAGATCGTTCGCGGTCTCTCTAGCGCAATTCCCATGGAAGTTAAATGACATGCTGCAGCTATGGCGGTGGACGGCTCAGGCGATGCGCGCTTTTCGTCCAAGCCAGACGATCAGGGCAACGGCAACCGCAAAGCCGATTGTCGATGGGCTGATCACTTCGCCGAGCAGCACTGCCGAGACGGCGAGGGTGACGAAGGTTTGCAGCAATTGTACCTGCGCCACGCGCGCGATACCGCCGAGCGCCAGCCCGGCATTCCAGAAGATGAAGCCGGCGAACATCGACATCAGTCCGAGATAGGAAAGGGCGCCCAGTTCTGCAGGGGTCGGCGTTTGAATTCCGTCTTTCATCACCAGCAGCGTGGCAACGACGGAGAGCGGCGAGGTTATGACAAGCGCCCAGGAAATCATTTCCCAGCCCGGAATGATGCGTGAAACCTTGGCCGACAACACATAACCGAGCGAGGCGGTGATAGCCGCGAGAAACAGCCAGGCATCGCCAGCCTGCAGGTGAAAGCCGCTGTCACGGATGGAGAAGAAGACCACGAGTGCCGCGCCGGCGAGACCATAGGCCCAGAAGGCCGGACCCGGCCGCTCGCCATCGACGAGAGCGGCGAAGATCGAGGTCAAAAGCGGCAGGATGCCGAGAATGACGCCGCCATGGCTGGCCGGGATGGTTTGCATCGCCGTCGTGGAGAAAATCGGAAAACCATAGACGACGCAAATGCCGGCGCCGAGCAACATTGCGCCCTGTCCTTTTGGCCATCTTTTTCTCATTACCAGCAGTGTCAGTCCTGCGGCGATCGAGGCGATCACGGCGCGGCCGAAGGTGATGAAGAACGGTGAAAAACCGCCCAGCGCGATATGCGTCATCGGGAGGGTGACACCGAAAATGATGACGCCGATCAGGCCAAGCGCCATGCCCATGGCTTGCGGGTGCATGGAAATTTGCATTCGAACTCCAGCGGAAGGTCGCTTGTCCGCTCGCACCCCGGCAGGCCCCAAGTCAAATTCATTTGTATGATTGAACGATCACGGCCACGAATGGCATAATAGTGAGGTGCCATCACAAATTCGTCATTTCGGCCGGATGCGCGGGTTTGCCGCCTTGCAATCCGCGCCAACATCTGGTCATGCTGTCGCTTGAGCTGCATGAGACTATCGTGGCCGCACAGCCGTGTCAGCCGCTTTGCATCTGTGCATGGACGTTTTGCCCATGCCGCCTCCGCCTGAACGCGACGTGGATCAGCCAACAATGGGAAAGAACGTGACTATGTCATTCTGGGATAGCATCCTCAGCATCGTCACCGCGACGGGCAATGCGCTCGCCGGCGTGGTCGAGGCGATCCGGACGCTGTTTGAAGGCGATCCGGAAACGCGGCGCAAGGTTGCTTTTTCCGTCGCGATGATCGCGTTGTCTGCGAAGATGGCCAAGGCAGACGGAATCGTGACGGAAGCGGAAGTCTCGGCGTTCCGCGATATCTTCAAATTTCCCGACGATCAGGCCCAGAACGTGGCCCGGCTCTACAATCTGGCCCGTCAGGACGTCGCCGGCTATGAGGCCTATGCCGAGAAGCTGTCGTCGCTCTGCATGTCATGCGAACAGAACTGCCCGGTGCTGGAAGATATCATCGACGGGCTTTTCCACATCGCCAAGTCCGATGGTGCGATCCACGAGAAGGAGATGAACTTTCTCATGCGGGTCGCGGAAATCTTCCATATGGAGGAGGGGCGTTTTGAGGAGATCATGTCCCGCCACGTGCACACTGACGGCGCGGACCCTTACAGGATTCTCGGCGTTTCGCCGAAAGACGACTTTTCGATCATCCGCAAGCGCTACCGGGTACTGGTGTCGGAAAACCATCCCGACATGCTGATGGCGCGTGGCGTTCCCGAAGAGTTGCATGCGATCGCCAACGACCGCATGGCCGCGCTCAACGCCGCCTATGAGGCGATCGAGAAAGAACGCCGCGCCGCATGACGGACTTCGCCTGCGACTATCCTGCCGCGCACATTGTGCCATCGCCCAACCATGGCGAAAGGGCAGGTGGGCTGAAGCCCGACATGATCATCCTGCATTACACCGGCATGGAGACGGGGGCGGCGGCCCTCGACTGGCTGTGCCGCGAGGAAAGCCAGGTCTCCAGCCACTACTTCGTCCACGAGGATGGCCGCGTCGATCAGCTGGTCGCCGAAGGCAGGCGCGCCTGGCACGCCGGCAAGAGCAGCTGGCAGGGCGAGACCGACATCAACTCCCGCTCGATCGGCATCGAGATTGCCAATGCCGGCCACCCCGGCGGGCTGCCGGATTTCCCCTTGGTGCAGGTTGATGCGGTCGTCGAACTGTGTCGAAACTGTGGCGAACGGTGGTCGATCGCCCCTGAACGGGTGCTGGCACACAGCGATATCGCCCCTATTCGCAAGGTTGATCCGGGAGAAAAATTTCCATGGGAACGGCTGCATGCCGGGGGCGTCGGGCATTGGGTTCCACCAGCCCCGATCGGCGGCGGACGATTTTTCCAGCGTGGCGATCAGGGGCAGCCTGTCGAGGCCGTGCAGACCATGCTGTCGCTCTATGGCTACGGAATTGAAGTGACAGGCCTTTTCTGCGAGAAGACGGAAGGTGCCGTGGCTGCTTTCCAGCGTCATTTCCGCCCAATGCAGGTGGACGGTATCGCCGATATTTCGACGCTGGACACACTGCACAGACTGCTGTCGGCCTTGCCGAATTTCAGCCGCTGACCAGCCGTCGGGCCAGCATTTCCAAGGCTCCTTTCAGGCCGTCTCCCTACTAATTTTGTGCGCCGCCACATCATCACCATGATGCCGGGGTCTTTTGCGGCCGTACCGAACCGCAGGTAAATCAGGCCTCCAGCCCTTCCTGCTGATGACGAAAATCGGATGCGAGACGGCAGGGCAGGGTGCGCCCTCAAGGCCGCGGTGCCCGAAAGTGGAGACTTCAAGCTAAATGAGAATATCGCATCTTGCTGCGGCGGCGGCATGCTTCTGCATGCTGTTTTCCGGGGTTCACTCGTCGTATGCCGGGGGCATCGACAAGACCATCACATCCTCCATCAAGCCAGTGACCAGAACGACCGGTTATCCCGTGCCGGGCGCTGCCTCCCTCAAATCCTCTGTCTATAGCGGCCTGATCCAGACCTATGCCAAGCAGTATGGCGTGCCGGTCGATCTTGCCCATGCGGTAATCAAGGTCGAGAGCAATTTCAACCCGAAGGCACGCGGCAGTGCCGGCGAAGTCGGCCTGATGCAGATCAAGCCAGCGACGGCCAGGATGATGGGCTATTCCGGCGGCAAGCGCGGCCTGTTCGATCCCGAGACCAACATCAAGTTCGGTATGAAATATCTCGCCGTGGCGCATGAATTGTCCGGCGGTTTCACTTGCGGCACGATCCTGCGCTACAATGCAGGGCACGGCGCCAAGAAGATGAACCCGGTATCGCGCCGCTACTGCGGCAAGGTGCAGGCGATCATCAACTGACCGGCTCCGGGTACCGGACCGGATGTCCGATGCCGGTATTTTTCAAGTTCGCAGATGCCAGCCAGTGATTGCCATGTTATTTCCGTCCTATCATTTTTGAGGACGGGACATGGCAGGCACATTCGATTTCATCATTGTTGGCAAAGGCATGATGGGCGCAGCTGCTGCCCGGCACCTCGCAACGAGCGGCGCCAAGATCGCGTTGATCGGGCCGGATGAGCCGGAAGACTGGGCAAGCCACGGCGGTGTCTTCAGCAGCCACTACGACAATGGCCGCATTACCCGCACGATCGATCCCGATCCCGTCTGGGCGCTTCTGGCGCAGCGCTCCATCGAACGCTACGCCGACATCGAAACGGCCAGCGGCGTCGATTTCTACAGCGAAGCCGGCTGCCTGATCGTGGCCCCCCTGCCGGGCGGCGAGGAAAGCACGCTCGACAATGTGATTGCCGCCCGCAACCGTCTCGGGGTTGAGGCTCCTTTCATCGGGGAAGATGATCTTGCCGATCGATTTCCCTGGTTCCGGTTTCCGGCCGGCTATGGCGGCGTATTCGAGCCGCGCAACGCGGGCCATATCGATCCGCGGGCTTTGGTCAAGGCGCAGGTGATCCTCGCTGAAAAAGCCGGTGTTACGATCGTTCGCTCGGAGGTCTCCGCCGTCGCGCGTGTCGGAAGCAGCGTCAACGTTCGAACGGTTGACGGAGCAACCTTCAGAGGCAGCCGTGCCATTATCGCCGCCGGCGGATTTTCGGTTTCCGGTCAGCTGCTTGCCCGGCCGCTCGATCTGACCGTCAAGGCGCGCACCGTGTTGTTCGCCGAGGTGGCGCAGGCCGATCTGCCAGAATTTTCCGGCATGCCATCGCTGATCGGCTCGGCGCTTCAGCAGGACGAGAGCTACTATCTTTTGCCGCCCATCCGTTATCCCGACGGTAAATTCTACATCAAGATTGGCGGCGATCCGAGCGATATCAATATCGGTTCCGAGCCGGAGGTCCGAGCCTGGTTTCGCGGGCAGGCCAATCAATCCGCCGCCGACCACATGGCGGGTTTGCTGTCGCGCGCGATGCCGTCGTTTGCGCCTGCCTCGCTCCGGCGGAGCCCCTGCGTGACGACATTCACTCGTCACGGTTATCCCTATATCGGCTTTGCGGATACGGATCGCATCGCGGTCTTGACCGGCGGTAATGGTGCGGCCGCCAAGAGCTCGGACGAGATCGGCCGGCTCGGTGCGTCGCTGCTTCTGAACGGCATGCTCGATGCGCCCGAATACGATACGGATTTTGCTGTCTGCTTCCGCTAAAATCGTTCGTCGCGCCGGCTTTTCGTTTTTGCTGCTGGCAATTGACGGACAGCTCGGTTATGCACCGCGAGCCAGTTGGCCGGGCAGCCGCGCTCCGCTATGACCGAAAGGTTGCGGGGGGAGGAAAGTCCGGGCTCCACGGAAAAACGGTGCCGGATAACGTCCGGCGGGGGCGACCCCAGGGAAAGTGCCACAGAGAGAATACCGCCTGCTTTGGCAGGTAAGGGTGAAAGGGTGGGGTAAGAGCCCACCGCACGCATGGCAACATGGGTGGCAAGGCAAACCCCACCGGGAGCAAAACCGAATAGGGATGACGTGGTTCGCGCAAGCGTTCCGGCCTTTTCCGGGTCAGTCATCCGGGTGGGTTGCAGGAGGCAGCGCGCAAGCGTTGTCCCAGATGAATGGCTGCCACGTTCCGGCTTTCGGGCCGGAGCCATACAGAACCCGGCTTACAGGCCAACTGGCAAATTTCCCTTATTTTTCAAATTTGAAAACGCTGATTTTCAGAATCGGGCATCCGGTTGAATATGTATTTAAGTTAGAAATTGCTAAAATTAAATACGCGCAATTGACGAATAGAGATTCGCCGGTGAATCCAAAGTCTTGAGTGTGCGTTTGTAACCATTTGTTAAACTTAACAGACTATCAATATTTGTTGACGACGCGTGCTGAAATCGAGCAAATCCCATTGACGCCCATATGGTCCCATGTTATCCCAGTCATGCACTGCACACGGGCTGATTCAAGCCTACTCACCGCAAGTTTCGGAGTTGCTCCGTAAGGGGTTTTCGATCGGGCATGCCGCCCGGTTGTGGGGTGGTGTGCGTCCTTTTGATGGTGTGTGTGGGCTGTTGGGGCTGGCATGTCCACCGGGAACGGCTGTATCGTGTCATGAACCGCTTCCTTTCGCATGCGACAAACCGGATCGATTCCAAGGGGCGTGTTTCCGTTCCCTCGATGTTTCGTTCAGTTTTGTCGGCGCTGGATATTCGGGAGCTTTACTGCTTTCAGGATTTCGTCTTTCCGGCTATCAGCGCCGGCGGTCCCGAATTGCTGGATCGCTTCGAAAGGCAAATCAGCGGCGAGGACCCATTCTCGCCGCAGGCCAATCAGATGTCGCTCCTGGTTCATGGGGGCGGGGTCTTCATGAGGCTCGACCAGGAAGGCCGGTTGATGGTCACGGATTTTATCCGCGATTTCACGGGTATCGACGCGGAGGTAACCTTCGTGGGGCGGGCGGATTATTTTCAGTTGTGGGCGCCGCACGTGTTTGCGGAAACGCAGGCAGCGGCAAGAGAAGAGCGCAGATTGCGAGGTCTGCGTTCGGGCTAGAGTGGAGAGGCGGAATGATGACGGATCAAGGCACAGGTTTTACCGATGCCGAAGGCGGACCGGTCCGTCACATTCCGGTTCTTCTCCCCGAGGTTCTCGCCAGCCTGGATCTTGCTCCGGGCAAAATCATTCTTGATGGTACGTTTGGTGCGGGCGGTTATACGTCGGCGATCCTTGCTGCCGGGGCCGATGTGATCGCTCTCGACCGCGATCCTGCCGCAATCCTTGGTGGCCAGCCGTTGGTGGCGGCGAGCGCCGGTCATCTTACTCTCCTACATTCCCAGTTTTCCGATCTGGCGCAGCATGCCCCGGCCGATGGGCTGGATGGTATCGTGCTCGATATCGGCGTTTCCTCGATGCAGATCGACGAGGCGGATCGCGGTTTCTCTTTTCAGCGCAAGGGTCCGCTCGACATGCGCATGTCGTCGGATGGCGTCTCGGCCGCCGATGTGGTCAATCGCGCCAAGGTCTCGGACCTCACGCGCATCTTCGGTTTTCTCGGCGAAGAGCCGCAATCCGGCCGTATCGCCCGCGCCATCGAAAAGCGGCGTCTTGAAGAGCCGTTCGTGACGACGCGCGACCTTGCCGGTCTGATCGAGGTTGTCACCCCGCGCAAGGCCAAGGACAAGATCCATCCCGCCACCCGCGTCTTTCAGGCGCTGCGTATTTTCGTCAATGATGAACTCGGCGAGCTGGCCCGCGCGCTGTTTGCTGCCGAGCGCGCCCTGAAGCCCGGCGGCCGGCTGACGGTGGTCACTTTCCATTCGCTGGAAGACCGGATCGTCAAGAAATTCTTCCAGGATCGCGCCGGCAAGGCCTCGGGCTCGCGCCATTTGCCCATCGCCCATGAACGCGCGGCAACTTTCACACCAGTTGGGAAGTCTATGGTGGCGGCAAGCGAAGAAGAAGCGTCCCGCAATCCACGCGCCCGGTCCGCCAAGATGCGGGTTGGTGCCCGCACCGATGCCCCGCATGAGGCCGATGACCTGTCCATTTTCGATCTGCCGAACCTTGCAAGCCTTGGAAAGATGGGGGGCTGAGACATGTTGCGCACACTTGATATCGTCCTGATCGTCGTCATGACGGCCGCAGCGACCGTCACCTACACGATCAAGCATCAGGCGGAAAACAAGCTTGAAGAGGTTCGCAAGCTGGAGGCCGGTATCAAGCTGGAGGAAGACACGATCGATCTTCTGCGCGCCGACTGGGCGCTGCTGACGCAGCCAAACCGGCTTGAGAAGCTGGCGGCCGTCTACCAGCAGGACCTGCAGCTTGCGCCGACGGCCTCGACGCAGCTTGCCCGTCCGGAAGAGTTGCCCATGTTGAAATCCGAGCTGCCGCCGCCGGCGGATGTTCTGGAGGCCATGGGACTGGCCAAAAGCAGCAGCAAGGCCAAGAAGCCCATCGTTGACACGGACGATATCGAAACCGGTTCGGTGGATCGCTGATGTCTTTTCTCTCCCGCATCATGGTCGTCAAGAGCAAGGCCCACTTCTCGGCGGGTGGCAACAATCACCCCGGCGATCTCGGTACGCCGTTCGAAGGCACGCGCAAGCGTAGCAGCAATCAGGCGAAAAGCCGTGTTGCTATCGTCATCGCCAGCTTTACCGCTTTTTATTGCATCATCGGTGGCCGCCTGGTTCAGTACGGAATTGCCGAGCCGGAGACGGTCTCCAGCATCGGCCGTGCCGATAACCTGATGGCGTCGCGCCCCGATATCCTCGACCGCAACGGCGAGATTCTCGCCACCGATATCCGCACGGTTTCCCTCTATGCCGAGCCGCACAAGATCGTCGATGCGGACGAGGCTGTCGAGCAGCTTTCGACCGTGCTGCCCAGCCTGAACGTCACTGACATCTACAACAAGCTGAAATCGAAATCGCGGTTCCAGTGGCTGCGCCGTCAGTTGACGCCGAAGCAGCAGAGCGAAATCCTGGCGCTCGGCATTCCCGGCATCGGTTTCCGGCCGGAAAAACGCCGCTTCTATCCGGGCGGCGCCACCGCCTCGCATATCGTCGGTCACGTCAATGTCGACAACCGCGGCATTGCCGGAATGGAGCGCTGGATCGACAATCAGGGTCTGGCTGATCTCGCTGCCATCGGCATGACCAGCGACGCCAAGCTGGAGCCTGTCAAACTTTCGATCGACCTGCGGGTCCAGAACATCCTGCGTGATGTCATTGTCGATGCGATGACGAATTTCCGCTCGCTTGCCGCCGGAGGCGTGGTCATGGACGTAAAGACCGGCGAAATTCTCGCCATGGTCTCCTATCCCGACTACGACCCCAACAAGCCGGCCGATGGCGCCAAGGAAGGCTGGATGAACCGCATGTCGAACGGCACGTTCGAGATGGGATCAACCTTCAAGTCCTTTACGACGGCGATGGCGCTGGATTCGGGCAAAGTGAAGCTGACCGACAGTTTTGACGCCACAAACCCGATCCGTATCGGCGGCTTCACCATCAAGGATTTTCACGGCAAGCGCCGCGTTCTGACCGTTCCGGAAATCTTCCAGTATTCGTCCAACATCGGCACGGCCAAGATGGCCGATATTGTCGGCATCGAGGGGCACAAGGAATTCCTCACCCGCATCGGGTTGCTCACCAGAATGCAGACGGAACTGCCGGAAGTGAAAATGCCGAGCCAACCGCGCGAATGGAAGAAGATCAACTCGATCACCATTTCCTTTGGTCACGGCGTATCCACCACACCTCTGCAGACGGCGGTGGCAGGGGCTGCCCTCCTGAACGGCGGCAACCTGATCGAGCCGACTTTCCTGCCGCGGACAGTCGAGCAGGCGCAGTCGGCCTCGACGAACGTCATCAAGAAATCAACCAGCGACGACATGCGCTTTCTGTTCCGCTGGAACGGCGTCAACGGCTCAGGCAGGAATGCGCGTGTTCCCGGCTACAATGTCGGTGGCAAGACCGGCACGGCAGACAAGGTCGTCAACGGCCGCTATTCGAACGATGCCAACTTCAATGCGTTTCTGGCCGGCTTCCCGATCGACGATCCGCGTTATGTGGTCTTGACGTTCATCGACGAGCCGAAGACCGACAAGGGCAATGGCGCAGCGCTCGCAGGCAACACGGCTGCGCCGATGGTGCGGGATATCATCAGCCGGTCGGCGCCGCTTCTGGGCGTCGAGCCGAAGTTCGGGGAAGACGGTTCTGCCTTGCTTGTGTCTTATTGACCATGGAATGACAATCTGGAGGATTCGCCGCCCGGCGCATCGGTAAAACTGAAAAGTGCATCCATGAAGATCAAAGATCTGATCGGGAAGGATTTCCCGGAAATTGCGTCACAGCTTGGCTCATCGGCCGGCGACATCGATATCGCCGCCATCACCGCCGATAGCCGGCAGGTTGGGCCCGGCTCGCTGTTCGTGGCGCTGTCGGGAAGCAAGGCTGACGGCAAGGCCTTCATCGATGACGCAATTGCGCGCGGAGCTGCTGCTGTCATCACAGGCGCCGAGTTTGAAGGCAATGCACCGGTTCCGGTTCTGTCCGTTTCGGCACCGCGCCGTTTGCTGGCAATCGCTGCCGCCAATTTCTTTGGCCGCCAGCCGGACACAATGGTGGCTGTGACCGGAACGGCAGGCAAGACATCGGTAGCTTCCTTTGCCCGGCAGATCTGGGCACATGCCGGCTTTGCCGCCGCGATGATCGGCACGACCGGCGTGATCGCGCCGGGGCGTAACGATTACGGTTCGCTGACGACGCCGGATCCCGTGTCCTTGCACAAGCTTCTGGCTGAACTCGCCGATACGGGTGTGACGCATGCGGCGATGGAAGCCTCCAGCCATGGGCTGGATCAGAACCGGCTCGACGGTGTGCGTCTTGCTGCCGCCGGCTTCACCAACCTTGGCCGCGACCACATGGATTATCACCCGACCGTCGAGGACTACATGGCTGCCAAGATGCGCCTGTTCGATGGCGTCTTGCCAAAGGGGTCTCCGGCGGTGATCTTTTCCGATGATTCATGGTCGGCGCAGGCGATTGCCGCTGCCAAGGCAGGCGGGCATGACGTTCTGACTGTTGGGCGCAAGGGCGATTATCTGTCGCTGAAGCGCGTCGAACATTTCCGCCACAAGCAGATCGCCGAAATCCATGTCGGCGACGAGATTTTCGAAGTGCATGTGCCGCTCGCCGGCGATTTCCAGATTTCGAACGCGCTGGTCGCGGCGGGTCTCGCCATGTCGACCGGCGTCAGCGCCCGGGCGACCATGGCGGCGCTTGAAAAGCTTCAGGGTGCTTCGGGCCGTCTCGAACTGGTCGGCCATACCAAGGAGGGCGCGCTCGCTTATGTGGACTATGCCCATAAGCCGGATGCGCTTGAAAACGTACTCGCCTCGGTTCGCCCGTTCACCACCGGGCGCATCATCGTGGTGTTCGGCTGCGGCGGCGACCGGGACAAGGGCAAGCGTCCGATCATGGGTGAGATCGCTGCGCGGCTGGCCGATGTGGTGATCGTTACCGACGACAATCCGCGCTCGGAAGTGCCAGACGTCATTCGCAGCGAAATCATGGCCGCCGCCAAGGGCGCGACCGAGATTGGCGACCGCGCCGAGGCGATCAAGGCTGCCGTCGACATGCTGAAATCGGGTGACACGCTGATCGTTGCCGGCAAGGGGCATGAGGAGGGGCAGACCGTCGGCTCCGTCACCCTGCCGTTCTCCGATCATGCCGAACTGCGCAAGGCATTGGGAGGTCATTGATTTGAGCTTTCTGTGGACCACAAGCGACCTGATGGCGGCCATGCATGGCCGCCCGATGGGCAATCTGCCCGAGGGCATCACCGGCATTTCCATCGACAGCCGTTCTCTCGGCAAGGGCGAAGCCTTTTTCGCCATAAAGGGCGACCGGGTCGATGGGCATGACTATGCCGGCATCGCGATCGCCAATGGTGCAGCGCTTCTGGTCGTCAGCGAAGCCAAGCTTCCGGCACTCGGACGCCTGCATGCGCCGATGATCGTCGTCGATGACGTGCTGGATGCAATGGTGCGGCTCGGCTGTGCCGCGCGCGACCGCAGTGCCGCCAAGATCATCGCCGTCACCGGGTCGGTCGGCAAGACCACGACCAAGGAGATGCTGCGTCACATGCTGCAGCCGTCCGGCCGGGTGCACGCATCCGTCGCGTCGTTCAACAATCACTGGGGCGTGCCGCTGACCCTGTCGCGCATGCCGGAAAACACGGACTTTGGTATCTTCGAGATCGGCATGAACCATTCAGGCGAAATCCGGCCGCTGGTCAGGATGGTGCGTCCGCATGTGGCCATCATCACCACGATTGCTGCGGCCCATCTCGGCAATTTCAAGGATCTGGAGGAGATTGCCGCGGCCAAGGCGGAGATCATGGAAGGCCTCGTCGATGACGGCCATGTGATCCTCAACCGCGACAACGCGCAATTTGCAGCGCTGGAGAAAGCGGCAAACGCGCTGGGCGTTGCCCATGTTCATAGTTTTGGCAGCAGCGCCAAGGCTGATTTCCGCATGGTCGAATATGCCGGCGGTTCGGAAGGTGGCACGCTGTGGGCAGCGATTGACGGAAAGACGCTGGAAATCCATATGGGAGCGCCGGGCCGCCATATCGCTGAAAATGCGCTGGCCGCACTCGGCGCTGTTGGCCTTGCCGGTGCGGACATGGATGCGGCGCTGGCAGCGCTTGCGACCTTGCAGGCGGAAAAGGGCAGGGGCGCACGGCATAGCCTGGCGATCGGCTCCGGCTCCTTTGTGCTGATCGACGAAAGCTACAATGCCAACCCGGCCTCGATGCAGGCGGCGATTTCGCTGCTCAAAGACGCGGCGGTGCCCGACGGCGGCCGCCGGATCGCCATTCTTGGCGACATGCTGGAAATGGGTGAATTCTCCGGTGCTGTTCATGCCGGGCTCGCTACACCGCTGGCCGATGCAGGCATTGCCGATGTCTGGCTCGCGGGTCCGGAAATGGCGCATCTGCGCGATGCGCTGCCTGAAAACGTGCGCGTCGAATATCGCGAGACGGTCGACGAGCTGAAGGAATTTGCGCTTGGCTCCATCGCCGCCGGGGACGTGGTGATGATCAAATCGTCGAAGGGCACGGGCTGCGGCAGGATCGTTTCGGCTCTTCTTGATACATATCCGGCCTCCTTGGGCCCGGAACACACCAAATAAAGGCAGGACAAGGCTTTATTGGCCGATGTTCAATGCTGACACTTTTGATACCACGCAGTTATTCTTCCATCAGGTGATTCTGATCGATGGAATCTGCAACGAACCTTTGGGGAAAGGTCCCTCATGCTCATCTGGCTTGTCGAACTGGCGGACCATTTTCAATTTTTCAATCTGTTCCGGTACATCACCTTTCGTACCGGCGCCGCCCTGTTCACCTCGGCATTGATCGTTTTCCTGTTCGGACCGCGCATGATCTCGTCGCTGCGCGTGCGGCAGGGCCGCGGCCAGCCGATCCGTGCCGATGGCCCGCAGACCCATTTCAAGAAGGCCGGTACGCCGACCATGGGTGGCCTGATGATCCTGGCTGGTATCGTTGGTAGCTCGCTGCTCTGGGCTGATCTTTCCAGTGTTTATGTCGTCTCGACGCTGCTGGTCACGCTCGGTTTCGGCGCCATCGGCTTTTACGACGATTATCTGAAGGTAACAAAACAGTCCGACAAGGGCTTCTCCGGCAAGGCGCGGCTCGGGATCGAGTTCCTCGTCGCGGGCATTGCCGTCTTCTTCATGATGCGGACGGCTCTTTCGGCGGGCGTTTCCGGTTCGACCTTTGGCTCGTCGCTGACCTTCCCGTTCCTCAAGGATTTCACCCTCAATCTCGGTTATTTCTTCATCCTGTTCGGCGGCTTCGTCATCGTCGGTGCGGGCAATGCGGTCAATCTGACCGATGGTCTTGATGGCCTGGCCATCGTGCCGGTGATGATCGCGGCCGCTTCCTTCGGCATCATCGCCTATCTCGCCGGTAACGCTGTCTTTGCCAACTACCTGCAGATCCATTTCGTGCCCGGCACGGGTGAACTTGCCGTCATCCTCGGCGCGGTGATCGGGGCGGGTCTCGGCTTTCTCTGGTTCAACGCACCACCGGCGGCGATTTTCATGGGCGACACCGGGTCGCTGGCGCTCGGCGGCCTGATCGGCACCGTTGCGGTGGCCACCAAGCACGAGATCGTCATGGTCATCATCGGTGGCCTGTTCGTTATGGAAACCCTGTCGGTGATCATCCAGGTCTTCTGGTTCAAACGGACCGGCAAGCGTGTGTTCCTGATGGCGCCGATCCATCACCATTTCGAAAAGCTCGGCTGGACCGAAAGCCAGGTGGTTATCCGCTTCTGGATCATTGCGGTCATCCTCGCCATGGTTGGCCTTTCGACCCTGAAGCTGCGGTAAGAGACGATGATACCGGTCACCACATTCAACGGCAAAAAGGTCGCCCTGTTCGGGCTCGGCGGCTCCGGCCTTGCGACGGCGCAGGCGTTGGTTGCCGGCGGCGCGATTGTCACGGCCTGGGACGACAATCCTGACAGCGTGGCCAAGGCATCCGCTTCAGGGATCGGTACCGGTGATCTCCATCAAGCGAACTGGGCGGATTTTTCCGCCTTCGTGCTGTCGCCCGGCGTTCCGCTGACACATCCGAAGCCACATTGGACTGTTGATCTCGCCCATGCCGCCGGCGTCGAGATCATCGGCGATGTCGAACTGTTCGTGCGTGAGCGGCGGGCGCATGCGCCGGACTGCCCGTTCATCGCCATCACCGGCACCAACGGCAAATCGACCACCACGGCTTTGATCGCCCATATCTTGCGGTCCAGCGGCCGCGATACACAGCTCGGCGGCAATATCGGCACGGCGGTGATGACGCTCGATCCGCCAGCGCCCGGCCGGTTCTATGTCGTCGAGTGCTCGTCTTACCAGATCGATCTGGCCCCGACGATCGATCCGTCCGCTGGTATCCTGCTCAACCTGACGCCCGATCATCTCGACCGGCACGGCAGCATGGAACACTATGCTGCAATCAAGGAACGGTTGATTGCGGGCAGCAACACCGCGATCGTCGGCGTCGATGATGTCTACACCGAGGCAATCGCCGACGGGGCAACGCTTGCCGGGCGCGGCGTCATCCGCATCGCCCGCCATCGCGCGCTTGGCGAAGGACTTTATGCAGACGGGACGCGCGTCATGCGCGCCGAAAGCGGGTTGGCGACTGTTGTTGCCGATCTCGACGGCATCGCGACCCTGCGCGGCAATCACAATGCCCAGAATGCGGCGGCGGCGATTGCGGCCTGCATGTCCGTCGGCGTTTCCGAGAGCGAGATATTTGCCGGACTTTCATCCTTTCCGGGCTTGAAACACCGCATGCAGCCGGTCGGCCGCAAGGGCAATGTTGTCTTCGTCAATGACAGCAAGGCGACCAATGCCGATGCGGCTGCGCCCGCGCTATCGAGCTATGACCGGATCTACTGGATTGCCGGCGGACTGCCCAAGGAAGGCGGCATCACCACGCTGTCGCCGTTGTTTCCGAGGATCGCCAAGGCCTACCTGATCGGCGAGGCCGCACCGGCTTTTGCTGTGACCCTTGGAGAAACGGTTCCTTTCGAGATTTCCGGTACGCTGGAAAGGGCGGTGGCCCATGCGGCAGCCGATGCAGCAAGGGATGAGGCGGCACAATCCGCCGTCATGCTGTCCCCGGCTTGCGCAAGCTTCGACCAGTACAAGAATTTTGAAGTGCGCGGCGATGCGTTCGTCAGCCATGTCGCTGCGCTCGACGGCGTGACGATGCTGATATGAGGGTGATCGCCCTGACTTTGAGAGATTGGCGCCGGACGCGCCGTTGAAGGGGACGAAGAAATGGTAAGCCGTGCCGAACGTGGCCCCGTGGCCGACTGGTTCTGGACGATCGACAGGTTCTTCCTGGCGACCTTCATTCTGTTGATGGGCATCGGTTTCATGCTGTCCTTCGCGGCAAGCCCGGCGGTGGCCGAGCGGCTCAATCTCGACAGCTTCCATTTCGTCAAGCGCCATGCGGCCTTCCTTTTGCCGTCGCTGGCCGTGATGATCGCGATCTCGTTCATGTCGCCGCGGCAGGTGCGCCGCACCTCAATGATCCTGTTGCTGGCGTCGATCGCGATGATGGTCCTGGCGCTGTTCTTCGGCGCAGAGGTCAAGGGATCGCGCCGCTGGATCTCGATCGCGGGATTGTCGGTACAGCCGTCGGAATTCATGAAGCCCGCCTTTGTCGTCGTTTGCGCCTGGCTGTTTTCCGAGCATGCCCGCCAGCCTGAAATCCCCGGCAATCTGTTTGCCATTCTGCTGTTCGGTATCGTCGCGGCGCTGCTGGTGGCCCAGCCTGACCTTGGCCAGACGATCCTGACCACCGCCGTCTGGGGCGGCATGTTCTTCATGGCCGGCATGCCGTGGCTGTGGATCGTCGTACTTGGCGGCTCCGCTGTCGGCGGTCTCGTCGTTGCCTATACCGTGTTGCCGCACGTGGCGGGCCGTATCGACCGGTTCATGACCGGCGAGGGCGATACGTTCCAGGTCGACACCGCGCTGCAGGCCATCATCCGGGGCGATTGGTTCGGCCAGGGGCCGGGCGAGGGCATCGTCAAGCGGATCATCCCCGACAGCCATACGGACTTCATCTTCTCGGTCGCAGCCGAAGAATTCGGCATCGTCTTCTGCATGGTTATCGTGCTGATCTTCGCCTTTCTCGTCATGCGGGGCTTGAGCCACGCATTCCGCGAGCGCAACGATTTCAACCGTTTTGCCGTTGCCGGCCTTGTGCTGCAGATCGGCATCCAGTCGATGATCAATATCGGCGTCAATCTGCAGTTGCTGCCCGCCAAGGGCATGACCCTGCCGTTGATCTCCTACGGTGGTTCGTCCATGGTGGCGATCTGCGTGACGGCGGGATTCATCCTGGCGTTGACCCGCCATCGTCCGGAAAAACGCGCTGTCGAGCGCAGCCTGTTCCGCTCCGGCATGGGCGTTCCGGCCGAATAGGCCGGTGAAATAAGGACTGAACATGACCAAAGGCATTATCATGCTCGCCGCCGGTGGTACCGGCGGCCATCTGTTTCCGGCGGAAGCGCTGGCGCACGAATTGAAGGCGCTCGGCTATTCCATCCATCTGGTGACGGACAGCCGGGCCGAGCGTTTCGCGGGCAAATTTCCGGCAGACGAAATCCACATCGTTCCTTCTGCGACGATCGGATCAAAGAACCCGTTGAAGGTTGCGTCATCGCTATGGACCCTCTGGTCAGGCATCCGCATTGCCCGCCGGCTGATGGCGAAGGTGCGGCCGAAGGTGGTCGTCGGCTTCGGCGGTTATCCGACAATCCCACCGTTGCTGGCTGCAACCGGCATGGGCATTCCCTCGATGATCCACGAGCAGAATGCTGTCATGGGCCGCGCCAACAAGGCTCTGGCCAAGCGTGTGCGGGCGATTGCCGGCGGGTTTCTGCCTGAAACCGATGGCCCCTATGCGGCAAAGACCGTGACGACGGGCAATCCGGTGCGCCCGGCGGTTCTCGACGCCGCAAAGGTTCCCTATCAACCGTCCGGCGAGGGCGAGGAATTTCGCCTTGTCGTGTTCGGCGGCAGCCAGGGCGCGCAGTATTTCTCCAAAAGCGTGCCGACGGCGATCAGCCTGCTCGACGACAATCTGAGGCGGCGTCTGAAGGTAACGCAGCAGGCGCGTGCTGAAGATATGCCGATGGTGGAGGGCTGTGTCGCCAAGCTGGATATGAACGCGGATATCGCTCCCTTCTTCACCGATATGGCTGACAGGATCGCCAAGGCGCATCTCGTCATCTGCCGCTCGGGTGCCTCGACGGTTTCGGAGATCGCCGTGATCGGCCGTCCGGCGATCCTGGTGCCCTATCCCTATGCGCTCGACCATGACCAGGCGGCCAATGCTGCAGCGCTCGCCGCGACCGGCGGCGCCAAGGTGATCGCTCAGGCCGAACTTTCGCCGGAGAAGCTGAGCAAGATCCTGACCGGGGCAATGACCACCCCGGAGAAGCTCATCACGATGGCGGCAAACGCCAAACAGGCGGGCAAACCGCATGCGGCGCGCTTGCTTGCCGCCATGGTTGAAGCTATTGCCAGCGGTTCGACGATTGCACAGTTCAAGGAAACACGCTCATGAAGATGCCGCAGACAATCGGCCTGGTTCATTTCATCGGTATCGGTGGTATCGGCATGAGCGGTATCGCCGAGGTGCTGCACAATCTCGGCCACAAGGTCCAGGGCTCCGACCAGTCCGACAGCGCCAATGTCCAGCGCCTGCGTGACAAGGGCATCGAAGTGTTTGTTGGCCACAAGGCCGAAAATATCGGCGAGGCTGAAGTCGTCGTCGTTTCGACCGCCATCAAGAAGAGCAATCCGGAACTGATCGCTGCCCGTGAAAAGCTGCTACCGGTGGTGCGCCGTGCTGAAATGCTCGCCGAACTCATGCGCTTCCGCAATGCCATCGCCATCGGCGGCACGCACGGCAAGACGACGACGACCTCGATGGTCGCCTCGCTTCTTGATGCCGGCGGGCTCGACCCGACCGTCATCAATGGCGGCATCATCAATGCCTA
>JAESFK010000265.1_pt1 | contig 33536 bp, 27 predicted proteins | sample 9269391 | NCBI WGS metagenome assembly JAESFK01 (sample SAMN14506231, study PRJNA617097) | algae metagenome | isolation source: Drouetiella hepatica UHER 2000/2452 and co-occurring heterotrophs from... | place: Slovakia: Slovak Paradise National Park, Hrabusice, Kosice Region | collected 2000-01-01
GAACACGCTCTCGGGCGGCGAGGCGCAGCGCGTCAAACTTGCCAAGGAGTTGTCGAAGCGCTCGACCGGCCGCACGCTCTACATTCTCGACGAACCGACCACCGGCCTGCATTTCCACGACGTCGCCAAGCTGCTGGAAGTGCTGCACGAACTGGTCAACCAGGGCAACTCGGTCGTGGTCATCGAACATAATCTCGAAGTCATCAAGACCGCCGACTGGGTGATCGATTTCGGTCCGGAAGGTGGCGACGGTGGCGGTGAGGTCGTGGCAGTCGGCACGCCGGAGGATATCGTCAAGGAAAAGCGCTCCCATACGGGCGCTTTCCTTAAGGAGCTTCTGGAACGGCGGCCGATCCGCAAGATGGCTGCGGCGGAGTAAGGCACGGACCCGGAGGGAGTGGCATATGACCAAATCAGGCACGATCCGCTGCGGCATTGGCGGCTGGACGTTCGATCCCTGGGAGGGGACGTTCTATCCGGACACGCTGGCGAAGAAGCGGCAGCTGGAGTATGCCAGCAATCAGCTGAAAGCCATCGAGGTCAACGGCACCTATTACGGCTCGCAGAAGCCTGAGACGTTTGCCAAATGGGCGTCGGAAGTGCCTGAGGATTTCATCTTCTCGCTGAAGGCCAGCCGCTTTGCCACCAACAAGAAGGTGCTGGCGGAATCGGGTGAGTCGATCGGCAAGTTCCTTGGCCAGGGATTGACGGAACTGGGGCCGCATCTGGGCCCTATCCTCTGGCAGTTCATGCCGACGAAAAAGTTCGATGCCGATGATTTTGGCGCCTTTCTGGCGCTGCTGCCGGAGAAGCAGGATGGCTTGACGCTGCGTCATGTCGTCGAGGTTCGGCATGATTCCTTCCGCACGCCGGAATTCATCGCCCTGCTTGCGAAGCATAAGATGGCGGTGGTCTGCGCCGATCATTTCGATTATCCGATGATCGCCGATGTAACCGGCGATTTCGTCTACGCGCGCCTTCAGACCGGCAGCGATGATGTCGAGACCTGCTACGATGACAAACGCCTCGATCTCTGGGCTGACCGGGTGAAAATCTGGGCGGCAGGTGGCGACATCGGCGACCTTGCCCATGCTGATGCCACTCACAGGCCGGAGAAGACGCCGCGCGACGTGTTTGCGTTCTTTATCACCGAAGGCAAGGTCAATGCACCCAATGGTGCGCGGGCGCTGCAGAAGCGGGTGGACTGATCAACCGGCGGCTGGCAGCGGTTCGATCGCCGCGGCAAGGTCTTCCGCCGTCAAGCCCTCGCCCGCCTTGGTCCCCGCCCGGCCATGACGCCAGACGCCGGCGGCGGCGGCCTCGAAGGCCGGCATGCCCTGTGCCAGATGCGCCCCGATGATACCGGCGAGCGTATCGCCTGATCCCGCTGTCGCCAGCCATGGCGGTGCGTTGGTGTTGATGGCGGCGCGTCCGTCGGGCGATGCGATGACCGTATCGGCCCCCTTGTAGACGATAACCGCATGGCTGCGTTTCGCAGCCGCGATGGCGCGATCGACCTTCGAGAGCGTTGGGTCGGCCGCGATATCGGCAAACAACCGGGTGAACTCGCCGTCATGCGGCGTCATGACTAGCCGGGTCTCGCCTCCGGCAAAGGCGGAAAAAAGCGACGCCGGATCATCCTTGAAAGCACTGATCCCGTCGGCATCGAGTACCAACGCCCGGTCGCAGAGCATCAAGGCGTATTGCCGCGCCGTCTTCAGATCGCCAAATCCCGGACCGAGCACGAAGGCGCTGATGCGGCTGTCGGCAAGCAAGGCGGTCAATGCCTTGTTACCCGGTGCCTCGTCATCCCGGATTTCCTTCAGCATCACTGCCGTCAGATGGGCTGCGTTGGCGTTGACCGCTGCGGACGGGGACGCCAGCGTCACCAGTCCGGCCCCGGCCTTCAAACCGGCCGCAGCCGTAAGCCGCGCCGCACCCGTTGAGAGCGGTCCGCCGGAGAAGACGGTAAGGTGGCCGCGCTTGAATTTATGGTCCGATGGATCAAGGCCGCGCGCCTGTCCGACCCAGAGATGCGGCCCGTTTTCGCAAAGCCCGCTAGCGTGGTTGTGCAGGATGCGGCCGGATATGCCGATGTCGAATACCTCAAGGCTGCCGCACAGCGTACGGCCCGGCAGTAGCAGATGCCCCGGCTTTCGCGCCATGAAGGTGACGGTATGGCTGGCACGAAAACTCCCGCCCAGCACCTGACCGGTGCGGCCGTCAACACCGGACGGCAGGTCAACCGCGATGACCGGGATTTTCGCCGAGGTGACAGACTGCATCAGGAAGACAACCTCACCCGGAACCGGACGGGACAGGCCAGCGCCGAACAGCGCATCGATGACCACGTCCCCGGGGTCGGGCCTATAGGCCTCAAGTGTTTCAACGCTGCGCGCCCACTGCGAATGGGCATGGGCAGCATCGCCCTTGAGACCAGCCGGATCGCCCAGGGCATAAACGGCGACCTCCGCCCCGCTTTTTTGCAATGCGGCAGCAGCGATGTATCCGTCGCCGCCATTGTTGCCGGGGCCGCACAGAACGACAAACCGCAGCGCCTGTGGATAAAGACGCAGCGCTGCAGCGGACACGGCCAGGCCCGCCGATGTCATCAGTCTCAAACTGTCGATCCCGGACCGCGCGGCATCGCTGTCGATCGCGGACATTTCCCTGGGGGTGATGATGGATGCGCTACGGTCAAAGGCCATGCCTCAAAATGCCCGCAAGAGCTGGAACCGGCAAGCTTAATCGCCGACTTCATTCTGTATGTTTTTTGTGCATTTGCATATAATTGGCGCTGTTGCATGATGCCTTGCGCGCCATTGGATAACAAGCAACGGGGACAAAGCCTCTTGCCGCAGAAAAATTCATAAAAAATAGGCAAATGGCGCTGTTTATTCCGAAGAAAGGGATATGATCATCGCAGCTGCGGGTGTTTTCATCCAAACAGCGTCGCATTTGCCATATCTGGCATGTAAAATGCATATTGAGGGCGAGCGGGCATAAGCCTGCCACAACGGGAGAAGCGGAGAGACATTTTCTCATGAAAAAGATCGAAGCGATCATAAAGCCTTTCAAGCTGGACGAAGTGAAGGAAGCCCTTCAGGAAGTTGGCCTGCAGGGGATCACCGTCACCGAAGCGAAGGGCTTTGGACGCCAGAAGGGCCACACGGAACTGTATCGTGGGGCGGAATACGTTGTTGATTTTCTCCCGAAGGTGAAGGTCGAAGTCGTACTGGCTGACGAAAACGCGGAGGCCGTGATCGAGGCCATACGGAATGCCGCCCAGACCGGACGTATTGGCGACGGAAAGATTTTCGTCTCCAACATCGAAGAGGTCATCCGCATCCGTACCGGCGAAACCGGCATCGACGCCATCTAATCCGCCTGACCGTCCGGTTCGGGCCTACCTCGTCATCTCAAAAGAGGGACTTTCAAAAAATGACGACTGCAAATGATATCCTCAAGCAAATCAAGGATAACGACGTCAAGTTCGTTGATCTGCGCTTCACCGACCCCAAGGGCAAGCTGCACCACGTGACGATGGACGTCGGCTGTGTCGATGAGGACATGTTCGCCGATGGCGTCATGTTCGACGGTTCCTCGATCGGCGGCTGGAAAGCCATCAACGAGTCCGACATGGTGCTGATGCCGGATCCGGCGACCGTGCACATGGATCCCTTCTTTGCACAGTCGACGATGGTTATCGTCTGCGACATCCTCGACCCGGTTTCGGGCGAAGCCTATAGCCGCGATCCGCGCGGCATCGCCAAGAAGGCCGAAGCCTACCTCAAGGCATCCGGCATCGGCGATACCATCTTCGTTGGTCCGGAACCGGAATTCTTCGTGTTCGACGACGTCAAGTACAAGGCCGATCCCTACAATACCGGCTTCAAGCTCGACTCGTCGGAACTGCCGTCCAACGACGACACCGACTACGAGACCGGCAACCTCGGTCACCGTCCGCGCGTCAAGGGCGGCTATTTCCCCGTTCCGCCGATCGACAGCTGCCAGGACATGCGCTCCGAGATGCTGACGGTCCTCACCGAAATGGGCGTCACCGTCGAAAAGCAGCACCACGAAGTGGCCGCTGCGCAGCACGAACTGGGCGTCAAGTTCGACACGCTGGTGCGCAACGCCGACAAGATCCAGATCTACAAGTATGTCGTGCACCAGGTCGCCAACGCCTATGGCAAGACGGCAACCTTCATGCCGAAGCCGATCTTCGGCGACAATGGTTCGGGCATGCACGTGCACCAGTCGATCTGGAAGGACGGCAAGCCGACCTTCGCCGGCGACGAATATGCCGGCCTGTCGGAATCCTGCCTGTTCTACATCGGCGGCATCATCAAGCATGCCAAGGCGATCAACGCCTTCACCAACCCGACGACCAACTCCTACAAGCGCCTGGTCCCAGGCTACGAAGCACCGGTTCTGTTGGCCTACTCGGCCCGCAACCGTTCCGCTTCCTGCCGCATCCCGTTCGGGACGGGTCCGAAGTCGAAGCGCGTCGAAGTCCGCTTCCCTGATCCGCTGGCAAACCCCTACCTCGCTTTTGCCGCCATGCTGATGGCCGGCCTCGATGGCATCAAGAACAAGATCCATCCTGGCAAGGCCATGGACAAGGATCTCTACGACCTGCCGCCGAAGGAACTGAAGAAGATCCCGACCGTCTGCGGTTCGTTGCGTGAAGCGCTGGAAAACCTCGACAAGGATCGCAAGTTCCTGACCGCCGGCGGCGTGTTCGACGACGACCAGATCGATGCCTATATCGAGCTGAAGATGGTCGAGGTCATGCGCTACGAAATGACCCCGCATCCGGTCGAATTCGACATGTACTACTCGGCCTAAAAGCCGGTATCGAGCCCGTCATCGGGGTCGTATCAACATAACAAAGAGCCGGCTTTGCGAAAAGCCGGCTCTTTGTTTTTGGGCGCTTGGCGCGTTTACTGCTTCTTCAGGCGCTGCTTCAGGAGATTGAGATATTCCTCATTGCCGTCCTGCACTTGGCTTGCGGCCGCGGGTGTCTTGCATACCGGCTTGTAATCGAGCGCCATGCCCGCCTTGACGCAGACGCCGACCTGCCAGCCGGGCGGCAGCGCCGTCAGGTCGACATCCTTCCATTTCGGATGGCCGGTTGTCTGCAGCTTGTCGAGGTTGTTGATGATCAGGTTGGAAAACTCGGAGACAGCCTTGCAGCTTTCGCGCTGATAGGCGTTGCGCTTGATGTCGTAATCATAGGTCATCATCACGGCCTTGACGGCGATCAGATCGACTGGCTCCTTTTGGAAAGCATAGGTTTCAGCGTCGATCCGCGACGGGGTATAGGTTGCCAGCAGCGGCGCTTCGGTGATCGGCACGAGGTGGAATTTCGTGCCGTCGATCGGATTGTTCTTGAACAGGGCCGCCGGTGCGCCGGCCACATAGAAGAACGCATCAATCTCACCCGAGAGAAGTTTCGGCAGCGCTGCATCCGGATTGACCGGCACCCGCTCGCCGGTCTTCACCTGCAAAATGTCGAGGATCAGCGAGGACGTCAGGAACGTGCCGCTGTCCTTGACGCCAACCGCAACCGTCTTGCCGGCCAGATCACCCATGTCCTTGATATCGGTACGGGCGAGAACATGGATCTCCTCGTTGTAGAGCGGAAACATGATGCGCACGCCGCGCACGGCCTGCTGAACTTCTGGATCATCGGCCTCGAACGTTTTCAGATATTCGAGCACATCGCTCTGAACGATGCCGAACTGGGTGTTCCTGGTGTTGCGGACCCCGACGAAATTTTCGAGCGACCCTGCCGATTCCTTGACGTTGAGCGTCATGCCGCAGGCCTTTCCAAGCGCTGCGACATCCTTGCCGATCTGGATATAGGTGCCCTGCGGGCCGCCGGTCATGATGTTCTTTTCGAACTCGGCAGCCGATACCGGAGTAAGCGCAAGCGCCGCAAAGATCGTAGCGGCCACGAAAGCCTGTCGGAACATCATGTTTTCTCCACGCAAGGCGCCTGCTGGACAGGCGCATATCGGTTTTCAGCAATCACTTTTAAAATCGCGCATCAGATTGCGCATCAGGACCAGCGGCACTTTGTCAAAGACGCTTTCAAGCGCATCTGTGACGCAAGCGCCTGACGCCAGCTGATCTTTCAGGCGCTGTTTCTTCTCGTCGTTCAAAAAGCTGACGCCGCGCGTCGTGCCAATGATGTTGTCCACCATCTGCCGGTCACGCGGTACAAGCTTCACCCCCGAGCCGGACTGGCCGGCTTCTGATACCGGATTGTCCATAGCGGGCGCATCTGCGGGTGTCTCTCCGGCCACTTTGGCTGCGGCGGCGGACTGATCGTCAAGCTGCTTCTGCAAGGTCTCAACTTTCCGGCGTTCCTCCCCAAGGCTTTGCTCCAGCGTCCGTATCTGCACGTCACGCGCCAGATCGAGCGCTGATTTGAATGAGGGAGGTTTTTTCTCGGCTTCCGCCACCTTCTGCTCCAGCGCTTTTTGGGCTGCCACCGTATCGGCCATTGCTTGCTGGAGCGCGGCTTTCAGACCGGTTATCTGCGTGTTCAGGGCAAGCTTGTCGGCGCCAAGATTTTGCACCTGTGTCCGTGCATCGGCAGCACCGGCCTTCGCCGTGATCAGCTGTTCATTCAACCGGGCAATCGTTATCTCAAACGCATCGGCGGCAGATTTCGCTGCGGCCTTTTCGGCCGACAGCCGTTTTTCAAGCGCGGAAATATCGGCGTCGCGCTTGTCGAGGAGCCGCGTGAGCTTCGGAACCTCGTTCAGCTTGAGTTCGGCATAGTCCCTTTCCAGCTCCTCGGCCCAGTTTCCGGAGTTCTTTTTGAAGTTGACGAGGGTGCTGTTCGCCTTGTCTTTCTCGGCTTTTACCTTGGCCAGTTCGGCTATGAGCGAGGCCGTCTCTGATTTCAGCGCTGCAATTTCCGTCTGCATAGTCTGCCGGGCAAACCAGACGTAGCCGCCAGCGGCAATCAGCGCCAGGCACAGTACAGCCGGCAGCAGCAGACCGGACGGGCCGCGGCCGCGTGTCACCTGATGGTCCCTGCCCCATTGATTGCTCATGCCAAATCCGCCACCGAAGAACGTTCACATGTGAGGTACGACGATTTTCCCGGAGAGGCAAGCAACGACATCAGGCGATGCTGCCTGCATCAGACGGCAGCTTGCGCGCCCGTTCAGGCCGGAGTTTCGCCCTTGATGTTTGAGCGAAAACCACCACATAATACGGCGAAAGGAACCTAACATGATGAAACAAAGAGACGCAAAATTTCAGATTGGACAGGTTGTTCGCCATCGCGTGTTTCCATTCCGCGGCATCATCTTCGACGTCGATCCGGAATATGCCAACACCGAGGAATGGTGGAATTCAATTCCCGCTGAAGTCCGCCCGACCAGGGACCAGCCATTTTACCATCTGCTCGCGGAGAATGAAGAAACGGAATATGTCGCTTATGTCTCCGAACAGAACCTAGTATCGGACGAAAGCGGAAAACCGGTGCGCCACTCCCAGGTAAATGCATTCTTCGATCCGGAAACCGTCGGTCAGTACAAGCCGAAAGCGGTTGTCCAGCACTGAGATGAGCTTCCAAAAGCTCTGGCCTGAATAGCAGAAAAGCCGCCGCGAGACTGTCGCGGCGGCTTTTCTCTTTGATAAAGCAAGCTATCAGTTGGCCTTGGCAGCCTTCTGGGCTTCTTCGAGCTTCTTGCGGGCGTCGTCGGCCTTCTTCTGCATTTCTTCCTGCAGCAGGCGCTGACGCTCTTCGAGCTTGGACTGCTCGATCGGCTCGCCGTCGAAGACGCCGGTGAATCCGCCGAGCGAAATCTTGATCGGGTTCGGCGCGCGCTGGAAGTTGACCGACGTGAAGACCACTTCGCCGCCCTTCTTCAGGGTGGCAAGAACGGCATCGCTGAGCGGCACTTCGGCAACGCACTTGTCGGGCATGCAGATGGCGTAGTCAAGCTTGGCGCCCTTGCCACCATCGATCTGCATCTGGATGCCGGGCGGGATGAGCCGTGCTGACGGAACCGAAACCTGCAGAACCTTTCGGTTGACCTTGCCCTGAACGCTGATCAGGCCAACGGCGGTGATCAGCTGGCCGTTGCTGGCCGTCAACAGGTTCTGCACGATGCAGACATCGTTGTCTTCCTGCTTGGTGCAGACCTTGAACCAGCCCTGCGGCGGGCGCCCGGCGCCAGCAGCCTGCTGCGCGAAAGAAGCAGCCGGCATCGCTGCAACGGCGACTGCGCCGGCAAATGCCGTCATTGCAGCTTTTTTGGTGAAGTTCGACTTGAAGATCATAACGATACCCGTCTCCTGAATTCCGGTGTCTGAGCAGTCTTAGGACGCTCGTGATCAATGGTCAGCTGCCCGCTCTCCTGTTGGGCAAATAAGGCAATTGCATGACCCTCGTCTCCGGGAACACCTGTTACAGCGAGCGGCAACGGATATCCAGCCTCTCCGTCATTTTTTTGCATTCCGTTCCCGGGTCGGCATCGGCTTTTAAACTATCTGCCGGTTGGAAATGCTGGTCAACGTGATAATTTGCCCTGATTCACAGGACGACGACAGCAGGAGGCGGGCTTTGCGCGCATTGTTTTTGGGTTTGATTTCGCTGCTGGCCACGCTTGGCACAAGTGTGACCGCTCAGGCCGACCCGGTTCACGGAATTGCCATGCACGGCCAACCCGCCCTGCCCGCGGACTTCAAGAATTTTCCTTACGTCAAGCCGGACGTAAAGAAGGGCGGCCGCGTCTCCTACGGTGTCGTGGGCACGTTCGACAGTCTCAATCCTTTCATCCTGAAAAGCATGCGCACCACGGCGCGCGGCATGCTTGATCCGGAATACGGCAATCTCGTCTATGATTCGCTGATGCAGCGCTCCCGCGACGAAGCCTTTTCGCTCTACGGCCTGCTGGCCGAAACGGTGGAGTGGGATGACGGTCGCACCTTCATCCAGTTCAACCTCAATCCCAAGGCCAAATGGGCGGATGGCCAGCCGGTGACGCCCGAAGACGTCATCTTCACGTTCGAACTGTTTCGCGACAAGGGCCGTGTTCCGTTCAGCAACAGGCTTTCAAAGGTCGAAAAGGTCGAGAAAATCGGCGATCGCAGTGTCCGCTTCACCTTCAACGACAAGGCCGACCGTGAGTTTCCGTTGCTGATCGCGATGACGCCGATCCTGCCCAAGCATGCGACCGATGTGGCGACGTTCGACCAGACCTCGCTCAAATTTCCGCTCGGTTCCGGGCCTTACCGCGTTGCCGAAGTCAAGCCCGGAGAACGGATCGTCTACAAGCGCAATCCGGACTATTGGGCCAAGGATGTGCCGACCAAGGTCGGGTTTGATAACTACGACGAGATTTCCGTCGAGTACTTCCTGCAGGATAATTCCCTGTTCGAAGCCTTCAAGAAGGGCGAGATCGATATCTATCCGGAAGGCAGCCCGACGAAATGGTCCCGCAGTTACAATTTCCCGGCGGTTCAATCCGGCAAGGTGATCAAGGACACGTTCACGCCGAAGACACCGTCCGGCATGCTCGGTTTCGTCTTCAACACCCGCCGGCCGATGTTCGAAAATCCCAAACTGCGTCAGGGGCTGGCGCTGGTTTTCGATTTCGAGTGGGCGAACAAGAACCTGTTCGACAACGCCTATACGCGCACGCAGAGCTTCTGGCAGAATTCCGGTCTGTCCTACCTCGGCGTTGCCGCCGATAACCGCGAACTGGGTCTTCTTGGTGAGATCAGAAACCGTATCAACCCATCGGTTCTCGACGGAAGTTATCGCCTGCCCGTGACTGACGCTTCGGGACGCGACCGCAACGTGCTGCGCGAAGCCGTAACGCTGCTGCGTGAAGCCGGTTATGGCGTCAAGGACGGCAAGATGGTCAATGCCAACGGCACCCCGCTCGCCTTCGAGATCATGACCCAGAACGAGGGGCAGGAAAAACTGGCGCTTGCCTATCAGCGCTCCCTTGCGGCGCTTGGAATTGCCGCATCCGTGCGCACGGTCGATGATTCGCAGTATCAGCAGCGCAGCCAGTCCTTTGACTACGACATCATCATGAAATCGTTCCCGTCCTCGCTTTCGCCGGGGATCGAGCAGATTTCCTATTGGGGATCGCAATCGCGCGACCAGCAGGGAAGCTCGAATTTTGCCGGTGTCGCCGACAAGGATGTCGATACGCTGGTGGACAACATCCTGCGCGCAGTCAGCGTCGAGGACTTTACCGCAGCCGTGCGGGCGCATGATCGCCTGCTGGTCTCCAATTTCTATCTGGTGCCGCTTTATCATGTCGGTTCGCAATGGGTGGCGCGTGAAAAACACATCGGCCGCCCGGGCGTCGTGCCGCTCTATGGCTATCAGCTGCCCACATGGTTTGATGAAACTGTGCAGTAGTGCCCGATTGGCGGCGGTATACTTTTGGTAACGCATTGAAAGCGCAAACCGGGACGACTATGTCGCGGATCAACGAATTTCAGCGCGAGGAGCCAGCGCCATGAACCATGTCAATATCGATGTCGTGTCCGACGTCGTCTGCCCCTGGTGCTATCTCGGAAAGGCGCGGCTCGATCAGGCGATCGCCAATGTTGCCGGCGATATGCTCGTCACCGTCAACTGGCGTCCCTATCAGCTCAATCCCGACCTGCCGCCCGAAGGCGTCGATCACAAGGCGCATCTTGCAGCAAAACTCGGCGGCCAGGCGGCGGTCGATCGTGCGCATGAAATGCTGGCGGGCCTTGGCGAACAGGACGGCATCGCCTTCAATTTCGATGCCGTCAAGATCAGCCCCAATACGCTTGATGCACACCGGCTGCTTCGCTGGGCACTGACCGAAGGGCCGGATGCACAGAGCGAAGTCGCCTCGCTGCTGTTCAAGGCGAATTTCGAACAGGGCCGTAATGTCGGCGATCACGCCGTACTGCTGGACATCGCCGCTGAGGCAGGGCTCGATCGCACTGTCATCGCCGCCCTGCTTGCCTCGGATGCCGACAAGGATGCCATCTCCGGCGAAATCGAAACGGCCCGCGGCATGGGCGTTACCGGCGTTCCATGCTTCATCATCGACAACAAGTACGCCGTCATGGGCGCACAATCGGTCGATGTCCTGACCGGCGCCCTGCGCGATATCGCCAAGATGAAAGACACGTCCCAGATCAATTGAGCCGGGAAATACGCTGCGATTCCAGAAAGCCGCGCGATACATCCGCGCGGTTTTTTGTTTGCAGTCAGATCTTTGCCAATCCGGCCAGCTGCGTCATGACGACGGCGGCACCCGCCAGCCGCTTTTCCGGCGTCGGGAAATCGCGCTGGAAGAAGATGCTGTGATCCGGGCGGATCTTGGCCATGATGCCCTGCTTGGCGATATAGCCGACCAGCGCGCCCGGATTGGGGAATTCGCGGTTGCGGAACTGCACCACGACGCCCTTCGGGCCTGCATCGAGCTTCTCGACATTGGCGGTGCGGCAGAGGGACTTGATATAGACGATCTTCAACAGGTGCTGCACTTCAGGCGGCAACGGGCCAAAGCGGTCGATCAGTTCGGCGCCGAAGGCGTCGATCTCCGAAAGATCGGTGATCTCGCCAAGGCGGCGATAGAGGCCGAGGCGCAGATGCAGGTCCGGCACATACTCATCCGGGATCATCACCGGCGTTCCGACGGAAATCTGCGGCGACCAGCCGCTGTCGGCAATTTCCTCGTCGCCCTTGAGTTCGGCAACCGCCTCCTCGAGCATCTGCTGGTAAAGCTCGAAACCGACTTCCTTGATGTGGCCGGACTGCTCGTCGCCCAGCAGGTTGCCGGCGCCGCGGATATCAAGGTCGTGGCTTGCCAGCTGGAAGCCCGCCCCGAGTGTATCGAGCGACTGCAGCACCTTGAGGCGGCGCTCCGCCATGCCGGTCAGCGTCCGGTTGACCGGCAGCGTGAACAGCGCGAAGGCGCGAACCTTGGACCGGCCAACGCGGCCCCGGAGCTGATAGAGCTGTGCCAGACCGAACATGTCGGCGCGGTGGACGATCAGCGTGTTGGCCGTCGGCACATCGAGGCCGGATTCGACGATCGTCGTCGACAGCAGAACATCGTATCGGCCCTCGTAGAAGGCGTTCATGATGTCTTCGAGTTCTGTCGCCGGCATCTGGCCATGGGCAACGGCAACCTTCAGTTCCGGCACATCGGATTTGAGAAAATCGTGAATCTCCGACAGATCGGCCAGCCGCGGGCAAACATAAAAACTCTGTCCGCCGCGATAGTGCTCACGCATCAACGTCTCGCGAATCACCAGGGCGTCGAACGGCGAGATGAACGTGCGCACCGCCATGCGGTCGACCGGCGCCGTGGTGATCAGCGACAGTTCTCGAACGCCGGTCAGCGCCAGTTGCAGCGTGCGCGGGATCGGCGTCGCCGACAGCGTCAGCACATGCACGTCGGATTTCAGCTCTTTCAGCCGCTCCTTGTGCTTGACGCCGAAATGCTGCTCCTCATCGATGATCAACAGGCCGAGATTGGCAAAGTTGATCGAGGTACCAAGCAGCGCATGCGTGCCGACGACAATATCGGTCTTGCCTTCGGCCACTTCCTTCTTGGTCAGTGCCAGTTCCTTGGAGCCGACGAGACGCGACGCCTGGGCAATACGCACAGGAAGCCCGCGAAAACGCTCGGTAAACGACTTGAAATGCTGCCGTGCAAGCAGCGTCGTCGGCACGACAACGGCCACCTGGACGCCATTCATCGCCGCGATGAAGGCGGCGCGCAGCGCCACCTCCGTCTTGCCGAAGCCGACATCGCCGCAAACCAGCCGGTCCATCGGACGGCCGGCGCCGAGATCGTCACGCACCGATTCGATCGACGTCATCTGGTCTTCGGTCTCGTCATAGGGGAAGCGTGCTGCGAATTCGTCGTACAGACCCTCCGGCGTCGTTAGCACCGGCGCATGACGGGTCAGGCGTTCGGCTGCGATGCGAATCAGACCGCCGGCCATATCGAGCAGACGCTTCTTCAGCTTGGCCTTGCGCGCCTGCCAGGCGACGCCGCCGAGCTTGTCGAGCACGGCATCGCTGCCCTCCGAGCCGTAGCGCGACAGAAGCTCGATGTTTTCAACCGGCAGGAACAGTTTTGCCTCGTCGGCATAGACCAGTTCAAGACAGGCATGCGGCGCGCCGGCCGCCTCGATGGTCCGCAGGCCGATGAATCGGCCGATCCCGTGCTCGGCATGGACGACGATGCTGCCTTCGTCGAGGCCGGCCACTTCGGCGATGAAATCGGCACCACGCTTGCGGCGTTTCGAGCGGCGCACCATGCGGTCGCCGAGAATGTCCTGCTCACCGATAACGACGAGATTCCCGGTTTCAAAGCCGCTTTCGAGGCTGAGAACGGCGGACGCCGCCTCCCCGGATTTCAGGCTGTTGAGTTCCGAGAGCGCCTTGATCGGCCTGATATTGGCAAGGCCATGTTCGACAAGCACTTGAAGCAGGCGATCGAGCGATCCTTCCGACCACGCGGAGATCAGCACCTTGGCGCCCTTGGCACGGCGGTCGGCGATATATTTGACGGCCTGATCGAAGACGTTGACACGCTCGGCGTCGCTGGTCGATTCCGTCGCGTTCTTCGCCCAGCGCACGCCAAGGCGCGCATCGACAGTGATCACCTGCCGCGCTTCGCCCTCATGCTCGCTGAACGGCGAGAGGCGCACGGCATTGCGCGACACCAGGGCGGCATTGAACGCTTCGGCGCTCAGATACAGCATCTCCGGCGGCACCGGCTTATAGGGCGTGCCCTGTGAAATCTGCGATTTGCCCGGCGAGACCGACGACTGGCGGGCCTCGTAATAGTCCTGAACCAGCTTGGAGCGCTCGGCGGCGGCTTCGCGCACCACATGGTCGGTGACGATATGGAAACCGGCGAGATAATCGAACACCGTATCGAGTGTATCGTAGAAAAGCGGCAGCCAGTGTTCCATGCCGGCATACCGCCGGCCTTCGGAAACGGCCAGGTAAAGCGCATCGTCGCGGGTCGCCGCACCGAACATCGACAGATATTGCGTGCGAAAATGGCTGATCGTCTCCGGCGTCAGCGATACCTCGCTCATCGGATTGAGATCGAGCGAGCGGGCTTGTCCGGTGGTGCGCTGGCTGGCCGGATCGAACGAGCGGATGCTTTCGAGCGTATCGCCGAAGAAATCCAGCCGTACCGGCTCGTCACTACCGGGAACGAAAACATCGAGAATACCGCCGCGCACCGCATATTCGCCGACCTCGCGAACGGTAGCGACGCGCTCGAAGCCGTTGCGTCCGAGACGGGCCGCGATATCGTCCATCCGGATGTTCGCACCCGGGCGTGCCGAGAAGGCGAGGCTTTCGATGATATCCTGCGGCGCCATTTTCTGTAAGGCCGCGTTGACGGTGACGAGCACGATCGCCGGATGCGGTTTTTTCGCATGCGCAATCAGTCCGCTCAGCGTGGCCAGCCGCCGTGCCGATGTGTCGGCACTGGGCGATACGCGGTCATAGGGCAGGCAATCCCAGCCCGGCAGCGTCAGAACCGGAATATCCGGTGCGGCGAAACCCAGCATCTGCTCGACATCGGCAATGCGCTGGCCGTCCGACAGAATATAGGCAACCGGGCCATTGGCGCGGGCCAGCTCGGCAAGGATCAGTGGCTCGACCCCGGCCGGAACCGGGCCGATGGTCAGCTCGCGTGTGGCGCGCGCGACTTTCTTGGGATCAAAACCGGCAATCATCAGGCGTTTTTGTCCTTGTGTTCAAACAGCACGTCAAAATCAGGACGATAGGCGTTGATGCGCTCGAACAACGGCGTGCGAAACCGCTCGGGCACCGGCTGCGACCCGAGGATCCACTTGACCAGATCGGTGTCTTCTTCGGCCATGATGGTCTCGAGTTCGTCGAGATCACTCTCGGCAAGTCCAGCCAGCTCGTTATCGGCGAACTGCCCGAAAACCAGATCCATCTCGCGAACGCCACGGTGCCAGGCGCGGAAAAGAATCCGTTTGCGGCGCGGATCGAGATCGGCGCTGGTGCGCGTGATACCGGTCATGAAAGGTCCTTCCTGTCGCCGCGTCGCTGAAGGCGGCGTTTTGCTATGGCTCTATAAACGCTGAAAAGATACTTGTCAGCCTTGCCAAAGACCTAATCCTCGTTTCAGTCTGCGCCTCATGCGACCTGCCCTTCTCGATCCGCTTTTTGCTCCGCTCAACTCGCTTCCCGGCATCGGCCCGAAAGCGGGCGAACTCTATGCGCGGCTGCTCGGCCGCGAGAGCATCGATGATTGCCGGGTGATCGACCTCGTCTTTCACGCGCCGCATTCGCTGATCGACCGGCGCCACCAGCCGGGCATCGCGCGCGCGCCACAGGGCGTCATCGTCACCATCACCGGCCGGGTCGACCGGCACCAGCCGCCACCGCCGCGCACCAGCCAGCCCTACCGCGTCTTCCTGCACGATGACACCGGGGAACTGGCGCTGACCTTCTTCCGGGTCAAGGGAAACTGGCTGGAAAAGGCATTGCCGGTCGATGAGACCGTGACGGTCAGCGGCAAGGTCGACTGGTTCAACGGCCGCCCCTCGATGGTACACCCGGATTATATGGTGCGGGCGGCGGAAGCTGAAAACCTGCCGCTGGTCGAGCCGGTCTATCCGCTGACGGCCGGCCTTTCGGCCCGCATCCTGCGCAAGGCGGTCGAGGCTGCCCTGCCGCGCATTCCGGACTTTCCGGAATGGATCGAAGAAGTCCTGATGCAGAAGCAGGACTTTCACTCGGCGCGCGATTGCTTCCTCGCCCTACACGACCCGCGCGATGGCACCGATCTCGATCCACAGGCGCCTGCCCGGCGCCGGCTGGCCTATGACGAATTTCTTGCCGGGCAACTCTCCCTGTCGCTCGTGCGCCAAAGGCTGCGTAAGGTGGCCGGCACGCCGGTGCACGCGACGGGAACCTTGAGTGGACCGGTGCTCGCCGCCCTGCCGTTTTCGCTGACGGGCAGCCAGACAGTGGCTATCGAAGACGTGCTGAAGGATATGGCTGGTACCGAGCGCATGCTCCGGCTGCTGCAGGGCGATGTCGGCTCGGGAAAGACAGCGGTGGCGCTGATGTCGATGCTGGCGGCCGTCGAGGCAGGCGGCCAGGCGGTCCTGATGGCGCCGACGGAAATTCTTGCCCGGCAGCATTTCGCGACATTGTCGAAGATGGCTGAACCTGCCGGGATCACCATCGATGTGCTGACCGGCCGCACCAAGGGCCGCGAGCGCGACGCCATCCTGGAACGCATCGCGTCAGGCGAGACACAGATCGTCATCGGTACGCATGCGCTGTTTCAAGATACCGTCGTCTATCACAATCTTCTGCTGGCCGTCGTCGACGAGCAGCACCGTTTCGGCGTGCATCAGCGCCTGCGGCTGACGGCCAAGGGCATTTCCCCGCATATGCTGGTGATGACCGCGACGCCGATCCCGCGCACGCTGGTTCTGGCGGCATTCGGCGACATGGACGTTTCGAAACTCACCGAAAAACCCGCAGGCCGCAAGCCGATCCAGACGGTCACTGTGTCAACTGAGCGCACCGGTGAAATCGTCGCCCGGCTGCGCACAGCGCTTGCCGAGGGCAAAAAGGCCTATTGGATCTGCCCGCTGGTCGAGGAATCGGAAGCGTCAGACCTGATGTCCGCCGATGAGCGTTTCCAGAGCCTCGACAAGCAGTTCGGTCCGAACGTCGGCCTGGTGCACGGCCGCATGAATGGCGCTGAAAAAGATGCGGTCATGCTCGCCTTCAAGAACGGCGACATTCGCCTTCTGGTCGCGACCACCGTTGTCGAGGTCGGCGTCGATGTGCCGGACGCGACGATCATGGTGATCGAGCATGCGGAGCGGTTTGGGCTGGCTCAGCTGCATCAGTTGCGCGGCCGCGTCGGGCGTGGTGACGAGGCTTCGACCTGCATCCTACTCTACAAGGGGCCGCTCAGCGAAAATGGCCGCGCGCGCCTGTCGATCCTGCGCGAGACGGAAGATGGCTTCGTGATCGCCGAAGAGGATTTGAAACTGCGCGGTGAAGGCGAATTGCTGGGTACGCGGCAGTCCGGAACACCCGGTTTCCGCATTGCCAGCCTCGAAGCGCATGGCGACCTGTTGGAAATCGCCCGCAAGGACGCAGCCTACATCATCGAGCGGGATCCGGACCTGACGACGGCGCGGGGCGAGGCATTGCGGACCCTGCTTTATCTGCATCGCCGGGACGAAGCGATCCGGTTTCTCAGGGCCGGCTAAGCGTCTTGCCGCGTTTGGCAGGCGCTGTTTCATTCGTCACTGCCAGAGCCTTTGGCAGATAGTCGGGAGCGACCAACCCGCCGGACAGGAGCAACTTGGCGGCATCCTCCGGGTTCATATCGAGGGCTACGATCTTGTCGCGCGGCACGAAAATCAGAAAACCGGCTGTCGGCACCGGTGTCGGCGGCAGGAAGACAGCAACCATGTCCAGACCGCGCTCGGTAAATTTTACCGCGATCTCGCCCTTTGCGTCCGTGGCGATGAACACCAGCGCCCAGAGGCCCGGACCTGGATATTCGATCAACCCCGCCTTCTTGAACGAATTCGACTGGTCCTGCAGCACCGTCTGGAAAATCTGCTTCAGGCCCTTGTAGATCGACCGGACCAAGGGCGTACGGACAAGCAGCGATTCCCCAAAGCCGACAATACTACGGCCAATCAGGTTGGCGGTGAAGAAACCGACCAACGTAATCAGCATCAGCGCCGTCAACAAGCCGAAGCCCGGTACTGGATAGGGCAGGAAATTGTCCGGGTTATAGTCGAACGGCAGGTAAGGCTTCACCCAGCTGTCGGCCCAGAGAATGAACGACCAGGTGATCCAGGCGGTGATGGCGAGCGGCGCACAGATGATCAGGCCGGTCAGGAAATAATTCCTTAACCGTGTGGCGAAAAAACCACGTGACGGTTTGTCTGTCATGCTGCTCCGTCTATTCGTCTACGCCGGTGTAAAACGCCGCGTGATAGCTCACCATGCCGGACGCTCCATCGGAGGACAAGGGTAGCGCCAAAAAATATTGCGGCGCACAATCCTGAAGGACAAACTGCGGGTCATTGCGAAATCCGAACTTCCGGTAAAAATCCGGATCGCCCATCACCACGCATCCGGCCGCCGGCTGAGCGCGCAACATGTCGAGCCCCTGGCGGATCAAGGCACCACCAATGCCCTGCCCCTGGAACGCAGGCGAAACCGAAATCGGGCCGAGCCCGAACCAGTTCTTCGAGCCATCCGACAGCGCGACAGGCGAAAAGGCGATATGCCCCACGACCCCGCCATCGACTTCGCAAACCAGCGAAATGCTCAGAGCACCCGCGCTCCGCAAGCGATCAACGACCAGATGCTCGGTTTCATCGCTGTGCGGATGATCCTTGAACGCTGATATCGTGACGTCACGGATCGCTGCGATATCTGCCGGATTTTCTGGACGTATGATCATTCCACCGTGACCGATTTTGCCAGATTGCGCGGCTGGTCGACGTCGGTGCCCATGAAGACGGCAGTGTGGTAGGCGAGAAGCTGGATCGGCAGCGAGAAGATCATCGGGGCGATGATCTCGTCGACATTCGGCAACACGATCGTGCTCATCGTCTCAAGCTTGGAGGCGCTCGCCCCCTTCGCGTCGGTGATGAAGATGATGCGGCCGCCCCGAGCTGCGACTTCCTGCATGTTCGACACCGTCTTTTCGAAGAACCGGTCATGCGGCGCGATGACGATGACCGGCATGTTTTCGTCGATCAGGGCGATCGGGCCGTGCTTCAGTTCACCGGCGGCATAGCCTTCGGCATGAATATAGGAGATTTCCTTGAGTTTGAGCGCCCCTTCCATCGCCAGCGGATAGCTGGTGCCACGGCCGAGATAGAGTACGTCCTTGCACTTCGACAATTCGCGCGCCAGGCTTTCGATCGCCGGCTGGATGCTGTTCAGCACCTTGCCCATGATACGCGGCATCTCGGCCAGGCTGCGGACCAGAACCTTTTCCTCGGCCTCGGAAACGGTACCGCGTGCGCGTCCAGCACCGATGGCAAGCGTTGCGAGCACGGACAGCTGGCAAGTAAATGCCTTGGTCGAGGCGACGCCGATTTCAGGACCCGCCATGATCGGGAAGATCGCATCGGATTCCCGTGCGATGGTCGATTCCTTGACATTGACGACGGCGCCGATCTTCAGGCCGTTTTCCTTGCAGTAACGCAGCGACGCCAGCGTATCGGCGGTCTCGCCGGATTGCGAGATGAACAGCGCAGCCGATTGCGGCGAGAGCGGAATGTCGCGGTAGCGGAATTCCGAGGCGACATCGATTTCGACCGGCAGGCGGGCATAACGCTCGAACCAGTATTTGCCGACGAGGCCTGCGAGATAGGCGGTACCGCAGGCTGAAATCGCAAGGCTCGGCACCTTGGCGAAATCGATCGCCGCTGCGATCGGGTTGACTTTGTTTTCGATGAAATCGACATAATGGCCGAGTGCATGCGAAATCACTTCCGGCTGTTCGTAGATTTCCTTTTCCATGAAATGGCGGTGATTGCCCTTGTCGACCATATAGGCCGCGGCCACCGAAACCTGGCGCGGGCGAGAGACCAGCTTGCCGTCGTGATCGAGGATTTCGATACTATTGGCCGTCAGAACCGCCCAATCGCCGTCGATCAGATAGGTGATTTCGTTAGTGAATGGCGCCAGCGCAATGGCATCGGAGCCGAGGAACATCTCGCCCTTGCCGAACCCGACGGCAAGCGGCGGACCACTGCGGGCCGCCATGATCGTGCCCGGTGCATCCTGGAAGATGACGGCCAGCGCATAGGCGCCGGTGACACGGCGCAGCATCGCCTGCATGGCATCCCTGTGGCTCAAACCGTCGCGGATCAGCTTCGCCAGTAGTTGCGCGACGACCTCGGTGTCGGTCTGCGTCTTGAAGGTCGCACCGGCAGCCGCAAGCTCGTCCTTCAGCTCGGAAAAATTCTCGATAATGCCATTGTGGACGACAGCGACGCCGTCGGTGAAATGCGGATGGGCATTGTTTTCAGTCGGGGCGCCATGGGTCGCCCAGCGAGTGTGGGCAATGCCGGTCTGTCCGGCCAAGGGTTCGCCGCGCAGCTTGGTTTCGAGATTGACCAGCTTGCCTTCGGCGCGGCGGCGCTCAAGCACGCCGTCATGGATCGTCGCAACACCGGCAGAATCGTAACCACGATATTCAAGACGCTTCAGCGCATCCACGAGGCGCTCGGAGACAGGCTGATTTCCGACAATACCGACGATGCCGCACATAAGGTTCTTCTCCGCGATGTTTCAGGACCGGTCCCTGAAACAAGCGGAACCGTGTCAATACTATCTGTTGGGTGCCGCTTTGGTATCGAATTTCGAAAAATCCGCAATCGGCCCGAAATTCACTTTCGATTTCAAGCGTTAACCGCAGTGCCGCAATCGGCTATTTTTTCTGTTTTGCCGCTTTTTCGGCCTGGTATCGTTCACGCAGGATTTTTGCCCGGCCCGGCTTGATCTCCTGACGCGCTCTGCCGAAGGCAACGGCGTCCGCGGGAACATCCTGCGTAACGACACTGCCGGAGGCAACCAGAGCACCATCGCCGATCGAAACCGGCGCCACCAGCGACGTGTTCGAACCGATGAAGGCGTTCGCACCGATGCGGGTGATGTGCTTGTTGACGCCATCGTAGTTGCAGGTGATCGTGCCGGCGCCGATATTGGTTTTTTCGCCGACAAACGCATCGCCGATGTAAGTGAGATGATTGACCTTGGCTCCGGCGCCGATGTCAGCCTTCTTCACTTCGCAGAAATTGCCGACCTTCGACTCCGGCCCCAGATTGGCACCCGGACGCAGGCGCGCATAGGGACCGACTGTTGCTTCTGCGCCGACGAGCGCGCCCTCGAGATGCGAGAAGGCATGGATGATAGCGCCGCTCTCAATGGTGACACCGGGTCCGAAAACCACATTGGGCTCGATCAGAACATCCTGGGCGATCTGCGTATCAAAGGCCAGGAAAACCGTTTCCGGTGCAATCATCGAGACGCCGGAGACCATCAACTCGTGACGGCGGCGCTTTTGCCAGATCGCCTCGATCGCGGCCAGTTCGGCGCGGTTGTTGCAGCCGGTCAGTTCCGTCTCCGGCGCTTCGACCGCAATCGCCCTGCCGCCCTCAGCGCGAACGATCTCGACGATATCCGTCAGATAGTATTCGCCCTTGGCATTGGCATTGCCGATCTTGCCCAGAAATTCCAGCGCCCTGGCGCCGTTGATCGCCATCAGGCCGCCATTGCAATAGGTGATCTTTCGTTCGTCCTCCGTCGCATCCTTCTGCTCGCGGATCGCCATAAGCGCACCATCCTCGACAATGAGCCTGCCATAGCCGGTCGGATCGGCGGTCTGAAAACCGATGACGACGACGTCATTGCCATCGGCAAGACCTTTCCGGGCGGCCAGAAGCGGCGCCGCAGTGATCAGGGGGGTATCGCCGAAGACCACGAGAACATCGTCATAGCCCTTTGCAATGGCGTCCTTTGCCGCAAGCACGGCATGGCCTGTACCAAGACGCTCGGTCTGCAGAAATGCCGACAATTCGATATCACTGCGGCCCGCGGCGGCTTGCACCGCTTCGGCATCACGCCCCAGCACCAGGGCGGCGGACGTGATCGAGGCATTGGCGAGCGATTCCACCACATGCGCGATCATCGGCCGACCGGCCACCGGGTGCAGCACCTTCGACATGGACGACTTCATCCGGGTGCTTTCCCCCGCTGCCAAAATGATCGCCAAGCATGTGCGCTGCATTCACCTTCTCCCGTCCTGTGGCCTCCCGGCGTCACGGCCGGGGCGATTCTGCCTGTTTCATAGCAGGAAGATATTGCAAGGAACATAATCCGCCATGTTAACCGGGATACAACCCGAGCCTGTCATAACCGCAGGACAACCGTGATTGACCGCTCCGATAGCCGGGAACGATACCGAAGATGCAGGCCTCGACCGATACAGTGCTTTCCTCCCGCCGCAGACCATTCTGGCGCAACGGCGCCGGAACAGCGCTTGCCCGCCAGCCGCTGATGGTGATGGCGCTCGTGATTGCCTGTATCCCGCTGGCGCTGATGGCAACGGTGACGATGCCGATCGGCCCGATGTACTGGGACCATTACATCTATCTCGATGCAGCGAACCGCATTTTCGACGGCCAGGTTCCCTCGGTCGATTTTTTCGCGCCGGTTGGCAGTCTCGGTTACTATCTTTTCGCCGGTTGGCTTTATCTCTTTCCCAATGGGCACCCGCTTCTTCTATCCAGCTGGTCGCTGTTATCCGTGACTGCCCCTCTGATGGCGCTGGTGGTCCGGGACGTGCAGACGCGCTCTGTCGCGATCGCTTACGGGTTGCTGCTGCCGTTTCTGTTTTTCTCGCTGCTGCCCTTCAACACAGGCGAGTTCTATCCCTATCCGGGCTCTGAGGGCTTCGGTATCTACAATCGCCAGGTCTGCCAGCTCCTCTATGTGCTGGCAGCCTGCGTGGTTTTCGTGCGCGGGTGGAAGACACTGGCCATTGTCACTGCGCTGGCGATGCTGGCTCTCCTGTTTGTCAAAGTCACCGGCGTGGCTGCAGGCATCGTTCTGTGCCTGATGGCCTTTCTGGCGGGACGCCTGCCGCTGCGCGCCGCCCTTGCTTCGGGTATCTTTTTCCTCGCCATGATCGCTGTCATCGACATGACCACCGGCACGGTGTCCGCCTATGCCGCCGATATCCAGTCGCTGGTTCTGATCAATGACACCAGCCTGTTGCCGCGTCTGCTGCAGGCCGCCTCGCTCAATTTCGAAACCGTCCTGGCTTGCAGTGCGCTATGCCTCGTTCTTTTGCTGACCAGCTACAGGACATTTTTCGCAACGATCCGCGCCTTTGCAGCCAAACCCGGCTTTACAGCCTTCGCGGATATCGCCGGTCAATCCTTCTTCTGGCTCGGGAGCTTCATCGCCGCCGGCCTGCTGTTCGAGAGCCAGAATACCGGTAGCCAGGCCTTCATCTTTCTGTGGCCCTTGCTGCTTGGCATCATGCTCGACAGCTACCGGCACAAAGGTCCTTCCGTCACTTTTGCCGCGATTGCCGTGCTTTCGCTGTGCGCAGCATTGCCTCCGGCTGCTGCGATCACCCAAAAAGCCGCCCGGGCCTGGATCGGCAGCATCAATAACACGCCCTTGAAACAGTCGAACCTGAAGAGCATGGGCGCGGTCAGCGTCCGCGATATTCTCACGGAGCGCGTCGAAAAGCTGCGCGGCAACTACGTGGCCTTCCGCCCTGCCTATGATGCGCTGGCGTCTGCCGGCACCCTGCCGTCGTTCCTGCTTTACAGCGATTTCGATTTCCAGGCGCTCTGGCTGCAGACTGCCGATGAGGTCATCCCGGCGATTCACACCTACGAGACGACCAACAAGGTCCGGTTCGAGACGATCATGACGATCGATTTCACCAATCCCTTTCCCTGGTTGATGGATCGCAGCGCACCCAAACACATTGCCATCGGTGCCGACCCCTACCGCGCCGTGCCGCCGCTCGATGAACATGTGAGGCAGTCGGTCGATGCCGTCGATCTTGCACTTTACCCGACTTGCCCGCCAACGGCCGCGCGCGCGGCGCTGCTCAGCCTCTACCAGCCAATGCTTGCCGGAGGCCACCGCCGCGTTACGCTCACACCCTGCTTCGATGCCTTCGTGCGCGACGGGATTGCGACTGCGCGTTGAGCGTCAGTGAGGCATCCGCAGGCGGCTCTCCGTCAGGAGGCCGCCTTCGTCGAGAATGGGGTGCGCAACCGAGACGATATGGGCGTTGATGCGTTTCAAATCGCGCAGGATGTCGAGATGCAGCGAACTGGTCTGCAGGCTGTCGGTGCGGCCGTCGCGCAGCCGCTCCAGATGGCGCTCGGATGATCGCTTTTCCATGTGACGGACATCGACCTTCACTTCCATCAGATGGCGGGCAAGGTCGGCGTCGCGGGTGACGAAGATCGTCTGGGCGATGCGCAGATTGTCGATGGTAAGGTTGAACAGCGTTTTCAGCTCCTGATAACCGTCGTCTGAAAATTTCAGCCCGTTATCGATCTTCTTCTTCACCTGCTCGGTCAGGCTTTTTTCGATGATGTCGCCCATATGCTCAAGGTTGATCGCATAATCGATAATGACGATCGAACGGCGGCTGTTGTCGTCGCTCAGCCCGGCACGGCCGAGCCGCGAAAGATAGAGCTTGACCTCCTGCTGCAGCAGATCCACCTGCTTCTCCAGTTTGCCGATGTCCTTGAGTGCGGCCAGATCGTTGCGATGGAACGCGTTCATCGTGCCGATCAGCATCGCCTCGATCAGATCTCCGACCCGCAGCACCTCCCGCGTCGCCCCCGAAAGAGCGATGACCGGCGTCGTCAAGGCACGGTCGTCGAGATAGAGCGGGCCTGTCTCGGTCCTGGGCTCATCCGGGATCAACCGGAGCATCGCGGCCGACAATAGCGACGAGAACGGCCAGGCAAGCACGGCGAGCACGACGTTGAAGAGAAGATGGATATCGACCGGCAGTTTTGCCGGTGACAGCGGCAATGTCTGAAGAAAACCGGCGACCGGCGATGCAACGGACAGCGCGATCACGCAGCCAATCGCGCGAACGGCGAGATTGCCTGTTGTCACGCGCCGGGCGGAGGCAGGTGCCGACAGGGTGGCCATCACAGGCGGCACGGCGCCGCCGAGATTGGCGCCGAGAACCAGCGCGATGGTCAGCCCAGGCGACAGAATCCCGGCCGCCGACAAGGACAGGATGAGAACAACGACCGCAAGGCTGGAAGACGAGACAAACGCAAGGACGGCTGCAAAGATCAGCGCGACAGGCCAGGCACTGTCGAGCATGGTCAGGAAGGCTCCGAGCGCCGGTGACTGCCGCATCGGCTCCGTCGCCAGTCCAAGCAGATGCAGCGACAAAAGCATCAGCCCGATACCGACCAAAGCCGTGCCGGCGCCTTGTTTCGCACTCGAGCGGCCCGCCCGATAGAGCAAGACGCCGGCCAGGATGAGCAGCGGCGACAGCCAGTTTATACCGGTCGCCACGATCCAGGCCGTCACTGCCGTACCGACATTGGCGCCGAGCAGCACGATCTGCGCCATTCGGGCGCGCACCAGGCCCTTCTCGACAAAGGAAGCGATCATCAATGCCGTGGCGGTCGAACTTTGCAAGACGATCGTTGCAATGAAGCCGCCGAAAAACGAGCGCACAGGCCCGCTCGTGCCTTGCGCCAGCCCGGTTCTCAGCCTGATGCCGAAGGCGCGGGTCGCACCGTCCTTGACCTGCGACAGGCCAAACAGCAGCAGAGCCACCGCTCCGAACAGATTGACCATGACGATAATGGATTCCATGTCGGCGCTCCGGCTTTCCCGCACAGGGCCTCTCAATCGCATGAGTCGGCGTTATCTGGCGGACAACACTAGCAGTTTCAAAGATGCGATCATGCGTGCAACGCTCGAAAATGGCATATATTTTTCGATTGCCGGCTAAAGATTCCGACAGGTTCTGTTCTCCGGGCGGCAAGCCCCGCCCCGGGCTTCGTGGCAACGCGCAACCATCCCGCACTCCACGATTGGTCCGGGTTTCCCGCCCCGCCATCGTCCGGCTGCGCTGAAGACGGCTTACCTGATTTTTTGCATGCCCGAACCCTTCAATTCCGCCGTGGTTTGCTCTAAGGAACGACACCGGTTGCCGTCCGGCGGCCACGAAATTGCGACGAGGTATGCAGACCCATGCTTGAATTCCTGAGAAGAGGCTCCCGGACCTGGGTTGTCAAAGGACTGATGATCCTTCTTGTTCTTTCCTTCGGTGTCTGGGGTGTGTCCACGTCGCTCGTGCCGGGGGCGACGGACGCTGTCGTGACAGTCGGCGACGTCAAGGTGTCGCCGAGCGATTTCCGTCTCGCCTATGAGCGTCAGGTTGCCCAGCTGTCCCGGCAGTTCGGTACGCGGCTGAGCCGCGAGCAGGCCAAGGCCTTCGGCGTCGAAGCGCAGGTCTATTCGCAGCTCGTTGCCGGCGCAACGCTCGACCAGCTCTCGGAGAACATGAACCTTGGCCTGTCGCAGGACCGGCTCGCCACGCTGATCAGCGAGGACCCGGCCTTCAAGGGTGTCAACGGGCAGTTCGACCGGGCGACGTTCTCAAGCGTGCTGCGCAATGCGGGCTTGCGCGAACAGGATTACATCAACAACCGCAGCCAGGTTGCCGTGCGTTCGCAGGTCGTCGAAGCGCTGTCGGACGGCTACACAGCGCCGAAGGTTCTCGGCGATGCTTTGCGCCAATACCGTAACCAGACGCGCACGGTCGACTATCTGCTTTTGTCGAATGCCAATGTCGATCCGGTCAAGGCACCGTCGGACGAGGTGCTGAAGCCATGGTTCGAAACGCACAAGGCCGAATACCGCGCGCCGGAATTCCGCAAGATCAGCTATGTGAAGCTTGAACCGGCGGATATCATCGATCCGGCATCGGTCACCGAAGACGAAGTGCGTGCCGACTACGACAAGCGCAAGAACAACTTCAGCACGCCGGAAACCCGCACGGTCGAACAGCTGTCCTTCCCCTCGCGCGCGGAAGCGGACGCCGCGGCAGTCAAGCTGTCCACCGGCACGAGCTTCGACGATCTCGTCAAGGCGTCCGGAAAAACCTCGAGCGACGTTCTGCTGGGCGATTTCGCCCGTGACCGTATGCCTGATGCCAAGCTGGGCGATGCGGCCTTCGCGCTGGTCGCGGACGGTCAGACGACACCTGTGATCGATGGCGCCTTCGGTCCAGTGATCCTGCGCGTCACAAACATCAAGCCGGAAACCGTTCGCGCCTATGACGAGGTCAAGGAGGAGCTGCGCAACGAACTGGCGCTGAGCAATGCGTCGAACGAGATCATGGGCATCCATGACAAGTTCGAGGATGCCCGCGTGTCGGGCGCCCCGATGAAGGAAGCGGCTGAACAGACAAACCTCAAGCTTGTTGTCCTGAATGCTGTCGATGCCCGCGGCAACGATGCGAATGGCGATGAAATCGCCGGTATCCCGGAAGCAAAGACCCTGCTTGAAGAGGCTTTCAAGGCTGACGTCGGCGGAGAAACCCTGCCGGTCAATCTCGGCCGCGACGGTTACGTCTGGTTCGATGTCGATGAAGTCACGCCGGCACGCGACCGCACGCTGGACGAAGCCCGCGAAAGGGTCGTCGCCGACTGGACGGCGGAACAGCAGCGCAAGGAACTGGCCGACAAGGCCGTCGAGCTGAAGGGCCGGGTCGAAAAGGGCGAGACGCTCGCGGCCATTGCGACAGAACTCGGTATCGCCGTCGAAACCAAATCGGGCCTGCGCCGCTCTGCAGAAGATGCAGCGCTCAGCCCTGCAGCGGTCGCTGCCGCATTTGGCGGCGCCAACGGTCTGGTCGCCAATGCAACCGGGATCGGCGGCGAAGGCCAGATTCTTCTGAAGGTCACCGAAGTCGATGACGACAACCCGGGTGACGCGCTCGACAATGACGATCGCCAGATCAACGCCATCGCCCAGGCCAGTGGTGACGACATTCTCGATCAGATGGTCAGCGAGTTGCAGAAGGGCTACGGTGTCACGATCAACCAGCAGCTCGCCGAGCTCGCCCTGTCGCAGCAGCTGTAACGCAAAAGGGATCAGCATGCCGGACTTGAAGCCTTTCGTCGCCAAGACCGCAGCGGGCGAGGCGCTGAACCGCGAGGATGCGCGCGCAGCCTTCGAAATCATCATGTCCGGTGAGGCGACCCCCTCGCAAATCGGTGGCTTCCTGATGGCGCTGCGCGTGCGCGGTGAAACCGTCGATGAAATCGTCGGTGCCGTCGGTGCGATGCGGGCGCGCATGTTGACGGTCCAAGCACCGGCCGATGCCATCGATATCGTCGGAACAGGCGGTGATGGCGCCGGGACCTACAATATCTCGACGCTGGCGGCGCTGATCGTCGCCGGCGCCGGTGTTCCGGTCGCCAAGCATGGCAACCGGGCTCTCAGCTCCAAGTCGGGAACGGCCGATGCGCTGTCCTGTCTCGGCGTCAAGCTCGATATCGGGCCGGACGCCATCGCGCGCTGCATTTCGGAAGCGGGTCTCGGTTTCATGTTCGCCCAGCAGCACCATTCCGCCATGCGCCATGTCGGCCCGACGCGCGTCGAGCTTGGTACCCGGACAATCTTCAACCTGCTCGGGCCGCTGTCGAACCCGGCTGGAGTAACCCAGCAGCTTGTCGGCGTCTTTGCGCCGCAATGGGTCGTGCCGGTCGCCGAGGTGCTGCGCGATCTCGGCTCGAAAAGCGTCTGGGTCGTGCATGGCGAAGGCCTGGACGAGATTACCACGACAGGCGTGACGCAGGTGGCCGCGCTTGAAAACGGGGCTATCCGTACATTCGAGCTGACGCCGTCCGACTTTGGTCTGGAACCGGTTCTGCTCGCCGATCTCAAGGGCGGCGACGGTGCGCACAATGCGGCCGCGCTCAAGGGTGTTCTGCAGGGCGACGCGACCCCGTATCGCGATATCTCTCTTGCCAATGCCGCCGCCGCGCTGGTGATCGCGGGACGCGCCGGGGATCTGCGCGAAGGAATGGTGATTGCCCGTCAGTCGCTGGCAAGCGGTGCGGCCGATGCGACGCTTGAGCGGCTCATCCGCGTTTCGAACGCGGCATAAGGGAGACGACCGATGGCCGATATTCTGCAGAAGATCGAAATCTACAAGCGCGAGGAAATCGCAGCAGCGAAGGCGAGCGTCAGTCTCGCGGACCTGAAAGCCATGGCTGCCGGCCAGCAAGCACCGCGCGGATTTCTCAGCGCATTGAAGGCCAAGCAGGCGGAGGGCCGCTTCGGCTTGATCGCCGAGATCAAGAAGGCCAGTCCCTCCAAGGGATTGATCCGCCAAGACTTCGCTCCGCCGCTTTTGGCCAAGGCCTATGAAATTGGCGGCGCGGCCTGCCTGTCCGTATTGACGGATGGCCCGAGTTTTCAGGGCGCGCCGGAATTCCTGACCTCGGCGCGGAATGCCTGCGCGCTTCCGGCCCTGCGCAAGGATTTCATGTTCGAGACCTACCAGGTTCACGAAGCCCGCGCCTGGGGCGCCGATTGCATCCTCTTGATTATGGCATCTCTGAATGACAGCGATGCACAGAGGCTCGAGGACGAAGCGTTTTCGCTGGACATGGACGTGCTTGTCGAGGTGCATGATGAGGAAGAACTGGAACGGGCGCTGAAGCTCAGCTCAACTTTGCTTGGCATCAACAATCGCAACCTGAAAACTTTCGAGGTCGATATTGCCCTGTCGGAAAAGCTGGCTCCGCTGGTTCCGGCAGACCGCCTGCTCGTCGGCGAAAGCGGCATCTTCAGCCATGATGACTGCGTGCGGCTGGCCAGCAGCGGCATCTCGACATTCCTCGTCGGCGAAAGCCTGATGCGCAGGGACGATGTGACCGCCGCGACCCGCGCCCTTCTGACCGGCTCCGCCGCGATCCAGGCGGCCGAATAATGAGCACGCCTTCCCTCACGCATGTCGGCGCCGATGGCGAGGCGCATATGGTCGATGTCGGAGACAAGGCGGAGACGGTGCGCATTGCCGTTGCCGAAGGCTATGTGCGGATGCGGCCGGAAACGCTTGATCTCATTCTCAAGGGCAACGCCAAGAAGGGTGATGTGCTCGCCACGGCACGTCTTGCCGGAATCATGGCAGCCAAGCAGACGGCCAATCTCATTCCCCTGTGCCACCCGCTGATCCTGTCGAAGGTGTCCGTGGAGATTTCCGCCGACGAAAGCCTGCCCGGATTGAGGGTCGAGGCGATGGCCAAGCTCACCGGCCGCACCGGCGTGGAGATGGAAGCGCTGACAGCCGTAAGCGTTGCGTGCCTGACGATTTACGACATGGCCAAGGCGGCCGATCGGGAGATGGAAATCGGCGGTATCCGCCTTGCCCGGAAATCCGGCGGCCGCTCCGGCGACTATATCCGCAAGGAAAGTCAGGGCTGATGGCACTGCTTCCGGTTTCAGACGCGCTGGACAGGCTGCTGAAAATCGCGGCGCCAATAACCCGCTCCGAACTGGTTGGCCTGCACGAGGCGATGGGCCGCGTTCTGGCAAAGGATGTCGCCGCGCGTGTCACCCATCCCGCCTTCGACAACTCGGCGATGGACGGCTATGCCGGAAGCCACGAGGACTTTGCCGACATTGGCACGCAGCTTGAGGTCGTCGGCGAATCGGCCGCAGGGCGTGGTTTTGGCGGTCATGTCGGTCCCGGCCAGGTTGTCCGCATTTTTACCGGCGCACCGGTACCGGCCGGCGCCGATACCGTGCTGATCCAGGAAGACGCCGAAAAACAGCCGGATGGCCGTATCCGCACCACCTTTGCCCCTGGAAAAGGCCGGCATATCCGTCCCAAGGGTCAGGATTTCGCCACAGGCGATATTGTGTTGCTGGCCGGCCATCCGCTTGATGCAGGCCGCCTGACGGTGGCTGCGGCAATGAACCATCCGCAATTGCCGGTTTTCAAGCGTCCGAAGGTCGCCATCCTTGCGACCGGCGACGAGCTTTTGCTGCCCGGCAGCATACCGGGGCCGGACCAGATCATTGCCTCGAACACCTATGGCGTTGCGGCGATTGCACGGGACAATGGCGCTGAGATCATTGATCTGGGCATCGTGCCCGACGACAAGGCCGCCATCGCGGCGGCTGTGGCGCAAGCGCAGGCCGCAGGCTCCGATGTGCTGGTGACGCTTGGCGGCGCCTCCGTTGGCGATCACGATCTTGTCCAGTCGACCTTGGTCGAAAGCGGCATGGTGCTGGATTTCTGGCAAATTGCCATGCGCCCCGGAAAACCGCTGATGGTTGGATCCCTTCCGGGCATGACTGTGCTTGGCCTGCCCGGAAACCCGGTCTCCAGCCTCGTGTGCTCGCTTCTGTTCCTCGAACCGCTGGTGCGCCATCTCGGCTCCCTGCCCCCGCGTGATCGCAGCGGCACGGCAAAAACGCTGACGACGCTTCCCGCCAACGACAAACGGCAGGACTATGTCCGCGCGCGGCTCCGGCGCGGAAGCGACGGATTGCTGCAGGCCGAGACGTTTTCGCGGCAGGATTCCTCAATGATGCAGGTTTTTGCACAGTCCGATTGCCTGATCATCCGGCCGCCGCATGCGCCCGCTGCAGAGGCCGGCACGCTTTGCGATGTCATGGTTCTGCGCGCGCCCGCCGCCTGACCATCGAGCCGGGCACCCTCCCCAAAGCACCGTTCGTTTTTTCGCATGCAAAGCCTGTGGCTTTTGAGCGACTCCGGCATTGGGTTCCGATTGCAGATTGAACGAGGGCCTTGCACAGGCGTCGAAGGTTTGCGGCAGCATCTCTCAGATGTGCATTACCGCATCGCCGGAAAAACCAGCGTGCTCATCGACATCTCTTGAAGAGTTTGATTTTCGTATCCTGCTGGTGAAGCAAGGAAATTTGGAGGCCTCGCCCGGAATTGAACCGGGGTGCAAGGATTTGCAGTCCTCTGCGTCACCACTCCGCCACGAGGCCTCACGAGTTCAAATAATCGAACTGTGGCGGCGGTTTAGAATGATCCTAGAGAAATCGCAAGAGGCAATTTCCGAAAAACATCCCCGGTCATTTCCGCAGCGGCATTTCGAGCCTGTTTTTCACACTGGCTTACCGCACCTGAAAAAAACAGCGCCGTACCGCCGCGACCATTAACGCCGTCAAGGAAAGCCTCATCCCATGACATCAGCGCATATTGTCAAAAGGCAGCATGCGGAGGTCGAAGCAGGCCCGAAGATGTGCCTTTCCGTCTAGTGGTAGCTAGTGGTAGCGGCGGATCAGGCCGACGAGTTTCCCCTGGATCTTGACGCGGTCAGGTCCGAAAATTCGGGTCTCGTAGGCCGGATTGGCGGCTTCAAGGGCGATGGAGGCGCCTTTTCTACGGAAGCGCTTCAACGTCGCTTCTTCGTCATCCACCAGGGCGACGATGATTTCGCCGGGGCTGGCGGTGTTCGTATTGCGGATGATGACGGTATCGCCGTCGAGAATCCCTGCCTCGATCATCGAATCGCCGCGGACCTCCAGAGCGTAGTGTTCGCCGGATCCGACCATTTCGAAGGGAACCGAAATATCATGTGTATTGTTCTGAATTGCCGAGATCGGCACACCGGCCGCGATTCGCCCCATCACGGGTATGGAGACGCTGTCATTGCTGGCGGCAACCGGTTTGGCAGCAGCGGGCGGCGGCGCTTGAACACCAAGGCTGCCCTGGATGACGCTGGGGGAAAAGCCGCGCTTGGGCTGCAGGCTCATGGAGTATGCTTCCGGCAACTTGATCACTTCCAGCGCCCGCGCCCGATTGGGCAGCCTGCGGATAAATCCCCGCTCCTCAAGCGCCGTGATCAGCCGGTGGATGCCGGATTTTGACGCGAGGTCGAGCGCGTCCTTCATTTCGTCAAAGGATGGGGGAACGCCCGATTCCTTCATCCTTTCGTGAATGAACAGCAGCAGTTCCTGTTGCTTGCGGGTCAGCATGAACGATCACTCCAGAATTGAGAAACAAATCAAGAACGAACACTATCTGTTCCATATGTGTTCCGCAAGTCCCTAAAATTCGTTGAATGTTTTGGAAGGACCGGCTGGACAATGATAATTGCCCTCAAACCAAAAAGGCCTTGCTTTTCAGCAAGGCCTTTGAAAACTGGCTCCCCGGGCCGGATTCGAACCGGCGACCTGTCGATTAACAGTCGAATGCTCTACCGCTGAGCTACCAGGGATCATCTGCGCCACTTGTGTGCTGCAGAAGTGAGGCTGCTAATACAAATGCTTTTCCGATTTGCCAAGCGGTTTTTCAAAAAAAATGCACAATCTTGTCAGACTGTGGAGAAGTTCCCATGTGAGGGGAGCAGCGGATTGTTGATGTCATGCAAACCAAACCCCCGGCATTGCGGGGTTGCGCGGGCATCGAGGGACGCTTGAAGCATGACAGGTGGATTTTATGGCAGAACCGCAGAGAACGAAAAAATTCGGCATCGACGCCGCAACGCATGAACTGGTTATCGGTTCATGGCGCATGCGGCTGCCGCAATCACGCGCTCTGCGCATCGCGATCGGCGCCGTATTGATCCTCGGCGGTTTCCTCGGGTTCCTGCCCGTGCTCGGATTCTGGATGGTGCCTCTCGGACTGATCGTGCTGTCGCATGATCTCGCCTTCGTCCGGCGCCGGCGGCGAAAACTCTCCGTCTGGTGGGCCCGCAAACGGCAGACGTCGAACTAAGCAAAGATCGTCCGGATGAGAAAAGGATGGGATCGGGCGTGGCGGTTCACGGAGATTAGCCTGGAAACGCTGCTTTGGCGGGGTTTGAGGCCCGGCCCGGCCACCAAACATTGTCGCCGTTGCCTGCCATGAGCAATCGCTGCGATTAAAAAGACGGCGATTTCCCTTTCGGCATAGTGAAATCGCGCCACGCAATATCCATCT
>JAESFK010000266.1_pt1 | contig 33519 bp, 32 predicted proteins | sample 9269391 | NCBI WGS metagenome assembly JAESFK01 (sample SAMN14506231, study PRJNA617097) | algae metagenome | isolation source: Drouetiella hepatica UHER 2000/2452 and co-occurring heterotrophs from... | place: Slovakia: Slovak Paradise National Park, Hrabusice, Kosice Region | collected 2000-01-01
CATGGCGATGTCGAACCTGGTCGCCTTCTTCATCATCCTGACGACGGCGGCCACGCTCAACGCCAACGGCAAGACGGACATCGAGAGCACGCAGCAGGCCGCCGAAGCGCTGAGGCCGATTGCGGGCGACGCGGCCTTCCTGCTGTTCAGCCTCGGCATCATCGGCACGGGCCTGCTGGCGGTTCCGGTGCTCGCGGGCTCGGCGGCCTATGCGCTGGGCGAGGTCCGGGGATGGCGGATCGGACTGGAGCACGAGTTCGGCGAGGCGCGGCCGTTCTACATCACCATCGCGGTGGCGATCCTGGCGGGGCTGGGCGTCGTTCTGCTGCCGATCGACCCGATCAAGGCGCTGATCTGGAGCGCGGTGCTGAACGGCGTGATCGTGGTGCCGATCATCGGCGCCATGATGATCGTGGCCTCGCGCCGCGAGATCATGGGCGATTTCACGGCGAACCTCTGGCAGCGCGTGCTGGGCTGGCTCACCCTGGTGCTGATGGCGGCGGCCGCCGTCGGCATGTTCGTGTTGATGTAGGACGTCGACGCCGTAAGCTGGTCGCCATGAAACTCTATTCCGGTCCGCTTAGCATGTTCGGCGCCAAGGCCGAGATCGCCCTGCGCGAGAAGGGGGTCGAATTCGAGCTCGAGATGGTGCCGTTCGAGATGAGGGTGCTCTATGAGCCCAAGCATCCCGAAGTCGTGCGCATCAATCCCAAGCGCCAGGTCCCGGTCCTGATCGATGGCGACCTCGAGCTCTTCGATTCGACGCAGATCTTCGAGTACCTGGAATCGCTCAAGCGCGATCCGGCGTTGTGGCCGGCGGAGCCGCGGGCCCGCGCCCGGGCGCGCCTGCTGGAGCACAAATCCGACGAGGTCTATTTCCCGCACATCGTCCGGCTGATGGGCGACCCCAAGGCGCCCGGTGCCCACGATGGCGCGGCGCGCTTCTACGAGGAGATGGAGCGGACGATCGGCGGACAGGAATGGATCGCCGGCGCCTACAGCTTTGCCGACATCGCCTTCTACATGGCGCAGCTCTTCGGCGAACGGATGGGCGCGCCGGTCGCTCCGGACCTCACGCGTCTGCAGGCCTGGCGCGACCGGATGAGCGACCGTCCGGCCGTGCGGCAGGTGGCCGGCGCCATGGGCCGCTATCTCCTGTCGATCGGGCGGACCCTGCCGCCCTTCATGGCCAGGCTGGGAGGACCGTCATGAGCAGACCGCGGACCCTGTTCCTGCCCGGCGCCGGCGGCTCTCCCCAGTTCTGGAAGCCGGTCGCCGAGGCTCTGCCGGCCGCCTGGCCGAAGGAGCATTTCGGTTGGCCCGGCCTCGGCGCGCAGCCCCACGATCCGGCGATCCGTGGGTTCGACGACCTGAAGCAGCTGGTGACGGCGAAGATGCATGAGCCGGTCGACCTGGTGGCGCAGTCGATGGGCGGCGTCATCGCGGCGCGGATCGCGCTTGAACATCCGGAGCTGGTGCGCCGCCTGGTGCTCTGCGTGACATCGGGCGGCGTCGACATGGCAGGCCTTGGCGCCTCGGACTGGCGCGCCGACTACCGCCGTTCCTTCCCCCAGGCCGCTGCATGGATTACCGACGGCAGCCCGACGCCGTCACTACCCGTCGAGAAGATCGCGGCACCCACCTTGCTGATCTGGGGCGACAAGGATCCCGTCAGCCCCGTCGCCGTCGGCCGCCATCTGGCAGAACGACTGCCCAACGCCCGGCTCGAGATCGTGCCGGGCGGCGATCACGACGTGGCCAGTACCCATGCCGACCTCGTCGCGCGGTTGATTGCCCGGCATCTGGCCTAGAGTATCCCGTCGTCTCGACCGAAGCACCGAAGGTGCGTAGTGGAGAGACCTTCTTTCCGCCAAAAGCCGACAAATCTTAGAGAAAAGGTCTCTCCACTGCGCGCTGCGCGCTTCGGTCGAGACGACGAAATTTTTTCTTACGGCTTCACCGTCTTCTTCAGGACCGACTCGTAGACCTGGAGGATCGCCGAACTGTCGTTGGCGCCCAGGCCCATGCGGCGCGCCATGCGCTGCAGGTTGTGGGTGGCCGATCCCTGCGGCAGCGGTACGTCGAGCTCGTCGGCCAGTTCCAGGGCGAGGTGCAGGTCCTTGTGCGCAAGGTTGAGCGCGAAGGACGGGGGCGAGAACCGGCCCGAGAGGGCGCGTTCCGAGAACGACTTGAATACCGATGAATTACCGCTGGAGCTCGCGATCACCTGCACGAGCTTCTGCGGGTCGAGGCCGGCGGTGACGCCCAGCATCAGACCCTCGGCCGCGGCGGCGGCGTTGCAGAAGGCCATCATGTTGTTGACCAGCTTGGCCACCGTGCCGGTGCCGAGCTCGCCCATGTGGATCACGTTGGCGCTGAACGACTGCAGCACCGGCAGGGCGTCGTCGAAAACCTTCCTGTCGCCGCCGACCATGATGGCGATGGTCGCGGCCTCGGCCCCGACCGTGCCGCCGCTCACTGGCGCGTCGAGCATGGCGATGCCCTTGGCGGCCATGGCGGCGCCGATCCTCTTCACCATCGAGGGCGCATTGGTGCTGAGGTCGATGTAGGTCTGGCCCTTGCTGGCATTCGCCAGGATGCCGTCGTCGCCCAGGGTGACCGCCTCGACGTCGCGCGGCATGGGCAGCGACGTCATCACGATGTCGGCGCCCCGGGTCACCTCGGCGACGGACTTGGCCGCGCTGGCGCCCAGGTCGGTGCAGGTCTTCACCGCCTCGGGGTTCAGGTCGAACACCGTGACCGAGTGATTGCTGCGCTTGATGAGGTTGCGGCACATGGGCCCGCCCATATTTCCGACACCGATATATCCGACCTTCATGGCTTCCTCCCGGGGACGTGCGTTGTCCGAGCCATACGAACAGAAACACCCTCCCCTTGCCACAGGGACGAAGACACCGGCAGGAATGACGCTTCATGCCGCGAAACTGCATCCTGCAGGTCGCGTTTCGACGTTGTGACGGAAGAGAAGCGACGTGCAGGACATCCCGGAGGAGGGCGTGTGGGCGAGCCCTTGAATCGCGACATCGAGCGTGCCCGTTCCCTACGACGCATCAAGCTCGCGGCCACCTTGTTGCTGGTAGCGACGGCCGCGTTGTTCGTCGTGGCTCGTCACTACGAGCCGCTTCACTGGGCCTGGGGGTACGTCGCGGCGTTTGCCGCAGCGGCGACGGTGGGAGGACTGGCCGACTGGTATGCCATCGTGGCCCTGTTCCGCCGCCCTCTGGGTCTGCCGATCCCGCACACCGCGATCGTGCCGCGCAATCATCACCGGATCGCGGAGAATCTCGGCGAGTTCATCGAGACGAACTTCCTGGCGCCCGAGCCGGTCGAGGCGCGACTGCGCGAAGTCGACTTCGCCGCCCTCGTGGCCGATTGGCTGAGCGACCGTACGCGCAGCGCAGCCCTTGCCGGCTTCATCCTGCGCCTCGTGCCGCAGGCCTTGTCCGCGGTCGATCAGTCCGGCCTCAAGGGGTTTCTCGGCCAGCGGGCGATGTCGGAGTTGCAGCGAATAGAACTCGCCCCCTTGGCGGCTGGGCTGTTGAGCGCGGTCACCGAGAAAGGCCGCCATCAGCGCCTGCTCGACGAATTGCTGGTGGCTCTGGAAAAGGTGCTGGCCAATGAAGAGACGCTGGCGGCAATGCGCGAGAAGATCCGGCAGGAGCTGCCGGCGCTTTTCAATCTCTATCGGGCCGATGCCTACCTGCTGCGCAAGATCGTCGCGTCGACCACGGCTTTCGTCAGGGATGCGCGCGCCGATGGGAGCCATCCCTTGCGACAGGAATTCGACAGTTTCGTTACGGATTTCATCGAGCGCCTGCGGACATCCAGGTCCTTTGCGCGACGCGCCGAGAGTCTGAAGCGAGACCTGCTGGCCCGTCCGGAGATCGCGGCCCTGGCGGAGGGTGCCTGGGAGAGTGTGAGGTCCTTTCTCGAACAGGATGCGCGTGCCGAGGACAGCCAGGTTCGGCGGCAGCTCGAAGCGATGCTGGTCGATGTCGGCAGCCAGCTGGCGCGCGATCCCGCAATCCGTGCCGAGATCAACCGCGGCATGGTGCGGCTGCTCGCGGATTTCGTGCAGGGCCAGAAGAGCGGTGTCGGACGATTCATCGCCGATCAGGTGAAGTCCTGGGACATCGATGTGCTGATCGGCCGCATCGAGCTGACGGTCGGACGCGACCTGCAATATATCCGGTTCAACGGGGCGATGATCGGCGGGCTGGCCGGATTGGCCTTGCACGCGCTGGAGCAGGGGTTGAAGCTGTACCTGTAACCACAGGAGGTTCGGATGGCCGATCCAGCGCAGAACTTCACCGACATGTTCAAGAAATTCGGCGAGCAGCTCAAGGTGCAGCCCTTCGACATGACGAAGATCATGGAGCACCACCAGAAGAACCTGGAAGCCATGACCCGGTCGTGGCAGGCGATGGCGGAAGGCGCGAGCGGGATCGCGAACAAGCAGAAGGAAATCTTCGAGGCCGCCATGAAGGACATGGCCGAGATGGCGCAATCCTACAAGCCGGGCGGAAATCCTCAGGACGTGATGGCCAAGCAGGCCGAGTTCGCCAAGAAGGCCATGGAGGCGGCGATCGCTAATACCAAGGACATCGCCGAACTGGTTCAGAAGTCGAGCACCGAGGCCTTCAAGATCGTTCAGGACCGGATGAAGGAGTCCTACGAGGAAATCCGCACTTCGGTCGAGAAGAAGCCGTAGCGAATAAGAGAGCAACCGGAGGTGGCGCAGCGCGCAAGCGAGCGCGCCACCTCACGGGCGCCTGAGAGACTCCGGGAGAGATGTCGTGGATCGGTTCTGGCTCAAGAGTTATCCGCCGGGCGTGCCCGCAGACATCGATCCGTCGGCCTACCCCAGCGTCGTATCACTCTTCGAGGAGAGCTTCTCCAGGCATCGCGACAGCCGCGCCTATGTCTGCATGGACAAGGCGCTGACCTTCGGCGAGGTCGACTCCCTCTCCATGGCGCTCGGCGCGTGGTTGCAGGGACGCGGCCTGAAGCGTGGCGCGCGCGTCGCGATCATGATGCCGAACGTCCTGCAGTATCCGGTGGCCGTCGCCGCCGTGCTGCGGGCGGGCTTCATCGCGGTCAACGTCAATCCGCTCTACACCGCCCGCGAACTCGAGCACCAGCTGAAGGACTCCGGTGCCGAGGTCATCATCATCCTCGAGAACTTCGCGACGACCTTGCAGCGCGTCCTGGGGCACACGGGCATCAAGCATGTCGTGGTCGCCTCGATGGGCGACCTGCTGGGCTTCCCCAAGGGCCTGATCGTCAACTTCGTCGTGCGCACCGTGCGCAAGATGGTGCCGGCCTGGTCGCTGCCGGGCCATGTGAAGTTCAACGACGCGCTCAAGGCCGGCCGCAGCATGGTCCTGGCGAAACCGCAGCTCGGACCGGACGACGTCGCGGTCCTGCAGTACACGGGCGGCACGACCGGGGTTTCCAAGGGCGCCACCCTGCTTCATCGCACCCTGGTCGCGAACCTGCTGGCGTCGGAAGCCTGGATGCAACCTGGCCTGAACCGCCGGAAGATAACCGGCCAGCTCACGATTGCCTGCGCCCTGCCGCTCTATCATGTGTTCGCCTTCGTGACCTGCGGCCTGCTGGGGCTGCGCACCGGCGCGCTGAACGTCCTGATCCCTAACCCGCGCGACATGGCCGGGACGATCAAGGATCTGGCCAAGTACAGGATCAACGTCTTTCCCGCGGTTAACACCCTGTTCAACGGGCTCGCCAACAACCCCGATTTCGCCAGGCTCGACTTTTCGGAGCTGGTTATCTCCAACGGTGGCGGCATGGCGGTGCAGGAGGCGGTTGCGAAGAAGTGGCTGGCCATCACCGGCTGTCCGATCTGCGAAGGCTATGGCCTCAGCGAAACCTCTGCAGGCGTCACCTGCAATCCCACCGACTCGGAGGCCTACACGGGGACGATCGGGCTGCCCCTGCCGAACGTCGAGATTCGTATCCTCGATGACAGCGGCGGAGATGTTCCGATCGGCAAGGCCGGCGAGATCGCGATCCGCGGTCCGCAGGTCATGCGAGACTACTGGCAGCAGCCCGAAGAGACCGCGAAGGTCATGACGCCGGACGGCTTCTTCAAATCCGGCGATGTCGGCATCATGGATGCGCGTGGCTATATCAAGATTGTGGATCGCAAGAAGGACATGATCCTGATCTCGGGCTTCAACGTCTATCCCAACGAGGTCGAAGAGGTCGTCGCTGCCCATCCCGGCGTGCTCGAATGCGCAGTCATCGGCGTGCCGGATGCGAATTCGGGCGAGGCGGTGATGCTGTTCGTGGTGAAGAAGGACCCCGCGCTCACCAAGGAAGCGCTCGATGCCTACTGCCACCGGGAGCTGACCGGCTACAAGCGGCCGAAGCACATCGAGTTCCGGGCCGAGCTACCCAAGAGCAACGTCGGCAAGATCCTGCGCCGCGAATTGCGGGACGGAGTGGTCAAGAAGGCGGCGTGAGTCTTGCAGGGAACCTGCAACCTTGGGGGACCGGCCACGTTCCGAGGCCACCAGTTTCCCGGAGGACGCCATGACCGCCATCAAGATTCTAGCCGCGACAGCCCTCGTCCTGTCCGCCGCCGCCTGCAGCAGCACCACCTACGAAACCCGCACGGCCAGCGCACCCTATCGGGTGAGCAGCTCCGAGCAGGCCTGCGTGGACTACGGCTTCCGCGTGGGTACCGACAACTATAACCGCTGCGTTTCGCGGGAAACCGCCGCTCGCGCCCAGGGCCGCGTTCCCGTAGGCTACACAGTTGCGAGCCTCGACGCCGACGCCCGCAACGCCTGCTACTCCTACGGCCTGACGCCGGGCAGCACCATGTACGACCGCTGTGTGGGGCGTGAGATAGACGCCCGTCGTTACCGCGACCAGGCCTACGGAACCCCGGCCCCAGTCCCGGCCCCCGGTTACTCGACTACCACCTATTACACGACGCCGCCCGCCGCCCCGACCTATTACGGCCCGGCGACGACGGCCTCGACCACCACCTACAGCACCCCGCCGGTAGCCCCCCAGCCGACCCCAACGGCCGGCGTAGAGACCTTTCGTGATGAGTATGGTTTCCGCTATGATGGCCAGGGAAACCGGCTCGACCGCAACGGCAACATCATCAGCCCGCAGTCGACCACACGATGAGGGGGCTTGATGGCTGCGAGACGTTTTATGGCCGCGACGCTCGGCGTTTCGATGCTCGCCGCCTGCGATCCGCTGCCCCAGCCCCTTTATAGCGAGACGACGCCGCCGCCGGCCTATCGGGTCCAGCCCGGCGGCGTGCGCATCGACAACGAAGGCTTCCAGATGGATCCGGAAGGCTACCGGATCGACAAGAGCGGCGCCCGGGTCGGAATCATCGACGTCCCGGCCAAGACGGCGGGCGACAACTCCAATGCCGTCGCCGGCTATTACATAAGCAACATCGGCGCTGACGCTCCAGGTCGTGTGGCGTCCCCCAGCGAAGGAGCGGGCGCCGGTGTGGGAACCGGCCCAGGCGCTGCGAACGTGCCGACGCCGGCCCAGATGCCGCAGCAGGCGCCGATCGCGCCGGCGCCGGGCAACGTGCCGCCGCCGGCCGGCTACCGCTAAGTCGCGCGACCTCTACTCGATCCTGACGCCGGCTTCGCGAATGACCGGCGCCCATTTCGCGATCTCGTCCTTGATGAACTTCGCCGTGACTTCCGGCGAAGTGTCGGTCGTCGGCACGGCGGCGATATCCTCCAGGAACTTGATGGTGACAGGGTCCTTCATCATCTGGCGCGACGCCTGATCCAGAACATCGACGACCGGCTTCGGGACGTTGGCGGGACCCAGGATCAGGTTGAACGTGTAAGCCTCATATCCCTTCACGCCGGCCTCGATCATGGTCGGGATCTCCGGCGCGATCGGCGCACGCTTGGAATAGGCATAGGCGAGAATGCGGACCTTGCCGGCCTTGTGGAGCTGCAGCGTCGTGCTGAAGGTCTCGAACATCCAGGCGGTCTGGCCACCCATCATGTCCTGCAGCGCCGGCATCGAGCCCTTGTAGGGGATGTGCTCGACATCCATGCCACCGACCTCCCGCTTGAAGTACTCGCCGGCGAGATTGATGATCGAACCGGCGCCCGACGATCCGTAGGAGTATTTGCCGGGGTTCTTCTTCATCAGCTCGACCAGGCCCATCACCGTGTCGGGCATGTCGGGCCGGGCCACCAGAACCAGCGGGTTGACGCAGACCGAAGCGATCGGGGTGAAGTCCTTCACCGCATCGTAGGCCGGCTTCACAAAGGCCGTCGGATTGATGGCATGGGTGGAGGAGGGCGCGCAGAGCAGCGTGTAGCCGTCGGCCTTGGCGTTCTTCACGTCCACCGCACCGATCGAGCCGGCGGCCCCCGCCTTGTTGTCGACGATGACCTGCTGGCCGAGGATCGCCGTGAGCTTGTCCGCGACCATGCGGCCGATGATGTCCGTCGGTCCACCCGGGGCGAAGGGGATGACGAAGCGGATCGTCCGCTCGGGAAACTTGCCCTGCGCGCGGGCGATCGACGGGACGGCAAGTGCTGCGGCGCCCGCCACGATCAGTTGGCGACGTTTCATCTCGATTCCTCCGTTTTTTCTTAAGTTCTAGTTCAGGGTCTCGCCGAACAGCTCGATCATGGCGTTCCATGACCGGCGGTCGGTGGCCTCATGATGGAAGAACCCCGTCATGCCGCGCGAATCTGCAGCCGGATTGGTGAAGCTGTGACCGGCCCCGCCATAGAGCTGCAGTCGCCAGTCGATACCGGCGGACTTCATCTCCTTCTCGAAGGCCAGACGCTGCTCGGGCGGAACGATCGGATCGTCGGCACCGATGCAGACCAGCACCCTGGCCTTGATGTTCGTCGCATCCTGCGGCCGCGCGGTCGCGAGGCCGGAATGGAAGCCTACGACCGCCTTCACGTCGGCGCCGCTACGCGCGATCTCGAGCGCGGTCGTGCCGCCGAAGCAGTAGCCGATGGCGGCGAGGCGCGCCGGATCGACTTCCTTCTGCGCCTTAAGCACGTCGAGCGCCGCCAGTGCACGGGTGCGGATGCCCGTCGGATCGGCCATCCAGGGCTGCAGCCGCGCCATGGTCTGGCTGGGATCGGCAAGCGGCTTGCCCTCGCCGTGATAGTCCATCGCGAAGGCGGCGTAGCCCAGGCCGGCGAGCCGGGAGGCGATCTTCTTCGTGTGGTCGGTGAGGCCCGGCCCCTCGTGACAGACCAGCACCCCGGCGCGGCGGCCGGGCTTGCCGTCGTCCACCACATACTGTCCGACCATGCGGACGCCGTCGGCCCGGTACTCGATATCCTCGGTGCGCATGTTCGTTGGTTTCCTCCACTTTGCTCCGGAGACTAGCGGAGCTGGCTTGACCCGCCAACGACCCGCCGCCACAAGTCGCCGCCACGAGCACGCGCCCCGGTGATCGGCCGGAGCCGGGTGGCGAAAGACTGTTGGGACGCAACGCCTGAAAAGGCCTGTCGCGGGCGTTCAATTGCGCGGCAGGAACCGGTCGTATAGATTGACCCCATGACGCAGTTCTTTCTTCCCGGCGCGCACTTGGCGCGATGTATCGAGGCCTGAGGCCCAGCGGGCCGCGTCAGGTTTCGTTCGTTTTTGAATCGGGAGAAGGGGCGATGTCCCTCGTCGTTTACAACACGCTGTCGCGCGAAAAAGAGCCGTTCGTGCCGCTCGATCCGTCGCACGTCCGCCTCTATGTCTGCGGCCCTACGGTCTACGACTATGTCCATATCGGCAACGCGCGGCCGGTCGTCGTCTTCGACGTTCTGTACCGGCTGCTGAAGCGTCGCTACCCGCGCGTCACCTATGTCCGCAACATCACGGACATCGACGACAAGATCATGGTGCGCGCCGCCGAGAACAAGGAATCGATCGACGCGCTGACCGAGCGCACGGCCGCCGCCTATCAGAGCGACATGAACCGCCTCGGGGCGCTGGCGCCCGACGTCGAGCCGCGCGCCACCAAGTATGTGGGCGAGATGATCGCGCTGATCGAGCGGCTGGTCGCGCGCGGCCATGCCTATGAAGCGGAAGGCCATGTGCTTTTCGACGTGCCCAGCATGGAAGACTACGGTCGCCTCTCGCGTCGCTCGCATGACGAGCTGATCGCGGGGGCGCGGGTCGAGGTCGCGCCCTACAAGAAGGACGCTGCGGACTTCGTCCTGTGGAAGCCCTCGACCGATGCCCAGGCGGGCTGGCCGAGCCCGTGGGGCCGCGGCCGTCCGGGCTGGCACATCGAGTGCTCGGCCATGAGCGGGACGCTGCTCGGCGAGACCTTCGACATCCATGCCGGCGGTCTCGACCTCATCTTTCCGCACCATGAGAACGAAATCGCGCAGAGCCGCAGCGCCTTCGGTCACGCCATCATGGCGAAGTACTGGATGCACAACGGCTTCCTGAACATCTCCGGCGAAAAGATGAGCAAGTCGCTCGGCAACTTCTTCACCGTGCACGAGCTGCTCGACCAGTATCCCGGCGAGGTGATCCGGCTCCTGCTGCTGTCGGCGCAGTATCGCCAGCCGCTCGACTTCACGCCCGAGGGGCTGGCCCAGGCCAAGGGTACGCTCGACCGCTGGTACGGTCTGTTGCGCGGCAAGGCTCTGGAGGAGAAGCCCCTTCCGGCGCCGGTCGAGGACGCGCTGTCGGACGATCTCAACACGCCGCTCGCCATCAGCGCGCTGCACCAGTTGCGCGATCCGTCGGAACTGAAGGCGGGCGCCTCGGCGCTCGGCCTCCTGCAGCAGGATCCCGAAGGTTGGTTCCGCTGGACGCCGGCGGCTGCCGCTGACGGTCCGTCCGACGCGGAGATCGAGGCCGCCATTGCGGCCCGTCAGGCGGCGCGCAAGGCGAAGGACTTCAAGGAGTCCGACCGCATCCGCGACGACCTCAAGGCCAAGGGCGTGATCCTTGAGGACGGGCCGAAGGGCACGACCTGGAAGAGGGGATGAGCATCACCGCTTCTCGAAGATGATGCTCTGCACGGCGCGGCCGAAATAGCCCTGCCGGTCGGCGAGCCGGGCGGCGGCGATGCCGACCGAGTCGGGGCCGATCCAGGTCTCGGCGTCGAGCAACACCCACTCTCCGACCGGCTCGCGGCCGAGGCTGACGGTCAGGTCGGCGTTGATGAACGTCCAGTCGCTCATGTCGAAGACCGACGAGGTGCCGTTGCAGAAATCGGCGGCGATGACCGCCCGCATCAGCGGTGAGATTTCCGCGCCCTCCACGAGGGGCCGCGTCGCGCGATACCACACGGCGGCCGGGCCGGGGATGCGGAAGCCGCCCTTCGCGGTGCGCATCTCGATACCCTTGAGGAACGGCGTTTCGGTGGCGAAGAAGTCGGGCGGCGCGCAGTGCTCGGGCCTCGGAAGCTCGACCGGCGGCCCGTTGGCGATCGTCGGCATCTCCTTCGGATCGATGCGGATGCGCAACGCGCTCGCCCGCACGACCTCGGCGTCGCCCGCCAGCAGGCGCACCGACACCAGCTGGATCTTGCGGCCTTCGCGGACGATGTCGGTCTCGATCGTGAGCGGTGCCACGGGCACCGGCCGCATCAGGTCGACGGTGAGGCGCGCGACTCGCATCGGCACCGGCGACGGCAGGCGCTCGACGGCCCAGCAGATCAGCGACGAAGGCGCCGCACCGTGCTGCAGCTTGGGGCTCCACGGCCCCCCGGCAAACGCGCTCGTTTCGGCAAGGGCGCCTTCGACGCGGTAGATCGACTCCATTCGCTTCAACTCCGTGTGGGGCGCGCTTTCATAGGAGCCGCCGCCACGACCTGCAATCTCGGGCCGTGATGATGCGCCGGTACAATCCCGCGGGTCGACGACGCGGGAGCTAATGGCTTGATCCGCTCCTGTATTTAACATATACGTTAAATATGGATGCTCTCTCCCAGACCTTCTCGGCCCTCGCGGATCCCACACGGCGCGCGATCCTCGCGCGGCTCGCCAGTGGTGGTGCGACTGTCGGCGAACTGGCCGAGCCCTTCGACATGTCGCTGCCGGCCGTGTCGCGCCATCTCAAGGTGCTGACCGAGGCCGGGCTGATCGAACGCCATACCGAGGCGCAGTGGCGCCGCTGCGAGCTGCGCGGCGAGGGGATGCGCGCGGCGGCAGACTGGATCGAGCATTACCGCAGGTTCTGGGAGGCGAGCTTCGACCGGCTCGACGCTTTCCTGAAGAGCACCGAAACCGAACCCAAGCCGACGAAAGGAAAGTCAGATGCCCGACGCAAGGCTCGATAACAACACGCTGCACTTGAGCCGGATCTTCGACGCCCCGCGCGGGAGGGTGTTCGACGCCTGGGTGAACCGTGACCAGTTCGTGCGCTGGATGTGCCCGCCCGGCGTGGAGATCACGCTGTGCGAGGTCGATGCGAGGCGCGGCGGGGCCTGGCGCATCGACGGGCGCAACGAGCACGGCGCCTTCGCCTCGTCGGGCGTCTATCTCGAGGTCGCCCGGCCCGAGCGGCTGGCCTTCACCTGGGCCCATCACGCCGATGGCGATTTCAGCCGGCCGCGGGGCCACGAGACGACGGTGAGCGTCGAGCTGCGCGCCCTGGCGACCGTACCGAACTCACCCTGATCCACGGTCCGTTTGTCGACGCCGAAGACTTCGCCTGTCACCACGAGGGCTGGACCGGCACCTTCGACAAGCTCGTTGCCTTTCTCGGGAGGACTGCATGACCGCTCACCGTGTCGTCTCCCACCAGGAGTGGCTCTCCGCCAGCCGCGACTTCCTTGCCAAGGAGAAGGAGTTCACCCGGCTGCGGGACGAGCTGTCGCGCCAGCGCCGCGAATTGCCCTGGGAGCGGGTCGAGAAGCAGTATTCCTTCGAGGCTCCGGAAGGCCGTGTGACCCTGGCCGACCTGTTCGGCGGTCATGGCCAGCTTTTGGTCTATCACCTGATGTTCGGCCCGGACTGGACGGAGGCCTGCAAGAGCTGCTCCTTCTGGGCCGACAACTTCAACGGCATCGACGTGCATCTTGCCCATCGCGACACGGCGCTGGTCGCAGTCTCACGCGCGCCGCTTGCCACGCTCGAAGGCTATGCAAAGCGGATGGGCTGGAGTTTCCGCTGGATGTCGTCCGGAGAAAGTGACTTCAACTTCGACTACGCCGTGAGTTCGCGGCCAGGTGAAGCCGGGATGGACTACAATTTCGGGACGATGAAGGTCGGCCCGGGAGAAATGCCCGGGTTCAGCGCCTTCCGCCGCGGTGACGACGGCGCCGTCTATCACACCTATTCGACCTACGCGCGCGGCGTTGACATGCTGAACGGCGCTTACCACTTGCTGGATCTGACCTCGAAGGGTCGGGACAAAGCGGAGCTTCCCTTTACGATGGACTGGGTGAAGCGCCGCGACCAGTATTGAGAAAGGCAAGGCAGCCATGAAGGCAGTTTGGCAGGGCAAGGTGATCGCCGAGAGCGATCGCACGCTCGAAGTCGATGGCTACCATTACTTCCCGCGCGAAACGGTGCGCATGGACTTGCTGAAGCAGGCGCCCAGGACGGGCCGCGACCTGCAATGCCCGCACGGCGTTCAGTTCTATGACGTCATGGAGGGCGAGGCACTCAGCCCGCGCGCCGCCTGGTCCTATGAAGCGCCGCAGGCCCGAATGCAGCCGGTCGATCACTGGATCGGCTTCTGGAACGACGTCAACGTTCGCTGACACTCAAAAGAAAACGGCCGGCGGATGCCGGCCGTTCGAACTTCAACGGGTAAAGCGTCAGCGCGCCGGCGAGATGGCGGTGATCGTCAGCGGGGTCGTCATCCCGATCACGACGTCGCCGACCTTGATCTTCTTCAGCATGTCCTGCTTGGCGATCGAGTTGGCCGTATAGGTGCGCACTGGCCCACCGCGGCCGTCGATCACCGAGACCATGTTCTTGGCGAGGTCGACGCCGACCACCGTAAGGGTGAAGCGGCCGGCCTCGACGTCGGTCTCGTTCGGGGTCTGACCCATCTGGTCCTTGCGGGCGAGCTGGGAGCCGGGGCCCTTCTGGCGCAGGTTCAGCATGGTCACCACCTCGGAATAGGTGACGTTGGCCATCGACCCGTCGTCGATCGAATCCAGGTTCTTGATGCTGTCGGCCACCGGCAGAATCACGAGCTGACCGTTCGGCAGGGTGAAGGCCACCGTGCGGCTCTCGGTGTCGACCGACTCGATCTTGACCCGCTGGGTGACCACGTCGTTGAAGGCCACGCCCTCGCGCGGCACAGGCCTCACCTGGGCGGATGCCTGCCGCTCAGGCAGGCTCGCGCCGATCGCGAGAACTGCTGCGAACAAGGAAGCGCCTGCGGTCATCTTCATCGAACGGATCGTCATTGCCGTTTACCTCGCAAAACCCTAACGCGCCGGACAATAGCGATCCGAACCGGCGAAGCAACCACCAAGGGCGTGAGACTCTCAGGCAAAATGGGCCAATACCGCCTGCGCGACGGCGTCCGGCTGGTCGAGATAGGCCAGATGGCCGGCATTGGCCACGGTTTCGACCCGGGTTGCGCCATTGATCCCCTTGTTGATGCGCTGGGCGAACTTGCCGGCATAGCTGGGCGGCAGGATGGCGTCGCGGTCGCCCCAAAGGATCAGGGTCGGCGCCGCGATCAACCCCAGGCGCTTTTCCAGGCGGGTGTTGCCGAGCGGCCAGAAGGCCCGCGCGGCGGCTTCGGACGCCCTCGTCATCTCGATCGGCCATTCCACCGAATTGGCGCCCTCGGGTGGGGCGACCAGTTCGGTCCAGTTCGCGGCATCGGCGCACATGAGGCCGGGCAGCACGTCCTTGCGCTGCGCCCAGGGGTCCGCCGCCGGCTCCTGATCGTCGAACAGGCCGAAGGGGGCGATCAGCACCAGCCGCCGGACGTGGCCGGGGAAAATTGCTGCCATCTCGGCGGCGAAGGCGCCGCCGACCGACGCGCCGACGAGATCGGCCCCGGCGAGGCCTGCTCCGTCGACGATCTGTCGCACGGCCAGGACCCAGTCGAGATGGGTGTCGAGTTCGGTATGCCCCGTCGCACCGGGATAACCGGGCAGCGACGGGGCGATCACCGTCCGGCTCTCGGCGAGCCTGTCGAGGAAGGGCAGCCAGCGCGGCAGGCCCCCGAGGCCCGCCAGGAAGCCCAGCCGGGGGCCGCTCCCCTTGGTCCAGACGCGGCAGGAATGGCCGTTGACGTCGATCGTCGTGGTCACGGGACCGGACAAGGCTCTACTCCGCGGCGACGGTCTGCGGGCGGAAGGCGGGAACCGCGGCGCGCTGGCCCTTGGCCATCGGCTTGGGCCACCACTTGTCCTCCCACTCGCCGAACAGGTCCCTGACCTTCGGCATCACCTTCTCGGCGAACAGGCGCGTGTTGTACTTGGTCGTGTCCTTGCTCATGTTGCCGTACTGCAGCAGCAGCATGAGATGGCCGACGTTGAGGCTGGTGGCCACGTTCCGGATCTGCTCCACGACCTCGTCGGGCGAGCCGACGATGACGTAGCCGCCGTCCACGATGTCCTTCATGTTGGTGGCCTTCAGGCTGAGCTTGCTCGAATAGCTCGCGGTATTGGCCGCCTTGCTCACCATGCTCTGGATGCCGGCACGCTGCGTCGCCTCCGTCGTGTAGCCGGGCGGCGTCGCGAAGCGCGCATCGACATGCAGGCAGCGGCCATAGAAATACTCGGCGGGCTCAGTATAGAGGTCGAGCGCCTGCTGGCGGCTTTCGGCCACGCCGACGAACTGCAGGAAGCCCGCGCGATACGGATTGCGGTCCTTGCCGAGCTTCTCCATCTCGTTCCAAAAGCCCTGCATCGTCGTGAGGCCGGCCTTGTAGCCGTAGTAGGAGAGGTAGCAGTAAACGTAGTCCATCTCGGCGCACCAGCGCCAGGTCTCGACCGAGCCGCCGCCGGGAATCCAGATCGGCGGGTGCGGGTCGTTCTGGACGGGGCGCGGCCAGATGTTGACGTAGCGCTGCTGGTTGTAGCGGCCGTTGAAGGCGAACGTGTTCTTCTCGGTCCATGCCCGCTTCACCAGGTCATGCGCCTCGAGATAGCGCTCGCGCAGCAGGCTCGGATTCTGGCCATAGGCGTAGCAGGTGTCCATCGGCGAGCCGACGGGAAAGCCCGCGATCAGCCGGCCGCCCGAGATGCAGTCGATCATCGCGAACTCTTCGGCGACGCGCGTCGGCGGATTGTAGAGGGCGAGTGAGTTGCCCATGACGCAGAGCGCGGTGTCGGTGGTGCGGCGCGCCAGCGACGAGGCGATCAGGTTGGGCGAGGGCATCAGCCCGTAGCCGTTGGAATGATGCTCGTTGACGCAGACGGCGTCGTAGCCGAGCTCGGCGGCGTACTCGAGCTCGTCCATGAAGTCGTTGTACATGTGATGCGCGCGCCGGGGGTCGAACAGCGAGGAATGGATGTCGACCCAGACCGACGGGTGCTTCCGGCTGAAGTCTTCCGGAAGCTCCGTGTACGGCATCAGGTGGAACCACATGAGCTTCATGCTGCGCTCTCCCTAAACTCGAGCTGCTTGGTAAACGACCGTTTACCTCGCGAGCCTGCCGCGTCTCCCGGATCCCGGCAATGCGGAATTTCCGCAGGACGTGGGTAATTTTGTTGTTTTTCCCCCGTGCCAACCGTTCCGAATAGTATTTGTGCATTGCACTCTCGCGAATGCAGCAATAGTTTCGCCGCAACGCAGGAGGATTTGCCATGTCCGTCGTCGCTTTCGCGGCTCGCCCTCATCCCACGGCCAACCAGCCGAAGAAGGATCTCTACGAAGTCGGGGAGATTCCGCCGCTCGGACATGTGCCGAAGAACATGTACGCCTGGGTCATCCGGCGCGACCGTCACGGGCCGCCCGAGCAGTCCATGCAGCTCGAGGTCGTGCCGACCCACACGATCGGCGAGGACGAGGTGCTGGTCCTCGTGATGGCGGCCGGCGTGAACTACAACGGCGTGTGGGCCGGTCTCGGCCTGCCGATCTCGCCGTTCGACGTGCACAAGCAGCCCTTCCACATCGCCGGTTCCGATGCCTCGGGCATCGTCTGGGCGGTTGGCGCCAAGGTGAAGCGCTGGAAGGTCGGTGACGAGGTCGTCATCCACTGTAACCAGGACGATGGCGACGACGAGGAGTGCAACGGCGGCGATCCGATGTTCTCCACCAGCCAGCGCATCTGGGGTTACGAGACGCCCGATGGCTCGTTCGCGCAGTTCTGCAAGGTCCAGGCGCGCCAGCTCATGAAGCGTCCGCCGCACCTCACCTGGGAGGAGAGCGCCTCCTACACGCTCACCCTCGCCACCGCCTATCGCATGCTGTTCGGGCACCGTCCGCACATCCTGCGGCCCGGCCACAACGTGCTGGTGTGGGGCGCGGCGGGCGGCCTCGGCTCGATGGCGATCCAGCTGATCGCCACGGCCGGCGCCAACGCCATCGGCGTGATCTCCGATCCGTCGAAGAAGGACTTTGTGATGTCGCTCGGCGCGCGTGGCGTCATCAACCGCAACGACTTCGACTGCTGGGGCCAGCTGCCCGACGTCGACGACCAGGCGGGCTATGCCGAGTACATGAAGAAGTGCCGCAAGTTCGGCGCCGCGATCTGGGAACACACCGGCAAGGGCAACGACGTCGACTTCGTGTTCGAGCATCCCGGCGAGCAGACCTTCCCGGTCTCCTGCTTCATCGTGAAGCGCGGCGGCATGGTGGTTTTCTGCGCCGGCACCACCGGCTTCAACCTGACGATGGACGCGCGTTTCGTGTGGATGCGCCAGAAGCGCATCCAGGGCAGCCACTTCGCCAACCTGCTGCAGGCCAGCCAGGCCAACCAGCTGGTGATCGAACGCCGCATCGACCCGTGCATGAGCGAAGTCTTCGAATGGGCCGACATTCCCAAGGCCCACACCAAGATGTGGAAGAACCAGCACAAGCCCGGAAACATGGCCGTGCTGGTCTCCGCCAAGCGCCCTGGCCTGCGCACCCTCGAGGACGCGCTGGACGACTGAGTGTCTTGCCTCCCCCGCAACGCGGGGGAGGTGGCCGAAGGCCGGAGGGGGAAAGCCCCAGTCCGGTTTGTTGCTTTCCCCCTCCGCCCTCCGGGGCACCTCCCTCGTGAGACGGGGGAGGAGATGATTTGAGCGTGCCATGTCCCTGATTCTCGCCGACCTTCTCCCGCTCTGCGCCGAAGCCGAAGGCGCGGCTGGACACCATGAGACCGCTGCCCGCGAAGCGGTGCGGGCTCTGGTGGCACCGCAGGGCAAGGTCGATCCGAAGCTGCTGGAGCGCGAGCAGTTCGCTGCCCACGGCTTCGCCTGGATCGCGACCTATGTGGCGGCGTTGCGCCAGATGCGGCGCTGGGCCGAAGCGGGCGTCGGCGGCGAACTCGAAAGCCTGATCCTGCAGTCGGCCTACGGCGAGTATCTCGCGCAGCTCAAGGGCGGCATCGCGATCAGCCAGGTCGAGATCGTGCGGCCGGGCGATTTCGGGCTCGACGGTTCGGCGCTCGAGACGCCGGCCGTGGCCAAGCTGATCGCCGGCAACACGCCGGCGGTGCGCGGCCGCATCGCCGAGCTGATCGCGGACGGTCTCGACACCGGCGGCTTCGGCGCGCTCGGACTCGACGACGAGTCGCTGGAAGAAGTGCGCCGTCAGTTCCGCCGCTTCGTCGACACCGAGGTGGCGCCGCATGCGCATGGCTGGCACCTGCGCGACGAACTCATTCCGATGCCGGTGGTGCAGCAGATGGCCGATCTCGGCGTGTTCGGCCTCACAGTCCCGGAGGAGTGGGGTGGACTGGGCATGGGCAAGCTCGCCATGTGCGTCGTCACCGAGGAGCTTTCGCGCGGCTATATCGGCGTGGGCTCGCTCGGCACGCGCTCGGAGATCGCGGCCGAGCTGATCCGCGCGGGCGGTACCGAGGCGCAGAAGCAGAAATACCTGTCGCGCATCGCGTCGGGCGAGCTGTTGCCGACGGCGGTCTTCACAGAGCCCAACACCGGCTCGGACCTGGCGAGCCTGCGCACGCGCGCCGTGCTCGAAGGCGACACTTACAAGATCAACGGCAACAAGACCTGGATCACCCACGCCGCCCGCGCCGACATCATGACGCTGCTGGCGCGCAGCGATGCTTCCAAGCCCGGCTACCAGGGCCTGTCGATGTTCCTTGCCGAGAAGCCGCGCGGCACCGACGCCGATCCGTTCCCGGCCAAGGGCATGAGCGGCGGCGAGATCAGGGTGCTCGGCTATCGCGGCATGAAGGAATACGAGATCGGCTTCGACGGTTTCGAGGTGCCGGCCGGCAACCTGCTGGGTGAGAAGGAAGGGCAGGGTTTCAAGCAGCTCATGGCGACCTTCGAGAGCGCGCGCATCCAGACCGCGGCGCGCGCCGTGGGCGTGGCCCAGAACGCGCTCGAACTGGGCTTGCGATATGCCAAGGACCGCATCCAGTTCGCCAAGCCGCTCTACGCGTTTCCGCGCGTCGCCGGGAAGATCGCCTGGATGGCGGTCGAGACCATGATCGCCCGCCAGCTCACCTACTTTGCCGCGCGCGAGAAGGATCAGGACCGTCGCTGCGACATCGAGGCAGGCATGGCCAAGCTGCTGGCCGCGCGCGTCGCCTGGAGCAATGCCGACAATGCGCTCCAGATTCATGGCGGCAACGGCTACGCGATGGAATATCCCATCAGCCGCGTCCTTTGCGACGCCCGCATCCTCAACATCTTCGAGGGTGCAGCCGAGATCCAGGCGCAGGTCGTCTGCCGCGGCTTGATCGAGGGCCGCAACTAGGCCCGCGTTGGCGCGCTTCGGCGCGGGCTGAGCTCTGCATCAGTCGCGGCTGGCCAGATACCAGAGCGGTATCAGCAGGACGGTGATCAACTGAAGCCTGACGCGCCACGCCATCAGGCGGTTGCTGAGGCGTGCGCCAGCCGTCGCATCAGCCTCGTCGCGCCCCATCGAGAGCACGCCGGCGAACATGACCGCCAGAGTTGCGAATGCAGAAACGAGGACGAGCACGAAGAGCAAGTTTGCCAGTGTCATGAGGACTCCAGACCGACGCACCGGTCGGCTGAACGTCAGTTGGTCGTGGGAGGGTTCGGCTGCAAGTGCCTCCCCCGGCCGGAGGCAGCCATGTCGCATGCGTGATCCGTCGCCGCTCCCGACGCGTAATCGTGTCAGTGTCCACAAGGAGCACAAAATGATTTCTGTCTATCGCGCCGTCATGGACTCCAGCGTCAACCCGCTTCGAACGCTGCCGGCGGCTCAGCGATTCCAGCTCATGCTGTTCCTCAGCGTCATGTGGACCAACATCTTCTGCCTCAGTGCCGGCGCATGGATCTGGTACGGCGAACTGATCGTGTTCCATGTGCTCGTCGCGGCCGGCGTCATCATCACCGGTCTCGTCTTCCGGCAGGCCTCGATGACGTCCGCCTATCGCACCTACCGTCATTTCCCGCTGAAGGATGGCACCGCCCGCTACGACGATGTCTGGGGCGGGTAGCGCGGGATATTTGCTCGCACATGACCGTCCCTCGCGTTGTGCGAGCGTTCGCGAGGCAGCCTGATAATGGAACTTCGAACCAACCATTCTGACGGCATCATCACGATCACCGATGCGAACACGACCATCGCCTATTGCCGGTATGATGAGTTTGGGGCGATCGAGTATCTTTTTGTCGGCCCACCGTTCCGGCGGCTTGGCTACGCGAGGCGGCTGCTGGCCTTGGTCGAGGAGCGCCTGGGCACGACGCTTCACTTCAAGCCGCCATTGAGCCCCTTGGGGCGGCTGCTTGTGGAGGCCTACAGCCGAGGTGTGGGTACTGGGCGCAATCGATCCGGTGACGTGCCGGGCGACGGTCGGGATACGTTGCGGACATGAACCCGAGCTCCGGCGACGAGGAGTTCGCTGCGCTCCCCTCCGGCGGCGTTGCCATAGTCGTTGGTTCGTCGGGAGGCATCGGCAGCGCCTTGCATGCACGCCTCTCGGCGCAATCCCGCTTCAGCGCCGTACTCGGATTTGGGCGAAGAAGCTCGCCGGCGCTGGACCTGACGGACGAGGCGAGCATCGCCGCGGCCGCGCGTCACATCCAAGCGCTCGGGGCCGACGTGCGTCTGATCATCGATGCCAGTGGAATCCTGCACGACGACGGACTCTCGCCCGAAAAGACGTGGCGTGACCTCGATGCGGCGCAGATGGCCAGGGCCTTTGCCGTGAATGCCATCGGTCCCGCGCTGCTGATGAAGCACTTCCTGCCGTTGCTGCCGCGTCAGGGCCGGTCGGTGTTCGCCACGCTGTCGGCCAGGGTCGGCAGCATCGGTGATAACCGGCTGGGCGGCTGGTACAGCTACCGCGCCTCGAAGGCGGCGCTCAACCAGCTCGTGCGCACGGCGGCCATCGAGCTTGGCCGCCGTCAGCCGGCTGCCCTCTGCGTGGCGCTCCATCCCGGGACGGTGGCAACATCGCTCTCGTCGCCCTTCGTGAAGGCAGGTCTCGACGTGCAGACGCCCGAGCAGGCGGCCGAGCGTCTGCTCGACACGATCGAGCGGCTTCCTCCCGGCGGCAGCGGCGGCTTCTTCGATCACCGCGGCGATCCGGTTGCGTGGTGAGTGCCTGAGGGTCGGGGATAACCACACGCCCTGGGAGGGAGGCCTGAATTGCGAAGCTGGTCACGCCCTGGTGGGGCACCTCTGGGGATATGCAATTGATAGTGATTAGCAATTCGGTTAATGTGCATGTCGACGCCGGAGGCAGGGGCGGAGGCAGATGCATGAATCAGCGCTGTTGCAGGCTTATCGTGAGCACGAGTGGGAGTTGCAGCGCTTTCTCGCGCGACGCCTCGGGTCGGTGCAGCTCGCCTCCGACATTGCCCACGATCTCTACTTGAAGCTGATGGGCGTTACCGATCATTCGGAGATTCGTGACCGTAAAGCCTATGTCTTCGGCGTGGCCGCCAACCTTGCGACCGACCATCTCCGCGTGGAAGGCCGCCGTGGCGTCATCCTGGCCGAATCCAGCGGCACGGCGTGGCAACGAAGCGACGAACTCACACCAGAGCGCCATGCCCTGGCGCGGGCCGAACTGCGACATCTTGAGGCCGCGATCGCTGGCCTGCCCGAGCGCTGCCGGCAGGTCTTCCACCTCCATCGCTATGAAGAAAGGACTCAAGCCGAAATCGCCGCCATTCTCGGTCTTGGGGCCACGACCGTTTACAGGGACCTGAAGCTGGTCATGGACACGCTGCTGCGGGCGCGGCGGCGCTTCCGCGCCGCCGAACCGGACACCAATTCCGACGCCGGGACGCGCAGGAAGTAGTGGGCTCACTCGTCTATAGGATGAGGGACCCAGCGAAGAGACGTGCAGCAACAAGTGACCGAGCCAGGCAACCGAGACAGCACTGTCGACGAGATCGACGCCGCCGCGCAGGAATGGTTTCTGCGCCTCGGCGCCGGTGGCCTGTCGTCGGAGGAGCACGGTCGCTTCGAAGCTTGGCGGGACGCAGATCCACGCCATCGTGCCGCCTACGAGGAACTGAACAGCCTATGGTTCGATGTCGGCCAGCTCGAGCCGGCATTCGCACCGCAGGGCCGCGCGCGCCGGCATGTGGTGCCGCCGAAGCGCCAGCCTGGGCGCGCCTGGTGGCGGACTGGTTCGGTCGTCACCGGGCTCGCGACGGCCTGCCTCCTTCTCTTCGTCTTCGGTCCGGCGACCTCGCGACTGCCCGCGCGACTGCTGGCCGACCGCAGCACGGCAGCCGGCGAACAGCGCATGGTGTCCCTGCCCGACGGATCGATCGTCTGGCTCAATACCGATACCGCCATCGACATCTCCTACACGGGCGAGCGCCGGCGCGTGAAGCTGCTGCAGGGCGAGGCTTTGTTCGAGGTCCAGAAGGATGCAGCGCGCCCGTTCGACGTCGTGGCGGCCGACGGCCGGACAACTGCCGTCGGTACCGCGTTTGCGGTGAAAGAGGCAGACGGAGGCGCTACGGTCACGGTCACCGAAGGCATCGTGCGCGTGACGTCTCCCGATGCGGTCTCCGGCTCCGCTCCTGTGGAAGCCGGCACGATGGTGAAGGCGGGGCAGCAGGTCAGCTATCGCCGAGGCGAGGCGCCCGGTTCCGTCCATATGCTCGATGCGGCGGCGGAAACGGCCTGGCGTCACGGCTCGATCGTCATTCGCGGCCGGCCGCTGGCGGAGGCTCTGGCGGAAATCGGTCGCTATCGCGACGGCAGGATCGTGCTGATGGGAAATGCATCGCGCTATGGCGCGGTGACGGCGCGGGTGGCGCTGGCCGACCTCGACGGCGGCATCGATGCGATTGCCGCCACGCACGGTCTCACCGTCACGCGCGTCACGAACTATCTGATGATCGTCCGCTGACGCCGGGGGAGGCGTCGAAAAAAATTCACTTAACCGGCACCGATTGGCCCGGCCTCGCTCGATCTAGAGATGGGGAGCGCGCGGACAACGATTGCTCGCGTCGATTGCCCCGGCGTGGAGAGTTGGGGGCGTGACGATGCGTGAGAGCGAAGTCGAGTCGGGCAAGAAGATGCATTGGCGCGTGGCGGGTGCGATGGCGGCGGGCGCCGTGCTGCTGCTGCAGGCGCCGGCGCATGCGGACAACCGTGCGGCGTCGCCTGCGACGGGCGAGCAGATCGCGCAGTCGGGCCAGCCGCGCAGTTTCGCGATCCCGGCCCAGCCTCTCGCTTCGGCGCTGGACCGCTTCGCCGATCAGACCGGCATTTCCTTCGCCTACAGGACGGGCGATCTCTCCGCGATACGCTCGCCCGGAGTCACCGGCATGCTCACGCCGCGCGAGGCGTTGCAGCAGCTGCTGGCCGGCACCGGTGTGTCATTTGCCTTCACCAGCGCGAACACAGTGACGATCACCAAGGCGCCGGAGACTGGCGCAGGGGCCGTTCAGCTCGATGCCGTGCAGGTGCAGGGCTCGGGCCTGGTGCAGCAATCGACGATCGACAACCTGCCGCCGCCGTATGCCGGCGGACAGGTCGCGACCGGTGGCCGCGAAGGCTTCCTGGGCAACCGCGACACCATGGACACGCCGTTCACCAGCACCAGCTACACATCGACCCTCGTTCAGAACCAGCAGGCCCGGACCATCGCCGATGTCGTCGCCAACGACGCGTCGGCCACGAAGTACGGCCTCGCGATGTTCGACCAGTTCAGGATCCGCGGGTTCCTGCTCGGTGCCGGAGGCGTTTCGTTCGACGGCCTCTATGGCCTCGTGCCGGAAGATCGCGTGCCCGTCGAGGCGTTCGAGCGGGTCGAGGTTTTTCGCGGTCCGAGTGCCTTCCTGAACGGCTATGTCGGTGCTGTCGGCGGCACCATCAACCTTACACCGAAAAAGGCCGGGGCCCAGCCTCTCACGTCTGCCGGCGCCAGCTACAACACCAACGGGCAGGTCGGTGCGCTGGCCGACGTGGGTCGACGTTTCGGCAAAGACGGCTCGTTCGGCATTCGCTTCAACGGACTGTATCGTGACGGCTATACGGCGCTCCAGAACAACAGGGAGCGGATCGGCAATGCGGTTCTGGCCCTCGACTATGCCGGGCCGAACGTGCGCCTCGCGACGTACTTCGGCTACACGAAGCAGGACACGCTGGCCGGCAACCAGCTTTTCATCATGTCGCCGAACCAGCAGGTGCCTTCTGGACCGAATGCGATGTCCGCCGTGCAGCAGCCCTGGGAGACCATCGACACCGAATTTCTGTACGGAATGGCACGCGGCGAAGTCGATCTCGCCGACGACTGGACGGCCTTCGCGGCCTACGGCCAGTCGTTCTTCAAGGAGAACTGGCTGCGCACCCTCGGCCGGAACCTGACCGCTCAGGGCGGGTTCGTCGCCTCTGGCCAACAATACTCCCGGACCTTCTCGAAACAGACCGGTGAAGCGGGTGTCCGCGGCAAGATGAAGACCGGCCCGATCAGCCATTCGATGGCCATGGTGGCCACCGGTTACTGGGACGTCGTCGGCAACACGTTCCTGCCGTTCACTTTCTCCCAGGCGAGCAGCCTCTACAATCCAGTTTTCACGAATGCGCCCGCCAGCGATCCCTTCAACAACAACCCGCCGAAGACCTCGTCCACAACACTCGCCTCATTCGCCCTCACGGACACGCTGTCGGCCTTCGACGAGCGCGTCCAACTCATGCTCGGCGCGCGCAACCAGTCGATCGAGAACAACAACTATGCACTTACAGGTGCCACCTCGAGCTCCTACTTCGCGAGCGCACTCTCGCCTGCCGTCGGCGTGATCGTGAAGCCGTGGCAGAATGTCTCGATCTACGGAAACTACATTCAGGCGCTGCAGCAGGGTCCAACCGCGCCCAGCACGGCCGTCAATGCGGGTCAGATCTTCGCACCGACGCAGTCGTGGCAGCTGGAGGTCGGCGCCAAGGTCGACTTCGGAAAATGGACTGCCACGTTGGGCCTGTTCGAGATCACCCAGCCCGCGGGGATCACGAATCCGGCGACGAGCATCTTCTCGGTGGACGGGCAGCAGGTCAACCAGGGCATCGAACTGAACGTCTTCGGAGAACCAATCGAAGGGGTTCGTCTCCTGGGAGGCCTGATGCTGCTCAATGCCCGGCTGACGCAGACGGCGGGCGGCACATTCAACGGTATGAAAGCGCCGGCATCGCCGGATGTCACGCTCAAGCTGGGCGCGGAGTGGGACACGCCTTTCATGAAGGCTCTGACGCTCACCGGCCGCGTCAACTACTTCAGCGGTCAATACATCAACGAAGCCAACACCCAGGCCATCCCCGCCTATACGCTGGTCGGCGTCGGCGCGCGCTATCGATTCGAAGTCGACCACAAGCAGCTCGCCTTGCGGGCCAACGTCGAGAACCTCTTCAACGAGAGTTCGTGGCAGTCGGGCTTTACCGGCGGCATCGTCTATCGCGGCACCCCAAGGACCATCTACGTGTCCCTGACGGCCGACTTCTGATCGAGACGCCACCATGCGCCATGCGTTCACGCTCACTCACCGATGGATCGGCCTTGCGATCGCGGCGTTTCTGTTCCTGTCGGGGCTGACCGGCGCGGTGATCTCGTGGGATCACGAGCTCGACGACCTGTTGAACGTGCATCTTCACGAGGCGGCCGGCAGTGGCCCGGCGATCGCCCCTCTCGAACTGGCGCGGCAGATCGAGGCGCGCGATGCGCGCGTACGGGTCATCTATGTGCCGCTAGCTGCGGAGCCGGGAGAATCGCTGTCGTTCAGCGTGCAGCCGCGCGTCGATCCCGCGACGGGCCGCCTCTACGAACCGGGATACAATCAGGTCTTCCTCGATCCGGCTACGGGCGCCGAACTGGGCCGGCGCCAATGGGGGCAGGCCTGGCCGATCACCTCGGAAACCTTCGTCTCATTCCTCTACAAGCTGCACTACAGCCTGCACATCCCGGAGATGTGGGGAATCGACCGCTGGGGCCTGTGGCTGCTGGGCGTCGTCGCCGCCATCTGGGCTGTCGACTGCTTCATTGGATTCTACCTGACGCTGCCGGTCCGTCATCCGCCGCATCCGGACCGACCCGCTGGCGTCGAGCGCGCTCTGCAACGCGGTTGGTGGGCGCGCTGGAAGCCTGCCTGGCGGATCAAGACGTCCGGCAGCGCCTATCGCATCAATTTCGACATTCACCGGGCGTTCGGGCTCTGGACCTGGCTCCTGCTGTTCATCCTGGCGTTCACGGGCTTCTCGCTGAACCTCTACCGTGAAGCCTTCTATCCGATGATGTCGCTGATCTCAAAGGTGACTCCGGGGCCCTTCGAACTGCGTACCATGGCCGACAAGCATCGGCCGATCGATCCGGGGGTCGGCTTCGCCGAAGTGATAGACCTTGCCCGTGCCGAGGGGGTGCGCCGCGGCTGGGCAGAGCCGGTCGGAGGCGTGTTCTACGCCCAGCACTACGGCATTTATGGCGCGATGTTCTTTCACCCCGGCGACGATCACGGCAGCGCGGGCGTAGGGCCGGCGCGCCTCTACTTCGACGGCGGCGACGGCCGCCTGCTCGGTGGCCGTCAACCCTGGAAAGGCACTGCAGCCGACATCTTCGTGCAGGCGCAGTTTCCCTTGCACTCCGGCCGGATCCTCGGCCTGCCGGGCCGGATCCTGATCTCGGTCATGGGCGTCGTGGTCGCTGCCCTGTCCGTCACCGGCGTCGTGATCTGGTATCGCAAACGCCGGGCGCGCCTCGCCGTGAGGCGACACGTGCCTGGTACGGTTGGCCTGACGCCAGCGGAATAGCCGTCGTGCGACCTCGACGGGCCGGAGAATCGTCGCGCTTGTCCGCCCCTTGATGCCCACGATCTTCCAGGCGGGGTACTTCTTGAAGGCGTCGATTTAGGCCGGCTCGCGCGTCAGATAGACGATCTACGCCCTCGGGTCAGTCGAACAGCCCATCGCTCTGACGGCTGGCTTCAGGCCTGGGATACGACTCCCTCTCCCGGGACGGGACCCCTTCCTGCTTTCTACCAAGTCACCCTGAGGCCGCCGTTGAGGGCATGGGTGCTGGTGCCTGTGCCCAATTCGCCGTCATAGCGCGCGTAGAGCGACACACCGGGGGCGACAACGGTGGCGGCGGAGAGGCTCAGGATGGCAGAATCGGTCTGGGGTGCTGCGCCAAACACCGTGAAGTTGGAGCCTGGGGCGCCGGCGAAGCTCGCGGTCACCGGCCGCGCGGTGCTGGCATATTCATGCGCCCAGCCCGCCCGAAGCTGCATCGCGAGCTTCCCGCGTCCCTCTGCCCCGAAAGCCCCCGCGAGCTCGGCGCCCAGAACGCTGCGTACTGAACTCGTCGTCTGCGGCGCCACGTTGAGACCCAGCGCGCCGGCGCCGTGTTCGCCGAAGCCGGCCTGGCTGTTGGTCGTGCCCTGGAAGCGCGCGAAGGGCGTGATCGATGCGGCAGCCGGCTGGTAGAGGTCGATCCTATAGCCCGCCTCGGCCTGGCCGAGGAACTGATTGGCGCCGGCGCGGCCCTGGGCGATGCGGGCCGCCAGGTTGGGCAGGACGATCTGGCGCGTCATCTGGTTGTCGTTGTAGCCGTAGCCCACGAGGCCATCGAGATAGAAGCCGGCTTGCGTGAAGGAGGCGTAGAGGCTGGCCTGGTAGCTGTTGGTCGTGCCCTGGCCGCTGAAGCCGCTCAGCCACTGGTTGCCGCTGGCATAGCCGACGCCGAAACCGGCCAGGAAGTGCGGGTCGAAGCGATAGTCGGCGCCGGTGGCGAAGCCGCCGGCATTGTAGCTGAGGCTGGATGCGTCGGTGTTGCCGGCGACGCTGCCGGTACCGCCCATGGCACTTCCCCACAGACTCCACGGGCTCGTCGGCTCGCCGCCACAGACCTCGGCACGGCTTGCGTCGCAGGCCTCCGCCACGGCCACGCGGTTGCCGCTGCCGGAGCCGCCGCGCGCCAGCCTTATCTGTTGACCCAGCAGGTTCATGAACATCACCCCGCTGCCGAGGTTGGCGGTGCCGAAGGCCGAATAGTTCTGGCCGCTCATGGCGGCCATCGCGGCCTGGCCCTGCGCCTGAGTGTACGTCGCCATGGTGCCGATGACGGTGGCGAAGTCGCCGCTCGATCCCGCGACACTCTGGTCGAGCACGCGGCCCACGGCCGATTGATTGCCGTTCCCGGCTCCGGCGGCAAAGCCGCCGGGCTTCAGAGTCAGGTAGACATTGTTGGCGTCGTAGGCGAGCGAAGACTGGAGAAACGGCAGGAACGTGTTGCTGCTGGCATAGGCGCCCGTAACGCCGCCGGTGGCGGTGAGGATGATGTAGGTGGTGCTGGGCGCATAGACACCGGGCGCGGCCGTCACCGTCACCGTGCCGCCTGAGAGGGTGGCGGTCCCGGGCGCGCCGCTGACGTCGATGCGGTCAGCCTGGCCGGCGGCGTTGGTCTCGACCTGGTAGCTGCTGCCGGCTGCCTGGGTGTATGCGCCATTCACGGTCAGGGTGCCGATCGAGTTGCCCGGCGCGACGATGCCGTTGTTGACGACGTTGCCGACGATGGTGCCGCTGCCACCGACTATTCCCGTGTTGCGCAGGTTCGCATTGAAGATGCCGTCGTTGATCAGGACCGAGCTGTTGTCGAAGGTACCGGCCGTCTGATTGAAGGTTCCGTAGTTCAGCAGCCCGCCCCGCAGGATGCCACTGTTGTCGATCGTGCCGCGGTTCACGAGACTGGAGTTCACCGACTCGAACGTGCCGGCGTTGGACAACTTGAAACCGGCGCCGACCGAATAGCCGCCGCCGCTCACGAACGTGGCGCCGGCATCGATCGTGAGGTCGCCCACCATCGACCCGGAGAGGGCCAGCGTGCCCTCCTTCACGAACGTGCCGCCGCTGTAGGTGTTGTTGCCCCCCAGGATCAACAGGCCGCTGCCGTACTTGGCGAGGCCCCCCGTGCCGGAAATGTCATTGCTCCACATGTCGACGGCATTAAATCCTCCCTTCGAGGCGTCGAGCGTCACGCTGACATCGGAATTGAAGGCGCCGTACCCGCCGGCCGCCTTGAAGAGATTGAGGCGGACCCAACCCGAGCCGTCGTCGAGCGGGCCTCCCGACGGCAGCTCCGTGGTGGCCAGGACGTCGCGGATTTGCGTAGCGCTGAGATAGGGGAAGCGAGACTTGAGCAGCAACTCGGCGTTGTCTGGGACCACTGCAGGAAGATCGGCCGCGCCGACGGCGGGGAGTCCATAGGTGGCCAGGTCTGCATAGGCCTGGTTGGCCGCCGCGAACTGCGCCGCCGACGGGAAGACGCCGCTCGCCATGCAGGCCGCGACGTTCGACGCGCAACTCGCGTAGGGCACGGCTGTGTATTTTGAGCCGAGCGCATCGTGGAGCAGATCGGAAAGACCGCCCGTACCGAAGAGATACTCCGAAAACGTGGTGTAGGCGGGAACACCATCATAGTTCGGTACATCCGTCAGGGTGTAGTTCGAAGTGCCGGCGAGAAGCTGGGTCATCGTGTAATAGGCCAGCAGGCGGCCGCCGATCACGTCGAGCGTGTGGTGCACGCCCATGATGTTGCGGCTCAGTCCGAACTGCTGAGCCGAAATCATCATGCTTTGATAGGCCTCCGGCACCAACATCGCGTAGAGCAGTGCGGTCGTGTTCCCCTGAAGCGAATGGCCGCTTGGATAGGCTCCGGAGGTCTGCAGTCCCTCCGGGCCCGGTCCCCATTCGGCTTGCTGGATCTGGATGGCGGTCGTGCTTGCCTGTGCTGGCAGCCAAGGATTGTTCGCGATCGTCGCGCTGATCTGGAACGGCCGCGGGTCGACCTGTTGCGGATTGGCATATTGCGTCGATTGCCCCTGAAAGGCGGCGGCATAGGCGTCGAATGAGGACTTGAGCGCGTCGATTTCCTGGACGGCCCCGATATAGTTGTCGACCTGCGCGTCGTTCCCCGTGAGGAGCCCTGTAATCGCGGTGTAAAGAGGTTCGCTCTGCCTTTTATAGATCCGCTCGGTCAGCGTATCTGCCAGCGCCCTGGAAATCTGGAGTTGCGGGAAAACCCCCAGCGTCGGCAGGATCTGGCTGGTCGACGAGATCTGGTTCCATAGATTGTATTGAGGCTCGCCGTCGCCCGCCTTGAACACGCCGCTCGCATTATCCGCAGCCTGATTCCTCTGGCCGACTGTCGCATTGAGGTAGATGTCCGTGACGGTCGCCAGATCTCTCGTGAAGACATTCGGGCCGGTCGAAGGATTGGGCAACGACTGGAAGGACTTGAGGATGTCATACTGATCCGCCACCCGATTGCAGTGCGCGGCGGAGCCATCGCAACTCAGCTGGGCCCTGGCGAAGACAGTCGGCGGCGACACCATCACCAGCGCCAGCGCGATCCTGACGATGGCGCGCCGGCGCCACCCGTGCGCGAACTTCGTATAAGGCCAAATCTTCATAAACCGTGCTCATCCCCATGGTTTGTGCATGCCTGCAAACTACGGACCAGCGGTTGGCCTATGCCGCGGGAGCGCACCCCGTGTTTCAACAACTGTCTCAACTCGGTGTGACACATTTAGGTAAGACACCGGGGGGGCGCCCCGGCGGGCCGGCGCTATTCGCGCTTGTCCTCCACCTTGATGCCCATGATCTTCTTGGCCGGGTACTTCTTGAAGGTGCCGAGATGGTTGCGCATGCCGAGCTGGAAAGCCTCGATGTAGGCCAGCTTGCGCGTCAGGTAATTGTGCTGCTCCTTCGGGTCGAGATAGAGGTTGAACAGCTTCGGATAGGTGTAGCGTTCCAGCACGCCGGTGAAGCCGCCGGTGCCGAAGGCGTCCGTTGCGTTGTCGCTCGTGGCCGACAGCACCATCTTGTACTCGCCGCAGCGCATCCCCGAGAAGGTCTGGCTCAGCCAGTAATAATGATACTTGCGGTTGGACAGGCCGTCCGGCGCGAGCAGGAACGAGCTCTGGTCGACGCCGTCGATGTAGCGGTCGGACGGCAGCAGCTCGGAGGCACCGGCCAGGCCGAGCGCGGTCGGCACGATGTCGTTGAAGTCGAACAGTCCGTCGCTCTGGCGCCCGGCCTCGATCGTGCCCGGCCAGTACATCAGGCCCGGCACGCGCACGCCGCCTTCCCAGGTCGAGCCCTTGGCGCAGCGGAACGGCGTGAAGGCGGCGTCCGGCCAGGTCTCCATGTGCGGGCCGTTGTCGGACGAGATGAAGATCAGCGTGTCCTCGAGCTGGCCCGACTTGCGCAGCGCCTCGACGAGGCGGCCCATAATTTCGTCGAGTTCGAGCAGCGTGTCCTTGTAGGGATGCTTGGCCGGCGACTTGCCGAGGAACTTCTCGCCCGGATAGTTGTCGAAGTGGGCGCCGCGCGTGCAGTGATAGAGCAGCCAGGGCTTGTCCGACTTCGCCTGCTTCTCGATGAACGCCTCGGAATACTTGCACCACTTCTCGTCGAGTTCGGAGAGGACGGGGATGGTCACCTCCTCGACATTGGTCAGTTCCTTGCCCTTGGTCGCGTGCACGAAGCAGCGGTTGAAGGGCATGTTCTTGATCCACTCGGTGCGCGCGTCCGAATAGACGATCTCGGGGAAGAAGTGCGGGTCGCGCCACTCGGTGTACATGTCGGAGACGGAGAGGAAGCCGTAGAAATCGTCGTAGCCGACATGCTGCGGCTGGCTCTCCACGTTCTCGCCGAGATGCCACTTGCCGACCGCCTGCGTCGTGTAGCCGGCCTGGCCGAGCAGCATCGGCAGGGTGATCTCGCCCTGCAGCCCGCCGGGTTCGCCATACATCGGCGGACGATGCAGCCCATGACGGTTCGGAACGCGGCCGGTATGGAGCGTGGCGCGCGACGGCGAGCAGGAGGGTTCGGAATAGCAGGAGGTGAGCTGCAGGCCGCCGCGCGCGATCTTGTCGAAGTTGGGAGTCGGCGCGCCCACGGCGACGCCGCCGCCATAGCAGCCGAAATCGCCCCAGCCGACATCGTCCATCAGATAGATGAGGATGTTGGGATTCTTTTTTCGGGCGGCGATTTTTCGCGCTGCGGCTTCGACGTCTTCCCTGTGCACGAAAGCGGGTTCGAGATGGTCAGCCTTGCGCACGGTCTGCGTAGCGATGGCGTCGAATGCCGACATGTTTCCTCCGTTGAATTGCGCGCACGCTACTAGTTTGCGGCGTCGATGGCGATGGCGCGCGCGAGCGCGGTGAGCGGCGGGCCGTAGCGCTCGCCGGCTGCAGACTCGGTCATCGCCGAGCGAGTAAAGCGCATCGAGATGCATCCCAGGACGCGATCGTTCCTGTGAATCGCGACGGCGATGCCCTGCAGGCGCGCCGCACGCGTGACGACCGAGAAGGCGTGGCCATCTTGGCGTATGCGGGCAAAGTCCGCGGCGAGTTTCACGTCGTAGCGCACGCCGAGGTCGCGCAGGATCGCGCGACGCTCTTCCTCCGGGGAGAAGGCGAGCCAGGCGCGACCGAGGGCGCCCGAGAGGACGGGGCTGCGGCGCTGCAGGGCGGTGCGCTCGAACGACATCGGGCTTTCTGCCGCCGTCGAGTAGCGGATCGTGATCGCCCTGTGGCTGATCGAGCCGAGATAGAGCGGCCAGCCATGCACCTGCGTGAAACGATGCATGTGCGGCGCGGCCGCGCCGACGAAGTGATCGATGAAGCGGATGCCCTGGGCGAGGCCCAGCACGCGATCGGTCAGGCGATAGCCGATGAGGCGGGAAACCTTCGCTACGTAGCCCAATTCGATCAGCCCGTTCAGCAGGCGTGCCACGGTGGGGCGGGGCATGCCGGTCTCCTCCGCCAGCACGGCGATGGTGCCGTGCGGGCGGCGGCTCAGCGCCTCGAGGATCTCGAAGCTGCGGCGTACGGGCTCGATGGCCATGGCATCGACGCTATTCCGTAATACGGACTCTGTCGACTTAGGCACGGCAGGCGCCGTCAAAAGGGGCTAGCGTGTCGGCAACAAGAAAAGACGAGGAAGCATGCTAGGACGACGAAAGTTCGGG
>JAESFK010000267.1_pt1 | contig 33384 bp, 25 predicted proteins | sample 9269391 | NCBI WGS metagenome assembly JAESFK01 (sample SAMN14506231, study PRJNA617097) | algae metagenome | isolation source: Drouetiella hepatica UHER 2000/2452 and co-occurring heterotrophs from... | place: Slovakia: Slovak Paradise National Park, Hrabusice, Kosice Region | collected 2000-01-01
CCTGATAATTGTCGTTTTGAGTCAGCCGCGATCTCTTCTGTTTTTGATCTCTCAACCGATCTCAGCAGCTCAATAAGAGAAGAAAGTGCCTTTAAATTCACACGCCTATGTAATTGACATTTCACAGACGTGACCGTTCCTTGGGCACGTCGTACCAATCGTCTCGCTGAAGCGCTCACGGCTATTGTCTTGGCATTAGGAGGGGCAGCAGGCATTCGTTTATGCCAACAGTTGGGCTACTCGCTTTGCCGCAATAGCTTGCTGCAACTGATTTTCAAGCTGCCAATGCCAACGATTCCAACTCCAAAGACACTGGGTGTCGATGACTTTGCCTTACGCAAAGGGCAGCGCTACGGCACGATTTTAGTAGATTTAGATCGGCATCGTCCCATTGCTCTGCTCAATGATCGTGAAGCTGCAACGTCAGTAGATTGTCTACAACAGCGCCCCGGCATTGCAGTGTTGTCTCGTGACCGCTCCAAAACCTACAAGCAAGGCATGAGCCAAGGAGCACCGATGCTATTCAAGTGGCAGATCGCTTTCGCCTATTGCAGAATCTAGCGGAGGTCTTGGAACGCTTCCTTGCCACTCAAACTCCTGCTCTCAAAGCGGTAGACATGGCTTATCAACAGGAGCTACGCCAAATACCCCTGCCCACTCCCCCCACTGCTAGACAGCAGCAAGCTGAGCAACGACGGGCAGGGCGATTAGAACGCTACGAGCAGATTCACCGCTTACGCCAGCAAGGAGTCATGGTATCCGATATTGCTCATCATCTGGGGATGGGAGAGCGAACGGTGTCTCGTTTTCTGGCAACTCCCCAGTTTCTAGAATGGCAACCGCATCCTTGTCATGCTAGAAGCAGCGGACTCGACCCCTACAAGCCGTATCTCATTGAGCAATGGAATGCAGGATACCGCCAAGTCAAGCAGTTGTTTACCCAGCTTCAACAACAAGGGTATCGAGGCAGTTATCCCACCGTGGCACGCTATACCCACCAGCTTCGTCAAGCGCAGCGCCAGCAGTTGAATGATCAGTCGGGTAGAGGAATTGCTCCACTGGTTAAAGGGATTCAGTTACCTCCACCTTTGACTGCCCGTCGTGCCACCTGGTTAATCCTTCAGCGACCAGAACAACGACACGATGAGGATAAAGAGATCATCAGACGATTACAAGCTCAGCATTCAGACATTGCAACCGCCATTACCTTGTCTCGTTGCTTTGCCGAAATCGTGCGTCAACGGCAACCGAAGCAGTTTGATGTTTGGTTGAAACAAGCAACGAGCAGTTCTTTGACTCAGTTTCAGAGGTTTGCTCGCAGTTTACAGGAGGATTATGAAGCAGTCAAAGCGGGTGTGACGCTTGCAACCAGCAATGGTCAAGTAGAAGGACAGGTAAATCGACTGAAGATGTTGAAAAGACAGATGTACGGTCGGGCAGGATTTGACCTATTGCGACGAAGAGTTCTGTTTGCTAGTTGATGACTCATCAGTGGATGTGGGATTAAATTCCCACCTTGATCACCAAAACATGACAAGAGCCAAATCTACTTGACACGTTCACGGTCTCATAGTCGACTAAGCTCACCAGCCGGAGCCGCTCGGGGAGCTACACGTTACGAAAAGCCGTCATGCCGCCCTGGGCAGGGTGTCTGCGCCTAGTTCGGCGCAGACACCCTGCCCAATCTGTGGGGGCTAGACCCACATCATTCTCGTACTCTGTCAAGCCCCCACCCGAAGCACGTTATGCTCGACCAGCGTTGCCACAAGTGCGACCTTTTCTTCGTCGTCGAGCCCCAACACCTCACGAACGTAGAAGGCACCCGTCTGAGCGATGAACGCGAGGGCATCCCGTGCCAACGCATTGGCGGACAGCAGCAACTCACCCGACGGGGTCAAGAGACTAACTATCTCGCCTTCGTACTGAAGTGTTAGCGTCCCTACATGGTCATTGAAGACTCGCCGCCGCAGCGTCACACTCTTCTCGTCGTACCATACGTCGGGAAGCGACTCGCCAAAGAGTTCGCGGTAGCAATGTTGAAAGTCTTCAAATGAAGTGACCTCGACCGAGTTCCTAGTATGCGCTTCCGGAGCATTGCTCGGGTTATGAGGCACATACCGGACGAAGAACCGTTGGCAGAAGTCCATGTATTGTTTGGTAAAGAGGATAAATTGATGCCAAACCTCATCTACTCGTAAGGAGTACATATCCCAGATCTTCGATTCATCCGCGTGCGTGAGTACGAGGAACCTCTTCACCTCGGTGAAAAGCCTCTCCCCCTCTTCGGCAGTCTCGACGATATGGTCTTTCAGCAACTTTTCGATGAGGAATGGTGCTTCGTACGCCAACGCATCAATGGAACCCATCACTGTTGGGGATGCGGCAGATTCGGCTTGAGTGACAGTCATGGTAACACCCTCATGAATAAACCGGTTTCTTCTAGTACTTGGGCGATCGCCGATTGTTCCTCCTTAGAAAGATGTCCGGGCAAAGCGCAGACGTCAAAGATCGATTCTCTCGCGATCAAGGCGATTGCAGCGCAGGCTTCGTTGCTGATGATAATCTCATCGAGCGGTCCGTTCGGCGTCTCCACCTCCAGGGCCACCATGTCGCCGTGTGGGCGTGGCCGGAGGACTAGACCCATGTGTGTCCTGGCGAGGATCCACGGTGCTTCGGTGGCATTCCCCTCAAAGGGTCTGGGTGACATCTGATCGATCCAATTTCGAGTCACCGGAGAAGCGAGCCTGTAACACCGCGACAGGAGCTCCGGTGCCTGAGGTACATCCATAGAGGCGAGAATGAGGGCAAGTTGATGAACGGACCTCTGTCGCTGACGAGCGACCATGACGCTCGTATATGGATGGTCGTATTCCGCAGTAGAGAGTCCGGGCGTGACAAGAGCGGGCAGCGGCTCTTCGTAGTCGCACAACTGCTCGCCGTCTAGCGGGCTGCTGATGTGAAGGGACAAAGACCAATCGCACGAAGTATTCCTTGGCTCATGGATGCACGGTTCGTAGATGAAACCAACTGTCCCAGCTGATGCGTGAAAAAGGTTCTTCGGCACTAGCTCACGCCGTCGATAAGATTCCACACGGTTATATGTCAGTACCTCAAGTTCATTCCGGCACACTGCGGTAATCGTCCACGCCGTATGCTCGTGTGGTCCGGGCGTCCCACCAGGCGGCCAGTACCCGAATGCGAACCGCACACCCAAACCCGGTATAGTGAAAAAAGGCACGAGTCCCCGCCGTAGGCGATTGTCTTCTAGGAGGCGCAGTTCCCACGATAGACAGTCCGCCAAGAACTCGTCATCGACGACAGCAGTTCCCACGATAGACCGTGCGCGAAGAACCGCGTCCCGTTCCGGGTGCACTTGCGTTCCCAATGTGGGAAACCGTAGGTCTTCAAACACTTCGCAGAGTTGTTCGAGTTTCATTGCGGTGTACTCACTAACTATAGGTACAACAGTGAGACTGACAGACGGACATGGGCTTCAGAATAACGATGTACCCACTCATTTGCTTGCGCTTACTCAAAGCTGGATAGCAGTTTCTCGAATTCTGACAATCTCAGCCCCCTTGTACTCTGAAAAATGCGGGGAATGATGCCTAGTCAGTCCCGTACCAACAGTAGGATCGGCAGCGAAGACAGTAGGATTGGCAGGTCCAACAGTAGGACTGGCAGGTCTTGCGGAGGGGCGTTGGGCGCGTCAGAATACGGAGCCGCCCTTTATTGACCTCTCTGAGGCCCACTATTTCATTAGTAGTTGCGTTGAGGTCTGTTGTTTCCACAGTTACACCCTGGCGATAGGTAATCTGTGCATCCTTCTTTACCCAGATGATTGTTGCTCCGAACAACATGAACGACTCGGGTACTTCCCTGAAGTAGAGAATGTCACCTCTGGCGATCTCAAGGCATTCCGAGAGATCATTCAAGCTCCGATACAGATTAACGTATCCCTCGGCTCTCGATGGACCGATGTAGCCTCGCAAGGTAATCGCACTTGTCGCTCCTTCAGTAACCAACAATCTCGCCAAGAGCGGGTTCTCCGGGATATTCTCGCCTGAACTAGTCTCTTCGCTAGTCTCTTCCGCCATCGTTGCTTTCCTTCCTTTTGGACTGAAATAGATGATGGCAGCATATCTCACTTATTCTGCCGCGGCAACAGGAGAGGTCGATTTTTTCCGCCGAACGATTGAGATGAGCCGCCGCAGATAACCTAGAGCATCCAACATATAACTTATCAGCAGTCGGCTCCATCGATTTGTGTACGCCCAGCATGGGCATGAACTAATGGGGTGAAAGTCCCCTGGAGGAGAACCAACGTCCAAATGCTCGAAAGTATTGGAGCCAAGTGACGACCCCTCGTGGGGTCGAGCCGTCGAGTAGAGAGGACTCCTACGATGGTTAGGCTTGCTTTGTGTTCTCCGTTGCTCTCGCCTTTCGGTTTCAAGAGTTTCACAAGATTCAGCCCTGCACCGTTGGGAGCCTTCCCCTTACAGAATCCTGCCTGCGGTTTTCCCGCACAAGCCTCTTCATTCGGTCTCTTACCAAGTAGGATTACAGCGGTTTTCGCTTGAATAAGCCACACGAGCAGCCGAGAAAAATAGCTACTTGGTACTTAACCTGTGGCTTACTGATCTGAAAATCGCTGTAAGTGACACCAGGCGACCTGGCTTAGCCAGAGGATATCTGGCTTGGTAACGCAGGAAGCTCTCCCAAGTGAAGCTCCGTCGCTGACTGCGGCGATTCAGCTCTTTAAAGCTCAGATGAGTGCTTAGAGTAGTTGCGCGGGACGCAACTACTCTGATAGTTTCAGACTACTTCAGACATTGTGGAGTCCTGTCCTGGCACAACCGTACAAGGGTTTGAGTTGGATCTCGGCTAAACGAGCTTCATTGACTGCCTTCAGGTGACGACTCCATAACGGTAGTTAGGCTAATGTTGAGCACTCGTGCCGTATCTCAGATACCACTGCCATTGAGTGCTATCTCCGTAACCTGCTGTTTGATTTCCGGTAGGTAAGTATGATAGGTATAATCCTGAATAAAGGGGCTACGCTGACACTTTTGATTGCAACCATTTGTAGCAAGGTTTTCCAGCACCAGAGCGACCATGCCTGACGATATCATTGCTGCCACAGTCTGGACATAGGACAGGTTCTAATACCATTTGCCATCTGAGGAAAAATTACTCTTCTCATGACTCTTTCATTTCTACACCTCTAGAACATTACCAAATCGATGGAAGAAAGAAATGGTTGACCCCAAGTTACTTGAACAGCTAAAAACTGCCTCGGTGGATGAGCGTATTGCTGTGATTGAAATGCTGGTGCAGTCTTTGAAAAGCGACATCAACCCTGGTGTTGCCCCCTCACTCGAAACGACAACCGATTCACACCATCCCGCGTTTGGATTCATGAAAGAGACTGGGGCAATTCTCGGCGATGTGCTCACCCCAGTTCTACCTGAAACTGCCTGGGAAGTCCTTCAGTGAACCTCCTCCTCGATACCCACATTTGGCTCTGGTACGCCCTCGGTGATTCCCAACTCTCAGAAAATCTGCGGTCAACGATCGCAGCAGAAACTACGGAGCTTTGGCTCAGCCCCATTAGTGTCTGGGAAGTGCTGCTTCTGGTAGAAAAAGGACGCATCTCTCTGCAATTGGATGCTGCCACCTGGATTGATCAATCCCTCAAAGCGTTGGCAATGCGGGAAGCTTCACTCAATCATCAGATTGCAATTCTGAGTCGGCAGCTTACTTTGTCGCACCAAGACCCCGCCGATCGCTTCATCGCCGCGACAGCTATTCACTATCAACTCCAGTTAGCTACCGTCGATGCTCGTCTCACAGGTGCCGATTGGTTGCAGACCATCAGTTAGAACAATGATAAGTCAGGGTAATCATGGATAAACTGCCGCACTATCACACCTGCATTCAGACGTTATTGAAGCAGCACAGTCAGTTTAGAACCCAGGATGAAGCGGTTGAAAATGAACTGGTCTTCGATCATGATCGTGACCACTACCAACTCATACGCGTCGACGGTCAAGGCTTGAACCGCGTCTATCATACCGTTCTTCAATTCGACATCAAAGACATCAAGATCTGGCTTCAGCAAAACACCACCGATATTGATGATTGATGTAGGACAAGAATTGATCGAGATGGGCAATCTCAAAAACGCGATCGTCCTGGGGCTGCATCCCGCCCATAAACGACCTTATACTGGCTACGGCGTTGCCTAAAGTCCTCACCCATTTATGCTACAAATTACCAAACGCACCGCCATCCCTCTCAGCGAAATTGAGCTGAGTGCTATTCGCTCGCAGGGCGCAGGGGGGCAGAACGTCAACAAAGTTGCTACTGCCATTCACCTGCGTTTCGATATCAATACCTCGTCCCTTTCGCCCCTCTACAAAGAGCGCCTGCTCAACCTGGGCGATAGCCGCATCACCAAAGATGGCATTATTATCATCAAAGCCCAACAGCATCGAACTCAAGAGCTAAATAAAGAAGATGCGCTCAACCGCCTCCAAGAACTGCTTCAAAGCATGACAGTCATTCCTAAAAAGCGCAAACCCACAAAGCCTTCGCGCAGTGCCAAGCAAAAGCGGCTCGACAGTAAAGCCAAACGGGGGCAAATCAAAACGCTCCGAGGCAATGTCGAGGAGTAAAGCCTGAAGTGACCCCATCGCTTCGGACAGCAAAACCTGACTTCTAAGGTGATTTCTCTTTTATATCACATTCCTTCTTTTGTTGCTCATTCCATTCCATTTCATATTCACTTGGTATCAAATATCCAAGTGACGAATGTATTCTCTTCTTTAAGTAGACTTCATCTAGAAACCTCCCTATCTGCTCACGAGCTTCTGCAAAATTACGATACTCTGATAAATCTACCTCCTCTTCCTTTATTGTTCTCATTAACCGCTCTGCATACCCGTTCTGCCACGCCTCTCCTACTGCCGCCATGCTGATCCTGGCTCCCACTCCTTTGAGAATTTCAACGTACTCATTGGCGGCATACTGTACCCCTTGATCTGAATGATGGATCTCTGGCTGATGCTGCTCTAATCCCTTTTTCAAAGCTGTAACGGTTAAGCTCACCTCCATACTCCGTGACAGATGCCAGCCCCGAATACTGCGGGTAAATACATCCATTAACACCGCCAGGTATACAAACTCTTGCTGCAATCGGATATAGGTGATGTCCCCTACCCAAACTTGGTCAGGATGATCAATTACCAACTCACTCACCAAGTTAGGATAGCGTCCAAACTCATGGTTGCTATTGGTTGTGCGTTGCCGCCGCTTCGGAGCTTTACCGCATAGCCCCAGTTCTGCCATCAACCTAGCAATTCGCTTGTGATTAACGCTCTCGCCCTTCTCGTTTCAACTGTTGGGTAATTCGCCGATAGCCATACCGGGGATAGCGTCCCGCTACCTCTACAATCAAAGCTTTAATGGTGCTCTCGTCAGGCGGCTGACTCGCTTGGTAATACCAATTCGATCGCCTATATTCCAACACCTCGCACACCATTGTTATTGGGTACTCGCCTTGCATCTGCTCTATGAGCGCCCGTTTTTGCCGTCGCTCAAGTACCCCGATGCCTTTTTTGCTATCTCCAGTTTCATCGTCAACTGTCCGACTAGCCGCTCTAACTCAGCAATCCGCTCTTGGTCTTGACTGCTTTGGGCATCACGTTCAAACAGGCTTGGGGCTTGTTCAACAAATTCTTTACGCCAGCGTGCCAAGACATTGGCATTGAGCTTGTGGCTGCGACACACTTCGCTTGGGGTTTTTTCGCCACTGATTATCTCCAAGACAAGTTTCGCCTTAAATTCGGCAGTGTATTGACGACGGTGAGTTGCCATTGTTTTTCCCTCCATAGGACAAGAATACTACTCTTAGCTCCTTGTCCGAAATTTAGGGGTCATTACACTATGTACGACTAAGCAGCAAAAATGGCGCGATTTGCAAATGAGTGACGTTTCCTCTTAACGCCAAAGATTTTTACTGGCTTAAGTTTTCGACCTGCTTTCAAGCGTTAAGCTCAAAGCATTACCGAGGCGATCGTTAAGAGTAGTTGCGTCCCGCGCAACTACTCAACTCATCTAAGCTTTAAATGGCTTAATCGCCGCAGTCAGCGACACAGCTTCACCTGACTGGCGCTATCAAGCTTGACAGCCGCTCCCAAAGCCAATTCGCCTAATCTCGCTCAATCCGGTTTGGTAATTGAAGGGGAGCTATATGATTTGCCACTCAATTTCTCAGGTGTTCTAGCGATCGGATGGCAACAAATTGCAGCTTCGCTACCTTTGCCTCAATTAGGAATACTCAAACAATCTTTGAATCTCAACATATTGCTATGGATATTTTTATTCCTTATACCTCTTTGGATAGACAGAATAAAACTATACCAAGTGGTATAGCTGATGGATGCAACTTAACAGTAGTAGTTCTATGCCTGCAATCGAGCAATCAAAGCTGATAGCCTTGGTACGAGAAACGCGACAGCGGCTTGACCTCTCACAAGTCAAATTTGCCGAAAAGCTGGGAGTTTCCTTTCAAAGTGTGAATCGTTGGGAGAATGGACGCACAAAGCCCATGCCGATCGTATTGAAGCAGATCGAACTGCTACTACAGCAGATGGGAGAACAGGGCGCAGACCTTCTTGCTCAATATTTTAGGAAACCGTAGCGATGACAGGTTCAGTGCAGGGCAAGGCTGCCAACTCTATTTTTGCGAACGGTGGCGAAATGGGTGAGTTGATGCGATCGCTCGATTGGGCACAAACACCCGTTGGGTCAGTGCAGTCTTGGAGCCAGAGTCTCAAATCGCTGGTTAAGACATTACTCACCTCGCGCTATCCCATGGTGCTGACCTGGGGAGCCGAGTTCACGCAGTTTTACAACGATGCCTACTCTCAATTAATTGGGGATAAGCATCCAGCAGCCCTAGGGACGGACATCCGGGAAACACTAGCAGAAGCCTGGGATACACTTGGACCGATGATTCAGCGGGTAATGGCAACGGGGGTCGCAAACTGGACTCCAGCACTGCCGCTGGTTCTAGAACGCGCCGGGTATCGAGAAGAGTCTTACTTTAGCGTCTCCCATGCTCCAGCCGAAGATGATGCAGGACAGATTGTGGGAATGCTGGCGGTCTGTAGCGAGGTGACGCAGCAAGTTTTAGGAGAACGGCGACTCCGGCTATTGCGGGATCTAGCTGCTCAAACGGGTGAAACACGCAGTGTGCAAGACACCTGCCAGGATTTGAGAACGGCGATCGCGGCTCATCCCTTAGACGTTCCGTTTGCACTCCTTTATTTACGAGAGTCGGACGGCAAGATGCTCACGCTACAAGGGACAGTGGGCTTAACAGTAGACGATCAGCTTTGCCCCCATTTGGTTGATTTAGCGACAAGCCATCCGCTTTGGTCATTCGCATCAGCGGCGACTGGTGAAACCGTTCTGGTGGAAGCATTGGATCACCATATAACAGTGACTGGAGGTCCGTGGAATGAGCCAGTTCACACGGCTCTGATGATGCCGATCGCCGCTTCGAGTCAAACTGCGCCATTAGGTATTTTAGTAGCTGGCGTGAATCCTAATCGGGCACTCGATGAAGGCTATCGATCGTTCTACGAGTTGTTAGTTGGACAGGTTTCCGTATCGATTCGCAATGCCCAGGCGTATGAGGAAGAGCGCCGCCGCGCCGAGATGCTAGCCGAACTCGATCGGGCAAAGACCGCCTTTTTTTCGAATGTCAGCCACGAGTTTCGCACGCCTTTGACGTTGATGCTCAACCCTCTAGAAGAGGTGCTGCAAAGCAACCACTTGCCACCCACGGAACGAGAGCAAATTACCGTCGCCCAGCGCAACGCCCAGCGGCTACTCAAGCTCGTCAACACCCTGCTTGACTTTTCGCGGATCGAAGCGGGACGCGCACAGGCACATTTTGAACCCACAGAACTCGCTACCTATACCATTGAATTAGCAAGTCTATTTCAGTCTGCCATTGAGCAAGCAGGACTGCGATTGATTGTGGATTGTTCACCGTTGCCACAACCTGTATTTGTAGATCGCGATATGTGGGAGAAGATTGTGCTAAATCTACTCTCAAATGCATTTAAGTTCACCTTTGAGGGAGAAATCACGATTTCCTTACATCCGGTGGGCAATCAGGTGGAACTGATAGTGGGCGACACAGGGACGGGCATTCCTGAAACCGATTTGCCCCGATTATTTGAGCGATTTCATCGAGTTGAAGGTGCACAAGGACGCACGTTTGAAGGCACTGGAATTGGATTATCGCTGGTGCAAGAACTGGTGCATTTGCACAATGGCACGATCGCCGTTGAGAGTACCCTAGGTCAGGGCAGCACGTTTCGAGTCCAGTTGCCGTTGAACGAAACGCCTGCTTCCGTACAGGGCGTTGACGCAGCATCGGCTTTGGGGAATCGCTATCCTCACAATCATCCTCAACCAACCGATAGTGCAATACCCTATGTGCAAGAGGCATCTAGTTGGTTACGCGGGAACGAAAGAGTAAATGAGCCTTCCTCGCCCCGCTCCCCTACCCCCGCACGCATCTTTCTCATCGATGACAATGCCGATATGCGGAACTATCTGCACCGCATCTTGAGCAAGTTTTACCAGGTTGAGGTATTTACCGAAGGATCAGCTGCACTCAACGCCGCCCGCGCTTTAACTCCCGATTTAGTCCTTAGCGATGTGATGATGCCAGGGATGGATGGGTTTGAGTTGCTCAAGCAATTGCGACGCGATCCACAAACCCGCGAGGTTCCTATTCTGCTACTGTCTGCTCGCGCCGGAGAAGAAGCAGCAGTGGAAGGGCTGAGTGCTGGAGCCGATGATTATCTGGTCAAACCGTTTAGTGCTCGCGAACTGTTGGCAAGGGTAGCCGTGAATGTAGAACTGGGGCGATCGCGTCAAGATACTGCTCGTCGTCGCCTCGATCGGGTTTTGTCGTCTGTTTCTGATTTCGTTTATATCTTTGATCTGGCGGGACGCTTCACCTATGTCAATCAATCGCTGCTCGAACTCTGGCAGAAATCGTTTGATCAAGCGGTGGGTAAAAACTTTTTTGACCTCGATTACCCACCTGAATTAGCCGATCGCCTACAGCAGCAAATTCAACAAGTCATTACCACACGCCAACCACTCAAAGACGAAACACCTTACACCAGTGCCTTTGGCACAAGAGCTTACGAGTACGTTTTCGTGCCCCTGTTTGACGCACAGGGTACCGTCGAAGCTGTGGCTGGAACCACTCGTGATATCAGCGATCGTAAACAGGTGGAAATCGCCTTGCGCGATAGTGAGGAGCTAAAGCAACGCATTTTAGAGAGCAGCCAGGACTGCATCAAACTGTTAACGCTCAACAGCGAAATTGCCTATATGAGCAGAGGTGGGTTAGGTCTGTTGGAAATCGATGATCCAACGTCCGTTCTGAATACCTGCTGGCTTGATTTCTGGCAAGGCGAAGATTATGAAAATGCCAAACAGGCGGTTGCGGTTGCCAAAGCGGGCAACATCGGTCAATTTCAAGGCTACCTTCCCACCCGCAAGGGCACACCAAAATGGTGGGATTGTATCATCACGCCCGTGCGGAATAGTGAGGGACAGATCACTCAACTGGTTGCCGTCTCACGCGATATTACTGAGCAAAAGCAAGAGAAAGATATCTTGCGGGAGAGTGAAGATCGGTTCCGTAACATGGCAGACAACGCTCCTGTAATGGTTTGGGTCACCGATCCTACGGGTTACTGCACTTACCTCAGCCAAAGCTGGTATGATTTTTCAGGTCAAACGAAGGAAACAGGTTTGGGGTTTAGATGGCTGGATGTAGTCCATCCAGAAGACTTTGAATATTCTAAAAACACATTTCTGACCGCAAACGCTCGCCACGAAGCCTTTCGGTTGGAGTACCGCTTGCGGCGCAAGGATGGTGAGTATCGCTGGGCGATCGATGCGGCAAGTCCCTGGTTCGGTGTGGATGGTCAATTCAAGGGCTACATCGGCTCTGTGATTGATATAAGCGATCGTAAGCAAGCAGAAGCTGAACGGGAGCAACTCCTACAACGAGAAAAAGCGGCACGGGAACAAGCTGAACAAGCCAACCGGGTCAAAGATGAGTTTTTGGCAGTACTGTCGCACGAGTTGCGATCGCCCCTCAATCCCATTCTGGGTTGGACTCGATTACTCCAGAACGGCAAACTCGATGCGGCCCGTCAACGAGAAGCCTTGAACACGATCGAACGGAACGCCAAACTCCAGACGCAACTGATCGAAGACTTGCTCGACATCTCCCGCATCATGCAAGGCAAACTCTCTCTCACTGTAGCTCCCGTGAGTTTGACTTTTGTGATTTCTGCTGCCCTAGAAACCGTGCAGTTGGCCGCAGAAGCCAAAAACATTGGAATGATCCTAAATTTAGCTCCAGAGGTTGCCTCTGTTTCTGGGGATGTTACCCGGTTGCAGCAAGTAGTATGGAATTTGCTCAGCAATGCCGTCAAATTTACGCCTAACGGTAGACAAGTAACCGTTGAACTCAAGCAAATGGGTCAACTCGCGCAAATTCGAGTCATTGATACAGGCAAAGGCATCAATCCACAGTTCTTGCCGTATATATTTGAGTATTTTCGGCAAGAAGATGGCTCAACCACTCGCAAGTTTGGCGGATTGGGGCTAGGGCTAGCGATCGCCCGTCAAATTGTTGAAATGCATGGAGGAACCCTGTGGGCAGAGAGCCAAGGTGAAGGGCAAGGCGCAACCTTCATCCTGCAATTGCCGACGATACAACAAGCAGCATTGATCATCCCTCAGCCAGCTCGGAATCCATCAGCCTCAGATATAGAATTGCCTCTAGGAGGCATTCATGTTTTGCTCGTGGATGATGATTCAGATACCCGTGAGTTTCAAGCATTTGTGCTGGAAAAAAGTGGCGCAAATGTAACAGCGGTTGCTTCTGGGTTCGAGGCACTGCAAGCTTTGGAGCAGTTCACTCCTGATATCTTAGTGAGTGACATCGGCATGGCGGAGATGGATGGCTACATGCTGATGCGACAGATTCGCTCGCGTCTACCCGACCGAGGGAAAACAACTCCAGAGAAGGATTCTCTGTTGCCAAAGGCAATTGCTCTGACAGCCTATGCCGCAGAGGTTGATCAGCAGCGAGCGCTTCAAGCAGGATTTCAGGCTCACCTCACAAAGCCCGTGGAGCCAGAAACGTTGGTGCAAACGATCGCACGTTTATGTGGGGTTGAGATAGAGGTAATTTAGTGCCACAGATCTTGAGAACGCTTGCCGCTAAAAGATCCTAGTTATCAAATTTCCTAGAAAACAATATTTTGAGCAGTTGCGCGGCAAGGCAACTGCTCCGATAAATGAGATTAGAGTGAAACCTTTGTTTGGAGAGCGTTCGAGAGACGTGTACTGATTTTCAGCCCCATTAGCAGTCTCACGAGATTTCGCCCTCCTGGTATACTACAGGCTGTGATTTGAGTCCAAGTTTAGTCTATCTTGGATTTGAGACAGTAAATCTCATAAAGAGATAGCGGCAGTCGCGCTAGCAGCTAACAGTAAACAGTCATCCCCAAACATACAGTAGGCATTCTCTAAATGGTGCAAACCCTGATTGCAGAAGGCTACTTCGTAAGCTGAAGTGATCTGGAGATTATGTACTGGATTTACAGAATATTTCATAACCGCTAGAATCTGCTATGAATCCACTAACCGCAATCGTTGAGATCTAAGCTGAGTAATAGTTTTGAGATTCCGTGGCACTAAATTACACGTATCTCGGCTTGACCCCTAAATGTCTGCCTGTCCGTGACATCCTTGTACCAAGAACCGCGATCGCTCTCATTGAAGGAGATGCAGTCTAAATACAGCTTTGGAATTTTCGTCTTAGTAAGCATGACAAAAGACGGCTAGACGGTGACGAATAACCTGCGGGAAATAAATCTCTCAAGGGACAGATGACAGCTTGTATCATTGAGAGAAAAATGAGTTTAGCAAATGTTAAATGAAGCCGTTCATGCCTCCCCTTGCCAAGACAGTGGCGCTTAAACAAGTACCGCTGCTGACACAACCTTTATTTGGTAATTTGATTCGTGAATTGCGGCGTTTGAGCAACATGACGCAGGGGCAGTTTGCTGCGGCGATCGGCGTGAGCTATGTCACAGTCAGCCGTTGGGAAGCCGGTCGGATTCAACCGTCTGCCTTAGCGTTGCGTCAAGTGCAAGCCTTTATTGAAAGGTTGAGTCAATCGACTGCTGAACCAATCCAAGTTAGGGGCAAAGAGCTTCTTGCCTTATCTTTTGGTCAAAGGCAAAGGTAGGCGGTGAAGATGAAGAAGCCGAGTCTAGAGGATGTTGCGGGTTATAGAGAGATAGCGGCATTAATGCGATCGCAGTTTGTCAGTGCAAAGGAAGCTGCTGATGGGTCACAAACGACTCTTGGTGCGATCGAAACCTGGTCTTCCAGCTTAAAAAGTGCCTTCGCAATCCTCTTAAACTTCAGTTGTCCCATGTTTTTAGTTTGGGACTGCGCTTCCACCCAGAATTGCTCTGGTGAACGCATACTCTTCTACAATGAAGCCTATCTCTCCCTACTAAAAGAGATTCAGCCTCTGATCCCAGTCGATCGGATCAAGGACGGTTGGCCTGAAGACTGGCGCACGCTTCAGGCAGATGTCGAACAGGTATTCACAACCGGGCAAGTGTTGCAGCGTGAGCAGAACCTGGTTCTCGCTGAGCGGAAGGGCAATGGCAACGGACATCTTTATGTCTGGTCTTACAGTGCAGTCTGGGATGAAACGGGTCAGATTAGGGGCGTTTTTGCAACGGGTTGCCAAGTCCTCACTGAAGAGATTGTCGCTATAGCGACTGTTGAAGAGGGCTTACAAGAGAGGCAAGAGTTGCTGCTATCTCACCCAACGTTGGAACCGCAAGAGGTTCAGTCTTCGCTCCAGCAAGCAGAAGCGGCATTGCGAGAGAGTGAAGCTCGCTTTCAGGCATTTATGAGCCATAGTCCTGCGTCTGCCTGGATTGCCGATCAGGACGGTCGCTTACTCTATCTCAGCCCTACCTATGCCCAAATGTTTCAATTGCCGCCGCAAGATGCCGTGGGAAAGCAGATTCATGATATCTATAGTGAGGAATTTGCTCAACAATTTATAGAGAATAACCGCCGTGTTTTTCAGACAGGGCAAGTAGTTGAAACAGTTGAGACAGCCCCTCGACCGGATGGCAGCCTTGGAAGTTTTTTGGTGTATAAGTTTCCGATCGCTCAAGCGTCTGGAGCGATGCTTCTAGGCGGAGTCGCCGTGGATGTTACTGAACGTCAACAGACTGAGGAAGCGCTACGACAACGGGAAGAAGCCTTGCGTCTGATAACGAACGCGCTCCCGGTGCTGATTGCTTATGTAGACAAAGACCATTACTACCGCTTCAATAACCAAACCTACGAAACCTGGTTTGGACGACCCGCCGTAAGCCTTACGGGTCAACCTGTACGAGCAGTGTTGGGAGATGCTGCTTACGAAGCGATTCGTCCTTACATAGAGCAGGTACTCTCTGGTCAACAGGTCAGTTTTGAGAGCCAGATTCCTTACCGCGAGGGTGGTATCCGCTATATCAGAGCAGACTATATCCCTCACACCAACACTCAGGGCGAGGTTGAAGGCTTCTTCAGTTTAGTCAGTGACATCAGCGATCGCAAAAAGATTGAACAGGAACGCGAACGGTTTCTCAGCGTCGGTTCAGATTTGCTAGTGATTACAGGTATTAACGGTTCTTTTCAATGGGTGAGTCCGACGTTTGAACGAACGCTCGGTTGGACAGTCGATGAAATGACATCCCGTCCTTGGATTGATTTTGTCCACCCAGACGATGTCGGCGCATCTGTTCTCGAAACCGATCGTCTCTTCTCTGGCAACGAAACCATTGCGTTTGAAAACCGTTATCGGCATAAAGATGGCTCCTACCGCTGGTTTCTCTGGAACGCACGCCCCTATCCAGAAGAACATATGATCTACGGAGCAGCAGTTGATATTACTGAGCGCAAGCAATCTGAAGAGGCTCTACGGCAGAGTGAAGAGCAGCTAAGACTGGCTCAACAGGCAGCCGGAGCAGGGTTGTGGGATTGGGATATGATTGCTGACCGTGTCACCTGGTCAGAAGAATACTATTGGCTCTATGGGTTAGACCCTATAGTGACACCTTCTTACGAAAACTGGCTGGCATCAGTTTTAGATGTTGATCGCGATCGCGTGGCTCAAGCCACACGTGAAGCGCTAGAGTATCACATCGATCTCAATGTGGAATTTCGCATTCTTCATCCAAGCCAGGGAGAGCGATGGTTAACGGCAATCGGTCAAACGTTTTACGCTGATGACGGGCAGCCAAAACGCATGACAGGCATTGCTTTGGATATCACTGACCGTAAGAGAGCGGAAGCGGCTCTGCGGGAAAGTGAAGCCCGGTTTCAGGCGATCGTCCGCAATGTGCCAGGAACGATCTATCGCTATACATCCCATCCGGATGGTTCTGATGCCTTCACCTACGTGAGCGAGGGTTCTCGTGAATTACTTGAGTTAGAACCAGAGACTATTATTCAAGATTCAAGCTCTATTTGGGCGTTGTTTCACCCAGAGGATCTACCAGCACTGCGAGAGTCAGTAGCGGTAGTCGTGGAAAATTTACTGCCGTGGCAATGGGAAGGACGGCTCATTACCCCGTCTGGTCAACTCAAGTGGATTCAGGGTCGATCGCGTCCACAGCAAACTGAACAGGGAACGGTGTGGGACGGTTTGTTGATTGACATTACTGAACGTAAGCAAGCTGAACACGCCTTACGCCGCAGTGAGGCGTGGGCGCGGCTGGCGATTCATGTGGGTCGTTTGGGGGGGTGGCGGCTGCACCTGGAGACAAATCTCGTCGAAATGGACGAGCGCATGCGAGAAATTTGGGGAGAGCCGAGTGATGCAGTCATGATTCCTCTACCAAGCGTCATCGCGCGGATGCACCCAGACGATCGCGTGCGAGTCACCCATGCCGTTAATGCTGCCATCGACCCACACGCCTCAGGCACTTACGAAATTGATTACCGGATCGTGTGGAATGATGGCACCGAACGGTGGGTACTAGCAAAGGGGCAAGCCCAATTTGAGGGCAAGGGCGAGTCTCGGCGGACAGTCGATTTCTTTGGCACGCTACTGGATATTACCGATCGCAAACAGGCAGAAGCAGCGCTGGCAGCTCAAGAACAGCGCTATCGCTACATTTTCGAGGCAGTCAGTGTTGCCATTTGGGAAGAAGATTTTTCTGACGTTAAAACCGCTATTGATCAACTCAAAGCAGCAGGAGTTCAAGATTTTCGTCAGTATTTTGTCGAACATCCAGAATTTGTGCAACAAGCAGCTGGGATGGTGGGTCTGCGAGATGTGAACCAGGCAGCCCTGCGAATGTTTGGCACCGCCGATAAGACGCAACTGTTAACGTCTCTGCATCGAATTTTTGTCCCTGAAACCCAGGAAGCATTTGTTGGAGAATTATTGGCGATCGCGGCTGGAGAACCCTTCTTTGCAGCAGAAACTGTGCTGCAAAACTTACAGGGCGATCGCTTTGATGTCTGGTTCGTGCTTACCTTGCCGCCAATGTCAGAACCATACGACCGGGTATTAGTCTCTCTGCTCGACATCAGCGGTCGCAAACGAGCGGAAGTTGCTTTGCGGGACAGTGTTGAGCAATTAAGTTTGGCGCTAACGGCTGCAAAACTGGGTGATTGGAGCTGGCAGGCTGCAACAGACATCGTGACCTTGTCGGAGCAAGCCGCTGCCATCTTTAGTATTCCACCAGGACCCTACACAACCTGGACACAGATGCAAAATCTCCTCCATCCAGACGATCGCGAGCGAGCGCGTTTGCAAGTGGAACAGGCGATCGCAGAGCATAGTGATTACGATATTGAGTATCGAGTCATGCGGCCTGATGGCACAGAACGATGGATTGCTGCCAAGGGACGCGCTCAGTATGACTCTGGGCAGGTTTTAGGCATGCTGGGCGTTGTGCAAGATATCACCCCGCGTAAGCAGGCTGACGTAGAACGAGAACAGCTTTTAGCGAGGGAACAGGTCGCACGCGAGGAAGCCGAACGAGCGAATCGCATTAAGGATGAGTTTTTGGCGGTGCTGTCGCACGAGTTGCGATCGCCCCTCAATCCCATTTTGGGTTGGTCAAAGCTATTGCAACAAGGCAAGCTGGACGCTGCCAGAACAACGAATGCGCTGGCGACGATCGAGCGCAATGCCAAGCTACAGGCACAGCTTATTGATGACCTGCTCGACATCTCCCGCATTCTTCGAGGCAAACTCACCTTAAACACCTTGCCCATATCGCTCTCGTTTGTGATTACGGCGGCGATAGACACAGTGCGGTTGGCCATTGATGCCAAAGCGATTCGACTCAAGCTGGCAGTTGACCCAGAGGTGGGGCAGGTTTTGGGTGACGCAGCACGGTTGCAGCAAGTGGTTTGGAATCTCTTAGCCAACGCCGCTAAGTTCACGCCGTCCGGTGGGCAGATCACTGTGTCGCTCACGCAAGTGGAAACCTGCGCCCAAATTCAGGTCAAAGACACGGGCAAAGGGATTCATCCCACGTTTCTGCCTCATGTCTTTGATCATTTCCGCCAGGAAGACGGAGCAACCACCCGGCAATTTGGCGGCTTGGGGCTCGGACTCGCGATCGTGCGGCAAATTGTGGAAATGCATGGTGGCAGCGTACAAGCAGAAAGCTCTGGTGAGGGATTGGGAGCCACGTTTACGGTCAGACTTCCCCTGGCAAAAACCGGATCAAATCAGGCTCAAACGATTCGCTTAGACCCTCCCGTTGTTGACTTAAAGGGGATGCGAGTTCTTATTGTCGATGATGAAGCCGATATGCGAGAGATCGCCGCCTTTATCCTAGAACAGCAAGGAGCAGCAGTCATCACTGCCGCTTCGGCACAGGAAGCACTGACAGTGCTGGATCACTTTACTCCTGATGTGTTGCTCAGTGACATTGGGATGCCAGATATGGATGGCTACATGCTGATACAGCAGGTGAGGAGTCGTGCCGCATCAGACGGTGGACAAATTCCAGCGATTGCCCTCTCTGCCTACGCTGGGGAGTTTAACCAACAGCAGGCACTCGCAGCGGGCTTTCAGCAGCATCTTGCCAAGCCTGTAGAGCCCATGGTTTTGATCGAAGCGATCGCTAACCTAAGGCATCAGTCACAGCAGCAGGAGTTCAAGCCGTAATGGTTTTGTTACCTGGATTTATAACTACGGCTGTACTGCAAGAGCTGAAAACCAGACTTAGCAAGGGTTTCAGCCATTACGATCGCCATAAATCTAGTAGAATCAGAGGCTGAAAGCTTTACACGGCAAGGCTTTCAGCCTTAGTGCTGTTTATTGTTCCTTTACTAAATGAAGGCGGGAGCGCGCCTCTCAAAAAAATTAACAACATGTCTAGAACATCACCTCCGTAAGGGTTGTTAAGAATTGGAGACACTGAATCTCAAGGCGTTGCTTGAGCCGTGTACAGTGAAAGTTGTAAGCACGGTTCTGAGGGGAGGGAGGGGGACATATCTAAAACTCTCTCCTTTACCCGACCGCGACCGCGAGGTGATTTATGACTCATCAATTCATGTTCCATGCTGACGACTTCGGCGGTGATCTTCAGCGTGCTTTCGATGAAGCGGCCGGTGGTCACTTGTATTTTGACGGAAGCAAGAATTACCCCATTGACTCCGTCAAAGTGACGAAACCGATTACGGTCACAACTAACAGTTGTCAGTTTACCTATGCAGGAAACGACCCTTCAACATTTGTGCTGGAGATTGCCACGGACAATGTCCGTTTCGATTCGTTTCGCCTACTGATCCCAGGTGGCCATTTCACAAGGGGAATAGGTGTCATTTCAAATCGGGGCTTTCGATGTGACCAGATTGAAGTCATATCGGTAGATCAGAGCGCCGTCACATTGGAGGGAGCGCCAGGAGATATTTTTAGTAGCGGTGTCCATGGTGTGCGGCTCGACGACTTAAAGGACGCACGTCTCGGGAGTGTGCGGTGCAAAAACTTCGAATTGGCGCTTGCGATACGACGTTGTTCGGATTTGATGATTGGCGGAGTTGATGTCACAAACTATTTACTTGCCGTTTGGTATGTCGATTGCGTGCACTGCTGGGCTGGGCCAAGTCGTATACGATCATCCCTAAACGGCGAAAAAGCTCCCGGCAACTGCGGACTACTTCTGGAAAATCGATCCGGCCCTGATTACTCAAGCGGCTCACTTACATTCGTGGACTGGGACGTTGCCAACGCGCCTGAACACGGTATCCGGCTCGGTGGTAAATACGCGCTGTCAAACATACAACTAGTCCGGCCCGTCGTGCATGAATGTGGATCTTCTGGCATAAAGATCTTCGCTGGACCGTTCATCTTTCACAGAGATTGCTTGATTGATCGCCCTGCTGTGTATGACGTGGGCACATCCGACAGCGAAAATGAATGTGGGTTGCTCCTCCAAAACGTTTCAAGGTCGCTGATACGCGAACCGAAGGTGTTTGCGATGAATCGCGAACATTGCGGTCGACACGGCATTAGGATTAGCGGATGCGATCATTTGCACATTCTTAATCCAATGATCGAGCAAGCACTCCTTGACGGGATACGCATCGACAATAATCTGTCCGCAACGCCGCCGGACGAAATCTACATGGCCCATCTGACAATTCACGGCGGCTCAATTATCAGATGCGGGGGGCACGGCATACATGTGTTCTACGATGGCATTAAGGGAGATCGCCTACTCCGCTTCCTTCGACTCACTGGGTTTCCTTTTATTCAGGGGTGCGCGGGCTCGGGGATCGTTTTCGACCGGGGCGACTCTGGCGAACAGAGAGGATCTTCGCTGACGGGCGAAATCATCGACTCAGGCCAACCCCAAGTGGTGGCCAATAAGGAAGTGCCAGGTAGTTTCAAGGTAAGAGCTCGTTTAGGTGAACTGCCTGCGTTAGCGGATGGATCCATTCTGCAAGTGGAGGGTGAATTTGTGCTCATACGGAAAAACGGAGCTTGGGACTTGGCGTGACAGCGTGAGTTGGCCCAACATACCAGTAATCGCGATTAAGCTCGGCTTTTGGCGTGTGCAGATCAAGTCCGTAAGACGCAATAAATCAAAGGCAGAGCGCCGTATGTTTTTCCGGTCTAACTAGTCGCTCCAGCCGACGCCCGCTCGAAGTTTCGAGTAGCCCCGAAGGTCCTCGTCGCGGGCGCGGCTGAGCTCGGGCGTTAGCTGTCTTTGTTTCGGTCGTTGGGACGCAATTCTGAGATAGTCGTTGGGAGTTCGATGAATGATTCAAGCAGTCCTTTTCGATTTAGATGGAACGCTACTCGATCGCGATATATCCATCAAACAGTTCGTTGCAGCCCAATATGACAGACTCATCACTCACTTGAGCTACATTCCTAAAGCCGCTTACACTAGCAGATTTATCGAATTGGACTGTCGCGGTCATGTTTGGAAGGATAAGGTTTATCAAGAGCTAGTTGCGGAGTTTGAGATTAAAGAGTTGAGTTGGCAGACATTGCTTCAAGACTATGAGACACAGTTTCAGGGGCATTGTGTCCCTTTCCCTTTTCTCGTTGAGGTGTTAAGTGGGTTGAAACAGCAGGGCCACTTGTTGGGTATCGTGAGTAATGGTTTAGGAACATTTCAATCTCGTGCTATTGAGGGATTAGGGATTCAAGACTACTTTGAAGCAATCTTGATTTCTGAAATCGAGCAAGTGAGAAAGCCACAAGTAGAAATTTTTCATCGAGCCGTGAAGCGATTGGGAGTGACAGCCAAAAACACTGTGTTTATTGGAGATCACCCAGAAGCAGATATCACGGGTGCTAAGAACGCAGAGATGAAGGCAATTTGGAAACGCAGTTTGTACTGGCAAGATGCAAAAGAGGCAGATGCAATCATTGATGAACTCAATGAAATTCCTTTGATTCTTAGGCAATTTGAGAGTAGTTGCCAGACAGCTAGCATAGTCCATGAACCCGACCGTTGAGAGGCTGCTGGTTAAGTTCGAGAGGTTACTGGCGGCGGGTTATGGGCATCGTTCGACGTCTTCATTGGCGTGAGGGTAAATGGTATGAGTCAAAATCCCGACCTGACGATTCGTCGCGCTAACCCTGAGGACGCAGGCTTGCTGTCCGAGTTAGGTGCGCACACCTTCTCCGAGACGTTCGCCGCCGATAACAGCCCGGAAGACATGTCTGCTTACCTTGCTGCGTCGTTCAACCTCGCGCAGCAGAAGGTCGAGTTGAACGATCCTGCCTCTATCTTCTTCATCGCGGAAGTTGGCGGTTTAGCGGCAGGTTACGCCCAGCTTCATGTAGGCGAGTCGGCAGAGGGCGTCGAAGATTCTAAGTCCGTCGAACTAGTGCGGCTGTACGTGTTGCGGGAATGGCTCGGTCGCAGCGTTGGAGCGGCGTTGATGCGCGCTTGTGTAGACGGGGCACGGCGGGCAGGACACGAGACTATTTGGCTCGGCGTGTGGGAGCGAAACGGGCGGGCGCAAGCGTTCTACCGCAAGTGGAACTTTCGCGCGGTCGGTGATCATGTGTTTCATTTGGGTTCAGACCCCCAAAGGGACATCCTGATGGAGCGTGTATTATAGCCGTTGAGGTCGTTTGCTCTCTGGCAGGTGCCGCCGCCCATAGTCGGAGGACAACAATTCATGCAAAATTGTATCACGAGGGGCTTCAAACCCTCTCGTATCAAGACTTTGAAAGATTAAACTTTTGTACTCCTCTTAAAATTGGTAAAAATACCATAAGGTGCAGTTTAATCTCGATAACCTGTTGAGTAGTTGCGGCACAGTGGAACCACTCAACGAAAGTGTAAGGTTTCAGGCTATGAAAAGGCATAAAATCTCATAATGTACTACCAGCTTCAACTATTAAAAAGTCCAAAAATAGTCCAGTGTGTACTACTGTAATCCTGACGCTGTCTGCTTTTGGCAGTTGCGTTACTCAAAGCAAGAGCTTTGCAACTTATCTTCAAGAAAATCTTTTAAGCGCTGAAAGCTTGGCTAGGCAAGCATTTTGCTGCCTTTATGATACTTAATTACGTGAATCGTTGTCAGACCCAGAATTGTTTGAATACGATGCCAGCGAAGATCGAATTTATTTATCGGAGCCAGTTGCAGTCGTGAGCCACGAAGAACAACCATGACCCAATCTCGACGCTACACCGAATCCTCATCCAAGACTGAGTTTTTCAACGAACGGAGAGGCGCTCCTGGAGACGTTCACTTTCATCCTGATGCGCCACCGCCCAAAATTACCCTGCTCGACTACAACGCATCTGGAGTCGAGCAGATTGACATTCATCAACCTGAAGACTGTATTCCGTATTTAGACAGTGAATCGATTTCTTGGGTAGATGTCGGTGGGCTAGGCGGTGAGGAAATCTGGCAGCGACTCAAACAGGTATTCAACCTGCATCCGTTGGCATTGGAAGATATTATCCACGCTCCTCAGCGCCCCAAAATGGAGGAGTATGAGGATCAAATAGTAGTGATTGCTCGGATGGTGTCGCTCAAGCAGGATGGCAAAAGCTTGATGACTGAACAAATCAGTTTGGTCGTGGGTGAGAACTACCTGTTGAGTGTCCAAGAAGAACCTGACTATGATTGCTTGGAGTTTGTCCGAGAACGGCTTCAGTCGAGTCGATCTCAGCTTCGCAAGTCGAGTGTCGATTATCTGCTGTATTCCTTGATAGATGCCATCATTGACGGGTTTTTTCCCATCTTGGAAATGTATGGAGAGTTGATTGAGGACTTAGAAGCAGAAGTCGTAACTTCTCCGAGTCCACAAACTTTGGAGCGGATCTATCAAATTAAGCGAGAACTCCTGGAGCTTCGACGTGCCATTTGGCCGCAAAGAGATGCCATCAATGCGCTAATTCGAGATAGCAGTGACTTGATTAGCCATGATGTACGACTCTACTTGCGGGACTGCTACGACCATGCTGTTCAAGTTCTAGATATTGTTGAAACCTATCGGGAGCTCGCTTCTAGCTTGACGGATATTTATTTGTCTTCGGTCAGTAACCGGATGAACGAAGTAATGAAAACTTTAACGATTATTTCCAGTATCTTTATTCCACTGACGTTTATTGCTGGAATCTATGGCATGAACTTTAATACTGAAGAATCTCCCCTTAACATGCCTGAACTGAATTGGTATTGGGGATACACTGCCACGATAGGAGTAATGGTGATCATAGCGGTTGGCATGATTATCTTTTTCTGGCGCAGAGGTTGGTTCAAAAGCTTCGCAGCAGTTAGGAGTAATGAGCAAACATCCGTGAAACGCAGGAGAGATTAGATTGGATAATTCATCCATTGCGGTTTAAGTCCCTTCGCGCAGCGATCGCTAAGTTGCTGGGAAAGTCTTGCACCACTCGCCAGATAGTTCAACCTCACATAGTTCACAAGGTAGCCTTGAATCATCAGTATCAATGACCAGAAACAACCGATATTCGTCTTCCCGTGAGGCACAGATCCCTTCCACCTTTCCCACAAATAAACCACCGTCAGGTGTACGGAGTTCAATCCATCGCGGGTTGGCATCTAGCATTCCTAATGTCGAGCCGTTGACGATGCCGTCGGAGGTAGCATCTGGTGAATCTTCTGCTGCCGCTGAGAAAATGACTCCTCTTTGAGTAATTGTGGCATCTGTAAAACTTAGTCTAAGCCCGTTTAAGCTGCCTAAATCGTACTGGCAAATATTTTTTAGGCGAGGAGGATGCTGACTTTCTGGATCTTGTAAGTAAGCCTCGAGCTTATCCCAATGTAAATCACCCGTTGCGTTGACTGGCAAGTTGTTGCTTTGGGGTGCGCCGTTTCCCCGATTCAACAGCCGAATCTGACCTGCTTGAAATACTGCTCCTTCAAGATTGAGTTCACTGCCAGAGAACTCAGCACAAGCTCTAAGCTGAGTATAGAGTGCTCCTGCCTGGTGCAAGGAAAGCTTAGAGTCTGGTCGTACCATTAAAATTTGTTCTCGTCGCGCCGTTGATCCAGACCCAAACGCTAGGAATAACTCTCCATCGGGGGTGGGAACTGTAGTGCAAGCTTCTAGATCCATCTTGAATTGCTTGTTGTCGCACCGATCGTCAAACTGCCGTAGCCCTCCTTCTCCAGCCGGTAACGTAATTGCTTCAACCTCAAAGCTTTGAGGATCAATCAGCACCAGAAAATTGGCATCATCTTGAACCAGGGCAAGCCGATTGCCAAACCAAGTTAAACTGGAGCCTGCTCGTACATGCGGTGGACGATCAAGCGTTGGATCTGCCCCTTCGCGGTAGAAGAGTGGCATACTTGTTTGCACAATCGCCCGCAAAGTTGGATCTCGCATAGCATGAATAGTCGGAATCATTGCTTCACTCAACCCCCAGTTCTCCTTTGATTCGTTATAACTTCTCTGAAGCCTGCCTCCCGCTTCCTGCTCTATAACGAGGCTGACTTGTTGGAGCGAACTCCTTGGAGGTTAGGTAAACGCCTGACTTTCAGGCGTGAATTGTCCCTGATACCGAACATAAGAACAGAGGAAATTAACTTGCATCATGGCATATCTTTGGATTGGATTCAAAGTGGTAGGTTAACAGGCAGAGGTAGAGGGTAGTATCTCGTTTCTCTATCCAATCAATCCAGGCGATCGCCCAACAAAAACGACTATTCACTAACAACCATCGCAACAGACGATCGCGGCGTGAATCCACATTTGAGGGTAACGTTCCGCCTAATCGATGCAGCCGAATAGCATAGCAAACTGCCGATCGCTCAGATTTGAGTGCCAACATTTGGAGAATCTTCTGTTGGCTTTCACCAAATTCACGTTCAGCCAATGCCCAGTAGATTCGGGATACTGTCCACTTGAGGCGATATGAATCCTGAAATGCTGCGATCAGAGATGGCTTAAGAGCTTGCTTATTTATTAGCCTTCACCTCCTGATGGTTCAGAGATTGGTCAAGAACTCAATTTTAAGGCTGTTTGGTCAATGCTATTGAGTTTTGCATTTTGGACAAGGCTCTAACATTCACTGCCGCTTTCATTGTCGAGTTAAGGAGCCTTTGTGTGTCATGGGTGATAGCATTTCCCAATCAGACCAGTCCCAGATTTTCAATCGATTCTATCGAGTGAACAGCGATCGTTCTCGGTATACGGGAGGGAGGGGCTGGATTAGGGTTAGCTATTGCAATGGCGATTGCCCAATCGCATCATGGCAATATTCAAATTGAGAGTCAGTTAAGTAAGGGCAGCACATTCATTGTATGTCTGCCCTTAATCCAAACAACGAAGTAGGAATGGCTATACGTTAAAATTGCGATGCAAAAACGTTTGTTTATGCACCGAATTACAGGCAACGGAAGATCAAGAGTTCTGGTGTTGCATAAACCTATTGCAGAACGTAATTCAATGGCAATGGGTTAACGCCGAATCATCTCTCAGAGTTCTAGCTCATAGATTTGCGCGATCTCATCGGACTGAATTCCCAAATACGCCAACGTCTGCCGCTGAGTTGCATGACCGAATGCCTCCATCAGAAGCGGAATAGCCGTGCCTCGCTCCATTCGCTGCCAGTATCCCCAGGTCTTGCGAAGGGTATGGCTGCCATAATTTCCCTTCAATCCAACGTCTTGGCACCACCCCTTCACCATCGTGCTGACGGTAGTCACTGTCAGACAACCTCGCTGCCCAGTGAATAAATTATCCTCATCCTGAAGCTGGCTGTCTTCCAGCCAAGTCTGAATTGCCGAAATCGCCGTGCCATTAAGGGTTACAGGACGATACTTGTTCGTCTTGCGCTGCTTCAACTCCAAGACATCTCCCACTCGCTGAGATCGCACCTGCTTGACTTTAATCGACAGCAGTTCATTTGCCCGATAAGCGGTGTTGATGCCCAGCGTGAACAAACATAAATCACGGGGATGATCTGCTAGCACTTTCTTAATACGACCGATCGCCTTCTTATCTCGAATTGGCTCCACCTTAATGGTTGATCCAGAGGCCGGATGGTGGGGATTTTCTCCTTTTTGAAACGGCATCACGCCCCTTTTTGCTAACTCATTAAGTTTTACTATTATTACGCAAAAACTTAATGAGTTAGCAAATCGATATTTTTAGATATATTTAGTAGAACAATACTCAAAGCTAAGCTGGAAGCTCATTTAGCGCGATTGTTCAGCCCACTAACTTCTTATCAATAGTTAGTGGGCTGAACGATCCCGCTAATCTATGAGCTAGAACTTTGAGAGATGTAATTGGTGTAAACCCATTGCCATTGGATCACGTTCTGCAATAGGTTTATGCAACGCTAGATCACTTGATCTTTCGTTACTTGAAATTCGGTGCACAAACAAACGTTTTTGCATTGAACCAGCAATACATGAAACTGGCACAACCAATTCTGACTTTACCGAGAACAGGGTGCAATCAGGATAGGGATGGCGTTGATGGAAAGCTCATAGGCAGTGCTTCTCCAAATGCCGTTTGTATTCTTCGAGCGCGATCAGGATTTCAGGATTCTTGAAAATATCAAACTCCGCACGGCGATTCATTTTGTGAAGTAAATCTCGTCGTTGCTCCAGCACTTCCAGATAAATGGACTGATAGCCTTTTAAGGAAGTCTGCCAAGCAAGATTTGATTCATTAAGTTCGCGGTCGGAAACCTCAAATCGATTTCTGCCTTCATTTAGTAAAGGAGCAATAAACAACGCTAAAGCTGAAAGCCATACAGTATAAGGATTGTAGCCTCTGATTTTACTGGATTTATGGCGACGTAATGGCTGAAAACCTTGCTAGGTCTAGTTTTCAGCTAGATCACGTTTGTGTAGCGGCAGAGTCTTTCTCCAATCACCAGGAAGACTCTGGCGTAAATTTGGACTATATCGCCATTAAGTTATGGTCTAAAACACTCGGCTTCTCGTTCTCCAAAATGTTTGAACTAGCCTGAAACTGTATGAGTAGTTGCACTGTTGAGCAACTACTCTATTTCTAAAGCTCAGTCATAGCAGTGATTCTGAGCTTAGCATTGTTTATTGTTTCGTTGCTATGTAAAGGCGAAAGGGGACGCTCGCGCTCTAGAGCCAAGGTAGTCCAGCGCTGTATTTTTCCATCATATACCTATTCCCCTCCACAATATAATCAGGAGGCACAGGGCCATTCTCCTTCAAGCGATAGTTAACCGTGTATTTTTTTGAGGATAAATAGCTAGGGAACTTGGCGCACAAATTGTGAAAGAAGTACCTGTCGCCTCTTCGCGGATGATACCAATAGTGTGCTGTCTGAGCAATTGTGCTTCTTCTGAACGCATAGCAGTTTGTATCAACATAACTCGGCCAGCCGTTCTTCAGATGGGAGTACGGCGGATACATGCCAATGCTCTCACAGTTGTCATCTGCGACATAGACTTCATCGTGCGTGTAAATCTTTCTCATCGAATGCGCCCAATCAACTCTATCCCTGCCGAGCAGGGCGACCATCGAACTAACGTGTTCGGGATCCCACCAATTGTCCTCATCAAGAAATAATATGTATTTTGAGTTCACGAGAAGGGGAAAGGAGGCATAAATGCGATGACCGCTCAACAACCCATCTTTTCCAGTGTTAAAGGGCAATACACACACCGTGCACCTGCTGCTATTGGCCCCTGATAGGATCTGCCGGACCTGCTGCTCAAACTGGAGCCCATCAACCACTATCAAATGGTCGATGTCCCCGTGGTCTTGGTCAAAAACACTCTGGATAGCCCTACCCAAGAACAGACTACCCGTTGTGGGCGTGATCACAGCGACACTTAGATGCCGGTGCCCAGCGTCGCCAATGATTTGATCAACATGCCCATAGATGTCACCCAAGAATCCATTCTCGATATTTAGCACAAAACCTCCTTCAGGTCTCCGACGCAAGAACCCAATGAGCGCGCGAACAACGGGCAATTCACCTCAAAGATTGCTGGTCAGAACTCACCTTGATACTCGCCCTCCCACTCTGGAATCTCTAGAATCCGCCTTACAAATGTCGGCGCAGAGTTCCGATAGGCATCTAGGGCAATTCGGCGAGCAGAAAATCTGCTCTTTGCTCCCATTCGCCGCAGCTCAAATAGAGTCAGATCAGTGCCTTGAGGAACAAAATATGGCTCGAAAGATGATATACACACATCTGGGGGCACCTCTATTCTACCGTTGATGATTCCTCGGTACACATACAGATTGACATCGTCATGATATCCAAGTGACGTAATCCACGATGCGTCGGCGCAAGCCTTCATCCCTTTCGCTCGAAACTTTAGATCGACAATTATCTCTCCGTCGACCTTCAGTACAGTGTCCTCCACGAGCGTATGAGCATCCGAGCTCAATATCTTATACATGATCACCTCATCCATCGTTCCCAAGACTTCTCGGGTACTGTGTCCCAGTTTCGCGGACATCCCTAGCGCTGTGTACTCATCAACCTTGTGTTGACTAGAGGTGAGAACGAACATGTCCACCATTCTCAAATACGATCAAACGCGAGCGATAGGTTAAACACGAAAGCGTCCAGCCAGGAACACGTCAACGGCTTCTTCTGACGTCTCGACGACAACGTACCTGGCGGAACTACCCAAGCTACTTGGCGATGCCTCATGCATTGTTCCAAGCAGATCCGAAAGGCAATTCCAGTAGCCCTGCGTATTGATCAAGTATATTGGCTTGTGGTGAATATCGCGTCCCACGCAAGCCAATTGCTCAATTAGTTCCTCAAGCGTCCCGGGTCCACCAGGCAATGCCATGAATGCACTGGACAAACCAGACATCAGCATCTTTCGCTCATGAAAACCCTTGACCTCATGGTATTCACTGACCTCGCGGAGTAAATGCTCGGTATTAACGAGCGCTGTAGGCATAACGCCAGTTACATGCCCTCCCCTGGCAATTGCAGCCCGCGCAACTACACCCATTAGACCACTGCCGCCACCACCATAGACAAGGCCAAGTCCAGCCATCGCAATCGCACTTCCCAAGCGACGGGCTGCATCAGCATACTCCGGGTTCGTACCGACGCTCGAACCACAAAACACGCAGACCCTCGTTAGCATTGCTTCGCCTCATCTAGCAGCCCAAAAAGAATCACTCGATGCATAAGAGTCCCACCGCTCTAATTAGGATAACTCGCTTGAACCACTATCGAATCGAGCGGGGCTTGTTCTGCTCAGCAATGTCGCCAAGAAGTTAGGCACAATACACTCCACGTCAGCAAACTCAGTGTAACGCGCATGAAAGTCATCAGGAAGGAATGACTCTAGCCTCATCTTCTCAAACATCTGCAACAGCGGACTCCAGTAGCCCGCTGCGTTGACAATGTATACCGGCTTTCGCCCGAGTACGCGTGGCATCCAAGTCAGGTACTCCATAAGCAAGTCTAGCGTACTCACGCCGCCGGGCAGCACGACAAAACTGTCAGACAGAGTAAATATCATCGTTTTGTATTCATGCAGTTCGCTGACTGCTACACGCCCATCGGATTTCTCAGCCCCCTCCGATGACAAGGGCGAACGGGACGAGACACGAATGACGCGGACACCATTCTCCGTAATAATTCCGGAAATCCGCCGAGTTAACTCGCTTGAGCCATCTTCGCAAACCAGACCGATTCCCTCGCGAGCCATTGCAAAAGCTAATCTTCCTGCCATCTCGACAAAATCTATCCCGGTATATTCCTCTACATCCCCCAGTACACAGAAGTATCTCATCCGCGTCACTATCTATGAAAGAACGCATAATCGTTGTCGTATTTTACGATATGACCTAGGTTAAGCCCTTTATTGATGCCGCGCACGTAGTCAGCAACCATTCGGAGTTTCTGATCCCAAGCCACCTCAGTAAGAGCACGCCCCTGATGTTTTAAGTCAGGATTGCTGGCGTGGAAGTCCGCCATGGACGACGCCATGTAAACATGAGGCTCCACAAACGATTCAGATCTCAAGAACAAGGTGATTGCCGGATTATTTTGCGCGATATGCTCATCGAACTGCACATCATGAATGGTGTTCGCGGACATATAGTAGCTATCGCCAGCAGTCAACTTCAGGCGATCCTCAATTGTTTGGACTTCTACTTCCTCGCGGCCGAAGTGGGGAGGCCATACACCATGCACGTGAACCAGTTTCACGCCGCTGTATCGATCCGCCCTGTCCGCCATCGGATCATTGAGCAATCGGTGTACCGAATCGCGCTGCGCATAAATAGACTGATGCATTGTCCCGATGACTACCACGGACGCAAAGTCAAAAGGATGTGAATGGGGCGGTTCCACAATAGAAGAAGGATGGGGCGAGCGACCGCATAAGAATCCTTTTGCGCGAACATTCGGCTGCCAGATGTGCATGCTCAGAGCCCATGCCGAAGTTGGTGTCTTGCCGAGAAACCTCTCAACACCGGGCCGGGGCGTAACGGTTCCTTCCGTCCTCTCTGCTCCTGAGAGGACGAGTCGTGTCTGACCACACCAACCGTAAACTGCATGTTTGCTAGACCTGTGAGATATCTCACTCAAGGCTTGTTCGACCGTACCGTCGCGACGCGACGAGTCACGAATCATGTCCAGAAAGGTTGCGAAGGTTTCTGGCTCTCCGAGTGTTCGAACAAACGTATTCATCCGGATGAGTCGTTCATCCCCCCTCGGGAGCGCACGTATAGAGTCCAACAGCAGGCGAACAGTTGAGAGCGGCTCCACGCTCCTCGGCTGACTTCGCCAGTCCTCTACGAGTGACAGTAGTTGCTCCCGAACCGGAGCAGATTGCTCCAGCTTTGCCATGCGATCACGGATGTCACGGAGTGACATCCCGTCCGTGCTCACAGGGGGACAACAATTTGGCAGTTGCGGCGGTACCATTTGCTGATCGACATTCAATAGAAGGTCCTGCGCGAGCGTTGCGGGACCACACTGATCCTCGGTCGGCCGCAGATTACCATCAGTCCAGAGAGTGTAGCTCTGACCGGAACAGAATTCTTCAAACAAAGCGATGAATTTGCCCATGGTCTGATCTTCAACGAGCTGCCGATTTGTACGTTTTACTTCATTTATCCGCTCAACATCCGGCATATTCTCCCTCAGAACGTGCGCCACCCCAAGTTCCTCGAAGTTAGCACCTATCACTCCAGGGTACTCTCTCAGGACGGCCTTCAGTTGCAAGTACTGGCTGTAGCTCTGGGGTGGAAGAAACATTACGTTCTTCCTTAGAAAATAGTTTTCATAGAACCCATGCAGGCCAGCGCTGGCAAGCACCATATCTGCAGACTTCAAGTACGCGATATGCTCGCGCGGCGGCAGACTATCGATGGTCAATCGAGAGTGCTCAAACCTCGCAAATTCTCTCTGCATAAACTTCTTTCCGCCACCACAGATCAGAATGTGGTATCTCTCTAGCTTCTTCTCCGCGGAGATGTAAGCAATCAATCTCTCGTAGAATACAGGAAAATCGTAAAGATTTGAGTCGATGCCGCCCAGAGAGACGAGCAGAAACGGATGAGGGACTGCCTTTGGCAGAACGTTGGTATCTACAAGTGGCGCCACCATCTTGAACTTGGTTGAGCTGCCAAACCGATGCGCCGATGCGCCGATGCAATGAAAATCCTCAATGTAGTATCTTTCAACATCGTCGAGACTTATCGGCAAACGATTCCACATCCAGAACAGCGTATCGACAAAGACGCAGGGCAGATTCGCCCGCTTCGCAATGTCTACACCACTCGGATAGGTGTTCGCAACGACAATGCACCCATTCTTGTTCAACCCACCACCTACCGCGACAATGGCTTGTTCGGTCATTTCCTCGATATGGGCAACTTCGTCGAAGACGTCACTACTTGCCGCCAATTGATAGGAAGTCCCACACCCGGCAAAAAGGAGCCTCCGTTGTGGCTGGATCGCTTTGATCTGTCGAGCGATGGTTACACTTGATGAGATCGGGCCGAATCCAAAGGGTTCGGCGAGGAAGAGGATGTTCTTCATTGGCGTCTACGTGATCATCTGGGATGCCCCCAGCCGTGCTAGGGAATGCTTAACGGTTCGCTTGAGCGGCTGCAAGCAACCTCAACCTCAATGTTAAAGTTTCTTGTCAGTCCGCTCCAAGCATATTATGGGGGTACGGGGCTGAAATTGAGTAGTACACTCGATTTCAAGACTCGGAGGAAGCGGGTGACGACTTTCCAAGCGGGTGACACCCGATGTCTATAACAATATCGCACGCACTCGCCTCTTGT
>JAESFK010000268.1_pt1 | contig 33257 bp, 28 predicted proteins | sample 9269391 | NCBI WGS metagenome assembly JAESFK01 (sample SAMN14506231, study PRJNA617097) | algae metagenome | isolation source: Drouetiella hepatica UHER 2000/2452 and co-occurring heterotrophs from... | place: Slovakia: Slovak Paradise National Park, Hrabusice, Kosice Region | collected 2000-01-01
CTGATCGGCGGCCAGCGAAACCAGTTCGGAGCCGTGGCGTGAGCGGAAAGATCGACAAGGCCGCGCCGCCGCATGCCGGCTCGACCGCCTATATCAACGCCCGCATCGTCGACCCGACCGGCGACGCCGAGTATCTCGGCGCCGTCCTGATCAGCGACGGCAAGATCGCCGACTTCGGCCCCAACCTCTTCGCCTCGGGCGCGCCCTACGGCATCCGGTCGGTCGACTGCCGCGGCTACTATCTCGCGCCCGGCCTCGTCGACACGCGCGTGCACACGGGCGAGCCCGGCGAGGAGCACAAGGAGACGCTGGAAAGCGCCGGCACCGCCGCCGCCGTGGGCGGCATCACCTCGATGGTGCTGCTGCCCGACACCGAGCCGCCGTTCGACGACGCCTCGCTGATCGAGTTCGTGGCGCGCCGCGCCCGTCAGGTGAAGCTCGCCAACATGTACGCCTACGGCGCGCTGACCGTGGGCCTCGAAGGCAAGGAGCTCGCGGAGATCGGCCTGCTCGCGGAGGCCGGCGCCGTGGCCTTCACGGATGCCGACCATGCCGTGGCCAATGCCCAGGTCATGCGCCGCGCGCTCTACTACGCCAAGACCTTCGACGCGCTGATCGTCCACCTGCCGCAGGAACCGGCACTGTCCGGCGGCACGATGACGAGCGGCGCCATGGCGACGCGCCTCGGCCTGTCCGGCTGTCCGCCGCTCGCCGAAGTGATGATGGTCGAGCGCGACATCAGGCTGGCCGAGATGACCGGCGGCCGCATGCACTTCACCAAGATCTCGACCGCGCAGTCGGTCGAGGTGATCGCCGCCGCCAAGGCACGTGGCCTCCGGATCACCTGCGATACCGCCGCGCCGTACTTTGCGTTGAACGATCTCGCCGTCGGCGACTACCGAACCTTCTGCAAGCTCGTGCCGCCGTTGCGCGCCGAGAAGGACCGCGTGGCCGTCGTCGAAGGGCTGAAGGACGGCACGATCGACGCCATCGTCTCCGATCACCGGCCGCAGGATCAGGACAGCAAGCGCGTGCCCTTCGCCCAGGCGGAGCCGGGCGGCATCGGCCTGGAGACCCTTCTGCCCGTCTCGCTCGAACTGGTGCATGGCGGCCATCTCACGCTGCCCCGGCTCTTCCAGCGCCTGTCCAGCACGCCTGCGGCGCTGTTCGGCCTGCCCGCCGGCAAGCTGGCCAAGGGCGCGCCGGCGGATCTCGTCCTGTTCGATGCCGACTATGCCTGGAAGATCGATCGCACCGATCTCTGGAGCAAGACCAAGAACTCGCCGTTCGACGAACGTCCGGTCCAGGGCCGTGTCCTGGCGACGATCGTCGGCGGCCGGACGATCTACCGCGACGACAGCTTCGCCGCAGAGGCCGCGGCCGCCTAACCGATGCCTTCAAACGGCCATCTGGTCTGATATGGTCGTTTCGTCTCTCAACGGGGAACCGATGATGCTCCGGCACTCACTTCTTCTCGGCGTCGCGACGGTCGCGCTCGCCGGCACCGCCCACGCCCAGCCGCGCGGCGGCTCGCGCGACGACCTTCTGGACGCGCTGACGCGCCACATCCAGATCTGCAGCGAGATCACCGAAACCCAGGCCCGCCTCTCCTGCTACGATCGTCTGCAGACCCAGGTCGGCGGCGTGCAGGCGCCAGCCGCGGCACCCACGATGGCAGCCCCCGCCCCCGTAACCCCGCCGACACCCACGCCGCTGCAGGCGACACCGCTTTCGCCGATGCCGAGCGCCGGCTCCTCGATCAGCGCCGCCCCGCTGACGCCCCAGCCTCTGGGCGTGCCCGGCGGCGGCACAGCGACCCTGGGCAGCCCCCAGCCGCTCGGCACTCCCGCTCCGGCCCCCTACGATCCCAATGCGGCCTTCGATCCCAGCCGATCCACCTACCGGCCGCCGGAAGCCATGGGCCCGAAGCCACAGCCGCAGGCCCGCCGCAGCGGTCCGCGCCCGGTGCCGAACTTCGCGACGCCGCAGCCACTGGTCACCATCGGTGCCAACAACCTGACCTACGGGCCCTCGCGCTACTGGCAGGTCACGATCGTGCTGAAGTCCAACATCCAGCGCCCAATCGACACGCAGGCGGTCTGCACCTTCATGAACGGCAGTAGCGCCCTCGAGGACGCCTACTACGGGCCGGTGTCGATCCAGCCCGGCGAGCAGATCACCACCGAGCTGATCGGACCGCCGACCACGGCCTATGTCGATTCGACGAACTGCAGGCTGCTCAGCCCGTAGGACGCGGCGATGATCTCGACCCTGATCCTGATGGCCGGCCCGTTCCTGATGGGCTACCTGATGGGCTCGATTCCGTTCGGGTTGCTGCTGACGCGCGCAGCCGGACTGGGCGACATCCGCAACGTCGGCTCCGGCAACATCGGTGCCACCAACGTGCTGCGCACCGGCCGGAAAGGCCTGGCTGCCGCGACGCTGCTCTTCGACGCGCTGAAGGGCGTCGCGGCCGTACTGATCGCCGATCAGGTGGGCCAGCTCCCCGCCGTCGCCGCCGCCGCGGGCGCGGTGCTGGGCCACATGTTCCCGGTGTGGCTGGGCTTCAAGGGCGGCAAGGGCGTCGCCACGACGCTCGGGGTCATGTGGGGCCTGTCGTGGCCGGTCGGCGCCATTGCCTGCGCCGCCTGGCTGCTGATCGCCGCGGTCTTCCGCTACTCCTCGCTGGCGGCGCTCCTCAGCGTGGTGATCGCCGCCATCGCCTCGTGGTTCCTGACCGATCCGCGCGCCGCGATACTGCTCACGCTGCTGGTGCCGCTCGTGTGGGTGCGCCACCACGAGAACATCGCGCGCCTGCTCAACGGGACGGAGCCCAAGATCGGCCAGGGCAAGAAGCAGGCGACCTGACGTCCGCAGCATGGGTCGGATGTCGATGCGGCCGATGCGGCATACCGCCATTCCTGTCATAGCAACGGCTGCATGAGCGTTCTTCCGTCCCGCAGCCTGCCCTGGGCACTGATCGGTGCCGCCTGCCTGGGGTCGTTTGCCGCAACGTCGAGCGGGACCACGCGCGCTCCTTTCCTGCTGGAGATGTCGCACGACCTCGATGTCGCGATGCCGCTCGTCGCCAACTTGGTTTCCCTGACGGCGACGGCCTGGGGCTTGACCTCCGCGTTCGGCGGCTGGATGTCCGACGTGATCGGCCGCCGGCCGGTCCTGATCGCCGCGCCCTTGGCGCTTGCGCTGACCCTGGTCGCGCAGGCCGCGGCCGGGTCCTTCCTCTGGGTTGCGGTCTGGGCGGCCGTCGGCGGCGGCTGCGCCGGCGCCTTCACCGGAGTCGTCTTTGCCGAAGTCTCCGCGCGTGTACCGGACAGCCAACGCGGCCGCGCCCTCGGCTGGGTCATGAGCGGCCAGTCACTCACCCTCGTGGTCGGCATCCCGCTGGCGGCGGCCGTGGGATCGGTCTTCGGCTGGCGGGGCTGGCTGCTTTGCGTCGCGGGCCTGTCGGTCGCCGCCGTGATCAGCCTGTTCCTGACCCTGGGCCGCGGCAGCGCAGGCCACACGCGCCCCGCCGGCGCACGCCCCTCGATGCGAGCGGCCCTTTCGCCGAAGGTTCTGGGCCTGCTCGGCACCGGCGTCGCGGAGCGTATCTGCTACGGCCTCGCGGTGGTCTACTTCGCCACCTTCATGCAGGTCACCTATCACATGTCCCTGATCGAGCTCGCCATTCCCCTGGCGGTGTTCGCCCTTGGCAACATCGCCGGCACGCTGCTGGGCGGCCAGCTTGCCGACCGCCTTCGCGACCGGCTCCTCACCTTCGCCGTGGCAATGGCGCTGTCCGGCGTGGCGGCCCTGGTCCTGTTCACCTGGCATCCGGGCCCGGGCGTCACCGTTGCCGTGGGCTTCGTCTACGTCCTGCTCAACGCGCTTGGACGACCTTCCTACATGGCGTCCCTGGCCTCCGTGCCGGAGGACGTGCGCGGCACCGTCCTTGGCTTGAACGGCACGTCGGCCAGCGTCGGCTGGATCGGCGCGGCCGCGTTGGGCGCCGTGATGATCGGCTGGGGCGGCTTCGAAGGCTTCGGCCCGCTCATTGGCTTGCTGGCGCTGCTTGGCGCGGCGGGCGCCCTGCTCAGCCGCCGCAGCCGGCCCTGAGGCGGATTGCTACCTTTGGTTGTTTTACAAACAGGTACTTACCCGCTTATCGTCGCCCCATGTTCGACGGTCCCCGCCAGATTGAAATCCCCCCGACGGAGCGGCGCGCGCGGCTGAGGCTGGCGCGGAGCGCGCGGGTCGGTCCCGTCACCTTTCATGAGGCGCTGGCGCATTTCGGTTCCGCTCGGGCCGCCTGCGGCACACTGGCGACCGTCTCGGATGCCGCGATCGAGCGCGAGGAAGAAGTGCTCGCCAGGCTGGGCGGACGCTTCCTGGTGGTCGGTGATGAACTCTATCCCGCCGCCCTGGCCGCCCTGCCCGATGCGCCGCCCGTTCTGTCCGCGGTCGGCGACCCCAGGCTTCTCGAGCGGCCAACCCTCGCGATCGTCGGGGCCCGCGAGGCGTCGCTGGCGGGTCGCCATTTTGCCGCCGAGCTCGCCGCTACACTGAGTGCGGCGGGCTTCGTGATCGCCTCGGGTCTCGCCCGGGGTATCGATACGGCCGCGCATGAGGCGGCGCTCGACAGCGGTACGGTCGCCGTGCTGGCCTGCGGTGTCGACCAGGTCTACCCGCCCCAGAATGCCTCGCTCCAGGAAGCGATCGCCGCGCGCGGCCTGATCCTCAGCGAGGCTGCCCAGGGGGCACCGCCGCTCGCCCGCGCCTTCCCGCGGCGCAACCGGATCGTGAGCGGTCTCTCGGCCGGCATCGTCGTCATCGAGGCGGCTGCCCGGTCCGGCTCCCTGATCACCGCCCAGCGGGCGGCCGAACAGGGCCGCGAGGTATTCGTCGTGCCGGGCTCGCCGATGGACCCGCGATACGCCGGATCCAATAGCCTCATTCGAGATGGGGCCATCCTGGTGCGGGACGCGAACGATATTCTGAGCGTCCTGGGCCGGCCCAAGGCGGCATCGCAACGTCTTGAAAAACCAGCCCAAATACCCGACGCGTCAGATACCGCACGCGTTGTGCAGGCCTTGGGCTCCGTGCCCACTGCGGTTGACGAACTGATGCGCCGGTGCCAAGTGTCCGCCGCCTCCGTCGCGGAGGTCCTCATGGCTCTCGAGCTGGAGGGCCGTCTGGAGAGGCACCGGGGTAACCGCGTATCTCTGATTTAGTTCAGTGATTTAGCTCCGGAAATCGATATCGAACTGGAGCATTATCCGGCGATGGACGTACTGGTCGTCGAGTCCCCGGCCAAGGCGAAGACCATTGGTAAGTATCTGGGCCCCGGCTACACCGTGCTGGCTTCGTACGGTCATGTCCGCGACCTGCCGCCCAAGGATGGCTCGGTCCGGCCGGACGAAGATTTCGCCATGGATTGGGAGGTCGACCCCCAGTCGCAGAAGCGCCTCGATGCCATCGCCCAGGCCGTCACCAAGGGCGGCAAGCTGTACCTCGCCACCGACCCGGATCGCGAAGGCGAAGCCATCTCGTGGCATGTTCTCGAGATCCTGCAGCGCAAGAAGGCGTTGCAGGATGTCGACGTGAAGCGCGTCACCTTCAACGCCATCACCAAGAAGTCGGTCCTCGACGCCGTCGCCAACCCGCGCGACCTCGACCAGCCACTGATCGATGCCTACCTGGCGCGCCGCGCGCTCGACTATCTGGTGGGCTTCACCCTTTCGCCCGTCCTGTGGCGCAAGCTGCCCGGCAGCCGCTCCGCCGGCCGCGTACAGTCGGTGGCGCTGCGGCTGATCTGCGAACGCGAATCCGAGATCGAGGTCTTCAAGAGCCGCGAGTACTGGACGGTCGATGCCTATTTCGGCACCGCCAAGAAGCAGGTGCTGAAGGCCCGCCTCACCCATCTCGACGGCCGCAAGCTCGAAAAGTTCGACCTCAACAACCAGGAGCGCGCCGAGCAGGCCAAGCGCGAGATCGAGCGCCGCGCCTTCGCCGTCTCCTCGATCGACCGCCGCCAGGTCCGCCGCAATCCGCCGCCGCCCTTCATCACCTCGACCCTGCAGCAGGAAGCGTCACGCAAGCTCGGCCTCGGCGCCGCCACCGCCATGCGCATCGCCCAGCGCCTTTATGAAGGCGTCGACATCGGCGGCGAGACGGTCGGCCTGATCACCTACATGCGTACCGACGGCGTGCAGCTCGCGCCCGAGGCGATCGGCCAGACTCGCCGCCTGATCGAAACCAAGTACGGCGCGCCCTATGTGCCCGCCAGCCCGCGCATCTATACGTCCAAGGCCAAGAACGCCCAGGAGGCGCACGAGGCGATCCGCCCGACCGATCTCTTCCGCACGCCGCAGGACGTAGCGGCCTATTTGGACAAGGACCAGCTCGGTCTCTACGAGCTGGTCTGGAAGCGGACCGTCGCCAGCCAGATGGAAAGCGCCGTGCTCGACCAGGTCTCGGTCGACATCGCCAGCGGCGACAAGACGGTGCAGCTGCGCGCCACCGGCTCGGTCGTGAAGTTCAACGGCTTCCTGGCCCTCTACGACGAGGGCCAGGACGACAAGAGTGACGACGAAGAGACCGGGGCCATCCTGCCCGACGTGAGTGAGAACGAGGCGATGGACCGGCGCGAGGTCGTGCCGGAGCAGCATTTCACCGAACCGCCGCCGCGCTATTCGGAAGCCAGCCTGGTGAAGAAGCTCGAGGAACTCGGCATCGGCCGTCCCTCGACCTATGCCAGCATCATCGAGGTGCTGCAGCGCCGCAACTACGTGCGCCTCGATCGCAAGCGATTCATTCCCGAGGATCGCGGCCGCATCGTCACGGCGTTCCTGCAGACCTATTTCCCGCGCTACGTCGAATACGGCTTCACCGCCCATCTCGAGGAAGAACTCGACGATATTTCCAGCGGCAAGATTGACTGGCACGAGGTCCTGCGCGAATTCTGGAAGGCCTTCTCGGCCGCCGTCGGCGAGACCAAGGATCTGCGCGTCAAGGAAGTGCTCGACAAGCTCGACGAGGAGCTCGGTCCGCACTTCTTCCCGGCCAACGACAATGGCGGCAAGAATCCGCGAGACTGCCCGTCCTGCGCCAACGGCCGCCTCGGCCTCAAGCTCGGCAAGTTCGGCGCCTTCATCGGCTGCTCGAACTATCCCGAATGCCGCTTCACGCGGAAGCTCGGTATCGTCGATGCCGACGCCGACGCAGCCAGCGGTGACAATCTTGACGGCCCCAAGATCCTGGGAATCGATCCGGTTACGGGCAAGCAGGTCACGCTGCGCAAGGGCCCTTACGGTCTCTACGTCCAGCTCGGCGAGCCCGAGGGCAAGGACAAGCCCAAGCGCCAGTCTCTGCTGCGTGACATGACGCCGGGCGACCTGACCCTGGAGCAGGCGCTGGCGCTGCTGTCCCTGCCGCGCGAGCTGGGGCCGCATCCCGAGGACGGCGAAGTCATCCTGGCCGGCGTTGGCCGCTTCGGTCCCTACGTGAAGCACGGGCCGAAATACAAATCCGTCCCGTCCGACGAGAGCGTGCTCGACATCGGCATGAACCGCGCCGTGGCCCTGCTGGCCGAGGCGAAGGTTCCACGCGGCCGGGCCGCCGCCAAGCCGATCCGCAGCATTGGCAACCATCCCTCCGACGAGGCGCCGGTCGAACTCTACGAAGGGCGCTACGGGCCCTACGTGAAGCACGGCGGCGTCAATGCCACCGTCCCACGCGATATCAAGCCGGAGGAGCTGACACTCGACCAGGCGGTCGCGCTTCTGGCCGAACGCGCCGCCAAGGGCGGAGGCAAGAAGCCGAAGGCAGCGCGGCCCAAGAAGGCAGTCGCCGCAGCGGCCAACGACGTCGGCGACAAGCCGAAGGCCAAGAAGGCGACGGCGAAGAAGAAGCCGGCGGCCAAGAAGAAGGCAGCCAAGGCAAAGGACAGGTCCGACGCTCCGCCCCGCACAGGCACCGATGGCTAAGGGCAAGGTCCCGACCCGCGACGAACTGCTGGCCTTCATCCGCGACAGCGAAACGCCAGTCGGCAAGCGCGAGATCGCAAAAGCCTACGGGCTGAAGGGCGACCAGCGCATCGAGCTCAAGGAGCTTCTGCGCGACCTGCGCGACACGGGAGAGATCGCGCCGGACCGCGCCAAGACCTTCCGTCATCCCGAATCCCTGAGCGACATGGTCGTGCTCGAGATCGTCTCAGTCGACGCCGACGGCCACCTGCTGGCCGTGCCACGCCGTCACGACGACGACAAGGACGGTCCGCCGCCGCGCATCGAGGTTACCGCGCCGGCCTCTCGCACCGTGCCTGCCCCGGCGGTCGGTGACCGCGTGCTGGCGAGCATGAAGCGCCGCGGCAAGAACACCTACGAGGCGAAAGTCGTCCGCCGGCTGGGCAGCGGGCCGAAGAAGATCCTCGGCCTCTACGAAGAACCGCCCGGCCGGAACGGGCTCGGCCTCGTCACCCCGACCGACCGCAAGCTGCGTCGCGAATTCGACGTGCGCCCCACAGACAAAAACGGCGCGCTGCCCGGGGACGTCGTCTGGATCGAGGAGACCGGCGGCGCGCTGGCGCGGCGGGCCCGCATCGTCGAGCGCATCGGCCCGATGAGCGATCCGCGCACCGTCAGCCTGATCTCGATCGCCGCCAACGACATTCCGGTCGACTTCCCCGAGGCCGCGATCGAGGAAGCCGACAAGGCCAAGGCCGCTCCGATGGGCCACCGCCTCGACCTGCGCGACGTGCCGCTGGTCACGATCGACGGCGAGGATGCCCGCGACTTCGACGATGCCGTCTTCGCGGAGCCCGATCCCGGCCATGCCGGCGGCTGGCGCATCCTCGTGGCCATCGCCGATGTCGCCTGGTACGTGCGCCACGACCGGCCGCTCGACCGCGCCGCCTATCGCCGCGGCACCTCGGTCTATTTCCCCGATCGCGTCGTGCCGATGCTGCCCGAGCAGCTCTCCAACCACTGGTGCTCGCTGGTGCCGCACGAGGATCGCCCCGTGCTGGTGGCCGAGATGTGGATCGACGGCGAAGGCCATCTGAAGCGCCACAAGTTCCACCGCGCGATGATGCGCTCGGCCGCGCGCCTCACCTACAACCGGGTGCAACGCGCCATCAACGGCACGCCGGACGCCGAGATCGAGCCGCTGATGGACGAGGTCGTGCGGCCCCTCTACGGCGCCTACCGCGTCCTCCTTGCGGCCCGCGAGGCCCGCGGCGCGCTCGACCTCGACCTGCCGGAGCGCCAGGTGACGCTGGGCAAGGACGGCCATATCGCCACGATCGGCGTGCGCGAGCGTCTCGACAGCCACAAGTTGATCGAGGAGTTCATGGTGCTGGCCAACGTGGCGGCGGCGCAGGCCCTGGAGCAGCGCCAGGCGCCCTGCCTTTATCGCGTCCACGACCAGCCCGATCTCGCCAAGCTCGAAGCCCTGCGCGAATTCCTCGGCACACTCGGCATCAAGGTACCGACCGGCCAGCGGCTACGCCCCGCCGACCTCAACCGTATCCTGCACGAGGTCGCCGACAAGCCGGTCTCCCAGCTCGTCAGCCAGACGGTGCTGCGCAGCCAGAGCCAGGCCGTCTACAGCCCGGACAATCTCGGTCATTTCGGCCTCGCCCTCGCCCGGTACGCCCACTTCACCTCCCCGATCCGGCGTTTTCCCGACCTGATCGTGCATCGGGCCCTGATCGCTGCCTACGGGCTGGGCGAGGGCGGGCTCTCCTCTGAGGACAAGGGCCGGTTCACCGAGTTCGGCGAGCATCTGTCCATGTGCGAGCGTCGCGCCGTCGCCGCCGAACGCGGCGCCATGGACCGCTACGTCGCTGCGTTCATGGCCGGCCATGTCGGCGCCGTCTTCCCCGGCCGCGTCAACGGCGTGACCCGCTTTGGCCTCTTCGCCACGCTCGAAGGCACTGGTGCCGACGGTCTGATCCCCATCCGCTCCCTCGGCCAGGAGTTCTTCCGCCACGACGAAGGACGCCAGGTCCTTATCGGCGAACGCACCGGTGAGACTTTCGGTCTGGGCGACCGGTTGCAGTTGAAACTCGTCGAGGCCGATACGGCCACCGGCGGCCTGTTGTTCGAGATCGTCGACGTGATCGAACGGGTCGAACGGCAGCCCGCACCGCGTCATTCCCGCTCGCCCCACGGCCGGGAGCGCAGCGGGCCGCCGCGGCGTCCGGTCGCGCATCACGGTCCGCCACGGGACAAAGGGTCACGCCGACGCATGTAGAAGCGGGGCGCATCCTGCCCGCCATGGATGACGATCACGCGACGGTCGATTTCTGGACCGCCCTGCTGAGGGGATGGCAGGGCCGCTGCCCGCGCTGCAACAAGGGCCGGCTGTTCAGTTCCTATCTGAAGATGAAGGGCCATTGCGACGTCTGCGACCTGGCGCTCGAGCCATATCGTGCGGACGATGCGCCGGCCTATTTCACCATCTTCGTGGTCGGCCATATCGTCGTGCCGCTGGTCCTCCTGGTCGAGCGCTGGGGGGCCGAGCCGCCCCTCTGGGTTCATGCCCTTCTCTGGCTGCCGCTCTCCGTCGCCCTCGCCCTGGTCCTGCTGCCGCGGATAAAGGGTGCCGTAATTGCGCTGCTTTGGGCCCAGAAGGTGGCCGCTCCCAAGGCTGCGACCGGGGGCTTCGACCCGTCGGCCTGAACGACGTGGCCGCCCGCCGACGGCCTGTGCTATTGTAGGGCCTGCCGCGTATGGAAGTGCCTCCATTCCCTTTTCTTCGTTCGATGCTGCCGCGGGCGGCCGCATCGCTCGTTGCCGCGTGTCTGGTCGTATCCTGTGCGACCTCCCCCGATAGGCCGAGCGGCCAGGTCGACGGTCGCAGCCCCGCCGCCGGCGATGTCGGCATCGAACGCGTCGTCCTCCAAGCCTACCGTGCCATAGGTGACCGTCATCTCTATGAGCCCAACTTCCGCAACCTGTCGGTCGAGGCCTATCGCGGCTTCGCCAGCAGCGACGCCACGCTCGTCCTGGAAACCAGCGACACCAGCCTCACGGTGAAGCGCGACGGCAAGGAGATCGTGAGCCGCCCCGCCCCTTCCGATACGACGGACGGCCGCGCCTGGGGCAGCGCGCTCACCGAACTGATGGCCGGCTCCATCGACGCTTCGCCCGCTCTGCAGCAGGTCGACCGGCAGATGCTGATCCGCCAGGCGATGACCGCCACCACCAAGCAACTCGACCGCAACAGCCGCTATGCCGACCCTGACGAAGCCCGGGACAACCGCTTCCAGCGCGACGGCGGCGGCGGCGTCGGCATCACGGTCGAGCGCACCGAGGACAAGAAGATTCTGATCCGTGCCGTGCAGGAAGGGGCACCCGCCGCCAAGGCCGGCGTCCAGATCGGCGACCAGATCCTGGCGATCGACTCCGACTCGATGATCGACCGGCCCCTGTCCGACGTCGTCGCCAAGCTGCGCGGCGCGGTGGGCGCGCCGGTAACCATGACAGTGCTCCGCCCCTCCCAAGGGGCCGAACTCACCCTGCCGATGAAGCGCGGACGCATCGTACCGACCACGGTGGTCTACGAACGCCGGGGCGACGTGGCCCTGATCCATCTCACCGGCTTCAACACCGCGACGACCGACAATCTCCGCGCCGCTCTCGACAAGGCCAGGGCCGACATCGGCAAGGACCTCGTCGGACTCATCATCGACATGCGTTCGAACCGCGGCGGCCTACTCGACCAGGCGCAGTCGGTGTCGGAAGTCTTCATCGCGGACGGCATGATATTCTCGACCAATGGCCGCCACCCCGATAGCAAGCGCACCTATCGCAGTTCCAACGGCCGCCCCGCCACCGGACAGCTCCCGATCGTCGTTCTCATGAACGGCGGCTCGGCCTCGGCGGCCGAGATCGTGGCCGCCGCTCTGCAGGATCGCGGCCGCGCCGTCGTGATCGGCACCACCAGCTACGGCAAGGGCACCGTCCAGACCGTCGTCCGGCTGGCCAACGAGGGCGAACTGATCCTCACCTGGTCTCGCCTGCAGGCGCCGTCCGGCTACACCTGGAACGAGCTGGGCGTGCTGCCCAACATCTGCACCTCCAAGGTCGGCGACGCGAACAAGCTGGGCGTTGCGTCGGTGGATTCGAACCATAGTTCCCTGATGCGCTGGCACGCGCTGCGCAATCCGACGCCGCAGGAAGTGGCCGACCTGCGCAAGATCTGCCCGCCGGGCGAGGCCGCACCGGAGGCCGACGTCGATCTCGCCGTCCGCCTGCTGCGCGACCGGGTCCTTTATGCCCATGCCGTGCAATCCGCGTCGATCGAGGCCGCCGCCCGCCCCTAACCCCTTTCCTGGGCTCAGAGCTTGACACGGCAGCCCTGCTGACTACTTTGCGCGCCTCTGCGAATTCGCCCCCCAGGGCATAAGGACAATTGCCATGGCCAAGCCGACCTCGATCCTGATCAAGATGATTTCCAGCGCCGACACCGGCTTCTTCTACGTGACCAAGAAGAACCCGCGCACCAAGACCGAGAAGCTCGAACTCAAGAAGTACGACCCGGTCGCGCGCAAGCACGTCGTGTTCAAGGAATCGAAGATCAAGTAGCCTGTCGCATTGCAGGCTCGACGACCAAGCCGCCCTTCCGGGCGGCTTTTTCGTGGGATAGGCTCCCGCGCAATCCAACAAGGAGGAGAGAAAAGATGAGCGCCCAGTTTTCGCGCGACGACTGGAAAGGCCGCATCGGCGGCCTGAGCTACCGCAACCAGGCCTTCATCGGTGGCAAGTTCGTCCCCTCGCTGACCGGCAAGACCTTCGACTGCGTGAACCCGGCGACCGGCCAGGTGCTGACCAAGGTCGCCGCCTGCGAGCAGGCCGACGTCGACGCCGCCGTGAAGGCCGCGCGCGCCGCCTTCGAGAAGGGCACCTGGGCCAACATGGCGCCGGCCCAGCGCAAGCGCATCATGCTGAAGCTCGCCGACCTCATGATGAAGAACCGCGAGGAGCTGGCGCTGCTCGAGACGCTCGACATGGGAAAGCCGATCGCCTTCTCGACCACGGTCGACGTTCCGGGCTCGGCCAACACGGTCCAGTGGTTCGGCGAGGCGATCGACAAGATTTACGACGAGGTCGCCCCGACCCCCGGCAACGTCATCGCCCTGATCACGCGTGAGGCTGCCGGCGTGGTGGCCTGCGTCGTGCCGTGGAACTTCCCGCTGCTGATGGCCTGCTGGAAGATCTCGCCGGCGCTGGCCGCCGGCAACTCGGTGATCCTGAAGCCCGCCGAGCAGTCTCCCCTCACCGCGCTTCGCCTCGGCGAACTCGCGGCCGAGGCGGGCATTCCCGAGGGCGTGTTCAACGTGCTGCCGGGCTTCGGCGAGACCGCCGGCCAGGCGCTCGGCCGTCACATGGATGTCGACGTGCTGGCCTTCACCGGCTCGACGGAGGTCGGCAAGTACTTCCTCCGCTACTCAGGCGAATCCAACATGAAGCAGGTCTGGCTCGAGTGCGGCGGCAAGTCGCCGAACATCGTGCTGGCCGACGCACCCAACCTCGACATCGCGGCCCGCCGCACGGCGTTCGGCATCTGGTTCAACCAGGGCGAGGTCTGCACCGCCGGCTCGCGCCTGATCGTCGAGGACAAGATCAAGGACGAGTTCCTCGCCAAGGTCATGGCGATCGGCCAGAAGATGATGCCGGGCGACCCGCTCGACCCGAAGACCCAGATGGGCGCCATGGTCGACGAGACCCAGACCAAGCGGGTCATGGGCTACATCGACGCCGGCCAGAAGGAAGGCGCCAAGCTCGCCATGGGCGGCAAGCAGGTGCACATCGACAATGCCGGCTCCTTTATCGAGCCGACCGTGTTCGACAACGTCGACAACCGGATGAAGATCGCCCAGGAAGAGATCTTCGGGCCGGTTCTCTCCGTCATCCCGGTCAAGGATGCCGAGCAGGCCCTCACCGTCGCCAACGACACGATCTACGGCCTCGCCTCGGCTATCTTCACCTCCGACATCAACAAGGCCTTCAAGTTCTCCAAGGCCCTGCGCGCCGGCTCGGTCTGGGTGAACACCTACGACGGCGGCGACATCACCACCCCGTTCGGCGGCTACAAGCAGTCGGGCAACGGCCGGGACAAGTCGCTGCACGCCTTCGACAAGTTCACGCAGATGAAGACGACCTGGATCCAGCTCGGCTGAACTGTCTTCGATTGGACACGAACAAGGCGGCCTGCGGGCCGCCTTGTTTCGTTTGCGGTATCGGCCTGGCTCGAAACGTGCTTGATAAGGTCGTGGAGAACGGCATGACGTCACTGACGATCCGGCACGTCACGACCTATCGATATCGGCAGCCGGTCGCCTTCGGCGAGCACCGCATGATGCTCCGCCCCCGCGACTCGCACGATCAGCGGGTGATCGAGGTCAGCCTCGAGATCAATCCCCCACCCTCCAGCTTGCGCTACGAGCGGGACGATTTCGGCAATCACATCGCCATCGCGGAGTTCGCCGGCGTCGCCACCGAACTCAGCTTCGCGAGCGTCGTCAGTCTCGTACATTCACCCAGCGACGCCCCGGATCCCGACCTCGACGACGCTGCAGCCATCTTTCCGGTCGGCTATGACGACGGCGAGATCGCCGACCTCGCCCACTGCATCCATCGCCACGATACCGGGCCCGACGACGCCGTGGCCCAATGGGCGCGCCGGTTCCTGCCCGTGGACGGTCAGATCCCTGCCCTCGAACTCCTGACGCGTCTCTCCAAAGGCATTCACGACGGCTTCCTCTACCGCCGCCGCGAGACCAAGGGTGTGCAGGCGCCGGTCGAAACGCTCGAACTCGGCCACGGCAGCTGCCGCGACTTCGCCCTGCTGATGATCGATGCCGCACGCTCGCTGGGGCTCGCCGCCCGCTTCGCATCGGGCTACCTCGCCACGATGCCCAACGTGGCGCCGACGGAAGCGCATGGAGCGACGCATGCCTGGGCACAGGTCTACCTGCCCGGCACCGGCTGGATCGATTTCGACCCGACCAGCGGCAACGTCGGCAAGGCCAGTCTCGTTACGGTGGCGGTCGTGCGCGATCCCGAGCAGGCGCTACCGCTGCACGGTACCTTCGTCGGCTCCCGGGCCGACACTCTTGGCATGGAGGTCCACGTCAGCGTCACGCCCCACCCGGCCGAGACGGCCTGATCGATCTCCGCCACATTGCGACCGTGGGGGCGCTGGATGAAGATTCGCATCGGTTACGAGATCGTCTACGACTTACCTCAGGCCACTCCGATGATCATGATTCTCGGCGCCCATCCCACCCGCTCCGGCGACCTCATAGACCCCGACCGCCTGAAAACCGATCCAGTCGTCCCGATCACCCGCTATCGCGACGGGTTCGGCAATATGTGCAGCCGCCTCGTCGCGCCGGCCGGGCGCGTGCGGCTCTACGGGAACGGAATCGTCCGCGATTCGGGCATACCGGAAGAGGTGCCCCGCGCGGCGCCCCAGCATGCGGTCGAGGATCTGCCCTCCGATACCCTGGTCTATCTTCTCGGCAGCCGCTACTGCGACACCGACCGACTGTCCGAAACAGCGTGGACCCTGTTCAGCAACGGGCCGCCTGGCTGGGCCCGGGTCCAGGCTATCTGCGACTACGTGCACAATCACATCACCTTCGGCTATGAGTATGCCCGGCCGACCAAGACGGCGTGGGAGGCCTTCAACGAAGGCAACGGCGTGTGTCGCGATTACGCTCACCTGGCGATCGCGTTCTGCAGGTGCATGAACATCCCCGCGCGGTATTGCACTGCCTATCTGGGAGACATCGGTGTTCCGCCGGTCGATGCGCCGATGGATTTTGCCGGCTCCTTCGAAGCCTATCTTGGCGGACGCTGGTACGCGTTCGACCCTCGCAACAACATGCCGCGCATCGGTCGCATCCTGATCGGCCGCGGCCGCGACGCCGCCGACGTTCCGATCACGCACACATTTGGGCCCAATACGCTGGTCAGCTTCAAGGTCATCACCGACGAGATCGTCTGAGCGGCATCAGCGCGCGCCGCCGAGGATCTCTTCGACGGTCGTGACCTCGGCATACTCGCCGTCGAGAAGTGCCAGCGTGAGTTGATGGACGTCTTCCGCCGGCCATAGGCGGCCCGTGAGGTCGCGCTTGTCGCACGACCAGCAGGCATCTCCCGGCAGGCGGACGCCGAAGCCGAGATTGGCTGCCACCCGCACCGTGGCTTCGACCGAGTTGGCGAGCAGCACGCCGCAAATCACCAGCGGCGGCTTCACGCCGCCGCCCCCGGCCATTGCCTGCAGCACGACCGCGAGGTCGGTGCCGATGAAGGCGCTGTGGACCTTCTTCGCCACGACCAGTTCGCCCTCGCGCGGCGCCGTCAGCGGCAGGAACACGTTGCCGTCCTGCCCCGGCCGGAAGGGTGAGTCGGGGCTGGTACTGTCATGCTTCACATGGACGATCGGCGCGCCGCGGCGGCGCCACTCGGCCAGCAGCCGGGCAATGTTGGCCTCGGCCCGCGGATTGTTTCGAGGTCCCCACTTGGGATGATCCATCGCCTTCTGCTGGTCGATCACGATCAATACGTCGTCAGCCATGCATCCCTGCCCCCTTGCATCTTGCGCGCAATGGTAGTGGACTTCCCTTCAACCAGAACAGGAGGAAACGATGCAGTTCGGCTATTTCACCATGCCCTCCCATCCGCCCGAGCGTTCCCTCAAGGACGGACACGAATGGGATCTCCAGGTGATCCGCTGGCTCGACGAACTCGGCTTCACCGAGGCCTGGATCGGCGAGCATCACACCGCGCCGTGGGAGCCCCATCCCTCGCCCGACCTGCTGGTGGCGCAGGCGTTGATGCAGACCAAGAACATTCGCCTCGGGCCCGGCGGTTTCCTGCTGCCCTATCACCACCCCGCCGAGCTCGCGAACCGGGTCGCCATGCTCGACCACATTTCCGGCGGGCGCTTGAACTTCGGAATTGCCGCGTCGGGCCTGCCCAGCGACTGGGCGATGTTCAACGTCGACGGTATGTCGGGCGCGAACCGCGAGATGACGCGCGAGGCGCTCGATATCATCCTCAAGCTCTGGTCGTCGACCGAGCCCTTCGACTACAAGGGAAAATACTGGCACGTCACCAAGCCCGACACGATGTTCGGCTTCCTCAAGCCGCACATCAAGCCGCTGCAGACGCCGCATCCGCCGATCGGTGTCGCCGGCCTGTCGAAGGGCTCCGACACGCTGAAGCTCGCGGGCGAGAAGGGCTACATCCCGATGAGCCTCAACCTCAATCCCGCCTACGTGAAGAGTCATTGGGAGTCGGTGGAGATCGGCGCCGCCAAGTCGGGCCGCACCCCCGACCGCAACCAGTGGCGCCTGGTGCGCGAGGTCTTCGTGGCGGACACCGACGAAGAGGCGATGCGCCTGTCGGTCGGCTCGCACATGGGCCGCATGATGCGGGAGTACTTCCTGCCGCTGCTCTCCCAGTTCGGCTTCTTCGAATATCTGAAGCACGATGCCGACGCAGCGGACTCCGACGTGACGCCAGAATACTGCGCCAAGCACAACTGGATCGTCGGCTCGCCGAAGACGGTCGTCGAGAAGATCGAGAAGATCTACGACGAGGTCGGCGGCTTCGGGCAGCTCCTGGTCTTTGGCTTCGACTATGTCGAGAACCCGCAGGCGTGGCGCCGCTCCCTCGAACTGCTCTCGAAGGAAGTCATGCCCAAGCTGCAGCACCTCAAGCCCGGGATGGCAAAGCTGGCGGCAGAGTAACTCCGCCGCCAGTCGGCCCGTTACGCCGCGACCGGCACGCTCTTGCCGGTCGCCGCGGCGACACTGCCGTGGAGATGCGCCACCAGGGCTTCGTCGAGCTTGAGGCGCGCGGCCAGCATCGCGAGGTAGCCGCGCTCGGCCGCATTGTCGACGTCGATGGCCAGCAGGGAGGCGGTGTAGATCTCAGCCGCCTCCTCCGGCGTCGCTGCCGCGCCCGCAACGGCGTCAACATCGAGCTTGGCGCGAAGCTCGTCCATCACGAACACCTTGTCGTCGGCGCCGAGCGGCAGCTTGTCCATCTCCGCGAAGATTCGCGCCTGCTCCTGGGCATCGACATGACCGTCGGCCTTGGCGGCCGCGATCATGGCGCGCAAGAGGTGGCGCGCCAGCGTCTGCTGCCCGGCCTCGGTCGAGGGGTTGAACGGGGTTCCGCTGGGCGCCGGCAACATCGGAACGGGCGCCTGGGGCGCCTGCGCGACCGGCGCCGCCTGCTTGCCGGCCTGCCAGTCGTTGTACGCCTTGTAGGCGAGCGCACCGACCGCAGCCATGCCACCCAGCTTGAGAGCCTCGCCGCCGATCTTGCGCCCGGTCTTGCTGCCCATAAGCAGCGCCGCCAGGCCACCCGCGAGCACTCCCCCGCCGGCCCCGCTCAGGAAGCCGCCAGCGCCGCCCTGACTGCCGGCTGGGCCTGCACCCTGGTCCCCGCCCTGACCACCCATGAACTGTTCCAGCAAACGCTTCGCATCGAACATGACGCCTCGCCCTATTGGTTAACTTGCGAGGTCAGATGATGTGCAATTATGGCAAAATCCGGAGACTTCAGGCTCGTTTCGAAAGAAATGCCGCCGCCGCAAATCCGATGGCCGCGACCAGCATGATGAAGGCCAGCCCCCACAGGACGGGCGCGTAGCCGCCGAACGCCCCCCAGGCGAGCGACGCCAGCACCGGTCCCGCGGCGCGCATGACGTTGGTCGGCATGGTGAGCGCGCCGGAGACGACGCCGTAGCCCTCAGGACCGATGAACTCGGGGACGGCCATGCCTCTCAGGATGGTCACGAGGCCATTGGCAATGCCGTAGACAACGGCGAACAGGATCAGCGGATAGACGTCGGTGATGCCGGTCGCGAGGAAGGCCATGGAAATCGGAAAAGCGAAATAGATCAATGCGCCGAGCTGGATGGTCGTGATGTGCCGCTGCCCGACCATCAGCAGCACCCGCCCCACCACCTGCATGGGCCCGATCAGGGCGATGATCGCCATGACCACCCCGGTCGATACGCCGCGATCGTCGAGCAGCGGGATGAGATGAAAGCTCATGGCCGAGAAGGCGAGCCCGTAGCCTGCAAAGGCTACGACGAGCCCCCAGAAGGCCGGCACGCGAATCGCCGTGGCCAGCGGACTTCTCTTCGCGACGCCCTCGACCGGTGGCTTGGCTGCTGCGATCGGCACGGGCTGCACGTCGGGTCCCGGCACGATCAGCCAGTGCACCAGCGCGACGCCCAGAATGATGAAGGCCAGCACATCGAGCGCTGGTCGCCAGCCGATCCGCTCGACGAGCAACTGGGTAAACGGAATGCCAAAGGTGCTCGCGAGACCGCCGAGAAACGTCATCAGCAGAATCGCCTGCTTGTAGCGCGGGCCATAGACGCGGGTGATCACCGCGAAGGCAGGCTCGTACAGCGTCACGGCCTGGCACGCACCGAGACCGATCCACAGTGCGTAGAACACCGGCAGCGACTCGACCCTGGACCATAGGAACAGCAGCAATGACGCGAGCAGCGACCCGCCGGTCATCAGCAGGCGCCCGTGGCCGCGATCGATCCAGGCGCCGACGGCGATGGAACAGAGGCCGGCGGTGAGCAGCCCCGCCGAGAGCGCGCCGAACATCGCACTGCGCGACCAGCCCAGCTCCTGGCTCATCGGCACGACGAACAGCGGAAAGGTGTAGTAGACGATGCCCCAGGTCACGAGCTGGCCCAGCGAGAGCATCCACAAGATGGTCGACGGGCGCTTTCGCCACGCTCCCCCTGCTTCGTCCTTCGCCATAATGCCGCCTGCTCTACCCGCTTCCTTACAGAACGATGACACTACCGCCGCCCGAGCCGCGAGGATAGACGCATGACCGACACCAAACGCATCAACCTCGCCCTGCAGGGCGGCGGCAGCCACGGCGCCTACACTTGGGGCGTGCTCGACGCGCTGATCGAGGATGGCCGCCTCGAGATCGAAGCGGTCAGCGGCACCAGCGCCGGCGCGATGAACGCCGCCATCCTGTTGCAGGGTTGGGCCAAGGGCGGCCCGGCCGGCGCGCGCGCCGCCCTGGCCGCCTTCTGGGGCGAGCTCGGCCAGATGTCGATCGCCAGCCCGATCCGCCGCACGCCGCTCGATCGCCTGCAGGGCAACTGGAACCTCGACGATTCGCCCGGCGCCCTGTGGGCAGACCTGATCCAGCGCACGCTCACGCCATGGCAGCGCAATCCGCTGAAGTTCGATCCGCTGCGCGATCTCCTCACCCGGCACTTCGATCAGGAGTCCGTCCGTGCCTGCCGCCAGATCAAGGCCTTCATCGCCGCGACCAACGTGGCGACCGGCAAGGTACGCATCTTCACCCGCGAGGAACTTTCGATCGACGCGCTGCTCGCATCGGCATGCCTGCCCAGCATCCACGAAGCCGTGGTGATCGACGGTGAGCCTTATTGGGATGGAGGCTTCCGCGGCAATCCGCCGATCTGGCCGTTCATCTACAACAGCGCGAGCGCCGACGTGGTCATCGTCGAGGTCGACCCGCCCGGCCGCGAAAGCGTTCCCCGCTCCAATGCCGAGATCGCCGACCGGCTGAACGAGATCACCTTCGGTGGCGCGCTGATGGCGGAGATGCGCGCCATCGCCTTCGTGCAGGAACTCATCGACAACGGTGCCGTCACCGGCGAATTCAGCGATCGCCTGAAGAAGCTGTTCATTCACTCGATCGGCGATCCGGCCACGCTGGCGCCGCTGGGCGCCGTCAGCAAGTTCAACATCGAGCCGGAGTTTCTCGACCATCTCTTCAAGGCCGGCCGCGCCTCCGCAACCGCGTGGCTGGCGTCGACGTTCGACAAGGTCGGCGTCGAGAACAGCATCGACATCCGCGCGCGCTTTATGTGAGATCGAGGGCGAGGAAACAAAGGACGACAAGAACATGAAAGGACTTCTCTCCGGGATATCCGGGCTCGCGGTGGCGGTGGCTGCGCTTGCAGCGCCGGCGTACGCGTGCACGCGAACGCTCTATGTCGGTGACGGCAACCTCGTCCTGACAGGCCGCAATATGGACTGGAAGGAGGATATGGCATCGAACCTTTGGGTCCTGCCGGCCGGCATGAAGCGCAACGGCGCGGCAGGCCCGCGATCGGCGGAATGGACCTCGCGGTACGGCAGCGTCGTCGTCTCTGGTTACGAGGCCGGAAGCACCGACGGCATGAACGAAAGAGGCATGGTCGCCAACCTCCTGTACCTCGCAGAGTCGCAGTATCCCAAGCCGGTCCAGGGCAAGCCCGACCTCTCTCTTTCGACCTGGCTGCAATATGCGCTCGACAATTTTGCGACCGTCGCGGAAGCGGTCGAAGCACTGCGCGCGGAGCCATTCAATGTCTTTGCACCAGCCCTCCCGAACGGCGCACCGTCGACGCTGCACCTCTCACTGTCGGACGCCTCGGGTGATTCGGCGATCCTCGAGTATGTGGACGGCAAACTGGTGATCCATCACGGCAAGCAATATGTCGTGATGACCAACTCGCCGATCTATAGCGAGCAGCTTGCCCTCAACACTTACTGGCAGGGTATCGGCGGCCTGACTTTCCTTCCCGGCACGAACCGCGCCGCCGACAGGTTCGCGCGCGCCTCCTTCCTGCTGGGCGCAATCCCAAGGGAGAAGGACAAGAACTACATTCAGGGAGTGCCCGAGCAATCGTTCACGTTTCAGGCGGTCGCAAGCGTCATGAGCGTGATGCGGGCCGTCAGCGTCCCGCTCGGCATCACGACGCCGGATCAGCCCAACATCTCGTCGACGCTCTGGCGCACTGTCTCGGACCAGAAGAACCTCGTCTACTACTTCGACTCGGCGACGCGCCCTAATACCTTCTGGGTGTCCTTCGACAGGCTCGACCTGAGGCCCGGCGCGCCCGTGAAGAAGCTCACCATTCAGGGCGGTCAGGTCTTCTCGGGCGAAACGTCCGGCCAGTTCAAGCCGGCCGACCTCTTCAAGTTCCTTCCAGCAACGCCCTAGGGACTCATGCGCATCGGAATCGACCTCGGCGGCACCAAGATCGAAGGCATCGTCCTCGGCGACGATGGCACGGAGCGGGCGCGGCTGCGCGTGCCGACCCCTCGAAAAAGCTACGAAGCCACGGTCGAGGCCGTGGCTGGCGTGGTGCGTGAGCTGGAAGGCCGCGTGGGCGCGCGCTGCCGGGTCGGCGTCGGACACCCCGGCGCCATCTCGCCCGCGACCGGCCTGGTCAAGAACGCCAACTCCACCCGGCTGAACGGCCATCCTCTCGACGTGGATTTGAAGCAGGCGCTGGGCCGCGACGACGTCAGGCTCTCAAACGATGCCAACTGCTTCGCCGTCTCCGAGGCGTCCGACGGCGCGGGCGCCGGCGCCCCGATCGTGTTCGGTGTGATCCTGGGAACGGGAGTGGGCGGCGGCATCGTCATCGACGGCAAGCCCGTGGTCGGCGCACAGGCGATCGGCGGCGAATGGGGCCACAACGCCCTCCCCCTGCCGCGCGACGACGAGCGACCGGGCCCGCAATGCTATTGCGGTCGCAAGGGCTGCGTCGAGGCGTGGTTGAGCGGCCCGGCGTTCCAGACCCAGTATGAGAGTGCAACGGGCCGCGAGCTGCGCGCCACGGACATTGCTGAAGCCGCGGCGACGGGCGACGCGGCCGCGGCGGATTGCTTCGAGCGCTACTGCGACCGCCTCGCCCGCTCTCTCGCCAACGTCGTCAACCTGCTCGATCCCCACGTCATCGTGCTGGGTGGCGGCCTCTCGAAGATGGCACCGCTCTACGAGCGGGTTCCGCAATTGTGGAAGGACTACATCTTCTCCGAACGCGACCGGATCGCAACGAAGCTCCGCCCACCCAAGCATGGTGACTCGAGCGGCGTCCGCGGCGCCGCCTGGCTCTGGCCGGTGTAGGAACGCCTTTCGCCTACTTGCACTCGGGTTTGGCAATCGGCTCCAGGCGGGTGATGCGGTACTCGATGCCACCCTCGCCTTGTTCGTGGGTGCCGTAGAGTTCGATGCCATTGTCCAGCGTGACGCTGCTCATCTCGAAGGCCGGTTCGCCCTGGCCTTTCGCCTCGGTATCGAAGAATCCTGCCCGGTAATAGATGCGGGTGCGGCCGTCGACCAGTTCCTCGGCTCCTTCCGGAATCTTCACGTCGGCCAGCCGTCTCGGCACCTTGCCGATGACGGCATTGACCTGCTGGGGCGGCTTCACCTTATCGCCGAAGAAGAACCGCGCATCGATGCCGTTCTCCCCGGCCTTGGCGGCGCGGATGGTCGCGCGCGCGATCGCGACCGGAAACATCGTGCCCTTTGGCAGCGCCACGGTCTGGTTCGGCGGATCGCTGAAACGTGCCTCCCCGGTGCCGTCGTCGGACATGGTCGCCTCGCCCTTGATCAGGCTGGTCTGCTTGCCGCCGGTGACGGAACGATGCTCGAAGGTGAGTTTCCGGCCATCCTTGCTCTCGGTCATCTGGGTCTGCTGTTCACTCACCACCGCAGACCGCTGGCCTGCGGTCTCCAGGCGGAGGCGCTGATAGATTACGTAGCCGTCACAGGTGAGCTTCAGCTCGTAGGCGTACGTGCCGGGCGTATTGCCAGTCGGCTTGCCGTTTTCGATGGCGCCGACCTCGTACACGGCGCGATGCGGCGCCATCTCCTGCGCCAACGCTGGAGCCGCGAGGACGAGGAGGCTGGCAACAGGCACAAGCAGGCGGCGAATCAGCATCGTGGCCTCGGCAGGGCTTGGAGTTGAACGAGACGGGAATCGACGGCGAACTCGCCGTAATCGAGCAACATGGAACGGGCGATACCATTGCCCAGCAAGTCGAGGGCCAATTCATACTCAGGATAGGCGCCCTGGTCACCGGACGCAAAGAAGGCGAAGCGCACCCCCCATGCGGGTTGGTTGCGCAGGAGGGCGATGTCGCCGCGGACCACCGGCGCTCCGCTCTGCCGCGGCGGCCTGCCGATCACCGCGTTCACCAAGAAGGCGCCATCGAGACGGGCGCCATCGAACACCAGATAGGACGCCGACTTGTCGCCGTCGCGGGCATGACGAAGAACCAGGGCGAGATGCGTGGTCGGGAACAGCGTCCCGGCGGGAAGCTCGAAGCTCCGGGCCTCCGGCAGCGAGAAGCTCGCCCGCCCCCGAGCGCCCGGCGCTTCGAGATCGGCGTTGCCTCGCAGTTCCTCCTCGACCTCGTCATCCTGGATGTTCCGGACGCTGAAACGCAGGGAGAGACCGTCCTTGGTTTCGTAGCTCGTGAAGCTCGAATCGGTGGTGAACTCGTCCCCGTCGTTGCGCAGGAAGGTGAGCTTGATGCGCTGCTTGACCTCCCAGCCCTCGCAGGCCTCGACGGTCTCCAGAACCATGCGACCGCCCACTTCGACGATGCCGCTGTTGGGTCGCGCCACGGACAGCTTCATGTCGTAGGTGGCACGGTGCGGCACCAGCGGGGAATCCGGCGGCTGCTGAGCGCCGGCACTGTTTATCCACAGGCCCCGCAACAGGAGAACGCCGACGGCGGCGAGAACGACCGCTGTTTGGACGCGAGGACGGCGAAAACTATACGTGGTCAACTGACGAGGGCTTGAGAGGCTAGGCCTTGTAGCCGGGCGGCCAAGCGTAATATCCATGCGCGCGGAATACCAGAATGATCGCCTGCGTCAGGGCTGCACAGGGAGGATATTTTTGATGAGCAAGGGCAAGCCCAGGGTGATCGCCACCCGCCACTTCCCGCCCGACGTCGAGGCGCGCCTGGCGGCGAACTTCGACGCCCAGCTCAATCCCGACGACCGGCTCTATGACGGTCCGGCGTTGGCCCAGGCGGCCGCCGGTTTCGACGCCATAATGTGCGCCGCCGGCGATGGGCTGAATGCCGCGACGATCGCCGCCCTGCCCGCCTCGGTGCGCATGATCGCCACCTTCTCGGTCGGCTACGAGCATGTCGACGTCGCGGCTGCAGCCAGGCGTAACATCGTCGTGAGCAACACGCCCGACGTGCTGACCGACGCCACCGCCGACATCACGATGCTTTGCCTGCTGGGCGCAGCCCGCCGGGCGCACGAGGGTGCGACCATGCTGCGGACCCACAATTGGGTCGGCTGGACGCCCACGCAGCTCATGGGCACTCATGTCACGGGCAAGCGACTTGGCATCCTCGGCATGGGCCGCATCGGCCAGGCGACGGCCGACCGGGCCCGCGCCTTCCGCATGCAGATTCACTATTCCAACCGCACGAGGCTGGCGTCCGATCTCGAGAAAGGCGCGGTGTTCCATGCCAATCCCGACGACATGCTGCCGTATTGCGACTTCCTGTCGATCAACGCGCCGATGACGCCCGCGACCGCCAAATGGGTGAACGCCGAGCGCATCGCCAAGCTGCCCAAGGGCGCAATCGTCGTGAACACGGCCCGTGGCGGGGTGGTGGACGACGAGGCCCTGATCGCGGCCCTCAAGATTGGCCACCTCGCTTCTGCCGGCCTCGACGTGTTCGACGGCGAGCCGCGCATCCATCAGGGCTATTACGGGCTCGAGAACGCGTTCCTCCTGCCGCACATGGGCTCGGCCACGGTGGAGACCCGCAACGCGATGGGCTTCAAGGCGCTCGACAATCTCGAGGCCTTCCTGCTCAGGGGGCAGACGCCGCCGGACCTCGTGAAGGCCTCTTAGCCGAACGCTGCACCGTCTTCGCCTTCTTGGACTTGGCCGGAGCCGGCGAGACGGCCGCCGCGGGCGCGGACCTCTCCGGGACCGGCTCGACGGTCGCCGTCATGGGGGCTTGTCGTGCGGCTGGTGCGGCCGCCGGCGGTGCCGGCGTATCATAGGCGGTGGAGTCCCAGCTCACGGCCGGGCTGTCGGACGAGGGTCGCAACGGCGAGGAATAGGAGACGCCGCCTTCCGACACCGAGCGCTGGGGCTCGGTATAATCGGTGTCATAGGGATCTTCGCCGTCCGCACGTTGCGTGCACATCTGGCGGCCGCGGAAAACGCGCCAGATCGCGCAGTCCTTCTTGGTCACCACGGAAGCGATATGGTCGGTCGACGTCTTGTTGGAGGTCGCCAACAGCCCTCCGTCGGCGGCGTAGCTCGCTGCCGAAACGGCAACGGGCACTCCGCAGGCGCTCGTCAGGAGAGCCAGTCCCGCCGCCAGCGGCAGCAGGAACCAGGAAGAGAGCTGAAATGAGCTCATAATCTTCTTTATGAAAAGACTATAACCCATTGAGACTACTGGACCTTGGTAGTCCAGTCAATTTGCACTCTTCCTGTCGCAGCTAGTCCTTCTTGAGCGGCAGGCGCAGCCCGATGTGGAGTTCGCGAAGCTTCTCCGCCGGCACCTCGGCGGGCGCATCCATCATCAGGTCGACCGCGGACTGGTTCATCGGGAAGGTGATGATCTCGCGGATGTTCGGCTCGTCGGCGAGAAGCATGACGATGCGGTCGACGCCCGGGGCCGCACCCCCGTGCGGCGGTGCGCCGAACTTGAAGGCATTCAGCATGCCGCCGAAGCGCGCCTCGACCTCTTCCTTGCTGTAGCCCGCAATGCCGAACGCCTTGTACATGATCTCCGGCTTGTGGTTCCGGATGGCGCCGGAGCACAGCTCGATGCCGTTGCAGACGATGTCGTACTGCCACGCCTTGATGGTCAGCGGATCCTGCGTCTCGAGCGCCTCGAGCCCGCCCTGGGGCATCGAGAACGGGTTGTGGCTGAAGTCGATCTTCTTCAGCTTGTCGTCGTACTCGAACATCGGGAAGTCGACGACCCAGCAGAGGGCGAATTCGTCCTCGGCGATGACGCCCAGCTCCTGGCCGATCTTGGTCCGCGCCTGGCCGGCGAACTTCCACGCGGTATCCGCCGCGTCGGCCACGAAGAACAGAGAATCGCCGTCCTCGGCGCCGGTCAGCTCCTTCAGCCTGGCCAGCCGCTCGTCGGCCACGAACTTGGCGATCGGCCCCTTCCCCGCGCCGTTCTCCAGCGTGATGTATCCCAGGCCCGGCTTGCCCTCGCCCTGGGCCCAGCTGTTCAACTTGTCGAAGAAGCTGCGCGGCTGGCTGGCCGCCTTGGGCGCCCGGATGGCGCGCACCACACCGCCCTTGGCGACGATGCCGGCGAAGACCTTGAAGTCGGAGCCGGCGAACACCTCGCCCACCTCGAAGATCCGCAGCGGGTTGCGCAGGTCGGGCTTGTCCGTGCCGAAGCTCAAAAGCGCCTCGGCGAAGGGAATGCGCGGGAACGGAAAGGCCGAAACCTTGCGCGGCGTCTCGCGGTTGAACGAGGCGAATTCCTGGAAAACGCCGCCCAGCACCGGCTCGATCGCCTCGAACACGTCTTCCTGAGTGACGAAGCTCATCTCGAAATCGAGCTGGTAGAACTCGCCAGGCGAACGGTCGGCACGCGCATCCTCGTCGCGGAAACAGGGCGCGATCTGGAAATAGCGGTCGAAGCCCGACACCATCAGGAGCTGCTTGAACATCTGCGGCGCCTGCGGCAGCGCGTAGAACTTGCCCGGATGCAGGCGGCTCGGCACCAGATAGGAGCGCGCGCCCTCGGGGCTGTCGGCGGTCAGGATCGGCGTCTGGAACTCGGTGAAGCCCTGGTCGATCATGCGCCGGCGCAGGCTCGCGATCACCTGGCTGCGCAGCATGATATTCTTGTGCAGCTTCTCTTTCCGCAGGTCGAGGAAGCGGTACTTGAGCCGCAGCTCCTCCGGCGTGGTATCGTTTTCCTGGTAGACCGGGATCGGCAGCGGCTCGGCCATCGACTGGACGATCATCTCGGCGGCATCGAGTTCGACGGCGCCAGTCGCCAGCCGGGAATTGACCGTCGCGGCCTCGCGGGCCACCACCTTGCCCGAAACCGTGATCACGCTTTCGGTCCGCACGGCCTCGGCGGTCTTGAAGACCGGGCTCGAGACGTCCACCACTACCTGGGTCACCCCGTAGTGGTCGCGCAGGTCGATGAACAGCAGGTTGCCGTGGTCGCGCTTCCGCTGCACCCAGCCCGAGAGACGGGCCTGCTGGCCGACATGCTCGGGCCGCAACTGGCCGCACGTATGGGTTCGGTAGACTGAAGACATTACGTATTTTCCGGGTTTGGAGGCCCGGCAAAAGGCACCGAAAGCCGAGGCAAGTCAAGGGAATGGCCGCTTTCCGTTCACGGCAACTTTGCCGAAGCCGCCGCGGGGTCTATAGATCGTCCCCAATGAAGCTCATCACAACGACCGACGAGTTGGCGGCGTTCTGCAAGCCCCTCGCCGATACCGAATTTGTTGCCGTCGACACCGAGTTCATGCGTGAGCGGACCTATTGGCCCAAGCTCTGCCTGGCCCAGGTCGCCGGTCCCGAAGACGCGGCCGCGATCGACACGCTGGCCGAGGGCATCGACCTCGCCCCGCTCGACGAGCTGATGCTCAATCCCAAGGTCCTCAAGGTCTTCCACGCCGCCCGCCAGGATCTGGAGATCTTCTACCTGCGCCTCCAGAAGGTGCCGGGGCCCCTGTTCGATACCCAGGTTGCCGCCATGGTCTGCGGCCACGGCGAGGCCGCTTCCTACGAATCGCTCGCCACCAAGCTGGCCAAGGCCAAGATCGACAAATCGAGCCGGTTCACCGACTGGAGCCGCCGGCCGCTCAGCGAGCGCCAGATCACCTATGCCTTGTCCGACGTGACCCACCTGCGCGTCGTCTACGAGAAGCTGAAGAAGCAGCTCGACAAGACCGGCCGTTTCTCCTGGATCGCCGAGGAGATGGCAGTCCTGAACGATCCGGCGATCTATCGTGCCGATCCCGAACAGGCCTGGCGCCGCCTGAAGCCCCGCGGGGCCTCCCCGCGGGTGATGGCGATCCTGAAGGAAGTAGCTGCGTGGCGCGAACGCACGGCGCAGCGCATCGACATTCCCCGCCAGCGCCTCGTGCGTGACGAGCAGTTGCTGGAGATCGCGGCCCATGCGCCGAAGTCGATCGAGGAGCTCGCCGCGACGCGCGGCCTGGGCCGTGGCTTCGCGGAAGGCTGGCAGGGCCGCGAGCTGATGGAAGCCATCGAGCGGGCCCGGGCGCTGCCGGAATCGGAGCTGCCGGTCCGCGACAAGACCCCTGAGCAAATCCGGGCGCCCGGCGCGATCGTCGACCTGCTGCGCACCCTGCTGCGGCTCAAGGCCGAGCAGGCCGGCGTGGCCGGTCGCCTGGTGGCGAGTGCCGACGAACTCGACCGGCTGGCTGCGGGGAAGCGCGACATCGCGGCCCTGAAGGGCTGGCGGCACGAGGTGTTCGGAGCCGACGCAGTGGACCTGATCGAGGGTCGTCTGGCATTGGCGCTGAACGGCGACCAGCCGAAGCTCATCCAGCTGACGCCGACTGCATAATCGCCCCGGCTAGGCGGAGACGATGATCGGCTTGAGCTCGAAGGCCTGTGCGGCGGTCTCGAGCCGCCGCGCGGTGACATCGCCCAGGCTCCTCTTGAGCGCCGTCGGCACCAGCAGCCGCAACTCCCGCTCGGTCCGGCGAAGCTGCAGCTGCGGCAGGAGACCGGGCGCGCCGCCGCTCAGATTGTAGGCCAGCCGCAGGCAGGCGCCGAGGCGCCGGGCGAAGCTGCGTCCCTTGCTGTCGGTCAGGCGCAGCGCCGTGTCGATCATCGCCGCCCTGGGGTCGCTCTTGTAGCGATAGGTGAGAGTCATCGCGAGGATGGCGCGCTCGCGATGGCTCATGCCCGGCGCCGGCAGGTGCAGCACGCGGAAATAAGCCTGGTCGGCGCGGTAGTCGGGATGGTCGTCCCACGAAATGTCGCTGAGATGGCAGGCGGCCGTGCGCAGGATCCGCTCGCTCTCACTCTCGTCGGCGAAGGCCGACGACAGCCAGTCGAAGATCTCCTGCGGCGAGAGATCGAAGCGGTGCCAGCTCTCGCCCTGCTCCTCGGCGAAGGCGATCAGGGGATGACGCGCCCGCTCCTGCTCGCTCAGCCGCGAATAATAGAAACCTTCACGCAGGCCGAAGGCCGAAAAGACGACGCTCTTGGGCTTCAGGACCGCCAGCAGCCTGTCGAGCGCGAGGCAGGCGAGCGGCAGCGTATCGACGCGCCGACGCGAGACGCCCGGCATTTTCTCCAGCGACTTGGGACTCTGGACTGCGATCAGCCGCGCCACCGCGCGCGCCTCTTCGGCCCCGATCTCGTACTGATGGATGATGTGCAGCGGATAGCCCGCCTGCTCCATGTGCAGGCGGGCGAAGGCACGCCATGCACCGCCGACCGCATAGAAGGTCTTGCCCTGCTCCTCACGCACCCAGCGCACGCTCTCGATCGCGTCGACGATGGCCTTGCGGGGGTCTCCCTTGCCCGAGGACATGAGGCGCAGGGGGCCGACCGGCAGCGTGGTGGAAGAACCGAGACGACCCTGGGAGAGCGAAGCGAGTTCGAGACTGCCGCCGCCCAGATCGCCCATCACGCCATCCGCATCGGGCATGCCGCACATCACGCCATAGCCCGAGAAGCGCGCCTCATCCTGGCCGCTCACCGTATGGGCGATGATCCCGGGACGGCTGGCCAGCTCGCGCATGAAATCGGCGCCGTCGGCGGCATCGCGCACGGCGGCGGTCGCCAGCAGGTCGAGCGAGGTGACCTTCATGTTGTGGGCCAGCGTCGCAAAGCGGTCGATGTTGGCCAGCGCCATCTCGACGCCTTCGGGGTTGAGACGCCCGGTGGCATCGAGTCCGCGGGCCAACCCGCACAGCACCTTCTCGTTGAAGACCGGCAACGGCGCGCGGCTCGCGCGTTCGTAGACGACGAGTCGGATCGAATTCGAGCCGACGTCGATGATTCCCACGCGGCCCTTCCGGAGAGGGGTGTGCGAGGCAGAGGCGCCTGCGGTCGGATGGCCGTCCATGCGCGCTCCCTCTAGCCGAAACCGGGACGGATTACAGCGGCATATCGGGCGCGACCCGACGCCGCTGCCCTGTGCTCAGGAGCTCAGCACCAGCCGCGGCACCGCGCCGCTCAGCTTCAGCGCACTGCCCCGACCCGAGAGCGAGGGGTTCGTCATGAAATAGTGATGGGCGATGAACGGTTCCTTGCCGGTCTGTGGCCGGCGATAGTTACCGTCTTGTGACATCAGCCAGCTCTGGCCGTCGTCCTTGAGATTGGCGACCATGATCTGGTCGAGGACCTGTTCGCGCACAGTCTGGTTCTCGACCGGGCACAGCAGCTCGACGCGGCGGTCGAGATTGCGCGGCATCCAGTCCGCCGAAGACAGATAGACCTTGGCCTCCATCGACGGCAGCGCCCGGCCGTTGCCGAAACACATGATGCGCGCATGCTCGAGGAAGCGGCCGACCATGCTCTTGACGCGAATATGATCGCTGAGCCCCGGAACGCCGGGCCTGAGACAGCAGATGCCGCGCACGACCAGGTCGATCTGGACGCCGGCGTTCGACGCCGCATAGAGGCGATCGATCAATGCGCTATCGACCAGAGAGTTGAGCTTGGCCCAGATCGCCGCCGGCTTGCCGGCCTTGGCGGTGGCGATCTCGGCATCGATGAGGGCGTAGAGCGTCGGCCGCAAGGTCACCGGCGCGAAGGCGATCTTCTCCATCTGCTCGGGACGCGCGTAGCCGGTCATGTAGTTGAACAGGCGTGCGGCGTCGCGGCACATCGCCGGATCGCAGGTGAAGAACGACAGGTCGGTGTAGATGCGCGCCGTGATCGGGTGGTAGTTGCCGGTGCCGAAATGCACGTAGGTGCGGATCGACTGCGCCTCGCGGCGGACCACCATCGAGACCTTGGCGTGCGTCTTGAGATCGATGAAGCCGTAGACCACCTGCACGCCGGCGCGCTCGAGATCGCGCGCCCAGCGGATGTTGGCCTCCTCGTCGAAGCGGGCCTTGAGCTCGACCAGCGCGGACACGGTCTTGCCCGCCTCTGCCGCCGCGATCAGCTCCTTGACGATCGGCGAATCGGCACTGGTGCGATAGAGCGTCTGCTTGATTGCGACGACGGCGGGATCGCGCGCCGCCTGGCGCAGGAACTGCACCACCACGTCGAAGCTTTCGTAGGGATGATGGACGACGATGTCCTTGGCTCGGATCGCCGCGAAACAGTCGCCGCCGAAATCGCGGATGCGCTCGGGAAAGCGCGCATTGTACGGCTCGAACTTGAGGTCCGCCCGGTCGTCGATGATCACCGCCTTCACGTCGCCGATATTCAGCATGCGGTCGAGATGGAAGACATGGACGGTCTGGGTCTGCTCCGGAATCTCGAGCTGGTCGAACAGGAAGTCGCGCAGCTCGGCAGGCATGGCGCTGTTGACGGAGATCGAGATCAGGTCGCCGCGGCGGCGGCGCTTCAGCGCGCTCTCGTACAGCAGCACGAGGTCCTCGGCCTCTTCGTTGATCTCGACGTCGCTGTCGCGGATCACCCGGAAGAAGGCGCGCTCGATCACCTCGTAGCCGGGGAACAGGCGTGGCAGGTAGATGTCGATCAGGTCTTCCAGCGGCAGGAAGCGGATGTCCGGTCCCGGCAGGCGCACGAAGCGGTCGACCTGCGGCGGCAGGGGCAGCAGTGCCATCAGCGGCCGGCGGTCGTCTCGGCGTTGCAGCTTCAGGATGGCCGAGAAGCCGCCGTTGGGGATGAATGGAAACGGATGGGCCGGGTCGATCGCCAGCGGCGTCAGGATCGGGAAGACCTGATCGATGAAGTAGGTATCGAGCCAGGTCCGCTCCGCTTCGCTGAGTTCGCCGGAATCCAGGACCGCGATTCCGGCCTGGCGCAGATCGTCCTGCAGCGACGCCCAGACGTCCTGCTGGTGGGCCATCAGCATCGAGGCGCGGTCGCGGATGGCAACGAGCTGTTCGGGCGGCGTCATGCCGTCATCGCTCAGCATCGTCGACCGGGTCTGCAGCATGTCGACCAGACCCGCGACCCGGACCATGTAGAACTCGTCAAGGTTCGCCGCGGATATCGACAGAAACCGCACCCGCTCGAGCAGCGGATGGCGCTTGTTGGTCGCCTCCTCGAGCACGCGGGTGTTGAAGGCCAGCCACGACAGTTCGCGATTGATGAAGCGCCGGGGACTGTCGGGTGGTATTTCGAGCGAAGCCGGATCGGCTGAGTTGAGCGCGTCCATGTCGACCCCTGTGGGGGCACTCTCCCTGAAATTATGCACAGGAACGGTAGCGTCTCCACATGACCCTGTCATGGCATTTAACTAAAGCCTTGTTCTTGTTGGTTTTATTGGAATG